>Ga0160427_10001026_pt1 | contig 17090 bp, 16 predicted proteins | sample SolpanmetagenomL_FD_108194 | JGI IMG/M metagenome (GOLD analysis project Ga0160427, IMG submission 108194) | Solar panel surface microbial communities from Lawrence Berkeley National Laboratory, California, USA - L | ecosystem: Engineered > Built environment > Solar panel > Unclassified ...
ATTATACCTTACAGCAAACCACACAACACTTAGCAACTTTACTAAACAATATGAATGAAGCCGTATTCGTAATGGACATGCATGGCGCTATTGGTGCCACTAATGATGCGTGTTGCCGCATGTTTGACTATACGAAGCAAGCAATTAAACGCCTCAATATATCCGACCTTATACCAAATAATTTTCTGACATTACTAGGTAATCAATTTGTCCATAGTGAGGAATTTATAGAGGGCGTTAAGGGCAAAAAATATAACAATTTTATAACATCCGGTATGACTTCCCATGGGTCTGATTTCCCATTAGCCCTTACAATTAATCCAGTTAGTCAAAACCAAGAAACGCATTATTGTTGTATTGCGCGCGATCTAACAGAACAAAAAAAATATGAAGACAGCTTACTTAACGCACAACAGCTTTTATGTAATAAGAATAAATTATTGCAGCAAGTCAATGAAGATTTAGAACTGTTTAATCACATTGCATCACACGATCTAAGAGAACCACTGCGCAGTATTCATAGCTATTGTGAACTATTACGTATGCGGCATGAGCAAAACTTTGATTCAAAAGATTTACGTTACGTAAAACATATTAACTCATCAATTAACCACATGCGGGATCTCATCGTGGGGGTGCGAAATTTTTCAAGCCTACAAAAACAGCCCCAATCCATGTATGAAATCAATATGCTTGAAATTGTAACAAGTATATTAGACGAACTAAAAGAAAGTCATGTTGATTCAGTAATTGAATCAACAATTGTTAATTGGCCAAATGTAACGGGATACAAAGAATTTATGGTTTTGTTATTTTCAAACATACTTATGAACTCTATTAAATATAATAATGCTCCTGTCATTAAAATTACCCTTAATTGTGATGAAACGCAGGATGCATTGGTCTATAGCATTAAAGATAATGGCTTTGGTTTAAGTAAGAAAAGCCACAATAAAATATTTCAACTATTTTACCGCTTACATAATAAAGAGGATATATCTGGAAGCGGAATTGGACTTGCGATTTGCAAGCGAATTATGAATATTCATAATGGTGAAATTTGGGTCGAATCCAAAATGGGTAAGGGGGCAACATTTTTCATGCGCTTTCCCAAACAAGTTAAACAACTGGAAAAAATTGCTGCGTAACACGCAACTGGAACAGGAACAAGCATATGACCGAAAATATTTTATTTATTGATGACAGCACCCTTGAGTACGAATTATTTACCAAAGCTGCAGAAGGTGTGGGGTTTGAGGGAAAAACGTTTTGCTTGACGGATCCGCGTCAACTTTTTAATCATCTTCAAAAAGAAGAGGCATTACCTGATTTGATTATGATTGATGTGCGGATGCCACATTTAAATGGCCATCAGTTAACACGCAAGTTGAAAATGCACCCTTTATATAATCACATCTACCGCGTCATGTTTTCATCATCAGACCTTTTAATAGAACGCGAAAAAGCAGTGCGCAGTGGGGCAAATTACTATTTTTGTAAGCCTGATGAATTTATGGATTATCCCATGCTGGTAATGCACATGCTGACAATGGCACGGGAAAACCGACAGGTTGCTTAACTTTCATTAATTAATTGTTTTTTTTAATCATATTATCTTTAGCCAAATCGCCAAACTTTGTAAATTTCGGGTCAAAGAATAGCTGTAATGTACCAACAGGACCGTGGCGTTGCTTGGCAATAATAAGCTCTGATATATTAGCGATGTTACCCATTTTTTCTTGCCATTGAAAATGTTTTTCAGCGTCAGATTTTTCTGGTTCTTTACGCTCTTCGTAGTATGCTTGACGATAGATAAACATGACAATGTCGGCGTCTTGTTCAATTGATCCTGATTCCCGCAGATCAGACAATTGGGGACGTTTATCATCCCGGCTTTCAACGGCACGCGATAACTGAGACAGCGCAATAACGGGCACATTTAATTCCTTGGCAATTGTCTTTAATTGCCGGGTGATTTCTGACAACTCTTGGGTGCGGTTATCGTTTTTACGCCCACCTGGACCTGATAATAATTGCAAATAATCCACAATGATTAAGCTGATATTTTCCTTACGCTTAAGGCGCCGTGCGCGGCTGCGCAGGGCCGTTATACTCAGCCCTGGGGTGTCGTCAATAAATAACGGCAAGGCATACAGCTCGCGGGCAACCTGATCAAATTTATAAAAGTCATCACTCACGAGATCGCCTCTGCGAATATTATTAGAGGATATGCCTGTTTCATGGGACAAGATACGTAAGGCTAATTGTTCTGCGGACATTTCAAGTGAAAAGAAAACAACGGCACCCCCCTCAACTTTTTTATCAAGAGCCGCCTTTGCAGCATTAAAGGCGATGTTGGTTACCAAGGCTGTTTTACCCATTGAAGGGCGTCCAGCGACAATGATTAAATCTGAGGGGTGCAACCCACCTAACCAATGATCTAAGTCTCGCAGGCCACTTGTCACCCCTACTATCTTATCTTTTCCCCGCTTAAAAGCATTTTCAACATGTTCAATTGATTTCTTAAGGGCTGTGTGAAATGTCACAGACGTTTTATCAAATTCACCTTTTTCTGAAATCTCATACAGAAACTGCTCTGCAACTTCAATTTGTTGCTGAGCTGTTGATTCCATTTGCACTTCATGGGCACCTGTCGAAATTTCATGACTTAGGTGAATTAATTGACGACGCAAATGTAAATCATGAATAATGCGTGCATATTCTTGTGAGTTACCTGGTGAAATCACACTTGCAGCAAGATCCGCTAAATAATTAGCCCCGCCCACATCAATTAGTTCTTTGTCTTTTTCAAAATAATCACGCAGGGTAATGACATCTGCCACCTGTCCTTTGTTAATGATACGGGCAATGGCTGCGAACACTTTTTGGTGTATTGGGTCACAAAAGTGTTCAGCTTGTAAAAAACTTTCAAGGTTTTCATAAATTAAATTGCTGTGTAATAGGTTGGCTAATAAGGCTTGCTCTGCTTCCAAATTTTGGGGAATTTGCATCACAGCATTTGTTGCAGGCAGTACAACAAGTTGCCTATTTTGGTCATCACTATTATTAAATTTAGCTGTTTTTTTTGTCAACGACAGGCACCCTAGAATAGATCAATCTGATACTGACCATAATTCATTTTACAAAAAATTAATAATAAATTAGTTACCTAAAATCAATTTTATTTAATTGGAAAAATTTTTTGATTAACTGGAAAGTGATAATTTTTTTGAGAGTTCTCTGTATGTAACAAAAGAACCCTCAGATAAATATTAATTTAAAACAACGTTATCTTCTGTTGTTTTATTATTGGTATTGTTTTTATTTAATTGATTGGCTGCTTCTTCTGGCGTTAATGCAATATTCAATAAAATTTCTAATTTTACTTCGGCATGTAACATCAAATCGACCTTGTGAATGCCCAAACTTTTAATAGGTTGCTTGATTAACACCTGAGTGCGGTCAATTTTAAAGCCTTGTTGATTCATTTCTGTTGCAATTTCTTGGGTGCGCACAGAACCATATAACAAACCTGTATCACCTGCGGGGCGAATGAATGTTAAAATAATATTGTTCATGCGACCAGCAACATTTTGTGCTTCTTGTTTTTCACGCAAGTTTTCAGCCTCAATATAAGACTTGTCTGCTTCAAATTGGCCAATACGCTCTTTCGTTGCGCGGTCAGCTAAACCACGTGGAAACAGAAAATTGCGAAAAAATCCGGGCGCAACGTTGACGACGTCTCCCATTTGCCCTAATTTCTCAACACGACGTAACAATATAATATCCATAATCTATTCCTTTCTGATTGAAAACTGTTGGCGCACCTGCAACCATGGCTCAAGAATACCTAACAAGGTTACTAATAAAATTAATAAAGTGAACAATATCATAACTAAGTAAAAAAGAACAAGGATCATTTGTTTATTTTTTGCATCTTTAAACAAGTTATGCACTATTGATAAGCCTTGCAGAAAAAAACCACTTAAAATAATTATCAAAATATTAGTATTAACCAGCGCTATGGTTGACGCGGGTGTTAACATTACCCATAAACAACCTGAAACAATTAACAATCCCCCATACCATTTTGGCAGTTCCATTTGGCTTAATTTCATGGGAGGACGTCGATTTATTTTATTCTTAACTATAATTTTCTGAACCTTATTGAAGGTGGCAATGATCAAAAAATTGGATATAACTATATTAATACCATAGTGATAATAGAGTAATTTTTCAAACAGCTGTTTGATGTGACTAAAAGTGGTTTGATATTTTGGATAAAGTGGATCTTGTGCAATTTGTGAAAATGTATTTGTCATATCCAGCTGCAGTGCGCTTAATGGCAATATCAAAAACATAATTACAACACTCATCATACTCCATACCAATAAATCTGTTAATAATAGACCTGGAGTAAACCAAACTTTTTTCTGTTTTATTTTATAACTGCGAAAATATTGCCGGTTAACAATGAAGCTGGGTCCTATTATATAAAACAAATAAAATACACTTATATGCAAGCCACTTGCAATGAAGACAATAAGCCAAGCCATCACAATGATGATTTGACATTCTTTACTGAAAGGTTGGGTTAAAATAATACTGAATAGGGGAAATAAAGAAATAAAAAGTGCGAATTGATTTAAAATGGGGAATAGCACCATAAAAGCAAGAGCACTGATGGCCCCTGCAATAAATAGTTTAGGTGGTAATACCCAATTCATGCTTATTTTACGAGATACGGCATCAATCCGATATAGCGCGCTCTTTTAATGGCTAATGCTAATTCACGTTGATATTTGGCTGAAACATACGTAATGCGGCGTGGTATTATACGTCCGCCCTCAGATACATATTTTGACAACAGCTTAATATCCTTATAGTCAATTGTTGGACCACCAGGAGCAGAAAATGGACATGTCTTTTTTCTTTTGAAAAAATGGCGGCGATTACCACCAGGTCCGGCTTGTGCGGGTTTTTCAATCATGATTTATTCCTCTCTGGCGCTGGCATTGTCTGATTTTTCATTTTCTTCAGAAAATGAAATTGAAATATCGCGCAGGTTGCTGTTTCGTGCTGCCTTTAATAAGGGTGAGGGACCATCGTGATGTTCATCCACACAAACTGTCATGTACCGCAATACGTCTTCATTTAGGCGCATTTGGCGTTCCATCTCATCAATTGCAGAAGCTTCAGCTGTAATGTTCTTAAGAACATAATGGCCTTTTTTATTCTTTTTGATTGGATGACATAACTGACGCAATCCACAATACTCAGTTTTACCAACTGTTCCTTGTAAATCACGAATAACACCTGAAAATTTTTCAGTTAGATTGTCAACTTGGCTTGGCGCCATATCTTGACGGGCAATAAATATAGTCTCATAAAGTTTCATAATATCTCCTTATGGTTAGAGGTTGAGACGACTCAACATAGCCAAACATTCATTTGGCAAAGAGTTAACGGATCATAGTGATTTTATTTTGATTATTCAAGACAAATTAATTGAACGATTTAATCGTGGTGAGCATATTACGGCGAGCAACGCCAAATGGATTAAAATCCATCCAATTAGAAAACAAATTGCAGGTATAGGATGGATAACAATTAACAAGGATGCCAGTAACACTGGTAGGATAAGTGGAAAAACGATTAATAATCCTAAATTATGCTGAATGGATTTTGGGATCTGTAATAGCTCTAGTAGTGTTGCGTTCAAGAATATAGCTGTAATGGGTAACAGTGGCACTATGCATCGTGTTTTTAATGTAAAAATGGTGATACAAAGTGTTCCTGCAAAAAGAATGATTGTATTGATAAAAATGTTTGATAAGCAATAATTCAGTAATTTTTTTTCACGGTGAATTAATTTGAGAGAGGCGACATTGGTATCATTGACAAATGATGCCATCATGAGGGCACTAATATTGATTAATGTATAAATAAGCTCAGGCTTTTGATCATCAAAAGAAATAAGGTATGAGAAAATAAAATATAAAATTGCAAATATTAAAATGCCTTTCATTAATTTTAGTGGCTTGCGACGAATAGATAACCAACATTGATATATCATTGAACCTTATCCTGATTCTTTGTATTTGCCGCATTAAGGTTTACAATTCGACCTGCCTCATGTTGTTCTAATTTAGGCAGCGTCATAACGATACTGCCGCCACTTTGACAGTACCGTTGAAAAAAACTTTTAACGCGTAAGGTATTCGTTGCATCCAAAGAGGCATAGGGTTCATCAACTAACCATAATTTTTTTGTTGTTAAAGCAAGCAAGCTTAATTTTACACGCTGCAATTGACCATCACTGAGTAAGCTCATTGGCATATGCCACAGTGAGGTCAAGTGAAACTGTTGCTTGATATCAGCACTTGGCATTTTAGAATTAACAAAAAGCTGATGCCAGAAAGTCAAGTTTTCAACAACAGTTAACTCACCGAAAAAGGGTTGCGTTGTTTCCAATAAAAAAGGATCCACATTCAGGGTAACCTGTCCTGTCAATGGTTTTTGCATGTGCGCTAAGGTGCGCAATAAACTTGACTTACCTGTGCCATTATCTCCAAGAATTACAACTGTATGTCCTGGATGAACAATTAAATTAAATTGTTGAATTAATCGATGGGACCCGTAACCAACTGCTATGTTTTCAGCCTCCAGATAAGGGTAGATTTCAGACATGACTGAGATCAATAAGTTGATTCAACAGTGTTGTTGCATGTTGGAATTGCTGTGCAATAGTTGCTGCTGGCTTTAAGGATACTAGCTTTTGATCAGGCCTTAATTTCATCAACCCAACTTGCTTGCTGACATATGCAATTAGCTGATCCAAATAAGTAACCTGACCTTGATAAAAACTTACCGTAATGCCTTTACTGCCGATATCAAGTTTTGACACGTTGGCTTGCCGGCACAATAATTTTAATCCAATAATCTGTATGAGGTTATCCACTTCATCTGGATACTTGCCAAAACGATCAATCATCTCATCGATAAGATCCTCTTTTTCAGCGTGCGATTCAATGGCTGAAAACCGGCGGTAAAATTCCATACGCAAACTAAGGTCTTTGATGTAATTTTCTGGTATTAAGACCGCGGTGTTAATTGTTATATCAGGTACCCACTTGGGCTTATCAACCTTTGCTTGGCTATGACGCAATGCGTCAATTGTATCACCCAACATCTGTTGATACAATTCAACGCCAACTTCACGCACATGCCCTGACTGTTCCTGACCTAACAAGTTACCTGCACCGCGAATATCCATATCATGATTGGCCAATTGAAAACCAGCACCCAATGAGTCAAGTGATTGCATTACTTCAAGGCGTCTTTGCGCCTGCGTTGTCAAGACGACCTTGTCCTGCATCAGTAAGTATGCATAGGCCCGGGCATTACTGCGCCCCACGCGACCCCGTAATTGATATAATTGAGATAAGCCAAATAGATCAGCTTTGTGAATAAATAGTGTGTTAACGGATGATAAATCAATGCCAGATTCAATGATGTTTGTTGATAGTAACAAATCAAATTTGCCTTCTGTAAATTGATCCATAATATCCTCAAGTGTGGTGGGCGTCATTTGACCGTGCGCCACAGCAATTTTAAGATCAGGCAATATTTTTAACAGTTGGTCATAAACAGTATCCAAATCTTTAATATGGGGGCATACGTAATAAATTTGACCACCGCGAAAGCGTTCGCGCTGAATGGCTTCTTTAACCACAACGGGATCAAAGGACGTAATAAATGTCCGCACAGCCAGGCGATCAATGGGCGGTGTTGCAATGATACTAAGATCACGTACACCGTTGAGTGACATCTGTAATGTACGCGGGATAGGGGTTGCTGTCAGCGTTAACAAATGGGCATTATGGGCTAAATGCTTAAGGCGCTCTTTTTGCTTAACACCAAAATGTTGTTCTTCATCAACAACAACTAAACCTAAATTTTTAAATTGGATACTATTACCCAGTAACGCATGGGTACCAATAACAATGTCAATCTCACCTGATTGCAATTGTTGTTTAACGATTTTTGCCTGCTGGGGTGTTACAAACCGTGATAACTGTGCAACACGCAGTGGCCATTCTTTAAAGCGTTGTTGAAAATTTTTAAAATGCTGACGACATAATAGTGTGGTGGGTGTCATGATGGCAACTTGCTGACCTTGACTAGCGACAATGAAAGCCGCCCGCAATGCAATTTCTGTTTTACCAAAACCAACATCGCCACAAATTAGGCGGTCCATGGGCATGCCTGATGATAAATCATCTATAACATTACTGATGGCTTGCAATTGATCATCCGTTTCAACATGGGGAAATGTATCGACAAATTGATCATAACTTTGAGCATCACAATGAAATATATGGCCTTTTTGTAGTTGTCTGGCGGCGGCAATCTCTAGCAATTTATGCGCAATATCTTCAAGGCGCTTTTTGACCCGGGCTTTACGTGCTTGCCAAGCAATACTACCTAGCTTATCTAATTTTACTTGCCCTTCTTCACCGCCATAACGCGTAATGAGATCCAAGCTTTCAATAGGTAAAAATAATTTATCTCCGCCATCAAAATGTAATTCAAGGCAATCATGGGCGATACGATCAACAATCATTGTTTTTAATGACATAAATTGGGCAATGCCATGCTCATCATGAACAACATAGCTGCCGGGCTCAAGCGCATTACTTTCAAACAAAATGAGGTCAGCCCGCCTAGACTTTTTACTGACTTTACGCGGACCTGTTTGCAGTAAGTCATGCTCACATATTAAAACCATATTTTCATATTCAAAGCTTGAGATCGCGTCAAACTGATGAATCTTGATTAGTTTTTGAGACGACTGTTGCCCCTGTTGCCAACTAGTGACCACCTCAAACTTATGAAAATTCTGGGCGCGCAATAAATTTGTTAACTGCTCAACGCCACTGGGCCGTGCACAGGCAATATGCACATTCATATTATGCTTTAAATAATTTTCAAAGATTGCTTTGTAAGAATTGATGTCTTTGTAAGCAGTATTTAAGATTGCTTTAGATTGATAATTGACGCTTTGCTCTCCAAATCTTGAAAAACTGAAGACAGGAAATGGTACTGTTATCTTTTCAAACTCAGCCAAACTTAAATATAATTTATCGGGCATACTTGGTAAATAAGGATCTTCAGAAGCTTTTTTACTATGTAAATAATCCAGGCGTGCTTGATAATAATCTGCAATGTGCGTGGCGTGCTGCATTGCCCCTTCTGTAAAATTTGGCATCAACATAACAATGGGATTGCGTAAATAATCTAAGATGCAATCAAGTTTTGGATAGAAATACCCTAACCAGTGTTCAATTCCTTTATGACCGTGGCCCTGACTGACAGCTAGATATAGCGGGTCATATTGTGTGTATTTACTAAACTCTTGACGATAGCTTTGCCTAAACTGTTCAATATTGTTTTCTGTGAGGCTGACTTCTTGGCATGGTGTCAGGGTAAAATGATCGCATTGTCCACTTGAGCGTTGTGTTGTGGGATCAAAAAATTTTAGACTCTCGATCTCATCATCAAACAGATCAAGGCGCAAGGGTTCTGGCTGTTGGGTTGGAAACAAATCAATTAAACCACCCCGCACGGCAAATTCGCCTTGTTCATAGACCGTTGTTGTACGCTTGAATCCAAATTGTATGAGTTGATCTTGTAAATGATGACTATCAATTTTTTGACCCACACGACATGTGATTTCGCTATTGATAGCGCTGCTACGTGGGCGAACCTTTTGTAAAACACCAGAAACTGTGGTCAGTACAATGACATGCGCCCTATCCTGGCGCGCCAACTGTGATAAGACAGCCATACGTTGGGCCTGAATATCATGCCGGGGCGAGACACGGTCATAGGGCAAACAATCCCAGGCCGGTATCACCAAAATACCACGGTCAATCACAACATAGCTTAGCGCACGTTGCAATTGCTGCAGCTTTTGCTCAGACTCAACGACGACCAAAATATCATGGTTTGGTTGGTGGTGAATCATATTGTGGATAAATATAATTTCACTAGAAGGGGCCACATTTGTCAGCAGTGTTAAACCAGGTTTAAGATTATTAACAATCATACTAATTTACCAAAGGCTGCTGCCATTAATTGTTGCGTATAGGCATGTTGGGGGTGATTAAAAATGTTATCAGCAAGGTCACATTCAACAACACGACCGTGTTGCAAGACGATAACCTGATGGGCTATGGCGCGAATAACCGATAAATCGTGACTGATCAAAATATAACTTAAATTATACTTGTGTTGCATGGTGACTAATAATTCTAAAATATCTTTTTGTACCAGCCGGTCCAATGCCGACGTTGGCTCATCCAATATAATTAATTGCGGCTTAATTACTAGCACCCGCGCCAAGGCGATGCGTTGCCTCTGACCACCGGAAAATTGATGCGGGTATTTTATTAAATCATTAACATTTAATCCCACATCTTCTATTGCCTGATTAACCTGTAGTTTTTTTTCAGCCAAACTTAGATGTGGTGCATGAATATCCAGGCCTTCTTGCAGAATTTGTTGCACCATAAAGCGGGGGTTAAGAGATCCAAAGGGGTCTTGAAAAACAAGCTGAACAGCGCGGCGATACGCTTTTATTTGAGATTTGGCTGAACTGGATAAAGACACACCATGATAGCAGACCTCACCTTGAAAGGGGATAAGTTTGACAAGCGCGTTGGCCAACGTTGTTTTGCCAGACCCACTTTCACCCACCACGCCCAGTGTTTGACCGGCTTTAACTGAAAAACAAACTTGATTTAATACGGTTGTAAATTGTTTACCAAAATTGAATAATCCTTTTTTATCTTGATATTTTACATAAAGATTTTTAACACTTAGTAAATCTGGTCTATCATCTTGAACAGCTTTTTCAATCATTACACCAGGCTCAGCCTGTAATAATGATTGCGTATAAGGGTGCACTGGGCGGTGCCAAATATCTTGGACAGTACCGCGTTCAATAATTTGACCCTGATTCATGACACAGACATTATGGGCGATTTGTTTAACCATACGTAGATCATGACTAATTAATAAGATAGCTAAGTTTAAATGCTGTTGTAAGTCAGCAAGCAATTGTAAAATACCAGCTTGCGTCGTGACATCAAGAGCCGTTGTTGGTTCATCAGCAATTAACAATTGGGGATGATTGGCCAAACTCATTGCAATCATAACCCGTTGACGTTGCCCTCCTGATAGCTCATGTGGATAAACTTTATGACGGGATGTTAACTGAGATAAACCGACAAGGTTAAATAATTCCTCTAAGCGATACAATTTTTGTTGAGGTGAGAGATTTGAGTGAATTGTTAAGCTTTCAAGGATTTGCCTGTCAACAGTATGCAATGGATTCAAAGCTGTCATCGGTTCTTGAAAAATCATACCAATGAATTTTCCTCTTATCGCATTTATTTGTTTTACATTAAGTGACAGTAAGTTTTGATTATGGAATATAATATCACCTGACACCTTGCAAAGATTCTGGTTCGACAATAATTGCAAAATGGATAATGCCGTAACCGTTTTACCTGAACCACTGGCACCAACCAAAGCCAGCGTTTTTCCTGCTTGAATATCAAAGTGAATATGATCAACGACCCGCTTATACTGACCCTGAGATGCAAAATCAATAATCAAATTTTTAACACTTAACAAATTCATGAGCGCACACTCTTTGTTTGCCCTAAATTAGATTTTACATCAAAGGCATCACGCATGGCCTCGCCTATAAAAATAAGGAGTGACAACAAAATTGAAAGTGTAAAAAATGCTGTCATGCCAAGCCAAGGTGCATGAAGATTATTTTTACCTTGCGCAACCAATTCCCCAAGTGACGCTGATCCAGGTGGCAATCCAAAGCCTAAGAAATCGAGTGACGTTAAGGTAGAAATGGCCCCACACAAGATAAAGGGCAAATGGGTCAGGGTGGCAACCATGGCATTGGGTAGGATATGGCTTGCAATAATACGCGCATAGCCAATCCCTAACACTTGGGCTGCCCGTACATAATCAAAATTACGCGCCCTTAGAAATTCGGCGCGCACAATGTTAGATAATCCCATCCATGAAAATAATAATAGAATTAACAACAGCCAGCCAAAGTTGGGTTGCACAAAACTGCCTAATATAATAAGTAAAAACAGAATAGGTAACCCGGACCAAATTTCAATAAAGCGCTGAAAAAATAAATCATAGCGACCAGCAAAGTAACCTTGCGTAGCGCCTATGAGTATACTGATGATGGCACTTAATCCCGTAACACATAATCCAAATAAAATGGACGTGCGTAAGCCATAAATTAATCTGGCACTGACATCGCGGCCTTGATCGTCTGTGCCTAACCAGTTTTCACTGTCCGGGCGTGAGGGTACCGGTTTATTTAAATTTTCACTCACGGTATCGTAACTATACCGAATTAAAGGCCAGGCCATCCACCCCTTAGATGCAATACGTGCTTGAACGTCAGGGTCACGGTAACCTACCTCAGTTTCATAATCTCCACCCAATTGTTGGTCACTGTAAAAATTCATTACAGGGAAATAATATTGCTGATCGTAATGAATAACCAAAGGTTTGTCATTGGCTATAAAATTTGCAAGCGTGGTCACTGTTGTAATTATAATAAATAACCATAGTGACCACCAGCCTTTACGATTACGGCGCAATCGATTTAAGCGATCTTGATTAAGGGGTGATACCATCATGAGGCGTAAACCTGTTTATTAAAATTAATACGCGGATCAATAATCATGTAAATTATGTCACTGATCAAATGCAATACTAGACTAACTAAGGTAAATATGAATAAACTGGCAAAGACCACAGGGTAATCTCTTGTAACAGCTGATTCAAACCCCAATAATCCTAAACCATCCAGTGAAAAAATAACCTCTATTAATAATGATCCTGTAAAGAAAATATTGACAAGGGCTGCTGGCATACCCGCAATTACAATCAGCATCGCATTACGAAAGATGTGTCCATATAATATTTTATTATGGTGAACACCTTTAGCTTTTGCTGTGAGAACATATTGTTTAGAAATTTCATCAAGAAAAGAATTTTTGGTGAGTAACGTTAAGCTTGTAAATCCACCCACGACCATCGCAATGACGGGCAAAACCATATGCCATATGTAATCTTTAATTTGATCAAGGTATGATAGTGAATTCCAATTATCTGACACTATTCCCCGCAATGGAAAAATTTGCCAATAGTTTCCCCCGGCAAATAAAATCATCAATAAAATTGCGAACAGAAAGCTTGGAATAGCATAACAAATAATGATAATTAAACTGCTGATGGTATCAAAAGATGATCCATTTTTAACGGCTTTGCGAATACCCAGGGGAATTGCAATCAGATAAATCAATAACGTTGACCAAAGCCCTAATGAAATCGAGACTGGAAATTTTTCTTTAATTAAATCAATCACTTTAATGTCACGAAAATAGCTGCGCCCAAAATCAAAGCATAAATAGTTCTTAATTAACAACCAAAACCGCGTGGGTGCTGGTTGATCAAACCCATACATTTTTTCAATTTGTTTTACAAAATCAGGGTCTAAACCTTGTGCGCCGCGATATTTATCACCCATGCTTGATTCAAAGCCGCTTGCCTCAAAATTGTTAGCATTCCCGCCACCAAAGCTGCCAATCGCAGTGCCATTTAATTTGGCAATCATTTGATCTATGGGGCCACCAGGTGCAAACTGCACAATCGTAAAATTTAATAACAAAATGAAAAATAGCGTGGGAATAATTAAAAACAGACGCTTAAGAAGATATTGGGCCATAACTTGCAGTCAATTAACTGGAAATATCTTATACGTTATGCACACAATAACAACAATTTATTAATCTTTTAAGGTTTCTAAGTAAGCAATAACATCGCGGCGGTCTTCAATTTTTTTCAATCCCACAAATGACATTTTGGTTCCATTTACAAAGGCCCGCGGTTGCGTCAAAAAATGATTTAAGCTCTCAACATCCCAATTACCAGGATGTGCTTTCATGGCAGTTGAGTAAGGATAATCAGGTAATCCACCTGTTTTGCGCCCCCCCACATTCCATAAATTAGGACCATTAATATGCTTGCCCCCTTTATCTAACGTATGGCATTGCATACATAATTTGGCCACTTTTTGACCATTAGCAACATTAGCTTGCGCTAACAAAGGTTCAATAGGTTGATAGACTTCTGCCTTGGAAACTGGAGCCTCAGCCACTTCAACACCTTGAACAATATATACATTTTTACTTAACATAACGGGGCGAATAAGGTGAGTGGCAATAAGATCAACAGTTTTGATTAATAATAAGGCACATAGGATCGCCATCAGTGTTTTATTCCACTCAAAGGAATCCATGTTAACCTCTTTTTATTATTATAAAGCTTATTTTACCAGGTGAACACTTGCTTGACTAGGTTCAAATTCCTCAATCAAAGGTGCCTTGGCGATTTGATCAACAGATTTAATATCTTTAAGATCAACTTCCGTTGATCCATCTAATTCTTTCAGCTTACGTGCACATGGAAATACCCGCCGCTCAAAGCTGCCAACTGAGCGATTATAGTGGGTGACTGCATTGTTTAAGGCTGACCCCACCTTTTCAAAATGTTCACTGGCATCACAAAGTCGTTTGTATAGCTCACGACTTAATTGAATGACGGCTTGGGCGTTTTGTGAAATATTTTCCTGACGCCACCCATAGGCAATGGCATGTAATAAAGCAATCAATGTTGCAGGCGATGCTAATATGACTTTATGCTCAATACCTGTTTGCAGTAAACTTGTATCATGTTCAAGGGCTGCTTGAAAAAAGACATCACCTGGAATAAATAATATGACAAACTCAGGGGTATGCCCCCCTGTAAATGACTGCCAATAGTTTTTACGTGATAATGCTTGAATGTGTTGGCGCACACTTTTAGCATGATTTACCATCATTTGTTTGCGCTCAAATTCAGAAGTCGTTTCTGTTGCTTGCAAGTAATGTATAAGGGGCACCTTAGAATCAATGATCAAGTTTTTATTGCCCGGCAATTTTATAACCACATCGGGGCGCAATAATCCATCATCACCTGCGTGCGATTCTTGTTCAATGTAATCGCAGTAATTGGCCATGCCACACATTTCGATAACACGGCGCAATTGAATTTCACCCCACTTACCGCGAATATGCGGTGCCTTTAATGCTTGGGATAATTTGACTGTTTCACTTTTTAAATCACCTTGGGAGCGCACCATGTCATCAAGCTGTTGTTTAAGATTAAAAAAAGTTGCATGACGTTCTTTTTCAAGATCGCCCAGTTTCATGCCCATTTGCTCCAGGGCATTATTGATTGGTGCAACTAAATTGGATACTGCTTGTTCTTTTTGTAATAATCGCTCTTGGGAAACGCTTTGTAATTGCTCAAATGATCCTTTGGCCAGCGTTAAAAAAGAACTGGCATTACGCTCAAGTGCTTGCAAAGATAGTGACTCAAAAGTATTTTTCATGGCCTCCTGATTTAATTGATGTTCTGACATTTTTTCTTGATGCAATTGTGTACGTAGTTCCAACTCTCGCTGTAAAAATTGATTATCACTTATTAGGTCATCTTGGGCCTTTTTCAATTTTCTGTTCATTATCATTAATATGAAGGCTGCCCCAAATAGTAATAGTGTGAACAATTGCATGTATAATGGTAGTGATAAGATTGATTGAATCACTCTAGGCCTCAGCTTAATTATTTGATAGTGTCACATCTTATATTAAGTAGGATACCATCTTGGAACAAGCACAAAATAACTTGACTGATTTTAATGATACTGACGGCCATGTCGTTCAATTAAATGCGCAATATATTAAAGATTTGTCATTTGAGTGTCCTGATGCTCTAAAAGTCTTGCAGCAAGCCGACATTGAAACAAGTTTTAATGTTGGACTTGAAATTAATAGTCAGCAAATTGGCGAAGATATTTTTGAAGTTGGCTTATCAATTCAAATTAAAGCAACTAAAGAAGCCCAAGCTGTATACATCTGTGAATTAGAATATGCTGGGATAATAACTCTTAAAAATGTACCAGATGACCAAAAGCAAGCCTATTTAATGGTCAAGGGACCCAGTTATATTTTTCCTTTTGCCCGGCAAGTCATTGCTAATATTACAACTGAATCAGGTTTTCAACCCTTCCTTATGCAACCAATTGACTTTGATGTTTTATATAAACAACGTGAAATTGATGAAAGCCAACGTAATTAGTAATACATGATATGCATTAACAAATTTGGAAATTGCTAAATATATTGCAACCAAATTGGATTATTAATTTTCTTTAACATTTCTGCATGTTTTTCAAGCTCATCCTTTGTGGGCTCAAACGAGCGTGCAGGAATGGGTTGACGGTTTTCAAGCGATTTTTCCAAATCCATTACAGTTACCTCGCTGACACTATCTTGATGGGCAAATAATAGGGGTTGGCGCCCACCGCGTAATTCTAAATACACTTTGGCCAAAAGTTCAGCATCTAATAAGGCGCCGTGATATTCACGGTTGGTGTTATCAATTTTATAACGTTGACATAATGCATCAAGCGACAATCTGGATTTTGGAAACAAATTACGTGCCATTTCCAAGGTATCCACTGCGCGCGTAAGTGGGATTACGGGGTAATCATGACGGGCAAGCTCACCATTAATAAATGACATATCAAAAGAAGCATTATGAATGACAAGGGGAGAGTCAGCAATAAAGTCTAAAAAATCCTGTAAATGGTATTTAATTGGCTGGTGATTGCGTAAAAACTCTGTGGTTAATCCTGTAATATCAACCGCTTCTTGAGATACCATGCGTTCTGGATTAACATAGACGTGGTATGATTTACCAGTAGGCATTAGGTTGAAAATTTCTAAACAACCTATTTCTGTAATACGATGCCCTTCATCAAATTTAAGGCCTGTCGTTTCAGTATCTAATATTATTTCGCGCATTGATCAAAATTCTGTATTAATTGTTTAATTTGTAACCATAATTGTTTTCTAGAACCATTATTATCA
>Ga0160427_10001027_pt1 | contig 17064 bp, 15 predicted proteins | sample SolpanmetagenomL_FD_108194 | JGI IMG/M metagenome (GOLD analysis project Ga0160427, IMG submission 108194) | Solar panel surface microbial communities from Lawrence Berkeley National Laboratory, California, USA - L | ecosystem: Engineered > Built environment > Solar panel > Unclassified ...
CGCCGAAGCGGCGCTGAGGCTCCGTCATGGCGCATCTCCCTCCGTCGCCGCTCCCGGCCCCCGGCTCCCGGTGCGAGACCGGACCGCGGTGAGCGGTGGATGCCGTCGACACTAACCCGACGCAGGCCGGACGCGCGGTGGATGCCGACCGGCGCGCCAGGCCCGTGAGAGGACGGGAACCTCCCCGCGACCCGCTCGTCACCCGGGCCGGTGGCCGCCCGGGGCGGGACGGGCCGGTCGCTTCAGCACCGCTTCAGGTCGGCCGGGCACCGTCGGCCCACCGGCGACCGCCGGCGCCCCGCCCCGCCCCGCCCCGCCCCGAGGAGGCCCCGTGAACCCCGCCCCGCCCCCCGCCGGACCCGCCGGTGCCGCGTCCGACGCCGCGTCCGGCGTCGTGTCCGACGCCGTCTCCGGCCTCTCCCGCCTGACGTCCGCCCTCGACCCCACCGGGCTGCCGTCCGCGGGCCACCTGCCGGGGGTGGCCACCGTCCTCGTGGTCCTCGCCCTGCTCGTGGCCGTCGCGGCCGGGTGGCGGCGGGGGCTGCCGCGCGTGGCCCTCGGCCTGCTCGGCGGGGCGGCCGGAGCACTCGCGGGAGTGCCGCTGGCCCGCTGGCTGCTCGGCGCCGACGCCCTCGCGGGGTGGTCGCCGGCCGCGCGCAGCGCCACCGGCCTCGCGGTGCTGCTGCTGGCCGTCGCCGTGCTGGCGGGGACCGCGGCCGGCCTGCTGCCCCGCGGACGGCGCGGTCGGCCCCGCGCGGTGTCGCGCATCGGCGGCGGGAGCCTCGCCGCGCTGGCCGCGGTCGCCGTCCTGGCGGTCGCGCTGCCGCTGACCGGACCGGCCGCCCTGCGCCCGCTCGAGACCGGTGTGCAGACCCGGGTGCAGGCCCTGGCGTCCTCCCCCACCCCGGTGGGCGCCCTGGTGCAGCGGGTCCTCGGCGCCCCCGCCGCCGTGCTGGCCCTCGGCCCGGTCGGCTGACGGCCGGGCCCGCGACCGCGGCGGGCGGGCCCGCCGGGTCACCTCGGCGGGCCCGGCCGTGGCGGCGTGCGAGAGGATCCGGGGACCCGCACCACCCGGCTCGAGGAGGACCCCCGTGAGCGCAGTCCCGCCCGCCCGCACCGACTGGCGTGCCCGTGCGCTCGAGCTGGACGCGGCCGACCCGCTCGCCGCCCTGCGCTCGGAGTTCCTGCGGTCCGAGGACGACGACGTCGTCGCCTACCTCGACGGCAACTCCCTCGGGCGGCCGCTGAAGGCCGCCGCCGAGGCGATCACCGGGTTCGTGAGCGGCGCGTGGGCCGGTCGCCTCATCCGCGGCTGGAGCGAGGGCTGGATGCAGTGGCCCGAGGTCGTCGGCGACCAGCTCGGCCGGGTCGTGCTCGGCGCGGCGGCGGGCCAGACGGTGGTGGCGGACTCGACCACCGTCCTGTTCTACAAGCTGGCCCGCGCGGCCGTGGACGCCGCCGGGCCGGGGCGCACGGAGATCGTCACCGACACCGACAACTTCCCGACCGACCGCTACGTGCTGGAGGGCATCGCCGCCGAGCGCGGGATGACGGTGCGCTGGATCGAGACCGACCCGGCGTCGGGCATCACCGTCGAGCAGGTCCGCGACGCCGTCGGCCCGGCCACGGCGCTGGCCACCTTCAGCCACGTCGCCTACCGCTCCGGCCACGTCGCCGACGCCGCCGCCATCACCCGCGCCGTGCACGACGCCGGCGCGGTCGTCCTGCTCGACCTGAGCCACTCCGCGGGCTCCGTGGAGCTCCAGCTGGACGCGTGGGAGGTCGACCTGGCCGTCGGCTGCACCTACAAGTACCTGTGCGGCGGCCCCGGCTCCCCCGCCTTCGGCTACCTCGCCACCCGCCACCACGGCGTCCTGCAGCAGCCCGTGCAGGGGTGGATGGGTCACGCCGACCCGTTCCGGATGGGCCCGGGCTACGCGCCGGCCGCCGGCGCGCGCGGCCTCGTCAGCGGGACCCCGCCCATCCTCGGCATGGTGCCGCTGCGGTGCGGGCTGGACCTGGTCGAGCGGGCGGGCATGCCCGCGATCCGCGCGAAGTCCCTGCTGCTGACCGGCTTCGTCCTCGACGTCGTCGACGACTGGTTCGCCGGGACGGGCGTCGAGGTGGCCTCCCCGCGCGAGGCGGCCCGGCGTGGAGGCCACGTGACGCTGGCCCGCGAGGACTTCCGCGAGGTCACCGCGGCGCTGTGGGAGCGCGGCGTCCTGCCCGACTACCGCGACCCGGGCGGCCTGCGCCTCGGCCTGGCCCCGCTGAGCACCAGCTTCGCCGAGGTCCTCGACGGCCTGACCGCGCTGCGGGAGGTCCTCGAGGCGGCGCCGGTGCCGACGGCCGGGCGCACCGACGCCGCGGTGGGCGTCACCTCGTGAGCGACGCCACCGAGGCCAACACGCGGGCCGTGGAGGACGGCGTCGTCACGGACTTCACCCGCGACATGTCCTACGGCGCCTACCTCCACCTCGACGAGCTCCTCGCCGCCCAGCACCCCCTCAGCGTCCCCGAGCACCACGACGAGCTCCTCTTCATCGTCCAGCACCAGACGTCGGAGCTCTGGCTCAAGCTCGTCCTGCACGAGCTGCGCTCGGCCACCGCCCACCTCGCCGGTGACCAGCTGCGCCCCGCGCTGAAGGAGCTGGCCCGCGTCAAGCACATCCAGCGCACCCTCACCGAGCAGTGGTCCGTCCTGGCCACCCTCACCCCCACCGAGTACGCCCAGTTCCGCGGCTTCCTGGCCAACTCCTCCGGCTTCCAGTCCCACCAGTACCGCGCCGTGGAGTTCGTCCTGGGCAACAAGAACGCCGCCATGCTCGACGTCTTCGCCCACGACCCCGCCGAGCACGCGCTGCTCGCCGAGCTCCTGCACGCCCCGAGCCTGTACGACGAGTTCCTGGGCCTGCTCGCCCGCCGCGGCCACCGCGTCCCGCAGGCCCTGCTCGAGCGCGACGTCACCCTCGCCCACGTGCACACCCCCGACCTCGTCGACGTCTTCCGCGGCATCTACGAGGACGCCGAGGCGCACTGGGAGGAGTACGAGGCCTGCGAGGAGCTCGTGGACCTGGAGGAGAACTTCCAGCTCTGGCGCTTCCGCCACCTCAAGACCGTCGAGCGGACCATCGGCTTCAAGCGCGGCACCGGCGGCTCCTCCGGCGTCGGCTTCCTCGCCCGCGCCCTTGACCTGACCTTCTTCCCCGAGCTCTACGCCGTCCGCACCGAGATCGGCCGCTGACCCAGGAGTCCCCGTGACCACCGCACCCGCCCCGCCCACCGCCCCGTCCCCGCCCACCGCCCCGGCCCTGCCCACCGCCCCCCTCACCGTCCTCGTCGCCCCCGGCGTCCTCCACGACGACCGCACGGCCCGCGGCGTGCTCGCCGGCGCGCTGGAGACCCGCGGCCTGGCGGGGTCCCTCCGGGTGGCGGCCACGGACGAGGAGTTCGCCCGGGCCGCCACCGAGCTCCCGCCCGGCCGCCTCGTGCTGGTGCCCGGCTCGACGCAGCCCCTGGCCGCCGCCCTGCCCCGGCTGCCCGCGGGCGCCGTCGTGCGCGTCGACCTCGGTCCCTGCCCGCTCGACGTCTCCCCCGCCGTCACCCGCCACGTGCGCGGCCGCGGCCTCGCGGGCCTGCGCGCCGCCGTCGCGGTCTGGTCCGCCGACACCGCCGCGCCCCCCGCCGTCCTCGCCTACGGCGGGCACGCCGATCAGCACCTCGAGCTGCGGCTGCCCGCGGGTGAGGGCCCCCACCCCGTCGCGGTCCTCGTGCACGGCGGGTACTGGCGCTCGCGCTGGGCGTGCGACCTCATGGACCCCCTGGCCCTCGACCTCGTCGCGCGCGGCTTCGCCGCCGTCAACCTCGAGTACCGGCGCCCCGACGAGCACGGCTGGGCCGCCACGACGGCGGACCTCGCGGCCGGCCTGCAGGCGCTGGTCCCCGCGGCCGCCGCCGGCACCCCGCTGGACCTCGCCCGCGTCGCCCTGCTCGGGCACTCCGCGGGCGGCCAGCTCGTCGTCCGCCTCGCCGCGGACCTCGCCGACGGCGCCGACGCAGGCGCTGACACCGACGCCGTCGTGCGACCCGCGCTGACCGTCTCGCTGGCCGGCGTCCTCGACCTGGTCACGGGCGACCGGCGCTGGCTCAGCGAGGGCGCGGTCGCCGGGGCGCTCGGCGGGCGGGCCGCCGACGTGCCCGACGTCTACGCCGCCTCCTCGCCCCTGGCCCGCGTCCCGGTGGGCGCGCCGCTGGCCGTCGTCGTCGGCGTCGGCGACGACCTCGACCTCCTCGACGCCAGCCGGACCTTCGCCGCCGCGGCGCTCGCGGCGGGCGACGACGTGGCGCTCGTCGAGGACGAGGGCGACCACTTCGCCGTCATCGACCCCGCCTCGGCCGTCTGGACGCGCGTCGCGGACCTGCTCGAGGACCGGCTGGACGCGGCGGGTCACCCCGCGGCGTCCGCGGCCCCGCCGCTACCCTGAGCGCCAGCGCGGACCCGGGCCGGGGCGCGTCCCCGGCCGTGCGGGGAGTTCGCGTCGAAGGGTTCGCATGACGGTCGTGTCGAGGGTGGACACCTTCCAGCGCAGGCACGCCGTCGTCGGCTACCCGCTGGCGGTCGTCTACAAGTTCTTCGACGACCAGGGCGTGTACCTCGCCGCGATCATCACGATCTACGCGTTCCTGTCGCTGTTCCCGCTGCTGCTCCTGCTCTCGACCGTCCTCGGCTACACCCTCGAGGGCGACCCCGCGCTGCAGCAGCGCATCCTCGAGTCCGCCCTGGGGCAGTTCCCGGTCATCAAGGACTCCCTGCGCGACACCGGGCGCCTCGGCGGCGGCACCGTCGGCCTCACGGTCGGCATCGTCGGCGCGCTCTACGGCTCGCTCGGGGTCGGGCTCGCGCTGCAGAACGCCGTGAACATCGCGTGGGCGATCCCCCGCAACGAGCGGCCCAACCCCGTCAAGGCGCGCCTGCGCAGCCTCCTGCTCATCGCCACGGCCGGGATCTTCGTCGTCGGCACCACGGTCATCTCCACCGTGGGCTCCGACCTCGCGGGCTGGCTGGGGGCCTCGCCCTCCCTCGCCCGGGCCCTGACGGAGGGCTGGGTCTTCCGCGCCGCCGTCATCGTCCTCAACGTCCTGGGCTTCGCGGCCGCCTTCCACTTCGCCGCCGCCTACCGCCCCCGGCTGCGCACCGTCCTGCCCGGCGCGATCGCCGCCGGCCTCGTCTGGCAGGCCCTGCAGAACTACGGCGCCGGCCTGGTCAGCGGCGTCATCAGCCGGGCCAGCGCCACCAACGCCGTCTTCGCCGTCGTCATCGGCCTCATCGCCTTCCTGCTCGTCGCCTCGATCGCGATCGTGCTGTGCATCGAGGCCGACATCGTCCGCGTGCGGCGGCTGTACCCGCGGGCCCTGCTGACGCCGTTCACCGACCGGGTCGACCTGACCGAGGCCGACAAGCGGGCCTACGCGGGCATGGTGCGGGCGCAGGGGCTCAAGGGGTTCCAGCAGGTCTCGGTCACCTTCGAGCGGGAGGTCGCGATGCGCGAGACCCACCCCGAGGCCGGCTCCAGCCCCGCTCCGACCCCCGCGCGCCGCGGCCGCCCGGCCTCCTGAGGACCGTCCTCTTCGGGGTCAGGCCACCGCGACGGCGCGGCGGGCCAGGCGCGTGGAGACCATCGAGCAGACCGTGATCTGCAGCGGGTGGTACAGGATGATCGGCAGCGCGACCAGGCCCACGACGTGCGGGGGGAACAGCACCGTGGCCATCGGCAGCCCCGTCGCGAGGGACTTGTTCGACCCGCAGAAGAGGATCGTCGTGCGGTCCGCCCGCCGGGCCCCCCAGACCCGCGGGACCCACCACGTCGCCAGCAGCACGGCCGCCAGCAGCACGGCGCAGCAGCCCAGGACGACCGCGACCTCCCCCGCCGAGACCACCTGCCACACCCCGGCCCGCACGCCGCGGCTGAAGGCGGTGTAGACGACCGCCACGATCACCCCGCGGTCGAGCAGCGTGAACCCGCGCCGGTGCGCGCGCACCCACGGGCCCACCCACCGCCCGGCCGCGAGCCCGAGCAGGAACGGCACCAGCAGCTGCAGGACGATGCGGCCGACCGCCCCCGCGTCCGGCCCGGAGGACCCCGCGCCGCTGGAGGACAGCAGCAGCGCCGCCAGCAGCGGCGTCACCGCGATGCCCGCGAGGTTGGACACCGTCGCGCTGACCACCGCCCCCGGCACGTTGCCGCGCGCGACGGAGGTGAACACCACGCACGACTGCACGGTGGAGGGCAGCACCCCCAGGAACAGCAGCCCCGCGACGAGGCCGTCGTCGAGGAAGGAGCCCACCGCCACCGACAGGACGACCGCCAGCAGCGGGAAGACGAGGAACGTCGTCGCCGCCACGGCCGTCTGCAGCCGCCAGTCCCGCAGCCCCGCGAGGGCCTCGGCGGGCGACAGCCGGGCGCCGTAGAGGAAGAACAGCACCCCCACGCCGACCGTGGTGGCGACCGCGAAGGCGCTCGCGGTGACCCCGCCCGCGGGCAGGAGGGCCGCGACCGCGATGGCCGTGAGGATGGCGACGACGAAGGGGTCGAGGCGGCCGAGGAGGGGGACGCGGGACCAGCTCGGCACGCGGTGATCCTAGGTGGCGCGGTGCGGGGGGCCGGGTCGCGGGAGGCGGCAGCGTGGTCGGCGCCGCCCGCCCGCTAGGCGCGCGCGAGCCCCAGGCGGCGCACGAGCCCGGCCAGCTCCAGCGCCCGCCGGTCCGCGCCGCCGGGGACGGGCACCCTCGACGTCGTGAAGCCGAAGGCCGTGCGGGTGACCGGGTCGGCGAAGCCGAGGGCCCCGCCGGCGCCGTCGTGCCCGAAGGCCGCGGCGGTGCCGAAGTCCCGGCGCGGGTCCGGCTTCTGGAACAGGACCCCGAAGCGGGTCTCGCCGCCCAGGACGAGGTCGGGGCCCGCGACCTGCAGCTGGCCGACCGCGGCCGTGGTGGCCGCGCTCAACAGCGGGGGACGGCCCGCGAGCCCCAGGGCCCCGGCGTAGACGGCGGCCAGGCCGGCGGCGGTCCCGGAGCCGGAGACGGAGGGGATCCCCGCCGCGGGGAGCCCCGGCGCGTTGATCCACGTGGTCCCGGGGCCCATGGCCTCCAGCTGCCCGGTCCCCCGCTCGGTCAGGCTCCCGTCCGGGCCCGCCGCGGGCCCCGACGGCGGCACGACGACGTCGCGCAGGCGCCCGCGCTGCTCGGCGGGCAGGCGGACCCAGAAGTCCGCCCCCAGCGGCTCCCGGACCTGCTCGTCGTAGAAGCGCCAGAGCGGCAGGCCCGTCAGCCGCCGGACCAGCTCGTCGGCCAGCGGCCCGATGGTCAGCGCGTGGTAGCCGTGGACGCGGCCCGGCGCCCACAGCGGGCGCTGGGCGGCGAGGTCGGCGGCCACGGCCCGGTCCTCGCCCCACTCGCCCACGGTGAAGTCGCGCGTGGTCGCCAGCAGGCCCACCTGGTGGGACAGCAGCTGGGCGATCGTGACCGCGGCCTTCCCCTCGGCGGCGAACTCCGGCCAGAGCGCGGCGACCCGCTCCCCCGGGTCCACGCCGGCGGTCTGCAGCGCCAGCGCGACGGTGACGCCGGCCACCCCCTTGGTCACCGAGGCCACCACGTGCAGGGGCCTGGCGGCCTCGGAGTCCGAGGCCAGGTCGACGACGACGCCCTCGTCGGTGCGCACGACGAGCTGGCAGCCGAAGGAGGGGTCGGCGGCGAGGTGGCCGGCGAGGACGTCGCCCACCTCCTCGTAGCCGGCGGCGAGGGTCCGGACGTCGAGGGCTCCGCCGTCGAGAGTCCGGGTGCCGTCGCTCACTTGACGGCCCCGCCGGTGACGCCGGCGGCGATGTAGCGCTGGGCGAGGACGAGGAGGGCGGCTGCGGGGATGCTGGCGAGGGTCGCGGTGGCCATCAGCGCAGCCCAGCTCTGGGTGTGGGCACCCACGAAGGTGTACATGCTCAGGGTCACGGGCACCACCGTGGTCCCGGAGGTGAGCGTCAGGGCGAACATGAAGTCGCTCCACGCGAAGAGGAACGCGAAGACGGCGGCGGTCACCAGCGAGTTGCGGCTCAGCGGCAGGACGATGGAGCGGAAGACCCGGAACTCCCCGGCCCCGTCGATCTTCGCCGCCTCGACGAGGGAGCCGGGGATGTTCACCATGAACGAGCGCATGAGGAGGATGCAGAAGGGCACCCCGAGCGAGGCGTCGGCCAGGATGAGCCCGACGTAGGAGTTCACCAGCCCGAGGCTGTTGTAGAGCGAGAACAGCCCGTTGGCGATGACGATGCCCGGGACCATCTGCGTGATGACGAGCAGGGTCGTGACGACCCCGCCCCCCGGCAGCGTCAGCGTGGTGCGGGAGAGCCCGTAGGCGGCGGGGGCCGAGACCGCCAGGCACACGACGACGGCACCGCTGGCGATCACCAGGCTCGTGCCCAGGTGCGAGAGCTGGGAGTCGAGCGCCTCGCGGTAGCCGGAGAGGTCCACGTGCAGCGGCAGCCAGGCCGTGCTGAGGAGGTTCTCGCTGCCCTGCAGCGAGGTGTTCACCATCCAGTAGACGGGGAAGAGGAGGACGGCGACGACGAGGACGCCGACGACGCTGCGCAGGCGGTGGGAGTGGGTCGTGTTCACGTCAGCCTGCCAGGTCGCTCGCACGGCGGTTCGCCCGCAGCTGGAAGGCCGAGACCAGCAGCGTGACGACGATGAGGACGTTGCTGAGCGCGGCCCCGCGGCCGAACTCGAAGTTCGTGAAGGACAGCTGGTACGCCTGGGTGGCGTAGGTCTGGGTGGCGTTCGCCGGGCCGCCGCCGGTCAGGGCGAGGACGATGTCGAGCACCCGGATCGTGTAGATGAAGCCCAGCATCAGGACGATCACGACGACGGGCCGCAGCAGCGGCCAGGTGATCCAGCGGAAGGCCCGCACGCCGGTGGCGCCGTCCAGGGACCCGGCCTCGTAGAGGTCGCGCGGGATCTCCTGCAGGCCGCCGTAGAGGATCACCATGACGAAGGGGATGCCCACCCAGACGTTGACGATCACCACCGAGTAGAGGGCGACGTGGGGGCCGGTGAGCCAGGGCACCTGCCCCAGCCCAAGGTTTCCGAGGACCTGGTTGATGACCCCGGAGCCGGTGTCCATCATCCGCCGCCAGACGGCCGCCGAGATGATGAGCGGGAGCAGCCACGGCAGCAGCACCAGGGAGCGCAGGACGGCGTTGAGCCGGAAGCGGGTGTTGAAGAACAGGGCGAGGAGCAGGCCGAGGACGAAGGTCGCGGCCAGCGACACGACCGTGAAGGTGACCGTGTTGACGGTGATGCGGGCGAAGATGCCCGACGTGAAGACCGCCGCGTAGTTGCGCAGGCCGACGAAGGGCGCCTCGCCCGTGTAGAAGGTCGCGGTCGTGTAGTCGCGGAAGCTCATGGTGATGTTGTTGACCACGGGCACCGCGAAGAAGGCGGTCAGGTAGAGGGCGGCGGGCAGGACGAACCACCACAGGGCCCACCGCCGGCGCCGTGCGACGGAGGTGGTGCTGCGGACGGGGGCGGCGCCCGTCCGGCGGCCGGCGGTCGTCGCCGGCCGCGCCACCGTCTTGCTGAGTTCGGGCATCAGGACCTCCAGGAGCGGGGACGGCGACGGACGCCGGCGTCTCGGGCGGGGTGGCTCAGCCGTCCACCTGCGCCTGGGCGGTGGTCAGGGCGTCCGGCACGGTGGCCTGACCGGAGATGACCGCCTCGATGGCCGTCGACAGGGCGGCGTCCACCTTCGGCCACTTCAGCCCCGAGTCGCCGGTCAGCGCCTTGGCCGTCCCGACGGTGTCGACGATGGAGGCCATGTCCGGCTGCTGCTGCGCGAGCTGCTGCGCCGCCGTGCGGTCGCTGGGCACGGTGTTGCTGCTCAGGGCCATCGTGAGCTGGGTGTCCGGGGCGTTGAGGCACTGCACGACCTTCGCGGCGGCCTTCTCCCGGGCCCCTCCGCTGCGCGGCACGGTCCAGAGCTCCCCGCCCAGGGGGGCGACCGGCGTGCCGCCGGCCTTCGGCACGGGGATCGTGGTGGTGGCCCAGTCCAGGCCCGCGGTCTGCTTCAGGCTGGGGATCTGCCACGGCCCGTTGATCATCATGGCGGCCTTGCCCGCGGCGAACTGGTCCTTGGCGTCGGCCTGCGTCCAGTTCACGACGGACTTGGAGACGTAGCCCTTCGTGGCGAGGCCCGTGTAGAACGACAGCGCCTCCTGCGCGGCGGGGGCCGTCAGCTTCAGCTGGGAACCGCCGTTGGACCAGAGGAACGGGATGAAGGTCCACGTCCCCTCCGTCCCGGTCGAGGCGGAGTAGGCGAAGCCGTAGTGGTCGGGCGTCGTGAGCGCCTTCGACGCCGCCTCGAGCTCGGCCCACGTCGTCGGGACGGCCACGCCGGCCCGGGCCAGCATCGTCTTGTTGTAGAAGAGGACGAGCGTGTTGACGTTCGGGGCGAGGCCGTAGAGCTTCCCCTCGTACTGGCCGGTGGTGAGCACCGAGGGTAGGTAGGTGCTGGTGTCCACGCCCAGGTCCGACAGCGGGGTCAGGGCGCCGGTGGAGGCGAACTGCGGCAGGTCGGGGTTGTTGACCATCAGGACGTCCGGCAGCGACTTCGTGGAGACCTGCTGCAGGACCTTGGCGTTGTACTGCGCCGACGGGACGCTCGACTGCGTGATCGTCGCCCCCTCCTTCGCGGCGCAGTCCTGCAACCGCTTCTGGGTGTCGCCGTGCGACGGCTCGTCGGTGTAGTAGTCCAGCGCGGTGAGCTTCAGCGGGCCGGCGGAGTCGCCGCCGCCGCTGCCGGTCGAGGAGCCGCCGCAGGCGGCGACCAGGGCGAGCGGGATCAGCAGGGCGGAGAGGGCCGCGGTGCGGCGGGTTCGGCGGGTTCGGGTGCGAGTCATCGTTGACGTACCTCTCGTGGACGGTGGTGCGGGGGGTGCGCCGGGTGGCGCGGTGGTCGGGGCGCGGGCCCTCAGGCCTCAGGGCTGCGGGACCCCGGTGCTGAGCGGGGGCGCGGCGGCGTACGCCGCGTGCGCCCGGTCGAGCTCGTCGGCGGAGGCCGGCCCGGACAGGACGAGGACGCGGGTGCGCAGGCGCAACCGCTCACCGGCCCGCAGGGTCCGGTCGCCGTGCATGAGCGGGGCGGTGGCCAGGAACCCGAAGTCGCCCGCCGCGGAGAAGACGTAGGTCGGGTGCGGGTGGTCGGCGTCGTCGGGGTGCTGCAGCAGGGCCACCCCGCCGCGGGCGGGCCGGTCGGGCTCGTCGTCGCCCGCGCCGTCGACCGCCCCGGTGTAGGCGGCCCACGGCGCGCGCTGCCCGTGCACGGCGTCGCGGCCCGCCCGGCCCCCGGCCGCAGAGATGGTCTCCCCCGCCACCATCGCCCGCGCGGCGCGGTAGTTCAGGCCGGCGTAACCGCCCCAGGTCGTCGCCGGCCACGGCGTCACCGACAGGCGCACGTCGGCGGTGGCGGTCCAGGTCTGGTCCCAGTCCAGCGCCCAGCTGCCGGCGAGGCCGGTGTCCAGCCGCGCGATCACCGAGCGCTCCTCGGCCAGGAGGACCTCCGCCGTGGCGTCGACCCGCCAGGACAGCCGCTCGGAGAGGCGGACGCCCCCGGGCGTCGTGGTGACCTCGTGGGCGTCGACCACGCTGCGGCCCAACCCGGACCGGTTCCCGCCGTAGCCGGGGTGGTCCTCCCAGAACAGGACGTCGTCGAGGAACTTCCAGGACCACCACAGGCCGTGGTGCCACCGGTGGTCGTGCGGGGCGTGGTTCGTCAGCACCCCCCGGTGGGCCAGGGGCCGCAGGTCGGTGAAGTGCGGGTGGTTCGCGGCCGGGTCCCAGGAGTAGCGGGCCAGCGCCCCGCCGTCCGGGCCGAGCACGCAGCCCTCGCGGCCGTCGCCCGCGCGCCACGCCAGGGCCCCGCTCACGCGACGTCCTCCTCGGCCGCGACCGCGGTGGGCACCGGCGGCGACCAGTCCGAGAACCCGTGCGAGGAACCGGTCCCGTAGGCCGGGTCCCAGCGGTCGCCCATGACCTCCGCCAGCGGCACCACCCGGTTCTCCGCCCCCGAGCGGTACGTGGCCTCCAGCACGGCCATGACGTTGAGGTTGTCCTGCACCGAGCACAGCGGCGTGCGCCCCGCGGCCAGCGCCTGGCGGAAGTGGGCCATCGTCAGGCCGAAGGCGTGCGGGAACCAGGTGCCGCGCGCGTGCGGCACGATCGAGCGGCGCTCGACGTCGCTGCCGCCGTCGACGCGCGTGGAGACCACCACGTCACCCTCGGGACGCCAGTCCACCTGCCCCTGCGGACCCTGGACCCAGACCGCCTCGGCGCCGTGGCGCACCGGCTCCGGGCCGTAGTAGGTCCCGGTGGAGACCAGGACGAGCTGCAGGCCGCCGGGGTAGCGCAGGGCCAGGTGGCCCCAGCCGTCCACGGTCACGCCGGGCTGGCTGACGTCGTGCCCGGTCAGCGCGTAGACCGTCTCGGGCGGGCCGAAGAGCAGCTGCAGCAGGCCGAGGTGGTGGATGGACAGGCCCGCCGTCCACCACCGCTCGTCCTTGCCGAACCAGGGGTGCAGGTCGAGGTCGAACTGGTACTGGCACAGCAGCTGCGCGTAGGCCGGCTCCCCGACGACGCGCTCGCCCACCAGCGCCCGCTCCAGCGCGATGGCCGAGGGGGTGAAGCACATGTTCTGGTTCACCATGCCCACGACGCCCGCCGCCTCGGCGACCTCCACCAGCTCCAGGGCCTCGGGGTAGCTCATGGCGAGCGGCTTCTGCACGAGGAACGGCTTGCCGGCCGCGGCGATCTCCTCGACCACCGGCAGCCGCGTCGCCCGGTGGTGCGGGGTCGCGAGGTCGACGACGCCCACGCGCGGGTCGGCGAGCAGCTCGGCCAGGCTGCCGTGCGCGGTCGCCGTCGGGGTGTCGGCGAGGAAGCGCGCCCGCGCCTGCGGCGCCGGGTCGTAGCCCGCCACGACGGGCTGGCCGTAGAGGCGGTAGCCCTCCCGGTGGGGCACGGTGATGCTGCCGAGCCCCACCTGCCCGATCGCGAGCTCGCCGACGTCGGCGGCGCCGCGGGTGGCGGCGGTCACCGGACGGCCCCCAGGTCCTCCAGGAAGGCCGCCGAGGCGAGGACGGCCTCGTCGCCGGCGATCTCGAGGGTGCTCGCGCCGTCGTAGCCGGCCCGCACGAGCGCCTCGAAGACGCCCCGGACGTCGACGACGCCGGTGCCGAGGGCGATGGTGGACATGCCGCAGCCGAAGACCGTGCCGCGGCGCTCCTCCCACTCCGGGCCGAGGTCCTTCCAGTGCACGTGCTCGATGCGGTCGCCGAAGCGGCGCACGTACTCCAGGGGGTCGGCGCCGCCGAGCCAGCTGTTGCCCGTGTCGAGGTTGAGGCCGAGGGCGTCCGACCCCGCCCGCTCGAGGATCTCCTCGACGGCGTCCGGGTCGCCCGTGTACGGACCGTGCGGCTCGAGCAGGACCTTGACGCCGTGGTCCTCCGCGACGCGCAGCGGCTCGTGCAGCTTCTCCAGGATGGTGAAGACGGCCTCGCTGCGCGTCAGACCGCGCCCGAAGGCGGTCTCCGGCTCGCCCTCGGTGGTGACGACGTGCGGGACGCCGATCGCCGCGGCCGAGCGCACGGCCTTGATGATCTCGCTCGTGCCGTAGCGCCACGGCGCCGACGCGTCCAGCAGGTCCGCGTGCGCGCAGAACGACGTGATCGTGAGGTCCCGCTCGCCGAACAGGCGGCGGAGGTCGAAGGGGTTCGCGTCCAGGCTGGCGACGGCGCTGAAGCCGAAGTGGTTGCCGAGGACCGCGCCGTCACCGGTGTCGGTGACGTCGGCGTGGTGGAAGCCCCAGTCCCGGATGCGGTCGAGCTGGTGGTCGAGGGTCGAGAAGGGGTCGACGAGGGCGAAGCAGCCGACGGTGATGGCCACGGGTTCTCCTGACGGGGTCGGTGGACGCTGCAGTGCGTCCGCTCCGGTGCCGACCACCCTGCGCCGACGCGTGCGCCGTGTCGTCCAGTCCCGTTCGCTGACCGATCTCGAAGCTCCGCGGCGGGCGGCGGGACCGCTCCGCGGCGGGTGCCGACGGGCCTAGGCTCGTCCCGCGATGGACGGGCACCCGCCGGGAACCGCGCCGGCCGGCGCCCGGCGGCGCCCGCGCCCCGGCCGGTTCCGGAGGCGCGCGGGTCGACCGGGTGACCGGTCCTGCTCGTGCCGTGCGGACGGGAGGAGATCGGGGTGGCACGTGAGGCCGCGATGTTCCGCGGCTCCGACGGCACCTACCGCGACGACCCGGCGGCGCCGCTGCGCCGGGCCGGGGCCCGCGGGGACATCGGCCTGTGGGCGTGGGGCCGGGACTCCTACCCCGGTGCCCCGCTGGAGCCCGGCGTCCTGCCGGGCCTGCTGAGCGCGGGCCTCTGGGAGGTGACGGCCGACCAGGACTGGGGTCTGGACTGGCACCTGAACGAGGGCGTGGAGCTGACGTTCGTCACCCGCGGCCACGCCGGCTTCTCGACGGGCTCGACCCGGCAGGACCTGCACCGGGGGTGGATCAGCGTCACCCGGCCCTGGCAGCGCCACCGCGTCGGGTTGCCGACCGTGACGGCCTGCACGCTGGGCTGGTTCGTCCTCGACGTGGGGGCCCGGCTGCCCAACCAGGCGTGGCGCTGGCCGGAGTGGCTGCCGCTGCCGGCGGCCGACCTCGACCACCTCGCCGCCCTGCTGCGCGCCTCGGAGCGCCCCGTGTGGCGGGCCGGGGCCGAGCTGGTGCGGGCCACGGAGCGCCTCGAGCGGACCATGCGCGAGCAGGGGCGCCGGACCACGACCCACCTGGGCCTGCGCGTCGCCGAGGTGCTCCTGGAGCTCGTGGAGGTGCTGGAGCGCGAGCCCCCCGAGCTCGACCCGCACTTCGCCTCGGCGCAGCGCTCGGTGACGGCCTTCCTGGGCAACCTGCCCTCGCGCCTGTCCGAGCCGTGGACGGTGGACGCGATGGCGCGCCAGTGCGGCCTCGGCCGCACCCGCTTCATCCACCACTGCCGCCAGGTGGTCAACGCGACCCCGCTGGACCACCTGACAGGCCTGCGCGTCGAGCGGGCCCTGGACCTGCTGACGACGACGGACCTGCCCGTCACGGACGTGGCCTACGCCTGCGGCTTCTCCTCCGGCCAGTACTTCGCCACCGTGTTCCGCCGGCACTTCGGCATGCCGCCCCGTGACGCCCGCCGCGCGGGCCGGGACGGCGCGCGCTGAGGACCGCGGCGCCGGTCGTCCCGACGCCGCGCGCGGGGGTCAGGCTCCGGCGTCCCCGGGCTGCACGTCGGCCTCGGGACCCTCCTCGTCCGGGGTCTCCGCCGCGTCCTCGGTCGTGCCCGGGGCGCGGTTGGCGGCCGCACCGGCCAGCGCGTTGCGGGCGGCCTTGCGCACCTTCTTGTCCGAGACCGGCCGCACGCCGTAGGCGGCGGGGTCGTCGTCGGCGAGGTCCGTGCCGGTGGCGACGTCCTCGGGCTCGACGACGGGGTAGGCGCCCGGGGCGGGGCGGCGCTTGCGCAGCGGGGGCTTCACGCCGTCGGCGAGGCGGCGCGTGGTGATGAGGAAGCCGGTGTGCCCGACCATCCGGTGCTCGGGGCGCACGGCCAGGCCCTCGAGGTGCCAGCCCCGCACCATCGACTCCCACGCCTCGGGCTCGGTCCAGCGACCGGAGGCGCGGACGGCCTCGGCGACGCGCGACAGCTGGGTCGCCGAGGCGACGTAGCAGATGAGGACCCCGCCCGGCGCGAGCGCGTCGGCCACGGCGTCCAGGCACTCCCAGGGCGCGAGCATGTCCAGCACGGCCCGGTCGGCGCCCGTGCCCTCGGCGCTGACGAGGCCGCTGCCGGGCAGCGACTCCACCAGGTCGCCGACCTGGAGCGTCCAGGCCGGGTGCGGGCTGCCGAAGAAGGTCTCCACGTTGCCGCGCGCGACGGCGGCGAAGTCCTCGCGCCGCTCGAAGGAGTGCACGCGTCCCGCGTCGCCCACGGCGCGCAGCAGCGACATGGTCAGCGCGCCCGACCCGACGCCGGCCTCGATGACCGTGGCGCCGGGGAAGACGTCGGCCATCTGCACGATCTGCCCGGAGTCCTTGGGGTAGACCACCGCGGCGCCGCGCGGCATCGACAGCACGAAGTCCGCCAGCAGGGGCCGCAGCACGAGGTACTCGATGCCCGCGGTGTTGGTCACGACCGTGCCGTCGGGGCGGCCGATCAGGTCGTCGTGGGTGAAGCGTCCGCGGTGGGTGTGGAACTCCGCGCCGGCCGACAGCGTGATGGTGTGCATCCGCCCGCGCGGGTCGGTGAGCTGGACGCGCTCGCCCTCGCGCAGGGGTCCGCGGCGGGAGGTGGCCCCCGTCGGCGGGGCGGTCGTCGGGACGTCGGTGCTCACGGGGGGTCCTCCGGGTGGTTCGGGTGGTCGGTCAGCGCGACGTGACGGCGGCGACGACGTCGCCGGTGTGCAGCAGGCCCACGACGCGGCCCGTGCGGTCGACGACGACGTGCTCGCCCGGGCGGGCGGAGACGGCGGAGAGCAGGTCCTCGCCGGCCAGGTCGTCGGGCAGCCAGGCGCGCGGGGGCAGGGCGCGGGCGGTCGCCCCGGCCTGCAGGGACGTGCGGCGGTCCTCGGGGACCTGGCGCAGGGCGGTCGTGTCGACGACGGCCACGGGCACGCCGTCGTCGGTGACCAGGACGACCTCGAGGTCGCGCGCGCTCTCGCGCAGGGCACCCGCGTCGATGGCCGCGCGGGCCGAGCGGACGACCTCCTCGACCGTGGAGCGGGCGGGCACCGCGATCGCCGGGCGCTGCAGGCGCCGCACCGACAGCGCCGGGACGCGGCGGCGCTGGGTGGCGTACTGCAGCGCCTGGGAGGCGCCCTGCCACAGCAGCGCGCCGACGAGGCCGGCCCAGATGACGTCGGTGAAGGACGTCTCGTACCCCAGCACCCGCGGCACGACGATGGCGAGCAGCAGCACGCCGACGGCCAGGACG
>Ga0160427_10001030_pt1 | contig 17055 bp, 23 predicted proteins | sample SolpanmetagenomL_FD_108194 | JGI IMG/M metagenome (GOLD analysis project Ga0160427, IMG submission 108194) | Solar panel surface microbial communities from Lawrence Berkeley National Laboratory, California, USA - L | ecosystem: Engineered > Built environment > Solar panel > Unclassified ...
GGCTCCAGCACCTCCCACTCCGCGTCCGTTGTGTCACTTGGATACGCGCGATTTCGGCTCATGTCACCACGATAAAACTGCAGCCACCGCGCTGCTGTGATTCCCTTTCCAAACAGCCTCTAAAGCGGGTCGGTGAGGGGAAGCATGGACGACGATACCCCTGTCTGCGGGAAAGACGGTGCTGGCATGTCGGACGCTGCTGCTCAGCCCTGCTGCACGGTGACCTGCCCGCTCTTCCAGGCCACATGGTCGGCCTTGCCCCAGTGCGCCCAGAGTTCCTGGGGCACCGCCCCAGGAACGTCGTACCGCAGATACAGGTAGCCAGGAGCGGTGGCAGCCACCCCGGCGTTCACCTCCGCCCGGCTGAGGACCGGGGACTTCAACGCCTGGAAGTGCGGGTCCGCCTCGATCAGTCGTTGAGCCTTCTGCATCAGGGTCTGGTCCTGCGCGCTGGGAGCGGCCGTGCTGCCGTCCGTGGTGATCACCGTCAGGTTCATAGCGTCCACCTTACCTTGGCGCCCGGTAGCCCGCAGCCCGAGCAGCCCCGGGGGTAGCGAAGCAGCTCTGGGCATGGGTGCGGGCGTAGCTGCCGTCCCCCTGCGGCAGGTGGTAGATCCCTGCCTTGCTGACCTTGATCAGCGCGGTGGCCGGGCAGCTGCCGTCCGCGTTCGGCGGGGCACTGCTGGGACTGGTGGTGGTGGGTAGCACCGGGACAGCTGCGGTGGCACTGGACCCGCTCGCCCTCTTTTGACCGGTCGATCCGGCCACCTCCTGCACCGGCTGCGCGCCGCCCGGTAGGGGGCCGACGTACTTCACGTAGGCGGTGGTCCAGTTGCTGGCGATCGCCTGCTGGGCCTCCTGCATGGTGATCTTCCCCGAGCAGGCCAGGTCGTGCAGCTTGTTCTCCAGGGTGTCTTTCACGTGCGCGTTCAGCGGCTGACTTTTGTAGCTCTCGGGGAACAGGTTCCGGATGCTGTTCGAGCCGCCGAGTTCCAGGCTGATGATGTGGTCGATCTCGTACTCACCGGGCGCGCGCCCGGTGATGTTGTACTCGCGGTAGACCTGCTCCTTGAGGGCCTGGGGGACGTTGCGCACGGTTTTGGTGTAGCCGGGCACGCAGATGACAGCGGTATCGCTAGTGAGGACGTCACCGGGACTCAGGCGGGAATCCGGCACGACCGGGTCGTGGTTGGTAGCGGCCAAAACCGATGAACCCAAGAGCAACGACAGAAAAGTAAACAACGTGCGCATGCCGTCAGTCTGACAGTGAACATTTAAGTCCTGATGATGGTGCACTGTTGATAGCATTTGAACAACAGTATTGCGGCGCTACTGCGCAATGAGATCGGTGATCTTGCCAGGATCAATACCTTCGAGTCTCCGGTACAGTTCCAGCGCCTGACCGTCGGCGAGACTGGCGACAATATCCACCGCCAGACGTACCTGCGCCTGTCCATTGCTTTCCCCGGCAGCCAGACCGTCTCGGACGCTCTTGAAAGCTGGCCGCATCATCTGGGGAATGATTCTGGCGTCTGACTTCTTATCAGACGCCGTGATGGTGTCGTGATAGGTATTGAAAAGGGTTCGGATGATCCTTTTCATGCCGTGTTGCTGGGTTCCGAGGTGCGGTCGGTTGATGACATAGTGCCAGATGATGCTCTTGAGGAAATTGATCTCCAGAGTATGAAGTGTAGGAATTCTGAGGACTGGATTATCGCCTGACCAGGCGACCTCTGGGGACGCAATGTACCTGTTGATCATGCCTGAAGCTTGCGCTTTCAGGATCATCTGCTGTTGGCGTGTCCCCTCGTAGGGTTCCGCACCTTCAATGGTCTCACGCAGGTGCTTGATCGCGTCGGATGGTGAAATTTGTCCTCCGACGTCCTCCATGATCTTGGCTTCATGGCATTCGAAGAAATCTTCGAGCCCTTCGTTCATCAGGTGCCCCAGTGGTATGAGACCTGCTCGATAGAAGTCGGTCAGGTCATGTACCGCGTAGGCGATAGCGTCGGCGTGATCCATCACCTGAGCTTCCAGGCTCCGACGTTCCGGTGCCGTCGTCTGATCCGGAAAGGCTGCTCTGGCGAACTCGAACGCGGTGCTGTCGGACTGGTAGGCTCCAAATTTCTTCCCTGATTTCGGACTCTCTGTGGAGTCTCTAAACCAGGGGTACTTGAGAACAGCACTGAGTGTAGCCCTGGTCAGATTGAGCCCGCCCAAATCACCAATACCGCGGATCGCTGAATGCGTCACGATGCGGAATGACTGCGCGTTGCCTTCGAATCCGGCCCCACCCACATCGCGGCTGAGGTGATCGAGTTCTTCCTCCGCAACGTGACCAAATGGTGGATGCCCTAAGTCGTGTGCCAGACAGGCAGCCTCAACAACATCCGGGTCGAGGAAGCGTTCAGGACCTTCTTCCTTATAGTCTTTCAGGATGTACTGAGCCATCCGCCGTCCCAGCTGGGCCACTTCGAGGGTATGTGTCAGGCGGTTGTGAAAGGTATGGTCATGGGGACTGATGACCTGAGTGATGCCGGCGAGTCTTCTGAACTCGTCCGCATACATAATCCGGTCTCGATCACGCTCAAACGAACTTCGGATATCACGCTCTGAGGCAAGCTGACGTTCTTCACGGTGAGGTCGATCGGCGAAGGAGGACATCGATCTTCAGTCTACTGTGCGGTCTATACCTTCGCAGGGCATATCTTGGACAGGCAAAGGCGAGCAATGTACGCGAATCCGTCAGCGCGAATGATCGCCGCCGACGCGACTGTTGTCACGCACAGTTCGTCTTTTCAGGAGGTGTTTCTCACCCTTTTTGTATCTCATCGACCTCAACCGTATTGGTCCGGCTTTCGTCCAGACGACGTCACCGTTCTTGAGCATGGTGAACATGGCCACTCGCACGGCATCTTTGTTCGTGCGTACGCCGTCCTGCCTTGCTTTCCGTGAGACATCGTCCACCAGGAGCACCGGACCGAGCTGCTGATCACTGGCGTCCTTGAGGATGGAGCGAATCAACTGGATCAGGAGTTCAGGGGTCGTGGACTGTGTGGTTTGAGTCATCAGGGTTCTCCAGGCGGGGGCCACCGATCATAGCTGAACGGTGGCGAGAAACGACCGCAATGGTCTTTCTTGCGGCGCGAGGGCAGTCTCGTTGAGATGGGCAGCTCCCGAGACACTTCGTATTGTCACTGAAACACCCACTCAACTCAAGCGGTTCAGGATTCGACCTCCTCACATCTTGGGGGGAGTCAATCGGCTTCGAGGGGAACGACATAGTATGCCTGAAGGTCGATCAGCCGATACGGTTCCGTGAGATCACCTGCATGGTGTTCATCTGGAATCCGTCAAGCGAAAGAGAGCCGCTGAGTTCATCCCGCTCACAGATGTTGTCCAGATCCAAGTGCTGAGCGAGACCACCGACGCTGTACCAGGCGGTTAGTGTCATCTGGGATTCGATCATGACGCCCATGGTGTTCATGCGCGGCTGCCCGTTGCGCTCACCAATCAACGGCACAACATACCGTCTGAACTTCCGGCAAAGGTGGCATTCCTTCAGAAGTATGTTTCATGCAATCAGGGTAAGGCCAGGCGCTCAGATGCGCGTGGTGGTCTACGTATGACCAGCAGGATGCAGCAGGTCTCATTTACCCTGGAGCATGGACGATCTGCCGATGACCCGCGCCGAGGACTTCCCCGTTCAGGGCCAGCTGATGACCGGCGAGGTGGTGACGGGTCTGCTGATCCTTCGCTATGACCGTCAGCAGATCGCCGGGTTTCCCCATCCGGTCGGGGCGGGCATGACCCGCCGCTGCGAGCTGACCATCGAGGGGGTGATGCCCGAGCGTCCACTTCCCTTCACGGCCATGGTCATCTCGGACCGCCTGGGCGAGCGGATGCAGATCGACGTGACGCCAGAGACCGTGAGTCCGGGTGACCACTCCTGGACCTGCGAGGGACCGTATGAGTTGCAAAACCGCTGGCGACTGCCCGGGGCCGGACTGGGCATCCAGGACCTGCCCGGCGACAGCTGACGCCCACAGGCGCTTCACCCGGAGGCTGGCCTTCAGCTCCTGTGACCCATCAGCGTGGCCAGTGGAGTGCGGGGAGATCCAGGCGGCGAGGTGAGCCCACCTCAGGACAACCAACAGCGGTGCGCGGCCTCTGACTTCACCCCTGGTCCAGGGAGATCACGCCCGCCTTGCCCAGGAAGTGATCCAGCCAGACCTGCTCCTGCGCCGGGTGTCGAGTAGGGAGGAGCAGGAGGGCCTCCTCGCCCGCCCGGGCCGCCTTGAAGGCCTCGGCCCGGTGGCCCTCCACCAGCAGGACCGAGGCTTCCGTCCGCAGCCGGGTCACGTCGTACTCGGGACCCTGGGCGCCAGGGTCAAGTCTCAGGGCCTCCTGCGCGGATGGCAGGTCCCCACACTTGAGCGCATTGAAGTAGGCCACCTCGCAGCACAGGAAGGCCCGCGTAGAAGCATCCAGTGCTCCGTACCGGCTGGAGAGGCGCTCCAGTGCGGACATCGCCATGCCCAGATCGTCCAGGTCAGAAGCCCACTGATAGACGCACCAGTCCAAGAGCACCCGGTGCGGCGACGTCTCTGCTCTGTCCAGAGCCGTCGTCATGGTGCCGCGAGGCCACTCGCTCGGCCTGCGCTGCGCGAGACGCAGCGCGTCCACCGCCTCGCGCTCCCTGGCCCAACGGTTCCTTCGCCAGACGCTCCAGACGGCCCTCAGGTCCCCATTGGGTGGCAGCAGGCTCAGCGGAATCGTGAAGATCATCGTGGCGGCGGAGGACGCCCAAAGACCGCTCAGCTGCCCGGCCGTACTTCCTGGGTCACGGCCCACCCAGCGGTGGACAGCCAGGGCCAGCGCGGCCCAGCCCAGGGTCGCCAGCGGCCCGGCTAGCAGAATGATGATCAGTTCAGGGCGGTACCGGTCCATCAACTGGGGCTGCACGATCACGAACCCCAGATTCTGTCCCAGAGCGGTCCGGAAGCTCAGCCTGAACCGGCCGGCCTGACGATGAAGCACCAGGGGAAAGACGGCCAAGACGTGCAGCTTCCAGTGCAGGAGGCGGGCACTCAGGGCGTGGCGGAGTTCGTGGACCAGGACGGCCAGCCAGACCCACAGCAGCCACGGCAGGAGGTACCACGTCACCTGCGGGAGGGTGGAGAGGTGCGCCAGGTTGGGGTCGATGCCGGTCATGGTGCCGGCGACCACGATGAACCCCACACCAAAGATGCCAAGGAGGGTAAAGGTTTCGCGGCTGCTGTGAATCGAGGCAGGAGGGGGAGGTGTGACTGCCGGGCCCTGCTCGAGGAACGGAGGCCAGAAGACAGGTGTCGGGCTGCCCTCAGGCGGACTGACGGGGGCCGCCTGGACATCTGCGACAGGCCAGAAGACCAGGCGTGGAACCGGTCGAGTCACGGCTTCATTCCGTCGAGAGGCATCCGGTCAAGTCTATCCGACCCTGTTGTTCATCGGTCTGACAGATGAGGTGACGGGCGATCGGCGAGCGGCTTCCTTCGTGGGGGCTCAACCTAATGGCCGGAGTAGGTTCCTGGACGCAAATGTCGCGCTTCGTATGGTGCGGCCCGCCAGGATGAGCAGGATGCCCCGAGACGAAGCGAGCGCCGAGGCCCAGCGGTTCCTCCTGACGGCCCTGGGATCACAGCCGGGCATCGGCATGACCGAGAGCACGCTGAGGCGGCTCACGGAGCTGGGCTTCTCGATCTTTCAGGAGGCCCTGCATCACCTGGTCGCGACCGGGCGGGCGGCGGGCAGTCAGCTGGGTGGGCGCCAGACGCAGGCCGAGTATCACTTGGTCTCGCAGGAGCGTTGACTGGTCCCAACCAGCCGTCTGGAGTCCGCGTTTATCGCTTAGGCTTTCCAAATAATCACCTGAGAAACAGCGTGTTTCTGGGCGAGCTTTTTGAACTCAACGGACTACCAATAGAGCCAAGACGCCCTTCAGATACCGGGTCGCCTGGACATTACGCCTGACGTTCGGACAGATCACCAACGGGCCCTGTCAGGCAGAGAGAATCAGGCGTGACAGGTCGGCCAAAGGGTACCTGTGTCCAACTGGCGCCACTCTGGATTTGACGTTGCCGTCCACAGGCATTGAGCGAAATACCTGACCCGGCGTGACGCTCTATACCTTGGCCTGTCTGATCAGCTGCACCTGCGCTTCAGCGAACGGCAACGTTGGACTTCGTGCCATACACTCATCAGCACCCGTTGATACCACGGCGTCACCTTCCCGCCACGCAGCCTGACGTGCCTGGCCAGCGTCACCTCCGGCGGCCCCTTCACCACCTTCGGCGTGCGGACCACAGCGCCCTTCAGGATTACCAGGTGCACGTCCCGCCGGTACTTTGACTCCGCCTTCGCTTGACGCGAATCCTTCCCCTGCGCACCCTTGGAACCCATCTGCTTCACCTGCACCGACCGACTCGCTCGCCCCCAGACGCGGTGGTGGCCCGAACCGCGTCCGGCTACCACCGCCCACAGGTGGGAAGCACCCGGCGTCCCGATCACGCTGTCCACTGATGACATGTGGCGCGGTATTCGACCCCAGTCCGACTCCAGCGCGTCCAACATTCTCGCCGGAAGGTCCAGGCACAGTTCCACCAGAAGGTCTTTCATCTTCTGAAACCCAGCGCCATCAACGGCAACGCCGGCGACCGGTTCGGGTTGTTCCACAGGCGCAAGTCCCAGTCGGTTGTGAACACCACCTCGTCCTCCATCCCGATCACATCCATCGCGAAGCTCGCCATCCCATGCTCCCAGCGGAACGTCACGTCCACCCATTCTCTGTCCAGTTCCGACCGCGTCTCGTGTCTCGTCATGCCTGCCATGTGCCGGCTGGAAGGGCAGCCCGCGGCTGCCTTTCCGAGCCCTTGAAATCCAACCCAAAACCACCAAAAACCGTTTCAGTTCCGAAATTTGATGAGCATCCTGGGGGGGTCTGACCAAAACCGGCCTTGGCCTGCGCTGGGGCGGCGCCGAACAGGCACGGGCAACGGTTGTGTCTTGGAGGTATAATTAAGATCTGTAAAACTTATGTGTGATTTATAAGTAAGCTACAGACACGGCTACAGATAAGGCCAACAGCACGGTCACCTGAACGTGTCAACTCCGATGCTAGGAAAAGTTCGTGTGATGTTCCCCTTAGCTGTCCAAAGTGCGGCCACAAGACTGGCGCGCTTGGTGCCTCCACCGCGCTGCTCAGTAGGCTGACAGTGCCGAGCGTTGACCGGCCCCACCGTGGCTTCCATCTGTCTTGCAAAGTACCTGATTTCCACTGCCACACTAGGTCAGTTCACATGTTCCTTTTCTCATCCGCACTGCAGTGCCCAGCACGCCGACTGTGGTGCATCTTCTGGCGTCTCTGCTTCGGCCACCCCCGAGCTGCTCTTTGCGTACTGACAATCACTTTCGTCGTGGCCACCGGTCGGACGTCCCGGCCGCCCCCATTGTGGTCACCAGACCGGTCCGGCTGATACTCAGCACGTCGATTGTGGTGTACCTCTCGCCGGCCCCACGGTAGTTCCTAGACGGCATGCGCAGGACCTGTTTTTCGTACCGAGTATTAGGTCGGTTGGCGTGTCCATTCCCAGTCTGCATTGCAACGCTCTGAGCGTGAACAGCGGGAAGGCGCGGACTGGCCTCTGGCTGTGGACACGCCTCCTACTTTGCCACGCTCTGCTGTTCCACCTCAAATGTACTCACCGTGCGTCTTCACAAACCAGTAAAGACGTACGCCCCCTGCCGTGCCGGGAGGCCACTGCTTAGGTACCACTGTGAAGGCCATTACGCCATTCATGGGACGTCACTCTTCGCTGCGCAGGCACGGTCCTTACCAGGGTGCATGAGTCCGGCTTATTCATCCCAATAAGAAGGAGCCCGGTATCCGGGCTCCTTCTTACACAGTGTGGTGTACTCCGTTCGTCTCCGGTGCGGCGCTCAGGTCCGCTTCGCCTTCGGCTTTGCTTGGCCCTTCACCCTCGCCTTTTCACGGTCGCGCTTCCGCTTCGCCCGCTGGACCTTTAGCCGTGCCGCCGCGGCCAGAGCTGCAAAATCTCCTCCTGCTGCCACCTCGCGGACCGTCTCGATGTCCAGGTGGCTTGCCATACCCCTTTTCATCTCGAGCCGCACCTCGTTCTCGATCACAGTCAGCGCGTCGACCAACGCCTCGTCGTTTTGTAGCAGCACTTCCCGCACCCGCCGGGGTGTCGCACTGCCACCCCGGTCAACGCTGCGCATCTCGATCATCACATGGCCCCCAAGGTGCACGAGGCCGATGATACTTCCGTCGTTCACCTGCGCAACCACACGCTGGCGGATACCGGCGCGCATCTCCGGCTCCAGCGAGTTTAAATACTCGCTCAATAGTACGATCTGCTCCTCCTTCTCTTCCCCGGCCTGCTCCTCTGTGTACTTAGCATTGCTGTCTTCTGTCATGTATACCTCCGACACTCAGCGTAGAGGCGCACGGACAAGGCCGTTCCCACTTCCGCACCCTATGCCGCACCGGGATGCCTCTAAACGACCGCTGGGTGCGGCCCCATGCCCATGTCGCTCTGTGCAGATTGGATGGTCGGTCGGTGTGCTCAAGGCGCGTGTCCGGTCTGTCCGGTCTCCCTACGTCTGTCGGTCCATCTCGGAGGTGACCAAGTCACCTTCAATGCAGGCCATCTTGAACGTCAGCATCTGTGTCTGCCGACGGAACATGACCAGACCCACCGGACTGACCGTTTGTCAAGGCACCCGTTCAACACGACCGGGGTCGGCACCTACGCGCACTCCGCAGACAACCTGCACGTCTACGCGAGGGAGCGACGGATGCTGACGCCGGCCGAGGGGACTGGTGCTGAGCCTTCCGGTAAGAGTTACGCCGGGTCTGGGCGAAAATGGAACAGGCGCTGAGCAGGATAACGCGGCCGGATCTGACCCCTGACCAACTGCAGATGATCCTGGCAGCGGACGTGCCGGAAGCGTACAGGCAACTGTGGCAGGTGGCTTCAGTGCAGGTCACCTGGAAGCACGGCTGGTGGGACGAAGCGCAACTCTTAGCAGATGCCACTGCGGATCCGTCTTTGAGAGCATTGGGTATCAGGTAGGTAGAGGCCCGCCGGCTTTAAAAAGAGTCCTGGCAAAACCATCATGTCTTTGTATTACACTGTCGAAATTTGCGAACAAGCCGCGGAAGGGAAAGGGGCGGGGGGTGTAAACATCTGAGGTCCCGCCCTCGCCTGCGCTACCACTCTGGACCCCCCGAAATCCAACCCAAAACCACCGAAAACCGGTTCAGTCCCGAAATTTGATGAGCATCCTGGGGGCGTTCGGCCGCAACACGCCTGCGCAAGCGCTGGGTCGCAGCCGAAGCCTTGCCGTAAGAAAGAGTCTAGAGGGGGGTCATTAAGATCCGTAAAACTTATGTGCACACTATGAGCATGGCAGGGGCGCGGTCATGCTCTGCGCCTTTCAATCCACCCTTCTGGTCACGTTCCCTTGGGTGGCCTCGCGGCCTTTCTTCTAGGTACTTCACTGGTCCGGGTTTGCTCACATCCACCCTGTTTTCTGCGCTCACCCTGCCGGTCACTTCACCGGCCCCCGGCCCGTTCTTCCCTGATGCTGCAGGCGGTCGCCTCAGCATGCCGGTTTCCGGGCCTTCCTCTGGCAGCTGCGCTGTGATGTTCCCGTCTCCAGTGCGGCCGGAACCTGTCCTGCTGCATCGTTCTGTGCTGAGGCAGCTGGCCGGCGCTGTCCTCGACCTGAATGACCGCCGCTAGCCGGTCGCTGTGGCCGTCTGCACTCCGGCGCCGGACGCGCTGATTGTTCTCCGCCTGTTGCCGTCGTCTTTCTGTCTGCCTTCAAGGGTTCAATGCTCGGCATTCTAGAGCCAGGTGGCCAGTCAGCCGCAGGGGTTGTTCTGCATGTTGTTCTGTCTCTCAGGTATCGGCACACCCGAAGGTCCAGCGTGAGTCTGCTCCCTGCGCTTCTTGCCGCTCATATCGGGAGGCACAGAGGCGCCTGCCCGGGAGAGTGTTGCCCAGCCGCTCTCCCAGGCATCATCCAGGTTTCTGTGGGACGCTTCCTGCGGCCGGCTCACATGTCAGCTGTGCAGTCCCTCAAGCAGCCGACTGCCACGACAAGAGGGAGGCCGCATACCGGCCTCCCTCTTGTCGTATGTGGTGTACGCCAGTCCGGCACTCAGGCACGCTTCGGCTTTGGCTTCACCTTGCCCTTCGTTCTCGACTTTTCGAGGTCACGCCTGCGCTTCGCCTTCTGAGTCTTCTCCCTGGCCATCTCCGCGATCGCGGCGAAGTTTCCTCCCTTGGCAAGTTCACGTACGGTATCGATGTCCAGCCGGCTCGCCATCTGTTTGCGGATTTCCAGCCGAACCTCGGCCTCGATCACGGTCAGTGCGTCGATCATTGCCTCGTCGTTCTGTAGCAGCACCTCCCGGACCTTGCGGGGGGCCGAACTGTCGACACGGTCGGTGTTCCGCATCTCGATCATCACGTAGCCCGCAAGGTGGATCAGTCCGACGATCGAGCCGTCGTTCACCTGGGCGGTCACACGCTGGTAGATTCCCGCGCGAATTTCCGTCTCCACCGACTGCAGGTAGTCGCTGAGCAGGATCACCTCCGGCTGCTTCTCCGCCCCGGTCTCTCCTGCGGCCTCCACCTCGTTGTTTTTGTTGCTGTTCCTGACGTCGGTATCGCCTGCATTTGCCTGCTCTCCAGCTGCTGTCATAGTCGGGCCTCCGATCTGCAGCGTAATGGCGTACGGACAAGGCCATGCCTAGTCCGTACCGGACACCTCGGCTGGCCTCCCTCTGGTCGGCGGTTCTGGACGCCTCAGGCCGCCAGATGCCCTGCGCACGTCGGCTGTCCGGGCAGAGTGCTCAGTCAGCGTATGAGGCACGTCGGCCCGGTCGGTCCGTTCACCCCCCTCTTCTTCGGTGGTCCTCACGGCACCCTGCCCGTCAGTCCCGCGTCTGTTGCGTGCGTTTCGTCTGACCCACTGGACAGGCCGCGTGTCCAGGCACGCTTCAGGCACGACCGAGTGCGTTTGCGTGGCACGCCTTCCCGCTCCACCCTGGCCCGCCAGAGCTTTCCTGTAGCGGGCTGTCGCTCGTGGTTCACTGAGGGAGACACGGTGTCACCCGCTTCAGGACGCAGCCTGGCATGCCTGGCTCCCTTCCGTACCGCACGCTGCGGTCAATGCCTTCAGTCTCGCTCAATCTTCCAGCGTATGCATCCGGCTGTCAGGAGACCGACTCCCTCGGAAGTGTCCGGCACAGTCCGTTCCCTGCGTGCATGTTGTCCCGCACCAGGGTCGCTATGAATGCCAGGCGCCGCGGCAACCACCAGGGCGGCCAGGGCGCATAAGTCCTGGCACCCCTTCAGGTGCTCAGTACACGCTCAAGCCTGCGCTGCGGCAGACACTGCCAGGGGGAAAGCTGCGGGACCCTGGCCCGCCTGTCTTTGTCAACCAGCATGGATCACGGGCCGTGCAGCGGGTCGAGGCGCCCGGAGTTCGCCCGCTCTGGCCATACGCGGCCGAGTGCGCGTCCGTGCGTCTGACGCCACCATGGGTCAACTCTCAGGCTGCGGGCTGGTCGGCACTGTCTCCGGCAAGTCATTCCGAACCAGGGTCCAGTCCACGGCCGGCAGACCGGTGTTCTGCTGACGTTCAGGCGAGAGTGATGGCGTTCGCTCCGCTTCTGCTCTTTCGAGGTGCGTCACGGGTTATCTCCTGCAGCACCACCTGAGGCAGCGCCTTCGCCGCTTTCACGGTGAATCCCAACAGCAGAGGATCAGCTGCTTTCTACGACAGCGCCTCAGGCTCCAGACTGGTCATCCTTCCGGTCTCAGGTTCATATGCTCAGTCTGCTGAAGATCCACATCACCCGGAAGATATTTTAACGCTCCAGAACAGCCCTGACGCCAGCAATCTGTGCGGCATGACCTCGGCAAAAAACTCGGCATGACCCCGGCCGGGTTCCCGGTATTTTTTCGGCTTAAAGCTCGGCAGCGGATTTGGCCTGCTCCCGGTCAGGCACCCGGCAACCAAGATGAACGTCTGTGCGAAATCGGTGCGGCCTCCCTCGATGTCCCTGATCACCGGATAATCAGGCAGTTGCCTGTGTCGCTGTAGTGCCGGGGTTCTCCGCATTTCCTCGCCGATGGCTGGCCGCTCGCGACTGCGTAGAGGGATGATCTTCCAGGGTGTCCAGACTGTCCGGCCATACGACAGGTCGTTTTGCGCGCGGCCGTCTTCTTCGCGTACGCATTCGACCACTGTCTGGCGTGTCCATTGTCCGGTCTGTACCTGGTCTGGCTCACGTGACCAGTTGAACCTGTTGCCGCGTCTCTGGGGAGGCCTCCTGGCCCAGATCCTCAGCAGGCGCGCTCCTGAGTGATCTGAGGCGGGGACAGCGGTACTTCTAATCAGCAGGGTGGTGACCAGGGTATTCGTCATCTGTGAGGCATGGAGAAAGGCGTGTGTGAGGATAAGCCACGGGTGCTCACTCACCTGCCCTACAATGCTCGGAGGGGTGCTTTTTCCTTCATGCCCCGGGTGTCACTGGTGAGCCGGTCGAGGTGCCGGATGCAGGTGACTGGACCGGCCAAAAAGAGCGTGCCCCATCCAGCAAGGGACAGGGCACGGAGAGAGGCCGTACAGAGGTGTGTTCAGAACGCCAGCTGTTCCGCCTTAAATTCCTCGGTCCACAGCCCGAAGTAGGTGTATTTGATCGGCTGTCCAGTCATCACCGCGTGTACGGCCGCGTTGACGTCCGTGATCACCCGCATCAGGCCCTTGGCGTGCACTTCGATGACGGTGGAGAAGACGCTCTCGTTGGTCTGAGTGACGATGACGTCACGGGGTTCTCGACCAGGCCGAGCATAATGCGCTGTTCAAGGTTGCGGATGCTCTTGCCGTGCAGGCTGCAGATGACGTTGGTGCCATTGGTGTAGGCGGTCAGCAGCAGCTCGATGTCGGAAGGCTGCACCTCGTCGGTCAGCACGTCCCCGGCGCTGTGGTTGCGGATGGCCTCTTCGAGCTGCATGCCCTGACGCCCCAGCTCGCCGACCGGGAAGATGTTGGCGCGCATTATGAGCCAGTGCAGGATATCGCCGAAGCCGTAGATCTACCCGATGCTGTCGACCACGCGCAGGCTTTTGCCGATCTTTTGTCTGTAAAGTCAGCACTCAAGAGTCTACTCCGCTCATTCGTGCTCCTGTCTTTTCGACAGGACGACATCATAAGTCAAGTTCAGACTGTCGAGGATCATCTCGAGGGAGTCCAACGGAATTGGCCGCCGGCCAGTCGCGATTTGGTTGATGAAGCCGCGCGTCTTTCCAAGCTTCGCGGCAATCTGGGCCTGATAGCCACGTGGTTGCTCCAGCATCTGCAGCCGGATAACTTCCTGGACTTCGGGCCACTTCACGTCGCCACTTTAGGGCATGGTGCCTAAATGTGTCCGATGTATAGCGATTGCTGTTGACAAAAATATAGCTTTTGCTGTACAACTTGATTCAGGGTGATTCCATTTCACCCTGACTCGTCTCGGCAGTGTCCGGACCGATCGGAGGCTCAAATGAAGATCATCGCAGTCACCCATGACGGAGAGTACAGAGTCGACAGTCGCCTGCTCAGCGATCACGTTGAAAACAAGCACAAAAATGTCCTGGCACTAATCGACAGGCACATCACCCAGTTCCGCAGTCTCGGAGCACTGCCGTTTGAAACGCGAGTCCTGGACACCGGGGGCCTCCCCCAGAGATGGGCGATGCTGAACGAAGGCCAGTGCTATTTCCTTCTCACACTTGCTCGCAACAACGAGGCAGTGGTCAGCCTGAAGCTGGCCCTGGTGCAGACCTTCCAGCGCACCCGGGAGCAGCTCAGCCCTCCTTCAACTTCGTCTGTGCCGGCCTCGCCCCTGGCACTCAGCCGGGCAATCCTCGAAGCTCTGGAACAACACAAGGGACGTGTCGCTGCCATCGAGACCCGACTCGACCTAGCGCCGATCATGGGTGCGCAGATCGGCACGATCTACCGTCTTGGTCAGCAGCTCGGTCAGCTGATGGACAGTTACCCTCATGCGTGGCAACTCTTCAAAACCCGATTCGGACTCGCGTCATACCGCGATTTGCCGAGCTGTCAGTATCAGGAGGCCGTACAGTTCCTCGAGTCCCAGCTGGCCATGCAGACCCGACAACTCGCTCAACAGTCCCTCGGCCTGCCTGATTCTGCCTACCTGCCCGGTAGGTCCCATGACTGATTTAATCTCGCACACTTGCTGGGAAGTGGCTTGCGGCACGTGGAGCGAAGCCTTTACTACCTCCTGCCCGCATGCCTGACCTGACGATTACTGAGGTGCTGCCCGAAGGCGATGCGTTTGCCTGGATCACTCTCAGCGACGGCATGACCCGGCTGATAGATTTTCGGGCGCTGATGGCGCTGCGAACACATCGAGCTTTGAGATTGCGTCAACTGATTCGCAGTCCACGGGTCGCTCCAGATGCAGTGCACATCGTCTGGCCGGACGGTTCGGTGGTGGATATCCTGTCAGTCCGAGATGCCCCCCACGGTCCGCTTCCTCTGACGCTCAACGCTCTCATCCACGAGACGCGGCGTTACCGTCCACTTGTCGCTCTTTTGCAGGCCTGCGAGCCACCCTTACCAAACTATCTGGATGTACAGCCGGCGCACGTGATCGCGGCGCGCTTGGGTTTGACCTCGCGCGAGATGGACAGCATCTTGACGGGACACCAGCCGGCCCATCCAGAGCAGGTGGTGCCCAGATTGAGTGACTTCGCCCTGCTGTTGACTGGCCTGGTGCCAGATGGGGTGATCGGTGGACTCCTGCGCCGATCTTGGCCTTACGGCCGGCGCCACTCTCAACACCCTCTCCTGGACACGGCTCTAGGGTGCCTCCGGGCCGGGCGCATAGACCTTGTCGAAGCTCCCCTCATCCAACTGTTGTTGCCCGGTGCTTTTGCCGAGAAAGATGTCGAGCAGTAACAATGCTCAATTTGCCTGAAGTCTGACCTTCTTCCCTTCTTCCGACCTTTTGCCCGTCATCTGTGAGACATGGAGACAGTGCTTCATGACGCTGCGTTCTACGCTCCCACCTACTGAACAACCTTCATCCGATCTGCTCGCACTTCCAGCAGAACCTGTGTGAGCAACTGATCGACATCAACCTGCAGACACTCAGCGATACGCGTGAGGGTGGAAATGCGCGCATCGAATTTTCCGGCTTCGAGCGAGGGAATGTAGCTGCGTTCAAGCCGCGCGCGCGCCGAAAATTCTTCTTGGTTGAATCCGGCTTCGATTCGCAGACGACGGATGGTCGCGCCCAGAACCTGCTGGAAGAGCAGTTCCTCGGGGCTGTACTCACGCCGTCCCTTCGCCATCCTCCACAGCCTCAAGAACGCTCATGCTGAATGCGACTCAACAAGTTAAACAATTTCTGTTATGTTTTTCACATCCAACGGCGCGGCTCTGCCGCCAATCCGGCCGTTTGGCCTCATGAGGAGCCCACATGAAGTCCACCCTTACCCGCACACTGGCCCTGTTGATCTGCACGGGCACCGCCCAAGCTGCTACCCTTCAACTCATCAACTACGACCTCCAGCCGCACCGCCAGCGGGTGCTGCTCACCACCCAGCTCAGCCTCAGCTATCCCATCGGCGACGTTCAGATCGGTCTGGCCATGAATTGCAAGACCGGCCAGACCACCATGCTGGACTTCAAAAATCTGACCCTTGTCCGTGACGGTTCGAATCCGTTCACGCAAGAAGACGTTCGACCTGCCAGCGCTCCCCTCCGCAAGGCGGTGCTGGCCAGCGGCCTCGTCAGCGTCGGCCCCGGCATGCTGAGTGTTAAGCAGGACGGCGGTGCTCCCGTGACCAGCCGTTGTCAAGGAGGGGTCCTGGACGCCGCCCTGGTTCCCGTCTCGGCCTTTGGGTCGTCCCGCCAAGTCAAGGTACCGATCTACAGTCGAAAGGCCGACCCAGTCCTGTTCATGCCGGACAATTCGGACTATGAGGCGGACGAAATCATGGTCACGGCGAACATCTATCCGAAGCAGCGCGGCAGCGGATACGAGTACCGGGACATCGACACTCGCCACCCCGACGGCATGCTCATGTTTCCCAATCCGAAGGAGCAGGTGCTGGTGAGCGACGGGCAAGCACTGTATCCGATCTTCTTCGGCGGAAAATCACAGAATAATGCGGCCTTGAGTAAGGCAAACGCGTTAACGGCCCTGACGGTGTACGTCACGATGGACGGAAGTCACTGGCTCAAGACGACCATTGATGCCACAGCCAACCGGGTTAAGACGATGCCTGCCGCCAAACCGAAGCTGCCCATCCGCTCTTGAAGGAGTTTGGAGAGCAGGAGTTGCACGTGGAGAGGGCCGAAGATGTCGCCTTTGTAGACCTCGCCCAACCTGGACACTGCGCTCAAACCAGTGCGGTCGTCATAGCTCAGCCAATCGAGCTGCATTGAACCGGCGCATGGGACAGTGCCCAGCCGTTCAGCTATGTCAACGGACTGGCCGAGTTTGTTGGTGTCAGGTCAATGGAACGTTCAGTGATGGCTGCAAGGCCTGAAGGCGCTCGACGGCCTGAGAAAACGCGTCCTCGGTCACTTCGCGGACCAGGCCGGTATCGTCCCGGCGAATCATGCTGTAGTACCTGGAGTTTGCCTCGAAGCGCCCGGTCCGGCGGTTGAAGGCCTCCAGCACCGTGGTGCCTTCCACATGGCGGATCATTTTCACTGGCACCTCACCGACCAGGTAAAACTGCGTCATCATCAACCTCCCTTTGGAGCGCGCGCTCCCAGACTTCCTGAAACAATTGTGTGCTGACGCCGTCCAGCTTGTCCAGTACGAGCGTCTCTATTTCTGAGAGGGCGGGTCTCGCCTGCAGCGAGCGCCGGGTCTCGAACAGCTTGTGCTCATAGACGTCCAGGTCGTCGAACAACTGATGACACAGTTTCACCTCGGCAAGATGCCCC
>Ga0160427_10001031_pt1 | contig 17053 bp, 2 predicted proteins | sample SolpanmetagenomL_FD_108194 | JGI IMG/M metagenome (GOLD analysis project Ga0160427, IMG submission 108194) | Solar panel surface microbial communities from Lawrence Berkeley National Laboratory, California, USA - L | ecosystem: Engineered > Built environment > Solar panel > Unclassified ...
ACTAACCTTCTAGCAATCTACGCAAATCGCGTAACTATTACGAAGAAGAATATAGACCTAATAAAGAGCTATTTAAGAAGTTTAGTCACTAGGGTGATAGAAAAATGAGTTACAAGCTTACAGTATAACAACTAAGATACCTAAGATAGAAGTTATTTCTTTTCATAGGATAACTAGTAGAACCTAGTAGAATACAAGCGTTCTACTATTAACCTAAAATCTTTAAAATAATAACAATAACGCTAACGATTTCTTGTATTTTTTAGGGCCCTAAAGGGTACTCGCTAAGCAAAAATACCTAATCCGGACCGACCTATAAAATACTTCGAATCGGGTTAACCTAACCTGCGACGCAGGTTAGGAACCTAAGACCTAATCTATACTGTAATATACTCGCTAATATCTATAGAGAACTCTACGTTAAGATGTCTTATAATCGCCCCTAAAAGGATGATCTATCTAGAGGCGAGTAGTTTACTACTAAGTTTCTTAATAGCCTTAGCTTCTCTAACCTTACTAATCACCTCTTTAAGATCAAAATCGGATACTCGGTAATTCTTCTCTAGAATCTTAACCCTATAGGCGGTTTGTATAACGGTACCTAGATATAAGTCTAGGTTATTAATAAGCGTACAATTAACTACGTAATTCTCTCCGGCTCTTAGATAGAGAATATTGAGATTATCCCACGTGTCTCTATAGACTCTCCTACTAGTAAGCGCTAGCCTAAAAACTTTGCTCGCAAATAGTTTCTCCTAAAGCTAGTATTTGCGATAACTATTAATAAGATATAGTATTAGTTATTAGACCGTATTAGTCTTCTTCTCTGGCCTAAGGTGTTTATGTATAGTTAGCTTTACGTTAGTTATAATAGAGTTACAAATCCTAGGGGAATTAGTATAGTTATATTAAAGAAGTTGGTGGCTAATAGTTTAATCAAGAATATTATTTAGGAGGAGATCTTTATGGTTAGGCAACAATAATAATAACGGTAACCTATTATAGAGGACATTAACAAATAGGCAATAGTTGACGCAATAAATCAACTTAGTAGTAATATCGGTAATATCTAACGGTACGCGTTGGATTTAACACCCTTACGGTTTCTCTCTACTAACTATCTACTACGAGAAAGGAATCTTTAAATAGCACGTTTTAGCAGTAGAGATAACGTTTAAAATAGTACGTTCTTATAGTAGAGAGAATGCTCTAAACGGTACGTTTTTATAGCCAAAACCAACGTTTAAAACAGCACGCTTTTATAGCTAAAATCAACGTTTAAACCAACGTTTAAAACAGCATGTTTTATAGTAAAGTTGACTCGCTTGCCTGTTTTCTCATACCTATTTCCCGCCTTGCCCTATTACGAGTTACGTATTATAAATACTAAGAGAAGAATTATAGAAGGCAATAAAGCAGAGGAGAGAATTTAAGTTACTTAATTTATAGTATAGTTTCATTGCAAGGCGCCTATAGAAGTATTAGAACTTGTGTATTTACTAATCTCTAATCTAGCATTAGTATCTCTATACTTAATAATTAGAAAAATCTTCTAGCGCTTTTATTCTAAGATTATAAGCCGTCTTAAAAAGATATCAACTTTCTTTTAGAAGTTAGTATAAAAAAAGATTATTTTCTTATTATACTTTTAGGCGCTAGATATAAGGCTTGCATTAAGTACAATTACGGCTACGCTCTACTAGTTAGTATCTTAATAATTTAGTAATACAAAATATTTGCGGCTACTCTATCTCTCATTATTCAATTAGCGGTATTTAATACTTTATTCTTGGAAAGTACCTTTTTTTATTTCTTGTATTACATGGAAAAGCGCTCTTTATAGTATTATATTAAGTTACTATAATAGAATTAATAAGGCTTATAGTTATATAAGAAATGTAAAACTCTTAGGCTAGCTATAGATATTATAGGCTTATACCTGCGCGTTTATATATAGTTAGTAGTCTATATATTTAAGTCGTAACTTAATGATCTAAACTAAGCTAATAAGAGTATATAACTTTAAGTCTATTCTTAAGCCTAATATTTCGATTTGAGTCTATCTTTTAAATATTGTATTTGAGAAATATAATCTAACAATAAATTAAATAGAGGTTAGAGAATATATTTAGCTAAGTTTAAAATACTCTACATCTATGTACTTAGTTTTACTAGACTATAAAGAGTACTATTCAAACTATAATTAAGTCAGCTTTTAATAAAATGTATAACTACTAGAATAAAGCACGTTCTAATCTCTTAAGATTAAGTATACGTTTAATACTATGATAATAGCTGTGTAGAGATTTAGAAACTGAATATTGTTCCATGTAGAGTTAATATAGATACTTATAATTAGTAGTAGACTGATATAGGCCCTTATATTAGTAGTAGAATTAAGGTGTAATATAACTATAAGTAATTAGGAAATTTAGAAATACTTATAGTTTATAATAACTAGTAGATAGCAAGAAATATAGATTTAGATTTAGCTCTAGTGTAGTTTTTATAATTTGAGATTAGTTGCAATCTTATAGTTTCTTTCTTACTTTTGCTATAGTCCTTTATTCAATAAAGAGTTGTTCAGATTTTACTATCTTCTATCTATAAACTAGTAGTATATTATAAAAAGATAAATGGTTTAGTGTATTTATTTAATATACTAATACGTGATGGAAGTAGTAAACAAAGAGATGAAAACTCTTTATTCTATAATATAAAGATACTAAGATAGTGTCTAAGATAGGGTTTTTATCTTAAGTATTATATTAGCTGACAATCTAACATGTATGACTATACTAATTGACTAGACCGTTTTTCTTTGTATATGTCTTAGACTAAGAGAACTATATATATTGAATTATCTAGTATTTAATTGCATGTTATTTTTCTAATAAGTAGTAGATATAGATATTTGATATTGTTTCTATTATTATAGTATTAGAAACTCCTCAGTGTGTAAAATTGTATTACTAGAAGATCATTGATAGCTTATTTAATCTAAAACTTGAGAAGTTAATTCTTTCAATTTTACAAATGTAGCTACTTAAATTAGCACTAACGTATAATTGCGATTATTAATAAGTTTAACTTAATCATTGTTTACTACTCTTTCTTTCCCTTTACTCAATTCATTCTATATCTAAGCTTTATATATAGATTTCTGTTAGATTTTAGTGCTAAAAGAATAGTAATAAAATATAATAGCTACTTTTTTTCTATGATGATTAGAAAAAGAAATAACATTCTATAATAAAATCTAGAGATATCAATAAACAACTTGTAGAACCTTAAAGTTTAACTCTATAATTTCGACTAATATGTTTATAAGAATAACTTATAAAATATATCTACTAAATTACAATCTATTCTCAAAACACGTTACAATATAGTTTATTATATAAATATAAAATTGAGTCTTAATTATTTAACTATATACTCTATAAGCATCTAGTAAAAAGATACAACTTAAGTAGATATGTACAAGTATAGAAAGAAGGTTTATATATAATAATATTTAAAAGTAGATTGAGAGACTATAACTTACTTCAATTAGTAATAAAATAGTCTTTAGTTTAAGTTAGACGTTTATTCAACACTAATAAAGAAGAGAAAATTGTATTATAACTAATTATTAGTAGTATTAATAGACTTAAGTTTCAAGTATAAAGAGCTTATGGTAGTAAAATAAAAAGACTTATACTAAGAACTAGCTAGATAGCGATATAGCTACATGTACTCTAGATTCTCTATAATGGCAAAATCTACAAGAGGAACTTTAGTATACTTGTAAAACCTTTTATTCTTATTCATATTCTTATTCTTAGACACTTCAATATAGCATTTATAGGTGTAACTTATAAAAGAAGATTACGGTCTAATCAATTCTAAAATTAGAGAACAGATAGGTTAAAGCAATTCTTAGTATAAAATCCTACTACTTAGAACTATTTAATATAGTAAAACTATATTAGTAACTATTTTCTACTAAGTATTACTAAATGTCTTATTTACTATAGATTACTCAAAATATAAGTAGTTAATTTGGTTAAAGTATAGAAGCGTTAGAATTACTCTATAAAATTAAATTCTACTTAGATATAACAATGGTAAATATATAAGTTTCTATTTAGATTGGATTTAAAAGACATAAAAATTAGATGATAATATTAAGCAAATTTCTTTGCTCTTATTATATTGTACTTACTATAATACCCTTAGATATTACTTGATAACAGTATTAATATCTCACTCAATTGTACGCTAACTTGGTCAACTTTCTAAAATATTCCATGACTTAGAATATATAAATAACTTTATTATATTTTGTTGTATAGAGACGATAGTTATATAGAAATGAAACTAAGATTAATTTTCTGTTCACAATATCACTAACTACTTATATAAACAACTGCTTAAAAGCGTTTTAGCTTAATAAGCTTGACTACAAGATTTCTACTAACACTCTACTATACTTGCTTTATAGTAGCTTCAAGTTTACTAGAAGCCTCTCATATACGACTTATTCTAGAGAGATTCAGATCTAGTCCAACTATATCTTTTCTTAGTTCTTAATATTATATCTAGTAAGTCGCCTCTAAGCTAAATTTATAGTACAAATTAGTATATTATTCTATAGAGAATAAGAATTAGACTAGTATAGAGAGTAGTTTTCATTTAGATTAAAAAGAAAAAAAGAAGTTGGCCTAAGTACGTTTTAAACTTGACTCTCAACTACAGCTATAAAATGATATAATAGAATATTTTTGTAGTATTATAGGGAGTAGTTGCGTTGTCTTGTATATAAGACATTAGATTGATTTTGCAATCTTTATATGCTCATATCTTTATATCTTATATGTATAAACGTTTAAAGCATAATAAGTCTTTAAGTTTTTATTGTATTATAAGAAGAGTTTAACTATTAAATTTCTAGTAGTAAAGTGGAATTATTTATAGACCTTTATTAAGATACATCTAAAACTAACCATTTGTATTAGGTATAAATATTAGAGAGGGGGGGATATGTCTAGAGAGAGAGAGGAGGGGGGTTCATTTAGGAGAAAGGGAGCTAGATCAATATTGCAATCTTATTATAACCTTATAATCTTGTATATAGAGATTTTCTAGATATGAAACACTTAAACACCTATAACTCTATAAGTTTTTCTTATATTGTGATGATTTTTACACTTTAAATGTTTAAGCTTCTTTTATTAAACTATAATTAATTATAGAGTTTTATCAAAATATATTAGTAACTAATACTTTATATTAAGTATAAGTATATAGATGATTATTCATGGGTTTAGTATTTCTCGCTTATTAGATTGATTAAGTTTAAGTTATCTCTAACCGTCTACTTATCTTTCTATATTTGCGTATTGTAAAAATCTATAGATAGAGTCTCTTAGTAGTAAGGTATACAGTATAGTTTGATGTTTTTAGGTTTGTTAATAGGATCCAGAATCTTGTCTTATAATTATGAATAGAACTATACGTTAAATTTCTACCTTGTAGACTCTAGAGAAGAATCAATCTTTATAGTATATAGACCTATATAACCGTAAAGCTAGAAGTTTATCTAATACATTTAAGAAGTGTTTTTTCTCTTTATATAAGTCTCTATTAAAAACTTATTCTACTTCTATTTTATGGTTCTAAATACCTAGATCTACTTTATACTCTAAGCTCTCTTGTAGCACTTATCTAAGACAATAACATAGTCTAATTGTTTATTATCTAGAATATATATAAGAAGAGATGCTTATTAGAATTAAAACATATTATTTCTATGTAATTTAGGCCTTAGATCTACCCGTTAAACCCCTTATATAATAATCTCTCCTTAAATTTACTGTACTAAGTATAAAAGTAAATACAGTAATTGAAGAAACTATAACATAGGTACTATGATAAAGAAGAGAGGGCAAATGTTCGTGTTGTTACTTTAAAATTATTTTAAGCTATAGATACTCTTTGCAGATGAAAATCATCTAAGTACTTATTCTATAGATTGTATAAAGATGAATTAAAGATAAAGACTTATAGTTTACTTATCTAATTGCTTAGTTATATACTTATATAACCTTACTAGTTTCTAGTCTATTATTATACTAAAACTCTCTATAGTAGAGTATACTATATATTCTATTGAATGTTTGTCTTTACTAATCTCAAAAGCCATTTATATAAAACAAGTTTTTAATACTCTTAGTACTTTTCTGCGTCTAGGCTATTATATTTAGATTTACTTGCTGTTTATTAAGTATTTATTTTAACTTCAAGTAGATTATAAAACAATTGTATATAATAAGCTTGATCTGTTTACTTAATTAACTTATGTTGAAACTAGAAGCAATACTCCTCTAAATACTCTAAGAACTAGTTATATCTAGCTTAGTTCTATTATTAGCACATCTAGTTTTGTTTAAGTACTATTTAAAGACCTAATCTATTGTTATAAATAGTTCTTTAAATATATAGTATTTTATAACATTACTATCTACCTATTTCTTATTCTTAGAGGGTGAGCCTGTCTTTTTGTTAGTAGTAACTAAGCAACTTTGGCGGCAAGCATCTTGATACTATAAAGCGCATTACTCTACTAACATCAATGTGTTTCTCTTGCTTTCTAGTTCGTCTAGATCGCAAGAGTATAATCTATCTAAAGACCTTTGAATCTGTTATAGTTGAGTTGTATTTGCTATAGTTGATTGTTATACTAAGGCTCTTGTTACTCTAATAATTAAATCTTATAGTAAATAATATTACTTAATCTATAGCGTAGTATACGCTTTTTAAACAATTATTTTTCACTGGTCACTTAAGAAACACTCTACTCTCAGTCAATCTAACTATACTAATAAGAGAAACACCTTAATATTGATAGTTTAGCGAGCTTTATAGTATTTGAAATGCTTGCCGTCAAAGTTGCTTAGTTACTACTAACAAAACAGACGAGCTTACCCTCTAAGCACAAAAAATAGGTAGATGGTAATAGGCGTATCTTACTAAACTAGAAACATTCTTACTACTTTTTTAATAGTTAAACTATCTAGAAGAAAAGTAAATAAGAAGTAATTATTTATACGCTTTTATAAGATATTATTAACTTAGTACAGCCATCCAAGTCTTAACTATATCTAGAGTTGATTTATTGTTATTTTCTAATCTACCAAGTAAGCTTGGAATTAGAACTATAATAAATAAGCTTTACCAATAATCTAGAGTTTATCTATTAAGAGATGGATATTCTACTATATATATATCTATATACATATAGACGACTAGTAAACTATAATATTAAAAAGAAGTGGGTTTATATAATAATTGCTCCCACCGGAAATGTAACGGGGATACTATCCCGCTGGTTACCTAAGATAATTCCAATAAGGCGGAATAGTATTTTATCTCTTAGCGAGATAAGTAAGACATGTCTTAGAAATACGTTGGGCTTAAAGACGTCAAGCACATGTTACCGGAAAACTACCGGGCCGATTGGCTCCAAGGTTCATATAAAGACTCTTTCTATTAAATTTCCAACTCTCTTTCGTAACGATTTATTCTTACTATATATATACATACACGAATCTACTCTTAACACTCTACCTTATAAAATCATTTAATCTCTAAGAATGACTAGAAGAGAGACGACTATATCTAAGAAAAAGATGCAATAGTGATTTTTATATTAGATCCTAGTTGATAACAATATACTTACTTCGTAGATTATATTAAACGGTTCTTACAAGTAATTGCTATTAAAACTAATAACTTACAAGTGTATGGGTGTTTGTAGTGAATACAACGATTTCTATAAGTATTTAAATCTACTTTAATGATAAGACTATAATCTTTATTATATAGATAAATGTAAGTGTAGAAAACTTAGAACAAGAGTTATTCTTATAATTTTTAAAGAGTTTTTATGTTTTGTTACTATAACATAACTATTATAATAATGTAGTTTTGAACTACATAACAATATACTTCTAAACATATAGGTACTTCTTATTATACAGGTCCTAATCAAAATTATTATATTATTATTATAAATTATAGTTTACTATGGGTTGATTTTAGGCTCAGGTACCCGACCTGTATCTAATATGAATTAATTGGATAGGTCTCTAAGCTCTTGAACTATAAAAAAAACCTAAGACCTTAGGTTAATTTAAACTAACCTAAGATACGGATTAAAGATATAAGGCCCGACTTATAGTAAACCATTTTATAGATTAAAGATTAACTATTTAAGGATAAGATCTTATTAGAAAAGTAAAACAATAATAGAGTCGTAATTAAATAGTATTAAAGTCAACTAGTTATACTAATAAAGCGTTAAAGATAGTAAAAACTACAATAAGAGAGCTAACTTATGCTATATTAGTATATAGTTCAGAGTTAAAGATACTTTAGCTCAATTATATAATAGTTGAAAGATATGTTTCTTAGTAATACAGATCTATATAGTTCACTATAGATTGGATTCTAGGTCTCTAAGCCGCAACTTAGATTAGGTTTATCTAACTTGCAACCTTAGATTCTTTTCTTTTAAGATTTATGACGTAGTAATCTATCTAATCCATTTATATGAGAAGCGGGTTGATCTAAACCGCTTCTTAGAGCGGGTTGGATCGGGCACTTAAGTCTAAAACTCAAACCGTGTTAAAATATAGAATTCCATATTACTAAAAAACATCTCTTTAACTATTATGTTCAATTAGAATAATTCTATCCTAGAAAGTAGGTAAAACACTCTATTGTAAACTAGATCAGTTTAATTTATAATAAATTCTATCTAAGAACCTAATCTAGAGAAGTAATAGAAATTATAATGCATCTAATTTAATATATGACAATTAAAATTGATCGAAGTATATTTGAATACAATTACACTAAATATAAAAAGTATATTCGTAGTATTAATAATGTAATTAAGACTTTTTAAGATTCTATATAATCTAAAAATAATACCAACCTTTATTACTTCACTTTTTAGTATGTTTACCTAAGTCTATATAACTAATTGTATTGATTTTAAGACTGAATTGTGCTTAATAAGTCTTAAATTATTAGGTCTTCTATTATTTTTTAGTATCACAAAGTATAGAGAGTATAACAGTATCTTTATAGATAACTAGTATAAACTATTCCCTAAATTTATACTTCTTTCTATAACCGATACGAATCACTTCTATTTATTTACCTATAAATAACTAGTATATCTCAATATTAGCCGATTGATTATTGTCTCTATTCTATTCTATCTTCTAAGCAAATCTTAAGACTTTAGCATTAGAGCGGACACTAATTAAGTAACACAAGATTGACTTAGACTTAGTTTTGTTGGTTATAAAGTCATTTTTATCTTATAGATTGGTTTGATAGCTCTTAAAATCTCATTTAAACGATTCTATAAGCATATTTATATATATATCTAATCACTATAACTATGTAAATTTTGAAAAGACTATAATAAGTTCTCTATCAGTAATCTATTTAATAGAGAAGTAAATAGTAATTATACTACAGTCTACTAATTTCATTTATAAATATAATCTTGTCTAGACATCTGCATTTTTTACCTTGAAATATTACCAAACTAACAAGATTGAATTGTATTACAATTATTTATTTTAAGTAAATGCTAAAAGAGAAATAACTTAATATATTTTACTAGTAAGTAATAGATTGTATTAAGTATTATATTAATAAGCATTGAAGTAACAAGTTGCTTTGCAACTACAAAACAGTTTTAGGTATTTTATAATTGAGATAAGAGAAGAGAAAGCAACTCTTTATCTATTAATATAGAGATAGTTTTTTAATACTAAAGCAGTATACTAGCTTATCATCTACTAATCAATTCCCACTTACTCTAAAGCCAAAAAAACTATAGTTCTTTATATTTTATGTAAATATAGCCTTAGGTATATATTTAGTCTAGCTTTATTTAAGAATTTTGTAGTAACATTTATTTGCTACTATAGTAAGATTATTATTTAGAAGTTAGCTAACTGAACTAAGTTATTTATTGTAACGTAGATACATACGCTTATCATAGAACATTGATTCTATGTTTTCTCAATTGGGATTATGATAGAGTAGATCCTTAAAACGTCTTATGTGATCTTAAAATTGAATAAAACTATCTAGCTAGTATCTAAACTTACTACATTTTTAAGATAGCTAAAATAAGTAGAAGCTACTAATTAGTATTGTATAAATATAGAGAAAATGTTGATAGATAGAATTAAGATACTAGTCTTTATAGGAAATATTTGTAACGGCTATAAAGTAGTAAGAACTCTATCTCTTAGCTCTAAAAAAATTAATATTAAAGCTTACCTGTAAATTTAAGAGAAAAAATGAATCTTCTAACTAGGGTAATCTTTTCTATATACTTATTACTATATAGACTATCTAGTTGTACTATTTTAAGTTAATTTTATACTTAAAGAGGTAATACTTCTTTCTATATATTAGAATTTATCTTTCATTAGGCTAGCAGTAGCAACCAAGAAAGAACCTTTTTTTTATTGTAATTTATAAGTGTAATTACTACAATTTAGACTTTATTACAAGTAACAAAGTACTTATGTAGCTTTATAAATATAGACTCTCTAACTTGTAAACAAGTTATATTATACTCTTTTTGTCTTTCTTAAATCTAATAGACTTAAACGTATCTTAAGTTATACTATAACTTTATGCTAATACTTAGTTGAGTATAATTTATTATAAAAAGCTCATATACTGTATTAATACCTAAAAGCTAGTTTATAGTTCAATTGAAGACTATAGCTTCAATAAGCTTATGCTTAATATACTATATAGATATAATATAGGATAATTAAATTACACATATAATCACCAATGTCTATAAAAAACGTTAGATAAGTTTCTAGATCCTAAACATACTTATATAATGCTACTGTATATAGAGACTTTGACGTATATTAGGTTATCTTTTATTTTCTAATAATTAATAATTATTACATATATATAGATATACATAAATTAACTTCTTCAAATTCAGAAGAACAATTGGCTTACTAATACAATAAAGACACTAGAGCTTGGTTGTATTAGAATAATAAACCTTTAAATTTATAACCTCAACTTATAAATGATTAAATCTTATTGTATTTATAGAGCACGCAGTTGATTATAGATTAGTTTAGAAGTTATAGTAAATAAGATTATTACGTTTTAATAAAACTAGACTAGTTCTAATAGTTAAAATATATATTATATATGTAATATTGTTCAATGTTAAGATAGCAAGAGTTGCAAAACTTTGCTAATCTTACTCTATATAAGGAAACATTTTAATGTCTAATATTAACATCTACACTAAAACTTAGAAGTTCAAATGTTTTTACTTACTATAAATTGTTAGCTTTTAATGCATGATTTAATTGTATTATATATATAATGGTATAAGAATCACGTAACTAACTCAATATCACATAAAAAGAATTTCTGTTCTATGCAAATTATCAGCAATTAAACACTTCTATAGAAGATATTATATACAAATCACAAATCTATAAACTGTTTTAAGAAGCTTAGCGATAAGAATACTACTAATATCTAGTATAAATACAGAAAACTATAATCATTTCGCAATATACAATATAAGTGTAGATGTAAAGAATATAGTAAACATAAGTATTGTAGTATAACACAAAAAGTGTTTATACAAAGTAATATTTTTTAAATAAAAAGATATTAAGAGGACATTGTAGTAGATATTAGTCTAAATACAATCAACTGTAAATAGTAACTTTACTATAGGTTGTAAAATCAATAAGTTGATTTTATACTAGTCCATAGAAATTGAATTTATATAATAAGTAGTTCTATCAAATTATACCTTATAAACATTTAATCTACTATAGCCTTAAAGAAACAATCCTATAGCTATTATGTTCTTCAATCTACTGGAGATATATCTGTTTAAATTACTTTAACTACGTAAGTGCTTATCAGACTATAATAATGATTTTATTACTAAGCTGTTTAAGACAAGCTTCAATTAATTCTTAGTCTTTCTATAAGTGTATTGAAAACAAGCAATTTATACAGGCTATAGTAATTTGTGATATTTTACATATGTAAAAAAAACTAGATAGTAGAATTTCTCTTTCTATAGTATACTAGGGCTATATACACTATATACAATACATCTGTTATTGCCCTTTAACTAGTTTAAATTGGATTAGATAGTACTAATAGTATTATGGTATATTTAGTACAAATAACAGTGCATAGTTTTAGATAAAGGCTTAGCTACTTACACTTCAAGTTTTTTAACATTAAAGACATATAGTAACTACAAAAGAATAAATGGTTGTATATTTATTCGATATACTAATATATAGTAGAAGTAACTGAAGTAAGATGTTGTATTATATTACCATATTAAGAAGCAATAAGCTTGTAAGCGTTAATCTACAACTATAAAATAGTTTAAGTACTATATAGTTAAGTTTGAAGAAAGAGATAACAACTATCTATTCTAGAGTATAAAGATAGTGTCTAAGATGATATCTTTGTCTTAAGCAATTCAAGTTTTGATAGTAAGGTTTATAGTATAGTTTAGTTTACAATATTAATTCTTTTTATATTAAACAGTAAAAAAATGGTTAGGTCTAAGCCTATACTAAACTTAACTTTTAGCAAACGGACGGACTTTAAACCTAAGCTATCCTAGTACTAAGCCATATATGTATAGTGATCTCTATAGAACTACTTATCTTATAATATAGATTAACTAACTACTAATTACTCAAATTGCTTTAATACAATTGAGTTTCTAGTACTATAAGCTAGGACTTCTTTTTAACCTTATTAGCGTGTTTTAAAGCACGTTTTACCCCCTTAATTATATTGTTTATCTCTATCTTTACTTAAACTATAGTAATGTTGTTAGTATCAAGAAACACCTTATTTAGGTCTTTTTTAGTAGCCTCTTAGTCTTGACCTTTCTTTATAAGATTTAACTAATATCTAATATAGTTGCTTGAGTTCTTTAATTGCTAGTTTACTTTTAATAAGCTTAAATATATTAATAATTTTAACAAGACTAGTTTTATTATCTTTTTAAACCTTTATTGAGCTAAATACATTAAGTACTTATTTCTCTATTTATAGAGTAATAACTATAGATAGTTTTACTTAGGAGAAAGATGTTTTAGATAGTTCTCTAGCTTGATATATTGGTTTATAGTTTATCACGGGTTAAGTCTTAGGCCTAGATCCCTAATCTATTATACCTATAGGGCGGATTGGATTGATCTTAGTAGAAGATAAAAGATTTGGGTAGGTCTCTAAGTTCTAAAAGTTTAACTTAAGTCTAAGGACCCGCGGCCATGGGTTAGGTTAACCTACCCTAAATCGGGTCTAAGGGATCTAAGACCCGACTTGTAGTAAACTATATATTAGTTAAATAATAAATACGGTCTTTATTATAATTATAGAAGTGGATACTAGTAGCTTTAAAGTCTACTTTAATGTTCTTAATATTAAAGACTTTACTTCTTGCTATATAGTAATATGTGATAAAGTTGTGCTTAGTTGCCGGCGTAATTAACTATTGAAAACTAAGATAAAGAAGAGCCTTACTCCAAGCAATCTTTATTGGACTCAAAACCGAGATATCTAGTAGTTAAAGAACATAGCTCAAGTACGCTAGTAGGTATACGTACTTTATATTATTTGAAATATAGAGAGCTATAAATTCTGGATCAACGTGTAATATATGGCCGTTAAGTATAAGAATGCAACTACTAGTTACTAAGATACTTATAACCGATTCTTGAAGAAATAACTCCTTCAGTCAGCTAACTATAATCTTAGTATCTAACTAGCTGTTCTAAAAGTAGTGATATACTAACCAAAGGTTCTTTCTTTAAACTATTAAAGTTGTAGATGAACTCCTTTAAAAACAACTAAAGATTTTAGAAACTAACTAATAATAGAGGTGTCTTTAATGGTCAACATCTATTTTTGGTTCATGGCTGTCTTCTCTATTCTTCTTTTCTCTACTACTTTAAGTATCTTTCTATTCTTTAAGAGACCTATTACTTGCCTGTATTTGTCTGTATTTCATATGTCTTATAGTTTAACCTTAGTTGTATCTTGGACATTCTTTAGATACTAGTAAAGCTAGGTATAAGCTTCTAAAGTTAGTAATATAGATTAGATATACTTAAGAGACCTTGTAATAATAATTCTAATAATTAAATTACGTTTAATAAATAATAGGTCTAGTTATAGCTAATCAGTTTATAGTTATCTGTTTCTAAAAGCTATATAATAAGCTATTTCATGCGTTAAAGAATGTATAAGAGCTTAGCTCTAATTGTCTATAATTAATAACCTAATTTAGATGCGTTTTCTTGATTATAGAACAAAGGCACTATATATTTACGTAGGCGAGCCGTCATAGTATAGATCTATTAAATCGTTACTATAAAGTAGCTTGATCAATATATTAGCGTTTTATAGTTGATCGGATTAAGGGAATATTGGTTATGAAGTATTCTTTATTACCTTCTATAGATTTGGTTTGTTTAGATATATTGTAGTTGTATTATAGTTTATTAAACAGTAAATTAAGTTGGATAATTATAGAGAGAGAAACCACTATATGTGTCCGACTCAGAACTATAATAGCTTAGATTTAGAGTCTCTACGTTAGATAATATTTATTATAGATAGAACACCTTACGTATAAATTAACGGTCTTTCTAGTATTGCTAGTCTATCAGATAGATATTATTAGATCTATTTGTTACTTTATATCTTTAACTACACTATTGCATTAACATCTCGAGTAGACTTTAATAATATATACCTTGAATTTGTTGGTTGTTGCGTATATAGTATATTTAGACCGCTATAGCAACGTTTATTTATATTATATTATAAAATTACAGAGCTCTTCTTACTTTTAAACTTCTTAATACAAATCCTATTTAATTGCAAACACTTATTCTAATATGTTACAAACTAACAAATTATATAAACTATAAATACCTGCTATTTAGTATAGTAGCGGTAGGGGCTATTTAGACGTTTAGGTAGTTATGTCTATATCAGTCTTTGTTATATCTAAATATATTTTCTACTACTATAATTCTTAAAATGCACCATAACTAATTATAGCTTTTCATAAAAGTATATTAATAATTACCTATTTATATTAAGTATATACGTATAAAGTTTTCTCTAGCCATCCACTTATTATTATATATTTATATATTATAGATCTATAAAAAAGAGTCTTTTAGTAGTAAGATTTATATTTTATAGTATAGTTTAATATTCTAATCTTCAGTGCTCCTAAAACTATTAATCGTATATTTATATTTTAATACTTATATGCTACAGATTTACATTTTAGTAGTAAGGTTTATAATACAGTGTAACCCTTATTCTGGGATTTCTTTGTATTGAGAAAGCAGAAAGATGCTTAAGTCTAGGCTTATTCTGAACTTAACGCTTAGCGTAGAGAATATGTGTTATAGATAGATATTATAATTAAAGACTCTATTCTATATAATGCTCTTTCTAGTATTACCCGTCTAATAGATAGGTATTATTAGGTTATATTTTTATGTTTTCATTAGCGCCAATTGAGTTTTTATATTATATTGTAATAGTTTCTTTACTTGATTTTTTAAGATAAACTATAGTTAATTACACATTCTAACAATTTACAACAAGTATAGGTGTTTAGATAAATATTTTTGAATTTAGTATTTATAACTTGACAGATCGATTAAACTAAGATTATTGTCTCTAATTGCCTACTTATCTTTCTATAATTACGTAAGTAGATATAAGTCTTAGTGGTAGAATTTACTATAGAATTACATTATCTAACAAATCAATCCCGGTAGAGACTAGATGTCTATCAACGTTATAGGCTCTAAATAGTATAAAACCTCATGTTCTTCTTATACAAACTTTAGTATAAAGAAATACTAACCCCTAGTATGTGTCTTAAGTCTACTCAATGTAGTATAGCTATATGATCTTTATTAATACCTATTAGAAAAAATACTAAACCGTTATTTTCTCAAGTGTAGTACAGTACGAAAGTTTAAATTCTAGAAATAAAGGCAACTTAGCTATTAGCTATTAGCTACTAGCATTGGCTGCTGGTATTAGCTACTAGCCACTAGTGTTACTACTAATAGTTGGCTACTAGCTATTAATTTCTCGCAGTTAGCTACTAGGTATTAGCTACTAGGTATTAGTTACTAGATATTAGCTGCTAGTTTTTAGTATTAGCTACTAGCTATTAGCTATTAACTTCAAATATCAGCTATATCTTAACCGCAAATCATTGTTGTAATTAAGAGTCTTTTATATATAAAGCACTTTAACCGTAACAACCTTATAAATTTTGCTTTATGATAATAAAAACAGGGTCTCTAAGCGGTAAGGTTTACAGTATAGTTTAATTATTAGAGTCTTTTCATATTTGAAATACTTAAACTACTGTAACTTCATAAGTGTCTAATGTATTATTGTCAGAACTTAATAAGGAGATATATTAAGTGCTAAAGAATAGAGAAGTATCTCAATGCAAAATAGTAGTAGGGTTGAAGACAAAGGACTTATAAGTTAATAGTTATAAGTAAGAGATTAAATTGACTTGTAGAAAGAAAGAAACTAACTAAGGGATAGACTAGGGTTTATATACACATACAAGGTAGTAATCTAGAATAACTAGAGGATTTTATAGATTTGTAATATAGAATGTTCTAGTATTTTTAGCTTAGTAATGTTGGATTTCTAAGCTAGTTATTAATAATAGAGTCTAGATAGATCTAGAAGGTGATAGATCTCTAAGTCTCTTACAATAAACTATAAATAGTTATAGATGTCTATATGGATATATATATATATATATATAAATGTTAAGAACTAACGACTTCTATTACCTTCTAGTACTAAATCCGGTAGATTTGAATCAAGTTAGATTAATGTTATAATTATTATTACCTCTTGTATCCGAATATTTCTATAT
>Ga0160427_10001032_pt1 | contig 17053 bp, 15 predicted proteins | sample SolpanmetagenomL_FD_108194 | JGI IMG/M metagenome (GOLD analysis project Ga0160427, IMG submission 108194) | Solar panel surface microbial communities from Lawrence Berkeley National Laboratory, California, USA - L | ecosystem: Engineered > Built environment > Solar panel > Unclassified ...
AAGCCCGGTGAACTCGGCGGCGTCGTCCAGATGCAGACTGTGGATTGAACGGGCGGCCTCACGAGCGCGGGAAGCGGGAATCCGAGAGCATGCGTTCGCAGCGCGCGTCCGGCTGCAACGTCTGCTTTCAAGGCCGCCATTGGCTCGCTTCTATGACCGAGTAGGTGAAGGTTTTCGGATGCTGGCCGGCGCAGGTCATGCGGCTGGGCTGAGGGCCGGCGTCCGCAAACCGCCCAAGCACGAACCCGCGATGGTGTGAGCGCACCGCCTATGGGGATTCGAAGATCTGCGGACTGAGCGCGGGGTCAGGCGGTGGCACGGAGCTGCCCCTGGCGGGCGGGGTGGGGCGGCCAACACACGGGTTTCGACGCGCCTGCGGGGGCGTGGCGCAGCGGCGGCGGGCCGGAGGAGCGACGATCGGCACGATGGCGATGGCCACGGCCGGGGTCGGCACGCGGCGGCTCGCTGGCCGAAGCGACGCAGCTTCGACGCGGGGCTGGACTGGATCAGGCCGGGTCACGACGCCCTCATCGCGGAGGAGCGCGGCGCGGTGGGGGGGGCGCGCGGCTGAGCCGGGCTCGGGATGGCCGCGATGATGATCATGCGCCCGCCGCAGCACGGGCACGCCGGGCGCCACGCCGACGATCGCTCCGCCGCCTCAGTCTCGGTCGGTGGCGGGACGGCGAGCAGGTCCCTGGCGCGGGCGAGGTTGGCCTTGCGGCCAGCGCTGGCGAGCAGGCCATAGTGCCGGATGCGGTGGAAGCCCTTGGGCAGGACGTGGAGCAGGACGCGCCGGATGAACTCGTGCGTGCTCAGCGTCAGGGTCCCGTAGCGCTCAGGCCCGTCGCGACGGTAGTCTTTGATGCGGAAGGTGACGCCGGTCCCGTCGAACGCCACCAGCCGGCCATTCGAGATCGCCACGCGGTGGGTGTAGCGCGACAGGTAGGCCAGCACCGCCGCGGGACCAGCGAAGGGCGGTTTGGCGTAGACGACCCAGCGCGTCGTCTGGATCGGTGCGAGGTAGCGCCGGAAGGCGCGGCGGTCGGTCAACGGCGCCAGACTGCCGAAGAAGTCGAGCCGTCCAGCGTCGTGCAGGGCGATCAGCCCCGCCAGGAAGAGGCGGCGGAACAGCTTGGCCAGCACCCGCACCGGCAGGAGGAAGGCGGGGCGCGATGACACCCACCGCGCGGTCGCGCGAGAGGCCGCCGCCCGGCACGATCGTGTGCAGGTGGGGATGATGCGTCAGCGCCGAGCCCCAGGTGTGGAGCACCGCGGTCAGCCCGATCTTCGCGCCGAGGTGCTTCGGGTCGGCGGCGATGGTCAGCATCGTCTCGGAGGCGGCCCGGAACAGCAGGTCGTAGACGGCGACCTTGTTCTGCAGGGCGATGTCGGCGACCTGGGCCGGGAGCGTGAAGACGACGTGGAAGTAGCCCACCGGCAGCAGGTCGGCCTCACGCGCGGCCAGCCACGCGCGAGCGGCCGCCCTTTGGCATTTGGGGCAGTGCCGGTTGCGGCAGGAGTTGTAGGCGATGCGCGTGTGGCCGCAGTCGCCGCAGCCCTCGACATGACCACCGAGGGAGGCGGTGCGGCACCGCTCGATGGCCGCCATCACCTTGAGCTGGGGCAGGCTCAGGTGCCCGGCCTGGGTCGCCCGGTAGGCCGGCCCGGCAGCGCGGAAGACGTCGGCGACCTCCAGCGCGGGTCGAACGCCGAGTCAGCCGGTTGTGCTCTGTCCTTCCATCAGCAGCGCGAGGCGCTCCAGCGGCCCGGTGACGGCGCGGATCGTCTTGGTCGCGACCCGGGCGTAGAGCGCGGTGGCGTCGAGCTTGGCGTGTCCGAGCAGCACCTGGATGACGCGGATGTCGACGTCCTGTTCGAGCAGGTGGGTGGCGAAGCTGTGGCGCAGGGTATGGGGCGTCACCAGCTTGCGCAGGCCGGCGGCGTCGGCGGCCTCGTGCACGGCGCTGTTGATCTGGCGGGTCGAGATCGGCTCGACGGGGCTCCGGCCCGGGAACAGCCACCCGTGCGGCAGCATCACGCCGCGGCGCCGGCCATCGCGCCACCCCAGCCGGAGCAGCCCCAGCAACTGCGGAGACAGCATGGCGTTGCGGTCCTTGCGGCCCTTGCCCTGCTCGACCCGGATCAGCATGCGGGTGCTGTCGATGTCGTCGACCTTGAGGGCGGCCACCTCCGAGACGCGCAGGCCCGCGCCGTAGGCGGTGCCGAGCGCCGCCTTGTACTTCAGCCCCGGCGTCGCTTCGAGCAGCCGGCCGACCTCCGCGACGCTGAGCACGTCCGGGAGCTTGCGGGGCTGGCGCACCAGGACGAAGCGACGCGACAGGTCCGGCCGGTCGAGGGTGACGGTGAAGAGGAAGCGCAGCGCCGACACGGATCCGTTGACGGTGGGCGGCTGGACGCCAGTCTCGGCCTGATGGACCTGGAAGCGGCGGATGTCCTCGGGCGTCGCGCTGTCGGGCGAGCGTTCGAGGAAGGCGGCGAAGCTTCGGACGCAGCGGATGTAGTCGCGCTGGGTCTCCTGCCGCAGGCCGCGCAGGCGCATGTCGTCGAGCATGCGCTGGCGCAGCGGGCTAACGGATGAACAGGGGGACGTGAGGGTCGGCTGGGACATCGGGGCCTGCTCCAAGATGACGGTGATCCATCATGCTGGGAGCCCGGCCCGGACCCGCTCAACTGTTCATCGACGCTCGGCGCCCGCACTCAACCTCCCCGAAGGGCCCATCCCGCGAAGCGGGTTCGTGCATGGGTCGAAAGCAGCCCCGCGCGGTGGGTACCAACCGTCAGATTTCGACCACTAGGTGCCGGCCCTGGCGAAGGCGACGAGATCCGCGGGATCGATGCTCTCCGCATCGGCCCGGAGAAAGATCATCGTCTCGGTCAACCAGGGGGAGGCGAGGCGGTGACGGATCTCGGCCGGGCGGTCGAGATCGTGCCGCCGCAGCACGCCCACGAGCTGTGTGCGGCCGGTTCCGTCGGCCAGGAGGATGATATCCTGCGCCGTACGGACGATCTTCAGGTGGAACCCCTCGGATTCGTTCACGAAGTCCATGACGTTCCCGTCGACCGGATCCTCATCCCCGAGCGATGCGACATATCGGGCGACGAAAAGGACGATTTCCGGCCCGGACATCGTCCTGGTGTGCGACCGGCCACGCGCGGCATAAGGCGACCTCGTCGAATGGACGCGGCGGGCGGGTGAGAGCCCCGGAGTCTCGATCTCACAGAGGAAGTCGCCCCAGGGGCGGACAAGCTCCTTGACGATCAGGTTCCAGTGGCCGTCGCGGGCGAAGCCGATCGCATTGCCGCATTCGCCCTCGAAAAGCATGAGGACGGGCGTGCCCTGGACCAATAATCTGACCACGCGCCGCCCCTCCCCATCGACACGGCGCGTGATGAGCATGCCGTCGCCGAGGCGGTGTTCGCTGTACCGCCTGTCCGGGGCCCTCTTGGCGGCCGGGATGACGATCGCCAAGAGGGTGATGTCGTCGAAGAGTCGGTTGCGTCGCATGGTACGGGCGGTACTGGGCATGGTCGCTCCTGGAACGGGTGAGAGTGTCTTGGTCTGGTTTTCGGCGTCACCGCCGCAGGATGGTTGACCCTCGTCCATCGACCTTTTTCGCCCGCGGAACGCCTTCATCGACGCCGTCACGGTGCCAGGGCCGGCCTAGTGGGGGCTTCGTCCCACGCAGGGTGGCCCGGGAGGCCGGATTACCCCGTCGAATCCGGTTTCTCGGGGGGGAATGCGTCGGGCTTGATCTGTTCCGGCACCGTGTAGTGGGTGCCGTCGTAGGCAAGTCGGCCTGTGTTACGCAGTCGCCGCATCGCCGCCAGCAAAGTGTTGTCACGCTGTTCGCTCACGCGACCGCCGTCCGGTTTCCGCAGCTCTTCCAGAAGCTGCAGCGAGGTCAGCGGACCCGCCTTCCTGACGGCATCGAAAGCCGCAAGGCCGGCACCGCGAAGGGCCCGGGTCTGCGTTGGTGCGACGGAGCGAGTGGAGTTCTTAGCGACCCTCTTCTTCGCCGCGGCAGCTTTCTTCACGGGCGACTTGACCGTCTGCATCCGGATGCCCGGCACGGTCTGCAGCCAATCCGCGAAGGGCTTGCGACCCCATTTCGCCCCGTCCATGTGCGCCGCGACGATAAGATCATGGAGCGGTCGTTGAGCCACGTCCCTCCAGAAAGCCTCTGCGTGCTCCCTATCGTTTTCCGTATCATTCATCGCCTTCTCCTCCATCCCGTCATGCGTGACACTGGCGGCAACGTTAGTCTAGCGGCCAGGCGCAAGGCCTTATCGTACGATAAAGTTGTCAACAGCTATCTTCAGGACGTCCAGCAAACGTCATGCCGGCGGCGGACGTTAGCTGGGATGATAGCGCGGGTCGCGATCTTCGGCCACCGCTTCGCTGTTTCGGAACGGCCCCCGCTCTGCGACTGGCACGAAGCCCAGGTCGTTGGGGGCGGGCCGGTCGTTCCAGGGTCGCTTGCCAGGTATGCCCAACGACCTGGCCTTCCCCGCATCTCAGCCGCCGTCCTGCTTTGAGCTGCCGGAAGCGCCGTCTTGACCGGCGCCCCCCTGCCTGAATCCATGGCGCGACCCATGGAAACGGAGAGTACGAATGTTTCGGCCGCCCTCGATCTTCCACGCTGGACGCAAGTTGTCCGAACTTCGGCGTCACCTCGAAACCGCCGGCCATCCCATCTCGATGGAGGCCGCGCGGTCGGTCATGGCGCAAGCGTGGGGATGGATGTCGTGGGCGGAACTGACAGCCGCACTGGAGACCCCGGGCGAGCCTTCAAAATTCGACGAGGACCTGATCGGGCCCGTAGCCCGTCGGGGAGTGATGAACAGGCATAACCTGCGCGTGTACGGGAGACGATGCTCGACTGCCGCCCTTGCTGTGCGTCGCGAGCTTGGTCTGCCGTCCGAGATGGCCCTGTCGCTCTGCGCCATCGTGCGATTCACGGGGCGGCACGAGCCCGATCCCGAGGCGCAGGAAAGGGCGCTTTCCGTCTGCCGGAAGCGGAACCTTCCCGCGAAGGCAGACGGGTCGTCCTATTTGGAGGTTTGGCGTACGCCCGAGCAATTCCGCGAGGATTATCGGCTCGGTTGCCAGCCGCCGTCGCCGGAGTGGCAGGGCTTCCTGAACGATATCGTCGCCCATCGGGACAAGCGTCCGACACTGCCCCCGCATCGACCGCGGTGACGCGTTCGCAGGCCTGAGATTTGGCCGCCATGAAGCGCCATGTTGCTCAATCCCGGATAACGCCGAGAATTTGATCAAGACCCTATGGGGATCGGCGATTGTTGGTCAATTTTCTTTCGACTCATTATTGATAACCCTTCCAGCGCATCTGCAACAGTATTGCTCCGCGGTCGGTTATCACGTGATGGCCCCGCCTGAGCGGTGTGCGCAGCGAAAGGATCGATGCGGCCGGCTATCACATGGCCGCGCTCAAGCGTATGCAGTGACAGCTCCATGTTTCTTCGACCGAGATGAAAGAGAAAATTTTTGGGCGGATTATCGCAGATGGCTCATAAGCAGAGGCTTGGGGGCCATCTCAGATTAACCTCCCAAATGTTTTCCCTCTATGATATCCATCTGATTGGGTTGATCTTTTTCAACCGCCATGAAATTCGAGCCCCCCACTTGGGGCGCTTGCGATTCAGGGCGCAGCTCCAGCTTTTCTCGTGCACGCGCTTTCTGCACGTCAATACCGGCGATCTTCACAGGTCGCTCCATGCGGCGGGCATACGCTTGAAGGAGTGCGTAAAGGTAGCTGCCGAAAGCCCGGAATAGGCGCGCTCAAAAAGGGCCAGAAGCTCAGGGCGCGGGCCCGTTAGAACGGCTCAACAACTTGATCGCCCTTGCGCTTGCAGGCACGGTCACGTTCTGGTCTGTCGTGGTGCGTTGCTACATCTTTGCATTCGGTAGTCCGCGCCCCAGCTGATGCCGCTTGGGATCAGCATCCAAAGGTCTTACCACACTTCTACTGTCTACCGGCTGAGTTGCCCTGCCGACACGATCGTGTCGACGGTCTCGCATCATTCCTCGACCATTATCAATCGATTGCTGCGCAGCTACCGGCGCGGGCTGTTCGACATCGCCATCGTGGCGGACCTGCCACCCAGCACGACGCTCTGAAGCGGTCATTCAACTCCCAGCATCGTCAACCATGACGCCCTGCACCTCGACTTGGCCACGGCGCTGGAGCTGAAGGGCCACGATCCAACACAGGGCCGCCCAAGCCGAACCCACGCACCAACCCGCGAGCACGTCCGTGGCGTAATGCACTCCGAGGTAGACCCGGCTCAGCCCGACCACGATCGACAGGAAGACCGCGCATCCCGTGAAGTACGCCTTCAGGCGAGCATCCGCGGCGACGCGCGTCATGAGCGCGCCGAGCGTCAGGAAGGTCACCGCGGAGAGCATGGCATGGCTGCTGGGAAAGCTGGACGTGAAGACCTGGATGCCGTCGGGCATGTCCGGACGGGGCCGGCTGAAGAACAGCTTCAGCCCGAAGCTGACGACCGTTCCCCCGAGGATCGAGCCCACCAGCAGTAGGGCGGCCCCTCGCTTGCGGATCAGGAGCAGGTAGCCGACGACGCTCGCCAGGAGGAAGCAGAGCACGACCATGCTGCCCAACGCGGTCACGTCACGGGCCATCTCGTGGAGCCAGGCCGGGCCTATCGCGTCCGTTGCGCCGACGGGGCGGAAGACGTGGGCGATGCGGGTGTCGAAGGCCGTCGTGTCGCCCTCCATGACTTCCTCGGCAAGGAGGCCGAAGCCGAGGATGAGGGCTGCGACGCAGAACAGCGCCGCGATGAGGCCGATCTCCCTCTTGCCGAGACGCGCGACGATGCCCGCAGGGTTGGGCGAAGTGGCTCGGTTCATCGATCCTGGTTCCTGGCCGGTGAGGGGTCGCAAATTCGATGGGGTACGATGGCTAACCCCGGGGCGACGAACCCGTCCCGTCACCGGGCGCGACGAACCCTCCGATAGCGAAGGCAAGCCGGACGCGCGGCACCGGACGATCGCGATGAAGGCGATACCGGATGCCGTGCCCATCGGGGCCGGACCGCCCTTTCGTGGTCGCGTCCACCGCAACGCCCACGATGGGCCTTATCGTTCGCGTCCCGGCGATGCCTCGCGTTGCAGGGCCGCGGCGCCGGGCATCAGGACATCGTCGCGTCCGCGCCCGGATGCCGCCCAGCCCTTTGGGGCAGCAGGACGATAAGGGCGACGATGAAGGCCGCGATGACAGCGGAGGCGAGAGGCCGGCTGAGGTCCAGCCCCCCGTCGGCGGCCGGCTTGTCGAGGAAGTCGCCCACCATGGCACCGAGCGGCCGCGTCAGGATGAAGGCCGCCCAGAACAGCGCGACACGCGACACCGAGATCCGGTAGTAGAGTACGATGACCACCGCGAGGGCGGCCGCGAACACGAGGGCCCCGCCCTGGTAGCCGAGCCCGCCCGTGTCCGCGAGCCAATCGCCGAGCGCCGTCCCCAGCGTCTGGGAGAAGGTGATGGCCCCCCAGTAGAACGCCTCGACCCTAGGGGTCGAGACCGTATCCACCGATACGGTGCCCTCGGATGCGTACCAGAGCCAGAGCACGGCCGCGAGGCAGGCGAGGAGCAGGGTCGACCCGCCGGTGTATCCGATGCCGAGCGAACGGTCGGCGAAGTCCGCCATGGTGGTGCCGAAGGTGGTCGAGGCGACGATGGTGGACCAGTAGAGGACGGGGTTGAACCGTCTCGCCATGATTTGCGCGACCACGAGGCCGAGCAGCACCACGGCAAACAGTAGGGTGCCGGCGAGGTAGCCCCAGTTGAGCGTCATGGTGACGGTATCGCCGCCGGTCTCGCCAAGGGTGGTGGCCAGGATCTTGATGACCCAGAAGCCGAGCGTGACCTCCGGGACCTTGCTCAAGGTGCGCTCAAGGGTGCCGTTCATCGGGTAGGATCCTTCGGCTGGAGGAGGCCATCAGGCGGCGTCGACGCCGACCGCATGGCGACCGGCACGCTGTGGGATGAGGAGCACGAGCACCACCATGACGAGCGCCAGCACCCCGGAGATCGTGATGTCGTCGATGCCCAGGCCACCCGAAGCGGCTGGCTTGTCGAACGAGTTGGCGAGGGTGGCGCCGAGCGGCCGCGTCAGGACGAAGGCGATCCAGAACAGCAGCGGCCGTGATACGCGCGTCCGCAGATACAGCGCCGTAACGACGGCGAGCGCGAGGACGATCAGGAACGCGCTACCATTGTACCCGAGGCCGGTGCTGTCAGCCATCCAGTCGCCCAGCGCGGTGCCGAGCGTCTGCGAGAACATGATCGTGGCCCAGTAGAACCCTTCCGCCTGCGGGGTCCGCACCGATTCCACGGCGACGGTGCCCAGGGTGCGCTTCCAGAACAGGAGGGTCGCGACGACCGAGGCGAGGAGGACCAGCGATCCGCCGAGGTAGCCGATGCCGAGGGATCGGTCGCAGAAGTCCGCCAGCGTCGTGCCGGCGAGCGTCGTCGCGGTGATCACGGCCCAGTACAGGGTGGGATGGAAGCGGGATGCCCGGATCTGCGCCGCGAGCAGCACGGCCAATAAGGTCCCGAAGATCGCCGTGCCCGTGAGATAGCCCAGGCCGAGCGTCAGGGCGACGGCGTTGCCGCCGACCTCGCCAAGCGTGGTGGCCACGATCTTGATCGCCCAGAACCCGACGGTGGCTTCCGGCACCTTGCCGGGTTCCATGGGGGCGGGTCGCTCGGTTCGTCGCATGGGGATGCCTTGTGAGTGGCCGGCGTTGGTTCAGGCGACCTGCATCCGGTCGATGACCGCGAGCAGCTCGTCGACCGCGCGGCGGCAGGTGACGGGGTCGGGAGGCGACGCCCGCAGCGCGTCGAGGGCGCCGTCGATGGCCTTGTCCACGACGTGCCAATCGACGGCCGCGCGCGGTCTCAGACCCGCCTCGGCCCCGTCCCAGGACAGTTCGAGGTCCTTAATCCGCGCCTTCGCGGCCGGAAGGTCGTCCCGGTCGGCGAGGGCCTTCACCTCGACGACGATGGCCCGGAACTTCGAGAGGTCGCCGAGCTTCGACGCGGCAGGCGTAGCCGGTGTCGCGCCGGCATCCTGCACCGCCAGCAGGACCAGGGGGGCGGCGGTGCCGCCGACGATCGCGGCGGCCACCGTGGCAAGGATTATCGTTCGCATGGACTTCGCTCCGGCTCGTGTGGCGTCAGGTGGAGGGAAAAGGGAGGGCGTTCGGACCGCTCGCGGGGAAAGTTCAGCCCCCGCGCAGTCCCTCGGGCTCGCGCGATCGCGGGACCAGGCTCAGGGCCCCCACCAAGGCGACGATGACCGCGAGGAAAACGAGGCTGGTATGGGCCGTGCCGAACCCAAGCCCCCCGTACTCACGGGCCTGCGAGAGGAGATCGCCCAAAGACGCGCCGAGCGGCCGCGTGACGATGTAGGCGAGCCAGAAGGTCGCCATCGGGTTCGCGCCGAGGCTACGGGCGAGCGCGAGGGCGGCCAGGACCGTGCCGAAGATGACGACGCCGAGATTGAAGCCGAGACCGAGCGCCTCCGTGGCGAGGTCGCCCGCCGCCGTCCCGAGCGCGAAGGTCAGGAGGATGGCGAGCCAATAGAACGCCTCGCGCCGGCGGGTCACGATGGCATGGATCGAAAGGGTCTTCTCGGTCGCGAACCAGACGGCGAACACCGCCGCGAGGGCACACGCGAACACGCCCGTGCTCACGAAGAGGCTGACGCCGAGCTTGTCGGTGAGGATGTCGGTGACCTGCGTGCCGACCACGCTGACGAGAACCACGGTCACCCAATAGATCCAGGGCACGTAGCGCCGCTCACGGACCTGCAGGGCGAGGGCCCCGGCGAGGAGGGTGGCCGTGATCGCGGTCGTGGTCGCAGCGCCGAGGCCCACGTTGACGGCGAGGTAGTCGGCACCGGTCTCGCCGACCGTCGTCGAGAGGATCTTGATGACCCAGAAGGCCGCGGTGACCTCCGGGACCTTGTTCAGGATCCGGCCCTGTATCCCGCCCATTGCCGACTCCCGTCCGTCGTCGTGGTGGCGAGTGATAGCCGGCCAGAATGAGGACAGAATGAGCGCAGGCCCCGGGGAGCGCAGGGAAGTTCTCAGGCCTGCGAACAGACCACCGCTATAACCCCTTGCCCGTCGCGGCGGTTCTCGACCGTCAGTCTCAAGCCGTTTCGCTCCGCGCCGCGGCGAGCGATCGCCAAGCCGAGACCGGTTCCCTCGATCCCCGGCGGCGCAGCCCGGAAGAAGCGGTCGAAGAGACGCGATGCGCTGCCCGGCGGCAGGCCGCAGCCGGTATCGCACACCGACACGACGGCCTCCCCATCGACGAGCCGGAGCGTGACGTCGACCTGCCCCCCCGCCGGGGTGTAACGCAGGGCGTTGTCGATCAGATTGGCGAAAAGGGTCGCCAACTCGTCGCCATCGGCGGGAATCCGCGCAGGCGCCTCGATCTCCACGCCGAGGTCGATGTCCTTGCCCTGCGCGATTACGACATGGTCGGCGACGCAGTCCAGAAGCAGCTGTCCAAGGTCGACGGACCCTCGACCTTCCGCGATGTCGTCGTCGAGGCGGGCGAGGCGGAGGAGCTGATCCACCAGGCGGCTCGCGCGATTGATGCCCCCCGCGAGCGCCGTGCGGCGCTCGCCATCATCCCCGACGAGGGCGTCGATCTGGATCTGCATCGCGGCGAGCGGCGTGCGCAGCTCGTGCGCCGCGTCGGCGACGAATCGTTTTTGGGCGTCGAGCGCGGCCTGCAGACGGAGGATCAGGCCGTTCATGGCCTCGACCAGCGGCGCGACCTCCGCCGGCACGCCACGCGCGGCTAGCGGGCCGTTCGCCGTCGCGCCCCGCCCCGCCAGGTCCTGCACCAGATCGTCCAGCCGCCCGAGGACCCGGTTCATCGCCCACCCGACCACGATCCACGACAGCGGGATCAGGAGGAGCAGGGGGGCCAAGGCTCCAAGTGCCGCGTGCCGGGCGAACTCGGTCCTGACCACCTCGCGTTGCGCGACCCGGACCATTGTGGTGCCGTTGGCCGTCGCGTAGGTGCGCCAGGTTTCCCCGCCCATGACAATGTCCGCGTAGCCGGTGCGCTCGGGCCGCCGTTCGTCGACGCCGCGGTCGCTGCGTAGGAGCTGCCCGTCCTTCCAGATCGTGACGGCGAGCTGGTCCTCCGGATCCTGGTCGGCGGCCGGTGGGGCGTCCGCGTCCGGGAGTCCGGAGCCGGCGTTGAGGGCGACCTGACGCAACTGCCCGTCGAGGAAATCGGATGCTTCCCTTTGCGCCAGGACGTAGGCCGCGAGCATGGCGGCAAGGCCGATGCCGGCGAGAAGGGCTGTCATCCACCCGAGCGCGGTCCGGCGCAGGGAAACGGGCCTCATGGCTTGGGCACCATCCAGCCGGCGCCGCGGACGTTGAGGATCGCGCCCTTGCCGACCTTGCGGCGGATGGTGAGGATGATGGCGTCGACGGCGTTGCTCTCGACCTCCTCGCCCCATCCGTAGATGCGTTCCTCGATCTGGGCCCGCGACAGGATGCGGCCCGGCCGCTCCATCAGGGCGTGCATCAGGGCGTACTCGCGGGCGGACAGCGACGCGACGGTGCCGGCGTGGGACAGGGCGTGGGTCTCGGTATCGAGCTCGGTGTCGGCGGCCACGAGCCGGGCGCTCGCCCGTCCCGCCCGTCGCCGGAGGATGGCCCGCATCCGCGCCAGCAACTCGCGCAACTCGAACGGCTTCACCAGGTAGTCGTCGGCCCCGAGGTCGAGGCCGGCGATGCGGCTGTCGAGGCCGTCCCGGGCCGTGACGATGAGGACCGACGTATCGATGCCCGCCGCCCGGGCGGATCGGAGGACCTGGAGGCCGTCCCCGCCTGGCAGGCCGAGATCGAGCAGGACGAGCGCATGGCCGCCGTCGCGCATCGCGGTTTCGGCCGTCGCGCCGTCGCGGACCCAATCGACGGTATAGCCCTCGGCCGAGAGGCCGTGCGAAAGCCCTTCGCCGATCATCCGGTCATCCTCGATCAAAAGCACGCGCATAGATCTGTCCGTCCACCTTCGAGCCTTCGGTAATGAACGATCCACGCAAGGGCCGTCGCCGCCCGGATCGGGCTGGGAGCCCTCGGCCCGCGATCCCTCGGGCTGGCTCGGCCGGGGACCCGCCCACACTCAACGACAAGCTCCGCACGACCGATGTCAGGATGGCCGCACCCTGACCGCCGTGGGGGTGTCGGCGGATCGGCATGGACGCTCCGAGCCTTGGGATCGGACTCCACGATCGCCAGGGATCGCGGCATGGAGGCCGGAGACCGACCGAAAGGAAGGCGCATCCCTTCGTAGATGAACGAAGGCCGTGCCGGCGTCGTGATGCTCGGGCGGCCGAGGATGTGAACATCGTGGGATGCGGCGTTAGACTAAATGAAGGCACCGATGAAAGGCGACACCGAGAAGGCAACATCGATGAGCTCTGAGATGGTCTTCGTAGCACACATCTCGATCACGTACCGTCTCTGGATCGAGCCGCCTCGTTTCGCCTTGCGGACGTTGGCCCAATCGGCACCGGCACGTCTTCACCATCAGTTTCGCCCCGGCGAGGACATCGAGCATCGCGCCATCCTTTTGCCGGACGACGAGAAGGGGCTCGCGCTCGGCCCAGGCGTTACAGGAAGCGGTACCGATTGGTTTCAAAGCGAAGTTGAGAGGCAAGTTGCCGGTCGATCGTGCTCGACAGATTTGAAAGTCCATCATCGCCGGCAATGATCTCGATCCCCCGCGTGTGGCGTGTGGATCTGAAACCCGGTAACCATAACGAAAACCGCTGATTTGCATCGCGATACAAATTCTCGTCACAGATTTAATATCGAAACACGTTGATGTTATAGCATAAAAGGCGCGGCTTCGAGATTTCGTCGAATAAATCGTAAGCGTCTAGGCCATCGTGTCGGCGACGTGATCCGGAGGGAACAGCTTAGGAAACGTTGCCGGCCGTAATCCTTCCTGATATAATTCGTTCCTCAGCATCAGATCGTGGACCGAGCCGGAGCCCCTGCGGGCTTTCGCGGCATGTCATGCCTGCGCGCAAACCCCCGCCGCCCGAGCCCTGGCTACATCGAAACAGAAAGGATTGGTCTGCCTATGGGGATCAGACGCTTTCGACATGGGCCGTCCGGGCCGGACGCGTCCCTGACCGTGATGGATGCGCTGCTCGAAGGATTGATCGCAATGGCGGCGGAGAGAGCCCAAGCCCAACACGAGGGGAAACGGATTTATCCCCGGACCTTGCAGTCCAGGAACGAGGCCTTAGTTCCCCCCGACGAGCACGGAGCGACAGCGGGGACGCCGACGTCCCATCGTCGACGCGCGAGGAGGGACCGCGGTCATGAAGGACGAGGGACAACGCATCACGGGCGTACTTGCGGAACGGTATCGTGCCCAGCGAAGCCGGCAACTGGCGCGGCACCACGTCGGTCCATCGGGCCGCTGCGGAGCGATCGCGGCCTCGCCGCGCGGTGAGCCCGACAGAACGCAAAGCCCTCTCGATGGCGTCGAACTCAGCCCCTTCGCCGAGCGTGTCGGTGGAAGCGGGGCCGCAAATCCTGGGTCCGAATCTGTCGCGTCGACCCTGTGCCGGACATCGCGTCGCCCGCTCGGGGACACGCGTTCCGTCCGACCCGTGAAGTCCTGAAGGAGGCAAGGCCATGGCTCAAGACGATCCCAAGCCTGCTCCCCTGCTTCCCGGTGCCGTCGACCTGAGGAACCGGGACGAGACGCGCGTCCTGTCGCCGCTCGACCAGATGGCGCTGCGCGCCAACTTGGACGTGGAGCGGCAGGATAAGTTCGCGGCCCCCGACAAGCTGATCGTGGTCGCCCTCTACGCCCGGTACTCCTCCGGCAAGCAAAAGCAGCAAAGCATCGACCGGCAAATCAGCATCGTGACGGCGTACATGCTGTCGCTGGGTTACGCCATATACGTGCTCTACGCCGACCCCGCTCGCAGCGCGAGGACGACGAAGAACCGTGAAAGTCTCCAGCGCTTGCTGGCCGACTGCCGTGCCGGGAAGATCGTGATCATCATGGTCGAGGATTTCGACCGTTGGTCCCGCGAGACGTATGACGCCGTCGAACTCTGCGAGGAGTTGATGGGGCTGGGCGTCGAGTTCCACAGCGCAGGCGATAGGAAGGTGCTGTCCAAGAAGGAGGTGATCGAGGCCGCGCTCAAGGCCGAGGCCGACCGCGACCGACGAAACCTTATCTTGAGCATGGGCAGGTTTCAGCACGCGGCCGCCGGCGGCGCTCATTCGGGGGAGTTCTTCGGTTACCGCTACGGCGAGGAAAGGGGCTTTCTCGTCGTGTATGGACCGGAGGCGGAGATAATCCTTTTGGTCTTCCAGATGGCGGCGACCGGCGTGTCCTACCGGAAGATCGGCATCGCGATGAAGGCCCGCGGTGCTCCCGGGCCGAGCAAGGATTGTAAATGGACGAAAACGACCGTCGCCAACATGCTCGGTCAGATCGCCTATACGGGCCGTTGGTTCTACCCTTTCACGAGGACCGTCTACGACCGCAAGAGTAACACGCAGAAGCAGGTCCTTCGACATCCGAGCGAGATGTCGAAGGCGCACTTCGAGAACCTTCGCATCGTTCCAGACGAACTCTTCTACGCGGTCAATTCACGCCGGCGTCCGCGGGGGTCCACTCCCCGTACCTTCCCGCACTTCCTGGCGGGCAAGGCTTCATGCGATTGCGGGGAGCCCGGCCAGCGGTTCGTGATGTCGCCCCGGCAGATGACCTGCAACCGCTACCAGGAAGGGGACGGGTGTCGGGCGCGCACCCATTCGATCATCACGTCGCACGTCGAGCGCGCCGTCCTGGACGCGATCGGGGCGAAACTGCGCTCCTTCGTCGACGAGGAGGACTTCGCCGTCGCCGTCGATCGTTCCCTTCGCGAGACGGCAGCCCGGCGCAGGTCGGCGCGCGCCGACGCCATGCGGGAGATCGAGAACGTGCACGCGGAGTTCATGCGCCTTCTCGACGAGGACATCCGAGGCGGTTACCCCCCGAAAATCCTCTCCGAGAAACGCGCCTTGCTCAATGCGCAGCTCAAGGAAGCCGAGGGGAAACTGGATGCGCTGGTCGAATTGCCGGAGGTGCTCGGCGCCGACGAGCGGCTTCGCGCCCTGTCCGATACGCTCGACCACATCATGACGCGCCTGCCCTTCAGGGCGACCACGGCGGGCGAGTCGGAGTTCTCGCTAGCCCTGGCACGGCTCGTGAGACGGGTCGTCGTCCGGCGCGCGCAACAGCCGAAGGGGACCCTGAACCTGCGCATCGAACTGGACTTCTTCGCCTTCCTCCATGACGACGATCGCGCGGCCCCATCGTGCCTCGAAAGCGATGTCGTCGAGGTCGCCATCGAGCATTCGATGGGGCGCCACGCGCGTCTGGGCGACGCCGCCGCCTCCCTCAAGAGCACGGGCGAGCACCGCATCGACGACTGGCGGTGGGAACTGGTCGCCGACCGGCTGCCTGACGTGACGAGCCGCCGCGCGGATTCCCGGCATCTCTCGACGCGCGACGTGGTCGATGCCCTCCTGCTCCGCCTGAGGACCGGCCTGCCGGTCCTGTCCTCCGCTTGCGGGGACTCCATCGAGATGGAACGTGCCATCACCAGGTTCATCTACGCAGCGGGCGACCAGATCCTCCTCGACGCGCTGCAGGGATCGGACCCCGGTTTCGTGGAAAGCCTCGACCTGCGGCCGGTGGTATCCGCCCGCTCCCGGTGGAAGGTGGGAGCCGAGGATTGGCGCGAGCGTCGCGGTGGCGCAGCGCGCCTTCATGCGCTCGACGGACAGACGGCACTCGACGACGCGCAGTGGGAGGCTTCCGCGCCGCTGCTGCACCCCAGCGTCGAGCTGTCCTACAAGAACACGCGTGGGCTCCCCGGCCGCCTGCTTCTGGAGGCCGTCATCCTTGCCTTGCGGACGGGCATGTCGTGGCGGAGGCTGCCGCAGCGTTTCGGCGACGGACGCGTGGTGGAAAACGCCATGCGCCGGCTCGTGTCGAGCGGCAGCTGGGACAGACTGGTCGCGATGTGGCGCGAAAGCTTTCCAGCACTGGTCGATGGGCTCGACGTGGATCGCCTTGCGAAGCGGAAACGCGGCTCGGCCGAATGGCGGGGTCCGACGCCCAAGAGGTCTCGGTACGCACGTCACGGTGGCGTGGCGCCCGCCGAGTTGCGTCCGCCCAGCAAGGAGGGCGGGGCCGTCGGACGCAGCCGGAGGACCTGCTAGGCGGTGCCGCGGTCCCACCGATTACACGCTGTCCTGGCCGGCCACCGCCTTCACCGGTGGGGACGCTGGCCGGGAAGGAGGGGAACGAACGGGGCGATGTCGCGGGTGGCCGAAGCAAGCGACCGCGCGAATTCGGCAAGGATCGCCGGAGGCGGTTGCGAGCCGCGCTTCACTTTCTCGGCGAACTGAAGCGGCGTGAGCCATGCCTCCGACGACGGGCCCGCTTCCTTCCTTCCCGACCGAGCGGTCGGGTCGTTCGTCAGGCGTACATAAGAGGAGAAGGAATCGCACACGTTGAAGGGAAGTCGGGTCACGGCCCGTACGGCGTTGCCGGTGGATCCGCGCCGTCGGGCCACGATCATGGCGCCCGGGGCATCCGCAGGCGCCATCAAGAAGTCCTCGCCCGCGAGGGCCTCGTCGAAGGGGCCTGGGGCATACCCCTCATCCATCGCCGTCTTCACGTGGTTCCAACTGGCGTACCCCCACGCCAGAGCGACGATCCGCCGACAATCGTCCTGCGACAGGGGGTGGCCCGCCTCTTCGAAAACACGCCTGGTCAATGCGACCTTCCTGGCGGCGTAAAGGTGATCTGGCGGAGTGAACACGGACAAGCCTCCTCGAAGCAGAATCACCACGGATTCATGCCTACAGCTTTCTGTCAAGGCGTTTTGCGCTCTCGGTCGACCGGCGCCGACGCGCTTTCGGTCCCCC
>Ga0160427_10001033_pt1 | contig 17049 bp, 12 predicted proteins | sample SolpanmetagenomL_FD_108194 | JGI IMG/M metagenome (GOLD analysis project Ga0160427, IMG submission 108194) | Solar panel surface microbial communities from Lawrence Berkeley National Laboratory, California, USA - L | ecosystem: Engineered > Built environment > Solar panel > Unclassified ...
CTGGTCGTAGGTGAAGACCACGTCGTCGGCGGTGAACGGCTCGCCGTCGCTCCACTTCACGCCCTGGCGCAGCTTGAAGGTGTAGGTCTTGCCGTCGGGCGAGATGGTCCAGCTCTCGGCCAGCGCGGGTTCGAGCTTGTAGGTGGCGTAGTTGAACTCAACGAGCCCGTCGAACAGCTGCTGCGAGATCAGCCCGAGGTTGTTGTCGATGGCGCCATAGTAGTTCAGGCTCTGGGGGCTGTCGCCGAGCACCAGGGTCAGGTTGCCGCCCTGTTTGCCGGCGGTGACGCCGAGCGAGTCGTAGCCGCTGATCTTCTTGGGCGCGGCGTTGGCGTTGCCGAGCACGGCAGCCGAGAGCAGCAGGGTCAGGGCCAGGGTTCCCGAGGAGCGAAGAGAAGGGGTTGAACGCATGCAAGCCTCCTGTAAAGCAAAGAGAGACGAAAAAATGAACATCGAGAAATGAATGCCGAAACCGCATGGGCCGGGTGGCCGGAAACGGAACCGAAAAGTTAAGGAGAGCTGGACAGAACCATACCACCTTCAGGCCACTTTTGCATCCCTGGTTCTGAGAGGGTGACGTGTTCGTAGGCGACCCAGGCCGGGGCGTCGTCGCCGAACGGGCAACTGCCCCTCGACTGTGCCCTCGCGCCGCAGATACCGGCGCAGTGCGGCCATGGCCTCCGGACGGAAGCCGCCGCTCACCAGGGCCGGGGCCGGCGGCCGCCATGTCGAGCACCGCATACGGGTTCCAGTTGATGCCGGCCGAGCGCAGGAGGCGGGCGTTGGCCGCGTCCACCTCGGTGGTAAGCGCCGGGTCGTTCGCGGCCTCCAGCACCAGGGCCGAGGTCGGAAACGCCCAGAAGGTGGTCCGGACCACCCCGCCGCCCTCCTGGTCGATGGCGATCAGGGCGTCCTCAGCGAGCCGGCCAGGACCTATAGCTCCCCCAGTGGGGGGCGCGACAGCTTGCCGGCGATCACGGCGTGCCGGGCTCCGGTGCTGCCGGGCAGGGTGTTGGGCCAGCCCTGGTAGGCGTGGTAACCGAGGACGGCGAAAGCGGCCGCCTCGCGGGCGCTGGAATTCCAGCCGCGGTCCTCGAAGGTCAGCACCGGCACCCCTTCGAGTTCGGCGCGCAGTTGCGCCATCAGCAGCGGGTTGTAGGCCCCGCCACCGGCCACCACGATCTCGTCGAGGCCCAGCGGCAGCACCGACTGTCGGTAGGCACGGGCGATGCTGCGCGCCGAGAAGGCCGTGACCGAGGCGGCCAGGTCCGGCACGCCCAGCCGCTCGGCGCCCGGCAGCGCGGTCAGGTTCCAGCGCTCACGCCCGGTGGATTTGGGCGGGGGCATCTGGAAGTAGGGGTCGTCCAGCCAGTCGGCGACCAGCCGCTCGTCGACCACTCCGGCCGCCGCAATCTGCCCGCCGTCGTCGTACCGCAATCCTAGCCGCTCGGCCGCCTCGTCGATCAGGGCGTTGCCGGGGCCGGTGTCGAAGGCGATCACGCCGGTCGCGTCCAGGCCCGGCAGGTACGTCAGGTTGCTGATGCCGCCGAGGTTGTGCACGGCCCGCCGAACCCCGGACTCGGCGTACATCACCCGGTCGGCGAACGGCACCAGTGGTGCCGCCTGACCGCCCGCCGCCAAATCGGCCGGCCGGAAGTCGGAGACCACCGGCCGCCCGGTGCGTTCCACGATCAGGGCCGCCTCGCCGATCTGTAGGGTGGAGCGGGTGTGCCAGCCTCGGGCGGGGTCCACGCGCGGGATGTGGTACACGGTCTGGCCGTGGCTGGCAATCAGGTCGGCCTCCGGGGCCAGTTCCGCCGCCGCTTCGGCCAGCGCCTCCCCGAGCACGAAATGCAGCTGCGCCAGCTCGGCCGTGAGGGTCTGGCTGCGCCCGGCGGCCAGCAGCGAGGCACGCAGTTCGTCGCCGAACGGCGTGAACTGGTGTTCCAGCACCGTGACGCGCGGCGCCGGGCCGGCGAGTTCCGGCGGCCGACCACCGGCACCGAGGGCGGGCCAGCCGGGCAGTTCAATCAGCACCGCGTCGATGCCGTCCACGCTGGTGCCGTTCATCAGGCCAAGTACCCGGGGGGCGCGCGTCATGGGATCTCCGGCCGGACGACCTGTAGGCTGTATCCCTGAAATAGAATGAAGTGTTCGGCGCCGTTCCCAAGTGCGAAAGTGACTGAAAACGGCCCACCGTGGTCCGGGGCTGGGCAGCGGGTATCGATCGGCAGCGTACGCACCTCCCTTTCTCTCTGGCCACACCAGGCCGGCCATCGGTCTTGGACCACGTTATACCACTTGCATACCACAAGGGGTGAACCGGACCTTGCCTAAGCGTCTGCCGTCAGGTGGTGCGCCTGTGTCTGCACTTGAAGTGTCGGTGCGACTGTACTCAGGCTTCAAATTCTCAACTCTTGTCACCTCCGGATCGTGCGGCTCAGAGCCGAAGGCCGTAGACGAGGGCGAGGGGTTTGCTCTCCAGCAGCCCGAACCCAAGCCGCTCGTAGAAGCCCTGGGCCCGCACGTTGCTCAGGCCCACGCCCAGGTGCACGCCCGGCACTTCCTGTGACCTCAGTGTCTCCAGCAGCGCTTCCAGCAGCCGACGGCCCCAGCCGCCTCCCTGCGCTGCCGGCAGCAGGTCGATGTGCAGGTGGGCGGGGTAATCCGGCGCCCAGGGAGCTTCGGGCGCCGGGTGGCCCAGGTGCAGTCGCCGGATCATGCGGGCGTCGGGCGACTGGTCGGCGTCTCCGGGAAGCGGGTACAGGCCGCGCAGCAGCGGAAACCACGTTGCCTCGGCCTCCGCCTCGAAACGGCGGCTGTCGGGCACCCCGAGCACGTAGCCCTGCACCCGCTGACCGTCGTCCACGACGAAGGTGTTCTCGGGGTGCAGGGTGGCGTAGGGCGCGGCGTAGTAATGGCCCAGCAGCAGCGGGTCGCGGTAGAGATGGCTGGCATCCTCGCCGCTGGCCCCGGTACGCAGACAGATGTCGTAGAGGGCCAGCAGGTCGCGCGGATGGTAGGGCCGGAGTTCGGTCATGCCTCATCATCACCCCTCAACGAGAGGTGGAGACGCTGCCGGCCCTGCATTGATTTCCTGCGCCCGGCCCCCGAAGATGGAGCAGCCCGAATCTGCCCGATCGCGCCTGCCCAGACCCCGGAGGCTCTGCATGACTTCGTTTTTCGATGTGCTCGACGACACACCCATTCCTGCCATCGCCGCTTCGGTCATCCTGCCGGGCGGCGAGCGCCGGACCTACCACCGTGGCGTGGCCAACCTGCAGACCGGCGAGCCCCTGACCGCGCAGCACGCCTTCGATCTGGCCAGCCTGACCAAGGTGCTCGTCACGCTGCCCGAGGTGCTGGCGCTGCTGGCCGAAGGTCAGATCAGCCTGGAGACCCGGGTGGGCGAGGTGCTGCCCGAGTGCGGCTGGATGCAGGACGGCGGCCTGAAGGCCCAGACGGTGCGGACGCTGCTGACCCACACCAGTGGCCTGGACGCCTGGCAACCGCTCTACCTGTACCCGGCCGACCGCTCGACCCTGATGCAGCGGCTTCTTCAAAGTGGAGCATGGTGGAAGGAACCCGACGGCCCGGCCCCGGTGTACTCGGACCTGGGTTTTCTGGTGCTGACGGCCATCGTCGAGCGGCTGCGTGGCCAGCGGATCGACCAGTTGGCCGCGGCCAGGAGCGGGCTCACGTACCGGCCCGTTGGTCCTCACCCGGAGCTGGGGCCGAGCGTGGCCACCGAGGCGTGCCCGTGGCGTGGCCGAATGCTTCAGGGCGAGGTGCATGACGAGAACGCCTCGGCGCTGGGCGGGCTGAGCGGCCATGCCGGGGCCTTCGGCACGCTGGAGACGGTCACCGATCTGGTGGAGCAGTATCTGAACGACCGTCTGCTGCCTGCCGAGGTGCTGCAACAGGCGCGGCAGGAGTGGGCGGCCAGCGGCAGCGTCCGGCGCGGGCTGGGCTGGCAGCTCGGCCACCCGGAGAGTTTCGGGGGAAGTCTGTGCAGCCCGCAGGGGTACGGCCACACCGGCTTTACCGGCACCAGCGTCTGGGCCGAACCGGAACGCGGTTACGCGGTGGTGCTGCTGACCAACCGGGTGCATCCGTCGAGGTTTGCTCACGACCGCGAGATCGTGCGGCTGAGGCGGGCTTTTCATGACCGGGTTCACGAGGAACTGGCGGTTCGGCCGGGCTGATTTACCCGGAATGGCTGCTTCGGCAAGGCGGGCGCCGGGTGCTGATGTTCTCAACAGGCATTCAGGCTGCGGGTGTGAGAACGGGCGACGAGAGCGAGGTCGTGCCAGATGATGAGGCAGGGTCAACTCGACAACCCTCAGATGTAGGTTCTGACGCTCCTTTCAGCACGTTTCAATGCGATGGAATCGATTGGACCAGCCATGGCCCATTTGAATGGCTGTGCTTGGGCACGCCTGCCCGTAGTGTGCCCAGCAGATTCCGGTTCGTATCGGTAGTAGAGTCGACTCCGCCCGATCATGCTTCGGGCCAGTCGAAACGGCGCAGAAGCGAGCTGAATCTAGAGTTTGCTCGATATCCCCCAGAGCATGTTGTGGTTGTTGCTCTGGTTGTGAGGGCATTGAGTTACCGTCTCCGCCCCGTTCAACTGGCCTCTCAGACGCCTGCTCTACACTGCTGCTCATGCTGTTCCGGCGCCTCTGTTCCTTTCTCGGTCTCTCGCTGGCCTCAGCGTTCGCCGCTCCGCTCGCACCGCTGCCGCGTGACGCGTCCATCCTGAGCTACCCGGCGCTGCTTCCGCAGCCGATCGACGCTCCGGCGCGGGTGCTGCTGGTCAGCGATTCGCCCGAGACCGTACGCCTTCCGGGGGTGCTGTACCGCGACACCGTGCAGGGGACGGCGCGGGTGCTGGCCTATCACGTCAATGCTCTGCCCGGTCAGCAGTCCGCCCGGTTGCTCGTCGTGGCCACCAACGCCGGCCCGCAGGAGGCCACGCTCACCCTTACCCGGCTCGGCAGCGCCACAACACAGCAGCCCGACCCGTTGATCGGACAGCAGACGCTGTTGAGGTACTTCGCGTCCGGCCCGCTGGCACCGCGCCGAATCGCCGCGGGCGGCAGCCGGACCCTGTATGACTCGGGCCCGCTGCCCGCAGGTCAGGTGGTGAGCGTGATGCTGGACGCCGAGGCGAGCAGTGCGGTGCAGATCAGCGTGTACCTGCTCGGGGCGGACAGCCGTCCTGGCCCCGAGACGGCGGTCCTTGAACCGGACGGCCTGCACCAGCGCGGTACTTTTCCAGAGGCCGACCGCCGCTGGCAGGTCCGTCTGCCCGTGCCCACACTGGACAGTGCGTCGCGGCTGATGTTCAGCGGGCCTTCCGACCCGCCGCTCGTGGGCGTCGACGCGCTGACGGGCCGCCCGCAGGAGCTGAGGGGTAATTTCGGCGTGCTGTACGACCTGACCGTGGAGGGCGCCGCCGGAACCCTGCTGGCCGCCTCGGCGCGGGGTGGGCCATACCAGGGTGCCCTGCTGGTGCAGGACGGGGGAGGCGACACCGGGAGCGCGCTCCCGAGGCGAGCCCCGCTGCTGATCGGGCGGGACCGGGCATTGACCGATTCGGCGCAGCCGGAGGCGATCTGGCGCGTGAAGACAGACGCGCTTCGCCTGCTGTTCGTCGCGGCCAACGGATCGAACCTGCCGCTGGCCCTGGTGTTCTACCCGCCCGGGCGGTAACTCGGGCGAAGCGGCCAAACTCCAGGAACGGGGCATGCACTCATCGGGGCTTACCTTTTCTCCGCTGCACGCGCGGTAGATTTTCCAGACTGCTATCGGAGGTTTCATGAGATCATTTCGGATGACGGCTGTTCTCTGCGCGTTGCTGCTGGGCGCTTCGGCGTCGGCCCAGACGCTTCCTTCTGTGCCCGCCTCCAGCGTGGCCTACAGCACCACGGCCAACGTGCGCCAGACCATCCTGCCCAACGGCCTGACCGTGCTGACCAAAGAGGTGCGCGGCGCTCCGGTGGTGAGCGTGCAGGTGTTCTACAAGATCGGGTCGCGCAACGAGGCGCCGGGCGTGAACGGCATCGCGCACCAGCTCGAACACATGATGTTCAAGGGAACGCAGGACCGGCCGGTGCAGTTCGGGCGGCTGCTGGGCGCGCTCGGGGCCGACTTCAACGCGTTCACCGCCTACGACCAGACCGCCTACCACGAGACGGTGCAGAAAGAGAAGGCCGGTGCGGCGCTGGCCCTCGAGGCCGACCGGATGGTCAACGCGCGCATCGACCTGGACGGTCTGGCGAGCGAGCGCAAGGTGGTGCTCTCGGAGATCGAGGGCGACGAGAACGACCCGCAGTACCGCCTGAGCCGGGCGGTGCAGGCGGCGGCCTTTCCTGACTCGCCCTACGGCCTGACGGTGGGCGGAACCCGCAAGGACATTGAGGGCTTCAGTGCCGACAAGGTGCGCGCCTACTACCAGAAGTACTACTCGCCCGAGTACGCCACGCTGGTGATCGTCGGTGACTTCGACACCACGGCGATGCTGAAACAGGTGCAGGCCAGCTTCGGCAAGCTCGGCAAGCCAGGAACCCGGCCGGTGACCGTTTCCGCGCCGCTGACCGGCGGCCGTTCCGAGGCCACGCTCGGCAGTCCTGCCGCCAAGGCCAAAGTGGTGGTGGCCGGGCCGGGCGCGTCTCCGCTGCTGAGCGCGGTGTATCCGCTGCCCGACATCGGCGGCCCCGACACGGCGGCCATCCGGGTGCTCGACTACGTGCTGCTCTCCGGGCGATCGAGCCGGCTGTACGAGGCCCTGTTCGAGTCAGGGCTGGCAGCAGACGGCGGCACCAGCCCCAACCAGTTTCTGCGCGGCGGCTGGTACGACTTCAACTTCACGCCCGCCCCCGGCCACACCGTGCAGCAGGTCGACACGGCGCTGCTGGCCACCATCGCCGAGCTTCGCAGCAAGGCGCCGAGCGCAGATGAGGTGCAGCAGGCGATCACCCAGATCCGGGCGGGCGAGGTGCTCGGCACCGTCTCGGTGGACGCGCAGGCGCAGTCGCTGGGACTCGACGCCACCACCGCCGGCGACTACCGCTTCACCGACCGTTTCCTGGCCGCCCTGGCGAAGGTCACACCCGCCGACGTGCAGCGGGTGGCGGCCAAGTACCTGCAGGACGGTCAGCGCACGTCCGGCGTGTTCGAGCCGAGCACGGCGCAGGAAGGTCAGGCCGCCGCCCCCACCACGACCACGCAGGAGGCCTTCAACGCGGGGCCGCCGGTCGATCCGGCCCAGGTGGCGAGGTACCTGCCCACCTTCCCAGCCCCCGGCAGCACCACCGTGACGCTGCCCGAGCAGTACACGCTGCCCAACGGCCTGACCGTGCTGCTGCTGCGCGACACCGGCACGCCCACGGTCAGCCTGAGCGCCAACGTGCTGGCCGGACGCGAGTTCGACACCGACGCCCGTGCCGGACTGGTCGATCTGGTGGCCGACAACCTGCTGTCGGGCACCACCACCAGAGACGCGCTGGCGATCTCAAAGCAGCTGAGCAGTGTAGGCGCGCAGCTCTCGGCGAGTGCCAGCCGCTTCGGGGTGGGCATCGGCGGGGCCAGCCTCTCGCCCGACCTGCCGGTGCTCGTCGACACGCTCGCCGACGTGCTGCAGCGCGCCACGTTTCCCGACAAGGAATTCAGGCTCAGTCAGGCGCGCGCCGTGCAGGCGGTCAAGCAGGCCGACGACAGCCCCAGTAGCGTGGCCCAGAAGGTCTTCCGCAAGACGGTGTATCCGGCCGGCAACCCCTGGCAGACCTTCTCGACTGAGGCGAGTGTGTCGGCCATCACGCAGCCTGAGCTGCAGGCCTTCTACCGGGCGCACTACCGCCCCGACACCACCGTCGTCACGCTGGTCGGCAACTTCGATCCGGCGCAGGTCAAGGCGCTGATGGCCGAGAAGTTCGGGGCGTGGAAGGCGAGCGGCGCGGCCCCGGTCGTGCAGTACCCGGTGGTCGGTAAACCCGCCGGGCTGGTGCGGGCCTCGCCCCTGCTGCCCGGCAAGACGCAGGCGGTGACCTACCTGGGCTACCAGAGCATCGACCGCAAAGACCCCCGCTACTACGCGTCGCTGGTGCTCAATCAGGTGCTGGGAGGCGACACCCTGTCGAGCCGCCTAGGTACCGAGCTGCGGGACAAGCAGGGGCTGACCTACGGCGTCTCGTCCGGATTCAGTGCGGGCAAGCAGGCCGGGCCGTTCGCGGTGGTGCTGCAGACCAACCCGGCAGACACCGAGAAGGCGGTGCAGGCCGCCCTCGCCCTGATCGGCAAGGTGCAGCGCGAGGGCCTGTCTCAGACCGAGGTGAGCACCGCCAAGAACACCCTGACCAGCAGCTTCGCGGTGGCCCTCTCCGACCCGGCGGCGTTGGCCGGCACCTTCACCTCGTTCTACAGCGAGGGCCTGCCGCTCGACGAACTGCGGCTCTACACGCAGAAGGTGAACGCGGTGACGCTCGAACAGGTCAACGCGGCGGCAAAGGACCTGCTCGACGCCAGCAACATCGTGGTGGTGACGGCCGGCCCGAACAAGGGGCCGTAACCGGCAGGCACCATCTGCTGAGAGGCGGGGAAACGGCCGTGCTGGACGCGCCGCCGCTCCCCGCCTGCCTAATTGTCTCCTCCTTACAGACGCAGAATTGCGGGCGAGAGAGAAGACCGTGAGATTCCTGGACGTACAGTAGGGGAGATGGCGACTTCCCCGGAACTACAACGGCCGCAGGAGCAGGAATGGCGACGGGCGATCCTGCTGTCGCTGCCGATGGCCGGAATCGCCTTTCTGGCCGGCACGCTGCTCGACGGCCCGAGCCATCAGGGCAATGCGTTCGACCGGATTTCCTACCCGCTCCTGACCCTCGGCGTGGTGGTTCTGGAAGTGCTGCTGTGGAGAATTCCCACCGCTGTGAACCGGGTCGTCACCGCGCTCGTCATGTGCATGAGCCTGTTCTTCCTGAGCAAGCTGATCTACATCCTGAATTTCATGCCCGACTCTCTCTCGGTGCAGGCCGAGATGACCGAATCGTTTTTCTGGATTCCTGCCCTGTACGTGCTGTCGTTTTTTATTCCCAACCTCAGGCTGGCCCGCCTCTCCTCGGGGTTATTTTTCTACAGCGTACTGCTGGTCAGTCTTCAGCACATCCTGACCCATCCGCTGGTTTACCCGAACGCCGGCGTGGCCTTCGCGCTCCTCGAACTGAACTTCGCCAACCTCACCCTGCTGTCGCTGACCGGCACCTTCATCGGCTTCAAGGAGCGGTTCACGCGGCGCGAGGCGCAGTCGGACACGCTGCAGCGCCTCGCCTACTCGGACCTGCTGACCGGCCTCCCGAACCGTCTGGCCCTGGAGGACGCGCTCGCCCAGGCAACGCGGGACGGCACGCCCTACTCGGTGCTGTTCATCGATATCGACGGCTTCAAGCTGGTCAACGACACCGTGGGTCACGGGGCGGGTGACCTCGTGCTGAAGGAGGTCGGCCAGCGCCTGAGTGCGGTGCTGAAGGCAGGTGAGCTGATCGCGCGGCTGAGCGGAGACGAGTTCGTGGTGCTGGTGTCCGGCCCGGACGCCGACCGGCCGATGCAGACGGCGCAGCTGGTGCTGGCCGACCTGACCCGCCCGTACCAGACGCAGGGCCAGGTCTTCTACCTCACGGCCAGCATCGGCGTCAGCAGATTTCCCGACGACGCTCAGGACGCGCCGACGCTGCTCAAACATGCCGACAGCGCCATGTACCACGTCAAGAGCCGCTCGAAAAACGGTGTCCGTCGGTTCGAAGTGGCGCTCGACACCGAGATCGAGCGGCAGAAGGCACTCGAACACGAGTTTCATTTCGCGCTCGAACGCGAGCAGTTCGAGCTTCACTATCAGCCGATCTACGCGCTGAACGACGGCGGGTTGCGCAAGGTCGAGGCGCTGCTGCGCTGGACCCATCCGACCTACGGCAGCGTTCCGCCGACGGTGTTCGTTTCGCTCGCCGAGGCCAGCGGTCAGATCATTCCACTGGGAGCATGGGTGCTGCACCAGGCCTGCCGTCAGGCCAGACTCTGGGCGAACCTCACCGGAAAGCCGCTCATCATGAGTGTCAACGTTTCGCCCGTGCAGTTCGCGCAGCCGGGTTTCGTGAACTCGGTGAAGCAGGCGCTGGTCGAGAGCGGGCTCGCGTCCGAACAGCTCGAACTCGAACTGACCGAAGGAGCGGTGATCCGCAACCTGCAGGCGGTACAGCTGGCGCTCGTCGAACTCAGGCAGCTCGGCGTGCGGGTGGCGATCGACGACTTCGGCACCGGGTATTCCTCGCTGTCGTATCTGAAAGACCTGCCGATCAGCTGCATCAAGATCGACCGCTCGTTCATCGCCGACCTCGGGCAGCCGAGGCGGGCGCCGCAGTACGCGCTGGCGCTGGTCGAGGCGATCATCGGCATTGCCGGTACGCTCGACCTCGAAGTCGTGGCCGAGGGCATCGAGACGGTCGCGCAGCAGAGCCTGCTCCTTGATCTGGGATGTCAGCTCGGGCAGGGGTACCTGTACTCGCGGCCGGTCACCGCCGAGCAGATTCAGCTCATGCTGGGCGTGGCTCGTGAGACCGACGCCTCCGGGCATGTTCAGTACAACTGAGCTTCTTACACTTCCCTGACAGGTGACGCGAAAGTTTGAAGTTTTTCACATCAATGGCCTCCAGTCTTCATTAATCTTTAAGAAGTCGCCTACACCACGTCGGCGAGACGGTTCATGGGCATCCGCCGGACACTCCGGGGATGCGAATCAGGAACGGAGGCCACCATGCTGTACCGCGATGTCTCTCACTTTCCCAGACCGGACCTCGAGACGGTCGAACCTGCCCGGCTTCTCGACCGCATCTGTGTCCGCTCGCCCTACTTCGCGCTCCGGCAGCTTCGGTACGAGTCGTCCACGCTGTGGGCCACCGCCACCTACCAGGGTCCGAAAGGCCGCGAAGACGGGCCGATGCCCGGCGCCGAAGTCAGCCGGCACGCGGCCATCGCCGGGCTGTCGGTCGCGGCGATGGCGCAGCCCGATTCGCTGCGGCGCTACTACCTCGCCCAGGAGGCCACGTACCGGGGAACGCGCAACAGCGTTCCGTTCGGCCACGACGTGCAGTTCACGGCCGAGCTGCTCGACCTCGACAAGCGGCAGGCCCGCTCGCGCATTCTGGCCCATGCCCGCGGAGAAACGGTCGCGGAGGTCGAGGTGCTCTACACCATCCTGACCGACATGGCGTTCTCACGGCTCTTTCGGCACCGGCACCAGCCGGGGTTTCTGGGCGCGGGGCTCGACGACCTCGCCGCGCTGCCAGTCGGCACGACCCGGCGGGAAGGAGACCGGCTGGTCCGTGAGGTCGGCAGCATACCGGCGGCCGCCTGCGCCGGGCATTTCGACGGGTATCCGGCCATGCCGGTCGCCATCCTGATGGGACAGCTCGCGCGGCTGGCCGGAGAGGCGTTCGGAGGGCCGTTTCACATCCACGGAGCCAGCGTGCAGGCCAGCGATTTCTGCTGGGCCGGTGAAGCGGCCACCTTCGAGGTCGCGCCGAGTCAGGTCAGTGCGCTGCGCACCACCTACACCTGCTCGGCACACGCCAACGACCGTCTGGTGGGCCAGATGACCCTGACCCTCGAGCACCGGGTCTAGCGAGCCCGGCCGGCTCTCACTGGGTGGACACGTTCAGGCGCGTCCAGTGAGGTTGAGAAAGCACCGACTCCATGATGTCCACCGCGCCCTGAAGCAGGTCGGGCGCGGCACCCGGCACAGGCTGGCCCTGTTCCCAGGCGGCCCACAGCCAGAACGGCGGGCGATCCGTCGTTCTGGCGGCCAGAACCATCACGTGTACGTTCGCGTCCCCCTCGTCGTCCGTGCCGGTCCGGCCCGACCTGACCTGATCCAGAGCGGCTTGCACGGCCTCGGTGACTTCCGAGGGCCAGTGGCTGTCCTGGGGTTCGGTCCGGTGTGGTCCGGCCAGACCGGTGTACGGCGTCTCCAGCCAGACCGAAAGTTGGGCGCGCAGCGTCTCGGCCAGGGCCGGCCAGTCGTGAACCGTGCTGAGCTGCCGCAGCAGCCCGAGCATCCGGCCACCGCGTTCGAGCGCCTGTTCCAGCAGGGCCGCGTCGAGTCCGGGCTGCGGCGCGTCGTCGATGTACGTATCGCCGTACAGGGCGCGCCTCGGGCACGGCGTCTGGGCCCCGATGTGCCGCGACAGGTGCGGCTGGCCGGCCCTGATCTGATCGGCCAGGCGCACCGTCTCCTGGGTGGGCGTGTCGCCGATTTCGCGCTGGATGAAGGTCAGGAAATGCCGGTAGTGTGACACGGCCTCGTCTGTCTTGTGTAGGGTGCACAGGCAGGTCATCAGGTCCTGGTGATACCTCTCGCCGACCAACGGGTCGGTGGCCAGCGCGCCCGCCAGGCTGCGGACCGCCGCGTGGCATTCGGTGGCGCTGCAGTGGGTCTGGGCGACTTCCAGCCGGGCGCGCACCGAGGCGGCCCGCAGGGTGTTGCGCGTCTCTTCCGTCCAGTCGGTGAGGTGATCGGGCAAAAAATCCCCGCCGTAGACTTCCAGCGCGCGGTACAGGTGGCGCAGCCGTTCTTCCCTGCCGTGGGCCGTTTTCGCCTGCTCGAGCTCCGCTTGAAACTGAACGTGATCGGCGTTCTGGTAGTACTCCGGGGACAGGACGTAGCGTCCACCGTCCTCGCGCGTGGCCTTCTGGTCTCCGAGGGCCTGCCGCACCCTGAAATGCGTCACCTTGAAGTTGCTGTTGCTCTCGGTGGTCAGCGAGTCGCCCCACAGCAGTTCGATGATCTCGGTCTTGGTCAGGCCGCGTGGATGCACCAGCAACAGATAGAAGAGCGTGCGTGCGGCCCGCGACGGCCAGTGCACCGCCTGCCCGCCGACCACGACCTGATCTTGCCCCAGTGTCCTGATGAGTACGCTCATGAGACCCCCCTCTCTGGCGTGTAACCATTGCTGTCAAGATCGCCGGACTGGCGCGGGCGACAGGCGGGTTCAGCCGGCCCCCGTGCCTGAGAGCGGACAGGCACTCACGCCGCAGTGTGAAACACGGTCGGCACTTCTGGCTCCGGCCCCAGCGCGTCTGATGCCTTGAGAAGAGCCCCCACTCTTCTTAGGCCTACGCGACTGCGCCCACTCGCACGTTGCTTCGTGTCTGAAGATCGGCGGTACAGGGCACGAACCTGCCGATTTCAAATCCGCCGCATCGGCCTCTCTGTACAGGTCGCCTGTCCTGTCGCCCTCCTCATTGTGGCAGGAAGACGTACCAAATGATATGAGAAAAATAAGAGAAAGAACCGGAGCATGCCATGCCGGGAGAGGGTGTGCCAGACAGCGTCAGGGCGCTTCTGACGGCTGGCACCATCTTTCAAGTGGACTGCCCGCTCTCATGCGCCGGTTTTCCGATTGGGCACGAAATCTCCGTGCTCACACGTCTTTTTTTGAGTGTGCCGTTCGGTTCCGATTCTTTGTAACCGCCCTGTAACTGTCTGTCTTCATACTCTGTTCAACCTGATGCCTGAAGCCTTCTTCATTTCTTTCATGTCGAGGGTTGTTCGTGGGCAGCCGCAGCTGGGGGGCTGGGGTGCAGGTTCTTTCAGAGGACAGGAAGTCGAAGACAGAATTGACCGGAGGAAGGGGAAGCGCTGGCCGGTCGTCCGGGTGACGGACGCACCGGACCGCAGAGGGGGAGATCATGAGTACCGTAGTGTTGATCGGTTCCAGGAGTCCGGCGATGACGTCGCTGGCAGGCATCGTGCGCTCGCTCGATTGCCGCGTGTTCGAGAGTGGCGCGGCTGAGGGGGTGGCAGCCGGGCGGCACCTGCAGACCATCCGATTCGACCTGATCGTGACCGAATTCAGGCCGCAGGAGGAAAGCGGCGAGCAGTGTCTGAACCGGGTTTCGTCGGCCGGGCCGCTCCCGCTCGTCGTGACCGGGCCCGACCTGCCCGCCCGCCCGCGGGGGCTGATCGAAACTGGGCGGGAGCACACGGTGTACCTGCCGCTCAACAGCTCGCCCGCCCGCAAGCTCGAAGCCGTGCGCGCGCTGTTGCCCGAGGCGCCGCGCTCCCAGCTGCGGGTGGGACCGCTTCAACTGAACACCACCGAGGGTGTGGTGCGGTACGGTCAGCTGGCGCTTCCGCTCACCTCGACCGAGTTGAGGGTGCTGCACTCGTTGATGAAGCGCCCCGGGCAGACCATCGACTGCGGCACGCTGGGGCAGCTGAGCCAGTGCCACGACGTGCCGACCCACGTGAGCAACCTGCGCCGCAAATTCTCCGGGTGGTCGGCCGGCTCGCTGTTGCGCGGCAACCGGCAGGCCGGCTACGCCATCGACGCCCGCCATCACCAGCGCGCCGCCCGCAATGCCGGGTTCGCGCTTCGAGACCACCTGCTTCACCTGATCTGAACCACGCCACCTTTCCTGTTCCTGCCCGGCCTGGCCGAGCGGGGCGGGCCACCATGGAGGAAGTGAGATGCAGAATTCCGCTTCGGCACAGGCATTCCCGTCCGGTCAACCGCTCCAGAGCCAGATGCTGATGGGCGTGTCCCCGGCGACCGATCAGGCCGAGGTTCTGGCCCTGTTTCACACGCTGCTTCAGGCGTTCAACGACCTACAGCTGCGTGTCGGGCAACTCGAACACACCGAGCACGTGCGCGCCGCGCTCAGGCCGCGCCGTGACCTCGGGATCGACTACTAGGGAGCGCTGCATGAACCTTCCGTCTTTGTCCGCCACAGGTCGTTCCCGATGCCTGCAACGGTAGCGCTCCTGACCGAGGGCACGTATCCGCTGCACACCGGCGGCGTCAGCGTCTGGTGCGACCAGCTCGTCAGCGGGCTCTCTCACATCGACTTTCATGTCGTGGCGCTCAGCGGCCTCGACTCGCAGGTGCGCTGCGATCTGCCGCCCAACGTCAGGCAGGTGAGCGTGGTGCCGCTCTGGGCGAGCCTGCCGGTCCGGCGCCCGCCGAGAGGCGCGCGGCTGGCCTTCCGGGAGATCTACGAGCGCCTGCTGAGCGCCATGATGTCGGACGCCCCGGAGGCAGCTGTGGCGTTCGGCCTGGCGCTCCATGACCTCAGCCACTTCGCCCGGCGCCACGACCTGAATGCCGCCCTGAGCGAACCGGACAACGCGCAGCTGGTGTTGAGCGTCTGGCGCTCGCACGCCACCACCCTCGGCCTGACGGCGGGGGCCCTCAGGAGTTCGCCCTCGATTCCGCTGCCGAGCGTGGCCGACGCGCTCGACGCCAGCATGTGGCTCTCTCACCTGCTGCGCCCGCTCGCCGGCGTCATTCCCGAGTGCGACGTGACCCACGCGGTCAGCAACGGCCTCTCGGTGCTGCCGGCGATCGCGGCCAAGAGCGTGTACGGCACGCCGTTCATCCTGACCGAGCACGGCGTGTACCTGCGCGAGCGTTTTCTCTCGCCGCCCTCCGAGTACCTCGCGCCCGGCACCCGCGCCTTCCTGCTGCGCTTCTACACCCACCTGACGCGCACCGCCTACCGCCTGGCCGACATCATCTCGCCGGCCTCGAATTTCAACACCCGCTGGCAGCTGCACTTCGGGGCCGATCCCCGGAAGCTGCGCCCGGTCTACAACGGCATCGATCCGGCGCTCTTCGGCGTCGGCGAGTCGGAGCCGGCGCAGCCCACCGTGGCCTGGGTGGGACGGGTCGATCCGATCAAGGACCTCGACACGTTGATCAGAGCGCACGCGCTGATTCAGCACCGCCTGCCCGAGGCGCAGCTGCGGATGTTCGGGCCGATCCCGCTCGGCAACGAGGGCTACGAGCGCTCCTGCCGCCAGCTGATTCATGACCTCGGCCTCGACGCCGCCGCGCATTTCGAGGGGCGCGTGCCGTCGGTGGCGCAGGCCTACCAGTCGGGACACGTGGTGGCGCTCTCGAGCATCTCGGAAGGATTTCCCTACTCGGTGATCGAGGCGATGGCGACCGGCCGCCCGATGATCGCCACCGACGTGGGCGGCGTGCGCGAGGCGGTCGGCGACACCGGCATCGTGGTGCCGCCCAGAGACCCCCGGGCCTTCGCCGAGGCCTGCGAGACACTCCTGCGAGACGACACGCTCAGGCGCACCCTCAGCCTGCGGGCGCGCGAGCGGGTGCTGACGCTGTTCACGGTGCAGCACTGCCTGCAGGCGTACCGGGCGATGTACCGCGACCTTCTGGCCCGCACCCACGTGACCGGCCTGCCCGTCGCCGTGGGGGGCTGACGTGACCCAGCCTGCAAGCGTCTCTTCCGGGGCCACCCCGCTGCCCACGCCTTCGGTGGGCCGGCTGGGCCGTGAGCTGCACGCGGCCTGCATGGCCGCCACCCAGCCCGAGGAGATCGCGGCGGCCCTCGAGGCCCACGGCCTGAACGACGACCTGGCCCGCCAGCAGTACGGCCTGCCCACCGTGTTCGCCTGTGCCGAGGCGCTGTTCACCCACCTGCCCTACCGCGCCCCGCTCCAGGCGACGCGGCCACCGGCCCGGCCCGTCTGGGAGGTGGCGCCCAAGGGGCTGCTGTACGCGCTGCCCGGCGCGGCCCTGGCGCTCGCCGGCCCGCTGGTGTCGCCGTACCCCGGCGCCCAGACGGCACTTTTCCTGGCGGTGGTTTTCGGCTGGGGTTGGGGGCAGGGGCTGGCGAGCATCGGGTACCGCAAGACCGGCGCGCCCCAGCTGCGCTTCCTGCGGTGGGCCACGCTGTTCACGCTGCCGGTGGCCGCATTGGTGGGCGTGCTCGGGGCGCTCGCCTCGGGTCAGCCGCTCCTGACAGGTGGGGTGGTAGGCGCGCTCGCCGGCACCTCGTTCGCGGCCTTCGCGGCGCTGCTGATCCTGGGCCGCTTGACCCTGGCCGCCCTCGCCTACCTGCCCAGCCTGGCCGCGCTGCTGGTGGCCTATCTGCGTCCAGGCCTGATCGGGCAGGAGACGACCGGGACCGGGCTATGGGTGGCGGTGGGCTGCGCCGGGCTGCTGCCGATGGCGGCGCTGCTGGGCGGCAAACCGC
>Ga0160427_10001035_pt1 | contig 17032 bp, 14 predicted proteins | sample SolpanmetagenomL_FD_108194 | JGI IMG/M metagenome (GOLD analysis project Ga0160427, IMG submission 108194) | Solar panel surface microbial communities from Lawrence Berkeley National Laboratory, California, USA - L | ecosystem: Engineered > Built environment > Solar panel > Unclassified ...
CGCCTGCTGACGGCGGCCCGCCTGACCCACTGCGAGGCTGACCAGCAGGCCTTCCTCTCCGGCCTGTTGGAAGACAGTGAGCTGTGTCAGGCCGCACGGCGCTCCTTTCTCAAGCAGCTTGTGGTCCAGGGCATTTCGGGGCCACTGCTGGAACAAGCGGCTCAAGATGGGATGTGTACCGTGCTGCGTTCCGCTTTCCGGCAGTTGGACGCGCTGCTGCTCTGGGACGCGCAGAGAGGCAGCCTGGCCACCTGGTGGGGTCAGCAGGCTCTGTTCGAATTCAATGAAGATGGCCGCCGTCAGGCCGAGCGCACCTGCGGCATCTGGCGGTCGACCGGCGAAACGTACCGTCTTGACGCCTTGAGCTGGATCAGTGCTGAGGGTGAATTGATGGAAACCGAATGCTGTGACGAGCAGAGCGACCCGGCGGAGCGCCATGAGCGCCGAATCGCGGGGTCCCTTCTCGAGAAACTCCTCCGCGAAGGTCAAGACGCTCAGGCGGCGACTTGGCTGCGGGAATGGATAGCAGCAGACGCCCTGCATCCTGATCAGCCGCTGCAGGTCGTTGACGGCGCGGCCCAGTTGACCTGGCGCTACGGTGCCCAGCGTGACGTGGCCGCGCAGACCGGTGTCACGGCCAGAACCTTGCGGACGCGCACGCGCCGGGTGGAGCAGCTGCTCTCCCACGTCATCAGGGCGGCGCGGGCTTGAGGCGCTTCCGCTTTCAGGTAACGCTGGCCATACCTAAAGTGGGAACCTGGCAGCCTAACTTGCGCTAGAGTGGCACGGAAACTTAATTTACTCTCATGATTGAAAAGGACGGCTGATGGAGCAGAGCTTACAAACGTTGCTTGAGCATCTCCGCAGTGGTGCAGCGCGGGGGCTGGACGTGATCTTTCAGCGACTGGGGGATCAGGGGCCGTACAAAGTGGCGCAGGCCCGCTATCCCCTGGCAGAGGTGGTGCCGCTTCACCCGACGTTTCCTCAGGGCAGCGGTGCCGAAGTGCACTCCACCCCTGCCCTGGCGGCAGCACTCGAAGCCCTGATCTCGGAGAGCCGTACCCCGGACTCGCAGGTGACGTTGCTGGAGCGTTTCGGTGGTTTCGTGGCGGCCCGTGACGCGGCAGGCCAGGAAGTGGGGGGTGTGTCCTGGTTCGATCAGGCCCGGCTCAGGGCGGCGCTGGACGCTTGCGGCGATCAGGTGCTGGTGGTGCGGGCCGATCTCAGCGGCATTCAGGACTTCATCTATCAGGCCGAGTCCGAGCAGGCGCTCAAATCACTGCGGGCGCGGTCGTTTTACCTGGAATTGCTGGCCGTTCACGCCCTGCGCCGACTGCTGACGCTGGCGCAGGTCACGCGGGCCCATGCCATCTCGCTGGGCGGCGGCGGTTTCCAGCTCTTCTTGCCGCTGGCCGCCCTGAGCGCTGTCAAAACCTATCAGGAGCGGTTTGACGATTGGTTGTGGACCGCCCATCAGGGCGCGCTGGGGTTCTCGTTGGCCACAGCCGTAGTCAGCCGTGCCGAGGCCGCAGCGGGCGGCGCAGTTCAGCGTGTCCTCTCCGCAGAACTGGCTCAGCAAAAGGCTCGACGCCGCTCCAACAAACTACAGCAGCTTTTCACAGAGGTCTCTTCACCGATTGAGCGCCGCGAGAAAGAGGACCACCTGAACAACGCATTGGTGACGTTCGGCGGTCGTCTGCCCCGCGCCACGCACATCGAGCTGCGTGAGGCGGCTTTTGTGAGTGGCGAGGGCTGGGTGGTCATCGAGGACACTGCTTACCGGCCCCTGCGCCCGAGCGCGGCCACGCCTCTGCCTCCCGAGCGCCTGGTCCTCAACAGCTTCGACGATCTGGACGCCTTCCCGATGCTGACCGGCAATTACGTCACACGGGTCCGGGATGTGCCCCAGAACCTGCGGATCACCGACGAAGACCAGACCGAAGGCATCACCAGCGTCGCCACCCACGAGCAGCTCACGGCTCTGGCCCTGGGGCAGCCGCGCCTGGCGCTGTACCGCTGCGACGCCGACAACATGGGGCAGTTCTTCTCCGGCGGCATCCCCAGTCACGACTCGGCGCGGTACGCCACCTTGTCGCGGCTGATGGGCTTGTTCTTTCAGGGCTACGTCAATGCCATCTGTGCCCAACGAGAGCCGCTGCTGCCAGGGATACCCCAGGCTGAGCGGTCCGCGAGCGAAATCCAGGGCCGCTACCTCAACGTCATCTACAGCGGTGGAGACGACGCCGTAGTGGTGGGGGCCTGGAATGAAGTGCTGACCTTCGCCGTCGATCTGCGCCGCGCCTACCGGCAGTTCACCGGTGGCAATGAGCGATTGGGGCTGAGTGGCGGGGCGTTCATCGCCAAGGCCAAGTACCCCCTGAGGCGTATGGCTGAGCGGGCACACGAAGCCGAGAGCCTAGCGAAACAGGCCCGGCGCACCAAAGGATCGAGCCTGCCCGACAAGGACGGCTTCGTGCCGTTTCTGACGATGGACGCGCCGGGAGATGATCCCAAAGCCGCCGTGCGCTGGAGCGTCTTTGCGCCGCTGGGCGGCTCGGGCGACGCGGCGGAGAACACTTTGAAGATCCTCTCGGCGTTTGTGGCCCTCAAGCAGAACAGCAGCTCGCTGAGCGGGGTGGAACTGAGTACCAAACGGGCCTTTCTGTGGAAGCTGCAGGCCTTTGCCGAGCGGGAAGGTGACGCGTGGCGACTGCCCCTGCTGCATTACGCCCTGGCCCGCGCCACGCCGCCTGCTGGTCAAGCAAAAGAGTGGCAAGCGCTGCAACGGCTGCTGCTGCAAAGCACCACCTGGGATCACCTCAGCCATGTTCTGGGGTTCTTGCACCTCGCCCGCCCCACCGCCCAGGACCGGGCCGCTGACGACGTCCGGCAGAAGGATGGAGGACACATATGACTTGGACACAGGATTTTCAGGCCACCCGTCAGGATGCCCGCAACCTCAGCGAGATTGAGGACTTCAACAAACTCGTCAGCCTGGCCGACACGGTTGGACGCGGCCTGGGGTCCGGCGGAGTCAGCAGCCGCCAGATCCGGGTGCTGCTCTCGGAAACCACCGCCGGAGTGAGTCGCATTCGGCGTGGGCGGACACTTGGGCTTCAAACTGCGTCTGACACCATCCAGCAGGACAAAGCCCAGCAGGATAAAGCAGCCAAACGGGAAGCGGCGCTGCTGAACATCAGCTTGATCTACAACGCGGGCCGCGAGAAAAGCGGCGGGCAAGACATCAAGCAACTGGCTGAACTGATGGGCCAGATGACCGCCCACGTCAACACTTTTGAAGATTTCAAGGTACTGCGAAAGTTCAGCGAAGCGGTAATGGCGTACTTCAAATTTTACGGAGGGAAATGAATATGGAACGTCAATTTCACGGAAAAATCATTATTCATCTGCCTTTTAAACTGATGACGGGCACCCACATCGGCAATGAGAACGACGGCTTCGCGATTGGCGGCGTCAATAAAGTGGTGGTACGCGACGCCGTGACCCGCTTACCGATCATCCCTGGGAGCAGCCTCAAGGGCAAATTGAGGTCCATTGTAGAAGCGATGGAGGGCATGGACAAGAAACAGCCGATGGAGCAGGGTGGGTGGTACGGTCGTGCACACCAAACTGGAGGTCAAGTGCTCTACCGTCACGAGGCTGACACCCGTGAGGAGGCTCTCAAGAACGCCGTTGACCGGACCTTCGGCACCACCGGCAATGGCAATAAAGCCACCAACCACCCTGCCCGCCTTGCGGTGAGTGATGCCCAGGTGACTCCGCAAACCGCCGAAGTCCTCTCGGACCTGGAAGGCGACTTTCCTTTCACGGAAGTCAAGAGCGAGAACTTCCTCGACCGCATCACCAGTGCCGCCAACCCGCGCACCCTCGAGCGTGTCCCGGCGGGCAGCGTCTTCGTCAGCCGCCTGACCTATACGGTGGAAGATATCCAGCAGGTCAAGCAGGACCTGACCTACCTGCTGGCGGCCTTGCTGTGGCTGGAAGACGACTACATCGGTGGGAACGGCAGCCGGGGCTACGGGCGACTGCGCTTCGGCAAAGCAGAGCGGCTGCCGCTGGACACTATCGAGAGCCTACCGATCAGCGTCACGGTCAAGCTGCGCAGCGCTTACCTGAGTGACGCGCCGATTGAAGCGCAGACCTTCAACAGCGTGCAAGACCTCCGGCAGGCGCTCAGCGGCCAGTTGCTCAGTGCCTTCGGGGTGTGAGGTGGGGCAGCATGATCTGATCGTCCTCACCTTCACCGACCCGCTGCGGGGACGGCAGTTGCGCTCCGGTTACCTGGCCAGCGACCTACTGTGGGGGGCACTCTACAGCGCCGATGTGCGGTTGCAAGGCGGCCCGATGCCAGTGGATAACCCGTACCGGGTCAGCAGCGCCTTTCCTTTCGCGGGCGGCGAGTGGCTGCTGCCCAAGCCGCGTACCACTGCCAGGAGTGTGACTGCACCGGATAGCAGCGACAAGAAAGCTGTCAAGAAGCTGGAGTTCGTGAACTTGGCCGACTTCCTGAGCCTGGCACGCGGTGAGCGTCTGAATGCCGAGCGGCTTCAGGCAGCCCAGGCCCGGCAGAAACGCGCGCTGCTGCCGGTCAGCACAGAAATGCCCTTCAAGGTCAGTGCGGAAAACTTCAAGCGTTCGCTGCGCGGCACCCGCTACACCGCGAAAGGAGCTGAACTGGCCCGCGAGCGCTACGCCGCCAGTGAAGCCCAACTCAGCGACGCCGAGCGACTGCACCTGAGCCGGGAAGCGCGCGGACACAGCGTGACGGGACAGGCCGAGCGCCAGCGCAACACCCAGGACCGCCTGACCCAGGCCACCTCGACTTTCATGACCGACCAGCTCACCCAACCTCGACTGGCCTTTTTGCTGGAAAGCACCTCGGAAACCCAGCGGGCACGGTTGATGGCGGCCCTACGGCTGCTTTCAGATACTGGGCTGGGCGGAATGCGGACCCAGGGCAGCGGCCAGTTCGAGTTCACGGCGACCCGCCCGAACGCGGAGCTGCTGGGAAGGCTGGATCAGGCCGGGCCGCAGATCCTGCTCAATCTGACCCGCCCTGGACCCCAGGAAGCTGACCAGATTGCTGCCGATGCCCAGTCCAGCTACACCCTGATTCGGCGTGACGGCTTTCTGGACGGCAGCGAGTTGCAGCGCCAGGACATCTGGATGCTGGCGGAAGGCAGTCTGGTACCTGCTGTGCTGAGTGGCACCTTGCCGGACGTGGCCCCGCCGGGTTACCTGCATCCGGCCTGGCGAAGCGGCCTGGCTATCAGCCTGGGGATCACATGAAGCGCAACGTGTTGAAATTCAGGGTCAGCGTGAAGCCGCTCTCACCTGTGCATATCGGCGTAGGCAATGTTTTCCTGAGCCGCAGCGCCTTTCACCTCTACGAGAGTAAGCGCGCGCTGGCGCTGCTGAAGGTGCGCCCGTTGGCTGAGCGCTTGGTGGATGAGTACGGGCACCTGCCGAACCTGACCGCGACGGTTCAAGGCATCATGCAGCGTGACGCCTACTCCCGAGCGGTAGCTCACGAGATTGAGTCAGGTGCGTTGAGCCTGCGGCAGATGAAGGTGCATCCGGGGGCACGGGATCATCTGGATGATGGTCTCAAAGAACTTACGGCGCTGGCCAACGGACTGCCGTACATTCCTGGCAGCAGCCTCAAAGGAGCGCTGCGAACGGCATGGCTAGACTGGCAGACCCAGCAGGTAGGCGCTTACGGACGCTTCGTGGATGAGGTTAAGCGGGCGAGTTTAGGCAGACGCGATCCCGACGACGCACTGATGGAACGCAAGCAGGTGGCCGAGCAGCTGACTGGGGCCTTCGGCAAGATGCAGCCGCAAAACCGCGACCTCTTCCGGGCGGTACAGGTGAGCGACTTGCTGCCCGACAAGACACAGGACCTGACCTGTGTGTACGCGGTGCTGTCGATGTCATATCAGGTGGACAATTATGCCCGTCCCAGCAACGGCGGAAGAGCGGGCGCACAGGCCTGGGAATGCCTCAATCCGAAGGCCGGTGCGACTTACACAGGTACCATCACAATTGACATTGATTTGCTGAAGCGAATGCAGATGCAAGACCGCGACGCCAGGAATCTTGCGGAAGGCTTGGCGCTGGCCTCCGTTTGGCAAGACGCACTGGCGGGTTACGGAGAACGGGTGTATAGCACTGAGGAGCAGCATTATGAGATGTTGAAGAAGTTGGAGAATAAATCTGAAGGTCTTAAGCTAATAGGCTTATGGGAGTTTGTTAGAGATATAAAACAACGCAGCGCTTTCCCAATAGGGATGGGTACTGGATTATTAGCGCACGCACTTCTTGGGGCCTACAATCCAGGATTTGATCCAGATGCTGATGATGGCGCAGAATATCTTGGAGATGAGGTCACCCCGGACAATTCCGAGACGTTATTGAAAGAAGTGCTCAAACTAGGAAGACCAACAAACGGTTACCAATATCAGCCAGCCCCCAAATCCCGGCGTGTTACTGGAGAATTTAGCGAGAACGGACGGAAGTTGCCTATCAAAGAAATGCGGGCGGAGCGGCCCCTCGGCTGGACAGCCACCACCCTGGAGCACCTGACCGAATGAATCAGGATGTCATCGTGGCTTTCGTTGGTAAGCAAGATCCCATGCGTCACGATGGGCGGTCGTTCGGGCCGCTGCTGAGCGCGGTCGACGCCTTACCGTTCAAGCCAGTCGCTGCGCTCCTGCTGTACGCCGAGGGCGGAAGTGACCGGGCAGATAACCGAGATGACTGTTTGGCTCAGGGAACTCAGGCCCTGAGGGTCGAAGAAGTGGCCGACCACCTGCGGCAGCGTTTTGCAGGGATAGCTTGCCAGTGCGTGGAGTTGAACGGCGCGAACGTTTCATATGCCCAGGAATTGCTGGACAGCCTACGGCGCAATACGGAAGTTCGGAGCTTCAGGCAGCATTGGTCGAGTCAGGCTACCGCCAATCTGATGATTGCTGGGGGTACGCCGGCCATGCGAGAACTTCTCTCGACACTGCATGTGAATGGGTATTTTGGCCCCACGCGGGGGTGGTATGCCTCTGACCGTGAGCCCCTGCGCCAGGAGACTCCACTGGTCGCACAAACAGTGGTGCTGTCGGGCGTGGCGTCGGCCTTGCAACTGGGAGAATACGCGCTGGCGTACAAGCAGCTCAGAGATGTTCAGCATTCAGATGCGTCGTCAGCCGAAACGCTGCTCAAGGCTTTACTGGCCTACCAAGACGGCGATTACCTGCGGGCCGCGAGTCTACTCCGGGCATGGCACCTGCCCAGCGGCCTTGAGGGTTGGCGAACTGACGCTCTGACGGCCCTGAAACACTTCGCAACCGCTCAGGGCAAGTTGATGGTGCACTAGAACGAAACACAGAATTCCTCCGTCAGAACGGCACTGCTGGCCTACAGCACACTGGTCGAGGCGGCCCTAAATGCGCTTCACCAGCAAGCAAAGCTGCGCGTGATCAACGATTCTGCCGAGGGCATGGTCAATCATCTAAGGCAGCGGCAGGTCACGGTGCCGGACGCTCTGGATGCCGGGACAGGTTTACCCAAACAGCTTTACCAACGCCGCAACGAGGTGATTCACCACGGTGAGATCGCGCGGGCAGACGAACTCGCTCAGATTCATCAGGCCGCCACCGATCTCCTCCGGGCTTATCCGGACGCACCTGGCGAACTTGCCCATTTTCTGAGCGCGCCTCACCGAAATCCATTCTCACCTCGACAGCGTACTGATCTGGCCGTCAAGTTGCGTGACTGGCTGATCACCTAGAAGGAGAGCGTTCCTGCGCACCCGCTCCCCGAAGCCTTCAAATTGCCGACTGAGATTGAGGACCGTCAGCGAACCCTGGGCGCGGGTGATGGCGGTGTAGGCGAGCATGGCTTGCTGAGGCGACAGCGTCCCAGCCGTGTTCAGAACCACAATGATGTGCCGCGCTTCCCAGCCCTTGAATGAATGGACGGTGCAGGCTTTGAGGCGGGCGTCACCCATCCAGAAAGCGTACTTCTGGCGCTTGTCGTCCTGATCCTCGGTGAAGACGTGGTTGACATTGATGCCCAGCGTGCCGAAGCGCTCCACCAGTTCCAGACCCAGGCGGTGGTCTGGCAGCAGAACGGCGATATCGGTGGGCTGCACTCCCGCGTGGGTCAGTTCGCGGACCCGCTTGACGGCTGCCGAGAGGGCCTCGGCGCACCCGGCGTGATCGTGCCAGCCAAATTCCGGCACGCCCAGCGGCAACATCGGCTGCTCACTCTCGGCCATCAGGCCCACGCCCGGCAGGAAGGCCGTCGCGAAGTCGTTGGCGAGTCGGACCACCGTTTCGTGGAGGCGCACGCTGGAACGCAAATCGCGCCAGCGTCCGAAGGCTGGGTGATCCAGCCAGGCGGCGGGCCTGCCGTAGACGTTTTGCAATTCGTCACAGGCGGCCATCAGTTGCCCACCTTGCCGCAGCAAGCCGATCAGCGCCTCGCCCCAGGCGTCTTCCAGATCCTGGGCCTCGTCGATCAGAACGGCGTCGTACTGGAGCTGGAGGCGCTCGGCGGCGCGGCGCACCAGCACGGCTGGATCGTCGCCGCATTCCTGCCAGGTCAAATCGGCTTCTACAGCGAGGTCGCGGGCCAGGCCGTGAAAGTGGTTGAACACCACGTTCCCCAAGGCTGCGCTGCCCCCGGCCCGCCGAACGCCGTCGCGCAGCAGGTGCCAGAGGGTGATGTTGAAGCTGACCACCAGCACCCTGCCGCCGGAAAGGGCCACCCGCGCGGCCCGTGCGGCGAGCACCAGACTCTTGCCGCTGCCCGCTACACCACGCAGCCGGGTCAAGCCCGCTCTCGGCGTGGCCAGGCGCTCCTGAGCCGCCGAGAGCCGCAGCGGGGCCATCTGCTCCAGGGCGTGCAGCGGCGGGGCCAGCCAGGGACGCAGCAGCGGCGCGAAGCGCTCCGGCACCTGGCCTGCCTTGCCGACCCAGCGCTCCGCTGCTCCCGGCGTCAGGCTATCGCGGCCCAGTTGCCAGACAGCGTTGTGAACGCGGCCCGCCGTGAGGTGTCTCACCTGGGCCTGGTCGGCGCAGTGAAAGTAGACACCCACCCGCACCATCCCCAGTGCCCCCCAGCCGCGCTCGCGGATCAGTGCACCCACTTCAGGCACCAGAAAACGCAACACATTTTCGCGGTAGTGTTCGGCCTTGACAAAGGGATTGGCGACACTGGCCTGCGTCTGAGCAGTGTGGACCTGCCAGCGCGACTGACCCTGCGGCCAGCGGTAGAGCGGCAGAGTCCAGTCCTTGACTTCCAGAATTAGAGCGCCGCGCGTCGGGTGTAGCGCCACCACATCGGGGCGGGTGCCGTTGAGGAAAGGTTGCAGGTACACCTCCCACTCCGGCCCCAGATCACGCTCCAGGTAAGCGGCCAGATGCGCTTCGCCCGGCGTCAGCGGCGTCGTCAGGTCGCGGAGTTGTGTCCAGCTCGGAATCAGGGTGGCCATACCTGGATATGGCCAGCGTTGCGCCAAAGCGGAAGCAAGCCGAATGGCCTACATGACGGAGCGAAAATGAAAGTTATGCAGATGAGAGTGGGAGAATGCCTCCCAGCGCAGAAAAACCACGATGTATAAGACAGTGCTTCTCATTTTCGTTCCGTCGTCGTGTCAGACGGGGAAAACACGCTCCCAGTCTCTCATGTTACGTGAGATGAATGTATATTTGTCAGAACCTTACACTCTCTCATCGCTAGACGCCGTTGGCAACGCACCTGGCAAATGGTAGAGTGGCAATTGAAGATTCCCCGGTAGGGGATTGAAACATCGACTGACCAGCTTCGAGTATTGCAGCTCCAGTAGTGGCAATTGAAGATTCCCCGGTAGGGGATTGAAACGCTTTCAGTTCCTCCAGTTTGATGCAGGCCATTGCGGTGGCAATTGAAGATTCCCCGGTAGGGGATTGAAACACCAGGCCGCGATCAGTGAAGCCTTGATACCCGAATGTAGCAATTGAAGATTCCCCGGTAGGGGATTGAAACATAGCGTAGTCAGAAGCGATCTTGATAGCGCCGGTCGTAGCAATTGAAGATTCCCCGGTAGGGGATTGAAACTTGCATTACCTACTACTGTTTGTAATGATGTGATGTTGTAGCAATTGAAGATTCCCCGGTAGGGGATTGAAACGAGCTGACGCCTTCGGCATCGAGCACCGCCGTCGGCGTAGCAATTGAAGATTCCCCGGTAGGGGATTGAAACCCGGACACCTCGGCCAGACGCCGGGTGATGTTGACGTAGCAATTGAAGATTCCCCGGTAGGGGATTGAAACACAGCAAGGTTGTACTCCTGAGTCAGCACGTCTAGCTGTAGCAATTGAAGATTCCCCGGTAGGAGATTGAAACTCGTACCACTCCGTGTACCCGGTGCCGTTAGCCAGGAGTAGCAATTGAAGATTCCCCGGTAGGGGATTGCAACTAGAACGCTTCGGGTTGTGTGCGGATAGGGCGTGGTTGTAGCAATTGAAGATTCCCCGGTAGGGGATTGAAACGCCGTCAACTCCAGGCGCGAGCCGCTCTTGAGGACGATGTAGCAATTGAAGATTCCCCGGTAGGGGATTGAAACTTACAGTCGTGCTCGGTGCGCTCACGGAACAGGGGGTGTAGCAATTGAAGATTCCCCGGTAGGGGATTGAAACGGCGTATCCAGCCCCATAGACGCTCATCACGCTGGGTAGCAATTGAAGATTCCCCGGTAGGGGATTGGAACTCCTGCGCGACGGCGGTTGCTTTGTTCACGCTGGCCGGTAGCAATTGAAGATTCCCCGGTAGGGGATTGAAATGCCGCCTCGTCCTTGTTGACAGGTTTGAGTGTGATGGTAGCAATTGAAGATTCCCCGGTAGGGGATTGAAACACCCCGTGCAGTTCACAGAATGCGCCGAAGTCCGCCATGTAGCAATTGAAGATTCCCCGTTAGAGGATTGAAACACCACCTCGCACAACACGCCGAGGCAGCAGTAGCCCAGTAGCAATTGAAGGTTCCCCGGTAGGGGATTGAAACTTGGCGACAAATCGCCGGACGCCGCCTTCCTGTGGGCATGGCTAGTAGCACTTGCAGGTCCCCCGGTAGGGGATTGAAACCCGATGACTAGATCGACGTTGTTTATAAACAGCGTCAAGTAGCAATTTAAGGTCCCCCGGTAGGGGATTGAAACATTCCCTTAGCCACCGTAATCGAGATGCCGTTCCTGAGTAGGAATTGAAGGTTCCCCAGTAGGGGATTGAAACTCGTTGAGACGGACTGTTCCGAGATACCCAATGTTGCAACAATCGGAGGCTCCCCGGTAGGGATTCATCACCACCAAATCACAAGGCGGGCCACCTCAGCAATTTGAGGTGGCCCACTCTTTTTGTTCCTACATCGTAATCAGCAGTGGTACATCAAGCTCCTGGCCTGAGCCAAAACTTCGCCAGCTTCCCGCCGCGACCTGGCTGAGCAGCAGCAAGTCTTCTTCCGGCAAGCACACCCGCTCCAGAGCCGTCCACAGGCGCTCCAGTTCCGGCTCCGTCAAGCTGAGCCGAAATACGCTGCGCTGCACCCGCACGCCGTAACGCGAGAGCAGCCGCGTCAGCTTGCGTTGCCTGCGGTCTGAGGGTGTGTCGAAGGCCACCAGCACGTCCCGCCGAGACACCTCTCAGGCCCGCACGGGCGGCTTCCAGCAGGGGCACGCCTGGCCCGCCCACGCTGAACGTACCGCGCTGATCTGGGCTTGCAAGGCCGCGTCAATGTTCCACTGCTGCATCCGGTGGTTGACGGCCTGCGCGACCAACGCACATCCCGCCTGGCCGAGGCGCACTTCAGAATCCCGTAACTCAAATTGCTGGTGTGGCAGTTGTCCGGAGCGCAGCAGTCCCAGCACGGTCAGATCGCACACCGGGCCGCGAAACGGTTCCATGATGTCCAGCGCCAGAGCAGGCCGCCGACCATGGGAAACGTGCAGCACGCCCAGCGCCGGGTGCAGTCCTGAGCGCCCCACCGCGCTGAGGGTACGGTTGAGCAGCAGGGTGTAGGCAAACGACAGCGCCGCGTTGAACGGATCGGGCGGGGGTCGGTAGGCCCGTCCTGAGAAGCCCCACTCCGGTAGCAAGACTGAGAGTGCCGCGAAGTACCGTCGGGCCGCCCAGCCTTCCAAACCACGCAAGACGTCGGCATCTTTGGCCGTGCTGAAGACCCGTCTGGGGAGCCGTGCCGGGTGGCCCAGACGCCGCAGCACCCAGCTGCAATTGCTGACCTTGGCCTCCACCAGGGCACGCGCCGCGCTCAGGTGGGCCTCAGCAGTGGCCGCGAACTGTCCTCGGAGCGCTTCAAGCTGGCTGTCCTGCGGTCCCCGGATACTGTACGGTTCTTCGCCCGTGTGTGTCAGAAAGTGAATCGCCACACCGCGGCCCGCGAGGTCGGCAATCACCGCCGTGCTGATGCGGGCGTGGCCGATGACCAGCAGTTCGCTAACGTGGCCCAGCGGCACTTCCCGCGTGGCGGTTTTTGTTTCAATCACCAGTCGTCCACCCCGTGCGCTCAGGCTCGCGCCGGGCGTTTGCACCAGTACCGTTGTCATATCTCAGGTATGGCTGACGGTGGCGGAAAGTGGAAGTGGGAGGTGAATCAATCCCCTAACGGGGCATAACCGATTGCAACGTGAGGCCGATCTGCTGCGCCAGGTGGGAGAGGACGCTGGTTTCAATCCCCTAACGGGGCACAACGATTGCAACTCCGTACCTTAGCCGCCACCCTCGCCACCCCACCAGCAGGTTTCAATCCCCTAACGGGGCACAACCGATTGCAACACGGCGGCCTACGACCTGATCCACGCCAGCAAGCTGTTTCAATCCCCTAACGGGGCACAACCGATTGCAACCACCCCTGGCGGCATCAAGAATGCGCTGTACCGGCTTGGGTTTCAATCCCCTAACTGGGCACAACCGATTGCAACGTGTGCGTCAACGGCATGGCCGACTTCACGCCCGACACGTTTCAATCCCCTAACGGGGCACAACCGATTGCAACACACTGCAGCACAGAATCTCCTCAGCTCCATCCTGAACGGGTTTCAATCCCCTAACGGGGCACAACCGATTGCAACCAACGGCGAAGCACACACCCCCGAACTCATCTACAGGTTTCAATCCCCTAACGGGGCACAACCGATTGCAACCAGAGAGCAACTTGGTTGACATGCAGCGCCTCGCTGTGTTTCAATCCCCTAACGGGGCACAACCGATTGCAACTGGCCTGCTCCGCGCCTTTCACCAGAGCACCGCAGGAGTGGCCGTTTCAATCCCCTAACGGGGCACAACCGATTGCAACGTCAAGTTGACCCCGGTATCTGGCGGGCGGGTTATCGTGTTTCAATCCCCTAACGGGGCACAACCGATTGCAACCTGACTCAGTACATGGTCAGAGAGTTTGTCCAGTCGTTTCAATCCCCTAACGGGGCACAACCGATTGCAACTCTACCACCTGGCAAGCCCGTTGCTAGCGGCTTCCAGCGAATTAAGACTGTAAGTAAATGGTAAATATGCACTCATTTGTACTCAGATGAGAAACAGAGTGCCTATTTTTGTCGTCTGGAAGGACGACGGAACGAAAATGAGAAACGATAGGTCATGCATAGCCTTTTTTCCTCACTGGGCGGCGCTTCCCTACTCTCATCTGCATAACCCTCATTTTCGTTCCGTCGTTTTCCGCTTTCCGCACTAGGCCGCCATACTGAGTGTGAGATGACCACTGTCCAGACAATATCCACAACCTTTTTTACGATTATTGGCAGTCAGGACCCGCAAGCGACGCCGAACGGCCAGCAGGGACCGGGGCTGGATCTGCTGGACGCCCTGATTGGGCAAGGTCAACGCCCTGACGAGGTGCTGATGGCTTACACGCCCGGCGCACAGAATGCCGCCTGGCCCGGTGGCTATGACAGCCAGCAGCGCGCCTTCGAAGCGGCAGTACGCGAGCGCCTACCTCTTGCAAAATTCAAGACGGTGGCCATCAAGGTACGGCCCAATTCGGCGGCGGAGGTCTTACCGGTGCTGGCCGCTGCGCTGGAGCGCTTCCGGCACGCAGGGCGGCTGCACGTCAACACCTCCAGCGGCACGCCCCAGATGCTCGAAGCCCTCAAGCTGCTGCGCGGCACCGGCTGGTTCGCGGGCGCAGACGTGACGCTGTGGCAGATCGACCGCCCCGAACACCGGCAAGTGGGCCTGCCATTTCACCGGCCAGCGACCACACCGTTTCTGGAAGAAACCCTCAAGTTGGGTGCGGCGTTCTCGGCCCTGCGCCGCTTCGATTTCGCCGGAGCGCAGGATGCCTTTTCTGAACTCGCCAGCACGCCGCTGGAACTGCCAGGACGTGCCAAGAGTCTTGAGGCCATGTCCCAGGTCGCTGAGGCGCTTTACTGGGCCGACGCCCGTGACAGTGCTGGGGCGAGTGAGGTGCTTAGAGGCCTGTCGCTGCACGTGCCCGCCCTCACGCCGCTGCATGACCTGCTCGAGGCGGGCGGACAGTACAACGCCGACGCGCTGATCTGGCTGACCTGGGGCCGCTATGACCGGGCCACGCATCAGGAGCGCACCGCCGACGCCTTGATCTGGGCGGTGATTCTGCATGAACTGCTGGTGGTCAAGCTGGCCGAGCACCACGGTTTGCCCGACACCGACCGGGCCCTGCGGCCTCAGGATCTGCCGCCTGGCCTGTTCGACACGCTGGCGACCCAGGTCCCTGCCCTGTTGGGCGGGAAGGGCCGGGAACTCAAGTTCATGGGCCTCAAGGAGAAACTGTCGCTCCTCCGTGCCCCGGTACTGGGTGTGACAAACGTAGACACCTTCGACGCGGGTGACCGGACGACGGAGCCGAACCCAGCCCTGGCGCGCATCCGGACCTGGCGCAACAAGGTCGTTCATCAGGGCCGGGTGCCTGAAGAGGTGAACTTGGAAGAGGTCGATGTCGTGGTGGACGGTCTCTTGCGGGCCTTTCCCTTCCAGGCCACCTGGGCGCGGGCCTGGGCCGCGACGCCGCAAGACGCGCCCGTCTCGGCCCGGGCCCTGCTACACCTGGCCGATGAGCTTCAGGGCTGGGTGGGTTGATGCCCGCGCTGCTGGAAGTCACCCTTCACACCGAATATCCGCGTCCGCCGGGTCTGCTGGGCGTGCCACTTCACGGGCTGCTCTTTCATGCTCTGGAACGCCTGGATCCCGACCTCTCGGCCAGTATTCACGCCGCGCAAGTCAAGCCCTTCCGCATAGGCCAGAGCGACTGGCAAGACGGCGAGGACATGGACCGCGTCGTCTTGCAGGTCGGCGTGCTCGACGACGCCCTACTGGACATCCTGCTGGAAGCGCTGGCCCCGGAAACCGAGCTCGGTCAGTCAGGTGACTCACTCTGTGGGGTGATTGCTGAGGTGCAGGTCACTGCCCAGGAAAGCTACGCAGCCATGTACAGCCGCCACGCCGAGGCGGTCAGCGGGCGGCACTTCACCATGCAGTTCCTGACGCCCACCACCTTCCGCACCACCGAGCTGGACATGCCCTTCCCCGTGCCCAAGACGGTGTTCTTCGGCTTGCAGCGCCGCTGGGAAACCCTGTGCGATCTGCATTTTGGCGAGTCGCTCAACGATTGGGTGGGCCGGGCGGTGCGCGTGCAGGATTTCCGCCTGCGCTCCCGCAGCGTGCATTTCAAGGGCATGCGCGGCGCGGCTGTGACCGCCTGCGTGGGTGAGGTGGACTACCTGCTGAATTATCCGGGCAGCGCAGAGCCGATGTTCGTGCGCCTACTGGCGGATTACGCCAATTACGCCGGTGTCGGGTACAAGACAGCATATGGCCTGGGGCATGTCGAGGTCGGCGGCTGGCACGAACCAACCTGAGCACGGGAGCGTTGACTCGAAGAGAAGGGGTGGAGCACTGTGCCAGACTTCCCGATTAATACTGGCTGGCAGGTGATGAAGTCACCGGAAGCTGACGACAAGCGGAGTTCCAGACACCCAGATCGGGAATCCTTTCAGGTAGCTCATCAAACTGAACATCACACTTACTCAGCTGGTTTTCCTGGGAGCTGACGTTGACTTGCAGGCCAACCCACGGGCTAGAGCTTGGGCGTGAGCGTGGTACTGAGTGAACGGTTGCTCCATGCAGCTTGTGAATATATATTCAAGGTATAAAAACACCGAATGTCACGGGCAAAAACCACAAGGCATCGGTATGGCAAGCCCGGAAACCTCTCATTGCTGAAGGTACCTCACTTTACAATTGAGCCTTGGGAAACCCATCATATCCTGAGAGTCTTCCAGGGTTTCCAGTATGAGCTGTCGTACTATTGGTAGTCCGTTGACTTGGAAAGTAAACGCTGTCCCACACGCTATCTCTGGTCACGAGCTGATACGTGTGAATGCCGTACCACACAACTTCTGACAGGGACTCAACGGAGTACCACTATTGATAACGGCGTAGCTTTGCACCAGTCCCCGCGAAGCCGAACGTGTCCCAGCCGTGAAATTTCGGGACAAATCTGGGAGCAATAAGGCGAACCCGTAACGTTATCAATAAGTTACTCGACCAAAGCGGCTTTACTGCCAAGCCTCAGCAGCTGACACTTCAAGATTTTCCTGCACTGGGAGGGAGAAAAGGCGTTTTGAGCGATAAAAGATGTGTCCAGAACGCATCCATCCCCAACGAATCGCGTCGCTCAGTACCCTCAGGCCGATCCTGACTTGACTTTGAGGAGCCGCCCCCGGTTGTCTCTTTTCGGCGGGTCAGCGGCCTGCTCATCTTCTCCAATCCGCAGGGTCCAGGCCAAGACGATGCACAACAGTCCGAACAGCCTGGAAATTCGGTCCGGTGCGGTCATATGGGTCGCTTCCAGATTCAGACCGCGCGTCTTCATCGCGAAGAACGAACACTCGATCCCCCAACGCTTCCGGTATGTCTGGAGTACGTCCCAGACAGGTGAATCCGAGATGACAATCACCCTCTCTCCCAGA
>Ga0160427_10001036_pt1 | contig 17024 bp, 13 predicted proteins | sample SolpanmetagenomL_FD_108194 | JGI IMG/M metagenome (GOLD analysis project Ga0160427, IMG submission 108194) | Solar panel surface microbial communities from Lawrence Berkeley National Laboratory, California, USA - L | ecosystem: Engineered > Built environment > Solar panel > Unclassified ...
AACACCGTCGTAGTAGTACGGCTTGTCGCTGAAATCGATCGCCTTGGCCCGCTCGGGGGTCTTGCTCTGAGACGCGACGGCCAGATCGAAGGTGCCGGCCTGAAGACCCGCGACGATCGAGGGAAAATCCGTCTTGACGACCTTGACCTTGACGCCGAGCCGCTGGCCGATCTCGTTGGCCACGTCCACGTCGAAGCCCTGTAACCCGCCTTTGAGCGACGGCTGCGAGAACGGTGGGTACTCACCGGACATCGCGACGATCAGGACGCCTTTCTGTTTGATGGCTGCCAGATCTGTGGCGAGGGCGCTGCTGGACACGAGCAGAAGACTGAGAGCAAGACGGGCAGATAACGTATTCATGGTGTGTTCTCCTTGCAGCCCCAAACGAACTCGGGCCTGAACGCCACATGGCTGCGGATCTGTTCGGCTCCGGTGTGAATCTGCTGCTGATCGGCAGAGGCAGGCCGAAACGCCCTGTTCACTGCCGATCCTTTCCGTCGTGACACGCGGCCGTTCAGTCGCGACGGGTCAACCTCGATAGGGAGACTCTGTCACGCCCTGGAAATATTCGGGTGTGGAGACGTAGCGCAAACGTTGAGCATTCCGCTCAGGTTCAGTCCCTGACACATTTTGTGAAAGTGAACAACAACCAGGCCGGCAGCCGGTTTCAAGGGTTGCTCGAGGGTCGATCTGAGGACGCGTTCGGCCACTGCGCGGTTCAGGGTCAGACCGACCCTAAAGTGTCAAGTGAAATTAATCAGCGAAAGACTGCGCAGAATCAGTGGCCATCTGGAGTTCAGACGGCCACTTCGAGGGCGTATCTCCACGCCAGAGGCGCACGGTTCCGGTCCACTCTCCGGATACGTGCAGGAACGTGTACTGATCAAAATTCGAGATGCGAGTACGCAGATCCAGGAACATTCACGCGTTGCAGAACTTCCCGAAGCCGATTTACCGAGAGCTCAGGGAGTGGGGGCGAGGGCGGTGACGGCCGTCAGGTGCGCGGTGACGACTGGTACCTGAGCGGTGGCATAGCCCTTCAGGTCCGTGTTCACTCCAGCGCTCAACTCGTTCTGAAGGACACTCAGCGCGAGCTGGTGGGCCAGCGTCTGTTCCTTGATGTACGCCGCATCGAACTCCGTGCCGTTCAGCGCGCTCAGGGCCAGCACCTTGAGTTGCTTGTCGGGCGGCAACGTGCTCGGCAGGGGAAAGTGTTGGGCAGTGGCCAGTGACGCGAGCTGGGTCTGCGCGTTCGTGTGATCGGCAATCATCGACTGAGCGAACGCCTGAACCGAAGTGGAGCTGCTGTGCGTCAGGGCCAGCTGAGAACTCTGGATCTCGAAAAGGTTGCTGCCGGTGGCGGCCTGCGCGAACTGGACGTCGGGAGTGTTCAGCAGGGCCGGATCGACAATGGACATCATCGGGGCACATGAGGCGAACGTCAACGGAATCAGGAGCGCGAGAAAGTGTTTCATGGGATTCTCCTTCCAGAGGCGGGGCGTGAGGCGCAGACGCTCCGCATACCCTTGACCAGAGTTGAGGACTGGGTGATCAGGTGACCGGCGCGGTCAGAGACGTCAGGCTACAGATCGGTTCGTATTCACCTCCTGGAGACTGGACGACGCGGACCGGCGAACCCGACCAGCGGTATGGCGTTCACGACCGTTATGTTCTGCGGTCGGAAACGAAAGTCGGTTCGGCATGGCTTCCTGCCCGAAGCACTCATCGGGGACGCAGCATCGACCCGCACGGTGTACTGCGTGGTCGGATGACCACACAGACTATTTCAACCCTGCTGGGTCGGCGGGTGAAAGACTCCCCACCGCCAGTCCAGCTGTTGTTGACCGTGGCACGAAAGGCTGGCCAAGGCGGCTTCATCTCCACACTCATCAAGCGTGGAGCTCTGGATCTGGTTCGGCCCTCTCAGCAGTGGGAAAGGCGATAGACCTGCAAAAGGCGGCGCCGCTCGCAGAGAAACGCAGGACTTCGCAGCGGTCAGGAGAAAGATGTGGGAAGCCGTGTTGGCCTTGCCCGGTGCGGCAGCCACGCGAGGCCCGCGGACCTCCAGGTCGTTCAGCGGTCTCGGCTCACGCCGGCCGGACGGGCATCGACCAGTTTCGCCGCTCTGTATACCGCCGCGCGTGAAAGGTCGAGGTGGTTCGCGACGATCTCCATCGCGCGCCTCACCTCCAGATGCCCGGACGCCCGCAGCTCCTGCAACAGGATCCGGCGGTCCTGGGGGCCGAGTGCCCGTGGAACGCTGGCGCGCCGTGCGGCGAACGCGTCGATCTGCGCGCGCAGGGCGTCCGCACCGACCGGGTCGAGCGTTTCGCGTTGGGTCGTGTCGACCCGGAGAAAAGGGGTCAGCATGCTGGTGAGGCTCTGAAAGCCCGTGAGGTCGACGTTGAGGCATATCGCCGCGACGTACTGTCCGCTGGAATCCTTGAGGCCGACGGAAGTGCTTTTTACGGCGCGGCCGTCAGCGAAGCGGTTGGCGTAATTGGCGATGACCTGCGGATAGTCGGGGTCGGCGAGGCGGGCAAGACCGAGTTCGGTGGCAGGCTGACCGACGCTGCGGCCGGAGAGGTTGTTGTGTAGGGCGAGGATGGCGTGCTCGGGGTTGGTGAGATCGTGTACCACGACTTCGCAGAAAGGGGCGAAGGTCTCGGCGAGTCCCCGGGCGAGGTGCTGGAGTTGCTCGAGGAGGAAGGCCTGCTCGGCAGTCTTGCTGGTCATGTAGACATTTTATCCAAAAGATGGAAATAATGTCTAAACCCGCCGGTACGTGTCCTTCCACTTCAATCCGAGGTTCCCATGAATATCGACGCCACCACGCCCCTCGTCTCCCTTGACCACCTGCGGGCCGCGCACGACCGCATCCGTCCGCACGTCGTCCGCACGCCCCTGGTCCCCTTTCCCCTGGAGGGCTTTTGGCTCAAGCCGGAGAACCTCCAGCCCACCGGCGCCTTCAAGCTGCGCGGCGCGTTCAATGCGCTGCTCTCGCTCACCCCCGACGAACGTGCGCGTGGCGTGGTGGCGCACTCCAGCGGCAATCACGCTCAGGCCGTCGCCTACGCCGCTCAGCACCTCGGCGTCCCGGCCGTGATCGTCATGCCGAACAACGCTCCCCGCCTGAAGCTCGACATGACCCGTGCATTCGGTGCCGAGGTGATCGTCGTCGGACCCGCCAGCGAGGACCGCGCCCGGAAGGCCGAGGAAATCGGGCGAGCGCGCGGTCTCACCTCCATCCCACCCTACGACGATGCCCGCATCATCGCCGGGGCCGGCACCGTCGGCCTGGAGATCCTCGAAGACCTTCCAGACGTCGGCACGGTGCTCGTGCCCGTCAGCGGCGGCGGGCTGATTTCCGGCGTGGCGGCGGCGCTCAAGCAGCAACGCCCTGAGGTGAGGGTCGTCGGTGTAGAGCCCGAGTTCGCGGCCGACGCCCGGGACAGTCTGCGCAGCGGCACGCTCGTGACCTACCCCGCCGAGCAGGTCGGGCAGACCTTGGCAGACGGCCTGCGCGTCCAGCACCTCGGCTCGCTCAACTGGGCGCATGTCCAGGCGTTCGTGGACGACGTCGTGACCGTCAGCGAGGCGGAACTGCGCCGCGCCGCACGGGAAACCACGCTGCGCAGCCGACTCGTGACGGAACCGAGCGGCGCCGTCACGATCGCGGCCACGCTCTACCACCGTGCAGCGCTGGGAACGACGGGACCGCTGGTGGCGGTGCTGAGCGGCGGAAACCTCGATCCGGACCTCCTGGTCGAGCTGCTGACCGAGAGTGAAGGCTGATGTCGCACGCGCCTCTCACGCTCACCGTATTGGACGACGCGACCATCCGTGCCCTGCTGACCTACCCGGAGGTGATCGAGCTGATCGACGCGGCCTTCGCCGCGGACGCGCGCGGGCAGGCGACCGTGCTGCCGGTGGTCGGACACAGCCTCAACGGCGGGCGCTACAGCATCAAGACGAGTCACCTGCGCCTCGGCGACGGTGAGGACGTCCTCGAGGTCTTCGGTCTCAAGATGGGCTCCTTCTTCCCCGAGAATGCCGGGCGTCACCTGCCGACACACAGCGCGGCGATGCTGCTGGGCGACCCACACACCGGTCAACCCTCGGCGCTGCTGGCGGCGAACGCCATCACCGAGTTTCGCACCGCCGCGGCGGGAGCCGTCGCCGCGCGTCACCTGGCGCGGGAGGACGCTTCGGTCGTCGCGCTGTTCGGTACGGGTGCTCAGGCGCGCGCGCAGCTGGAAGCGCTGCGGCACGTGCGGCCGGTGCGCGAGGTGCGGGTCTGGTCACGCTCAGCCGGAAAGGCCGAGCGCTTCGTGCGGGAGCTGAATCTTCCTGGGGTGACGGCCAGGGTCTTTCCGGACGGGAAGGCAGCCTGTCATGGTGCGGATATCGTCGTGACGGTCACGCCCGCCGAGCAGGCGATCGTCGAGCAGGGCTGGGTCGCGCCGGGTACGCACGTGAATGCCATGGGCTCAGACGCACCGGGCAAGCAGGAACTCGATCCCCGTCTCCTGGCGGGCAGCAAGCTGGTGGACCGCCGCGTGCAGAGCGTCACCATCGGCGAGTTGCAGGCGCCCGTCGCACGCGGCCTGATGCGCGCGGAAGACGTGTACGCGGAGTTGGGCGAGGTGTGCGCGGGACTCAGGCCCGGACGGGAAACTCCTCAGGAGATCACGGTTTTCGACTCGACGGGCGTGTCGTTTCAGGACACCGCCCTCGCCGGAAGGGTCTGGCGCCTCGCCCAGGGTCACCAGGCGCTGAAGACAGTCTCGTTGTGAGTCCAGAGAGAACTCCAAGGGGAAATCTGTGCAGGAAGCAATCAACAACAAGGGGTTCAAGGCTGCTGTAAAGTTCAGACCACCCGTGCTCTCAGCCTGCCGTGATGGTGGTCAACGCGATGCAAGCCTTCAAGCTGCCGTGATGTCACCGAATCCACGGTCATGGCGACCTGAAGGCTGTTCGTCTCGCCACCTGGAGCAGAGGCGAAGGAAAATAAGGCAGACGCGCCTCCGTGTACGGGCACGCCAGTTGCGATCAGGCGCAATAGTATGATGTGACCCGAGAACCCGAACCTCCGGTGTTGGCCGGCCCACCGTCGCACGCGCTCGAACGCCTGCTCGATGAGGGCAGCGCCTTCGTGCCGCCCAGCCGCGCCTTCCGTGACCTGAGCGCGGAGGTTGCCTGTCGCCGCGTCGACGGCTCCCCGCATTCCATCGCCGAGATCGTGGCGCACATGCGGTTCTGGCAGGCCTATACGCTCGGGCTGGCCCGCGGAGAACAGCCGTCTGTCCCTGTCCACGCCGCTGACGGCTGGCCCGCTGCCGATGCGGACGCCTGGGACACGCTCTGCCAGACCTTTCTGGACGGTCTGGCCGAAACGAAGCGGCTGGCGCGTGAAGGCGATCTGTCGCGGTTGGTCCGGGGAAACGAAACGCTCGGCTACGAACTGACGCTGCATATCGTTCACAACGCCGTTCATATCGGACAGATCATCTTGCTGCGCCGGATGCTGGGGGCGTGGCCGCCACCGGGGGGCGGGGATACCTGGTGAGGGAGCTGGGGCCGGTGGTCAGACGAGGCGGCAACATCCGGGAACTGGGAATCCAGTCAGCGAACAGGTTGCTGATCGGCGGCCTCCAGCCACAGCTGGCACATCTGTAGACGCCTGGATCAACGGATGCCTGCCCACGGTTCTGGAGCGCAGCGGGGTCGGGGCACGGCCCCCACGAATACCCTCGACATACGGCGGGTTGAAGCGGCAGCAACCGGTTACCTACCCCTTGACACTTCCAGCCGCGAGCCCCTTCATGACTTTCTGGTTGAGAAGCAGATAGATGATCAGTGTCGGCAGCACGGCGAGCGAGACAGCGGCGAAGGTCGGGCCCCAGTCGGTCTGACCGTACTGGCCACTGAAACTCAGCAGCCCTGCCTGAATGGTCCGCATGTCCGGATTGTTGATGAAGGTCAGCGAGACGAGCAGGTCGTTCCACATGAAGAAAAACTGGACCAGCGTCACGGTCACCACGGCATTCATCACCATCGGCAACACGATCAGACCGAACGCCTGGTAGATGTTCGCGCCGTCCACGATGGCCGCCTCGATGATCTCACGGGTGAAGTTGCGGAAGTAGGCGGTCAGGAAGAAGATGGTGGTCGGCAGCCCGAAGGCGGTGTACGTGATGATCAGGGACCAGCGGGTGTCGAGCAGGTGCGCCTTGAAGTACATGGTGAAGAGCGGCAGCAGCACCACCTGAAGCGGCACCATGATGCCGAGCAGGAACAGCAGCGACACGCTGCTTCGGGCCTTCCAGCGCATGATTTCCAGTCCGAAGGCGGCGCCGGTGCTGAGCACCACCACCAGAATCAGTGACGGGACCACGGCCAGCACGCTGTTCACGAAGTACACGCTCATGTGGCCCTGCGTCCAGGCCTGCGCGAAATTGGCGAAGGTGAAGCGGTGCGGCAAGGCCCACATCGGACTGCTGGAAAACTCGTCCCCGGTCTTGAAGGCCGACAGGAAGATCCAGACCACCGGGTAGAGGGTCACGAGCAGCACCAGAGCGATCAGCACGATGACCGGCACCTGTTGCAGCCGTTCCAGCAGGTTGGTCGGGGCCGCACGACCTGCACGCGGAGCAGGGGGCAGCTGGGCAGTTCTGGTCATGTCACGCCTCCTCTCCGGCAGTGCGCGAACGGCGGATGATCAGCAGCGACACGATCAGGCACAGGGCGGTCAGGGCGAAGGCGATGGTGCTGCCGTAGCCGTACTCGCTGTAGTTGAAGGCCGTCTTGTACATCAGCAGCGTCAGGGGGGTGGTGGCGTTTCCGGGACCGCCGCCGGTGAGGGCCAGGACCGAGTCGAACACCTTGAGGGTTCCGTTCAGGCTGAAGATCAGCGAGGTGAGAATCACCGGACTGAGGAGCGGCACCACCACGAAGCGCGTCAGCCGCCAGCCAGAAGCGCCGTCGAGCCGCGCGGCCTCGAGCGTCTCCTCGGGAATCTCGACCAGACCGGTATACAACAGCACCGCGTAGAACCCCATCGACTTCCAGATGTCCATCAGCACCAGCACCCAGAACGCGCTGCTGCCCTGGCCGAGCCACGCCTGCACCAGTCCGTCGAGGTGCATCGCCTGCAGCGCAGCGTTGACGAAACCGTACTGCGGCGTGATGGCGAAGAACTTGATGAACATCTGGGCCACCGCCACGGTCGGTAGGACCACCGGCAGGAACAGCAGGGTACGGATCAGCACCGAGGCCCGTTTCAGGTAGAAGGTGTACATCAGCGCCAGCAGCAGCCCGAAGGCCACCTGCCCGGCCGACACCAGGACGGCATACTTGACGCTCAGCCACGTCGCCTGCCAGAACACCGGGTCCTGCACGAGGCGGACGTAGTTGCTCAGCCCCACGGCCTTGAAGCCGCTGATGACCGAACCTTCGGTAAAGGTGTACCCGAACGACCAGAGGATCGGTACGAGCAGCACGGCGGCGTACAGCAGCAGTGCCGGGCCGACGAAGATGGCGATGGCGCGCCAGTCGCGCAGGGTCCGTTCCATACGTGCCTCCAGGGGTGCGGGCCGCCGAAAGGGTGTCCGGCGGCCCGCGTGACGGCTGAGGGTCTCAGCCGCCGAGTTCTTACTTCAGGGCGTCCTGAAGCTGCGAGAGGTAGGCCTGCGGCGTCATGTCGCCGGTGATGAGCGGCTGCACGTTGTCTCCGGCCACGGCCGTGGCCTTGGGCGAGAACTGGCCCTCGAACCACAGGTAGCCGTTCTTGACGCCCGACAGTCGCTGCTGGGTCAGGGTGGTCAGCGCGGGCACGTTCCTGGGCGTGCCGGTCACCTTGAACCCGGTGATCATCCCGAGTTCGCTCAGGGCGCGGGTTCCGTACCGGGCGAAGACGTACTTCATCCAGCCGTCGAGCCCGGCGTCGGCGTCCTTGGGGTTGATCGCCGTGACCAGGCCGGCGTTGATGCTCCAGTCGTTCAGGGTTCCCTTGCCACCGGCCACGGCGGGAAAATTGAACAGCCCGATGTTCTGCGTCCCGATCTTGTTTTTGGCCGCGTCGTTGAAGTCGCGCAGTTCCCAGCTGCCCATGTAGAACATCGCGGCCTTGCCCTGCAGGAACTGGTTGACCGCGCCGTCGTAGTCGAGGGTGGTCACGCCTTTGCCGAAGTACCCTTTGGTGCCGAGGGCCTGCACCGCCGTCACGGCCTCCAGGAAGCCGGGGTCGGTGACCTTCAGCGTGCCGGTCGCCACGCGGTCCATCGCGTCGGAGCCGTACTTGCGGGCCACGTAGCCGCCGATCAGGCGGGTGAGCGGCCACTTCTGATCGCCCGAGGCCGCGAACGGCTGAATGCCCTTCTTGTTCAGGGCGTCGGCGTCGGCCAGCAGCTGCGCCCAGGTGGTCGGCACCTTGAGGTTGTTGTCGGTGAAGATCTTCTTGTTGTACCAGAAGCCCTCGATGTTCAGCTCCAGCGGCAGGGCCAGCAGCTTGCCGCCGTTCTGACGCTTGATCAGCGCCACCGCCGCCGGGTTCAGCGTGTTCGTCAGCCCGAGCCGCTTGAAGGTCGCCTCCAGGTCGGCGGCCTGACCGCCCTTGTACAGCTGCTGCAGCAGGGTCGGCTGGTCGATGTTGTAGAGCGTCGGCAGCGAGCCGCCGGCCGAGAGCAGCTGCAGTTTCTGGGCCAGCTGGGTCTGGGGCACGTTCTGGTAATGGTAGGGCACCGACGGATGCGTTTTCTGGTACTCGGCTCCCAGTTCGCTGACGATCTTGGTGTAGCCCTGGTCCTGGTTCTGGACCGAGAGGAACGTGATGCCGGTCGCCTGGGCGACGGGCAGGGCGAGCAGAAGGGCGGAAAGGAACAGGGTACGGTTCATGGCAACTCCTTGCGAGAGAAAAACACTAAGAGAGGCGCCGCCGACTTCAGGACGCGGCGATCCGGCCGGACACATCCATCGACGGTGGCATCGCCTTGACGATCGCCCCGGCGTCGAAGGCGCTCTGAATGGCGAGGCTGGCGGCGCCCTGCGCCCAGCTCGTGAACTCGCCGTCGTCCCAGGGCACGGTGACGATCGGCAGCTCGGCCGCCAGATTGCCGAAGCTGTACTCCGTGACGGCCTCCCGCAGTGGGCCGAAGTAGGCCTCACCCAGAGCCGCCCCTTCTCCGCCGATGACGATCAGCTCCGGATTGAGGGTGTTGACCAGATGGGACAGGTGCAGGCCGATCAGGCTTCCGGCCTCTCGCAGGGCGTCGACGACCCGCGCGTCTCCCTGCGCCGCGAGGTCCAGCAGCGCGGGCAGATCGGGAATCGGACTCTCGTGGTCGGCGTTCAGCTGCGCGAGCAGACCGGGCACCGCCGTGTAGGTCTCCAGGCAGCCGCTGCGCCCGCAGGTGCAGGGCCGACCGCCCGGCCGGATGACGCTGTGGCCGATCTCGCCCGCTCCCCCGTTGCGCCCCCGGTGCACCTCGCCGTTCACCACCAGCGCCGCACCGACGCCGCGGCCGACGGCGACGGCCAGGAAACTGCCGGCCTGCTTGCCATGCCCGAAGAGCCGCTGGGCCGCCGCAAAACTGTTCGCGTCGTTGTCCACCCAGGTCGGGAACCCGGTCGCCTCCATCACCAGCCGGGCGAGCGGCACATTTTCCCAGTGCAGCAGCGGCGCGTGCACCGCGACGCCGATCCGGGCGTCCACGATGCCCGACAGCCCGATCCCGATGCCGATCAGGTCGTCGCCCTTGACCTTCGCGCGCCGGATCAGCCGGCGCACGATGGCGCGGACCTGGGCGACCACGTGCGCCGGTTCCTGCCCGGTCAGGGCCTCGGTGTGGTGCGCGAGTACGGTCAGCGACAGGTCGGTGAGCACCGCCTCGATCCGGTCCTCCCGCAGCTTGAACCCCACCGCGAAGTGCGCCCCGTAGTCGATGTCGAGGTAGATCGGGCGCCTGCCCCCACTGGCTCCGGCCTCGCCCACGCTGCGCTCGACCAGCAGCCGTTCCCCGATCAGCTCGGCCGTCACGCCGGAAACCGAGGCGGCGCTCAGTCCGGTCAGTTCAGCCAGCTGCGTCCGGCTGGTCGGGCCGAGCCGGCGGATGTGGTTGAGCGTAGTGCGGCGGTTATAGGCGCGAAGAGCCCCCGGGTCACCTCTGGAAATCTCCATTTACATCTCCTGTTGATTCGTTTACCTTGTGAAGTAACCAGAGCGTAGCACTCCAGTAGAATGAGGTCAAGATATGCATTCATCCACCACCGGGCTTCTGTTCACGGCCGTCCAGGACAGTCTTTTTTCTTGCGCCGCCCCTGCGGTGACCGCGTGAGCGCCGCCTTGACCGTGCGGCACCTGCGCTGCGAACACCTGCTCGACCCCCTGGGCCTCGGCGTCCTCGTCCCGCGTCTAAGCTGGCAGCTGTCCTCCGAGGAGCGCGACCAGCGCCAGACGGCCTACCAGCTCCTCGTCGCCAGCACCCCGGAGAAGTTGCGGGCGCAGAGGGGAGACCTGTGGGACAGTGGCCGTGTCGAGAGCCGGAACAGCGTCCTGATTCCGTATGCCGGGCTCCCCCTCAGCAGCCGCCAGCGCTGCTTCTGGAAGGTGCGTTCCTGGAACGCCAGGGGAGAGGCGTCCGACTGGAGTGACGCCGCCACCTGGGAGATGGGCCTGCTGCACCCTGAGGACTGGCAGGCGCAGTGGATCGGCCTGGACTGGAAACTCGACGCGGTTCACCCGGACGTGATGATGCCGGCACGGCTGCTGCGGCGCCGGGTAACGCTTCGGGCGAATGTGGCGCGCGCCAGGCTGTACGTCAGCGCGCGGGGCGTCTATCAGGCGAGTCTCAACGGCGTGCGGATCGGTGACGAGGAACTGGCCCCCGGCTGGACCGACTACGGTGTGCGCGTACAGTACCAGACCCATGACGTGACGGCGCTGCTGCACCGGGGAGACAACGTGCTGGGCGCGCTGCTCGGCGACGGCTGGTACTGCGGGCACGTCGGGTTTCTTCAGGTCAATCGACCGAATCGCCATTACGGCAGTGTCCCTCAGCTTCTCGCCCAGCTGGAAGTCGAGCTGGAGAGCGGCGAAACCCTGACCTTCGCCACCACCGGCGACCACGGGGTCTGGGAGGCGACGCTGGACGGCCCGGTGCGGTCCTCGGACATGCTGATGGGCGAAGTTTACGACGCGCGGCAGGAACTTCCCGGTTGGGATACGCCCGCCTGGACCATGGGCGAAGCCCGCTGGCGGCCGGTTCAGACGTTCCGGGGAGAGGTGCAGATGACGGCCGACCGGGCCGAGCCGGTCAGACGCGTGGGCACCCTGCCGGCACAGGACATCCGCCCCCTGGCGGACGACGGTTACATCGTCGATTTCGGCCAGAACCTGGTCGGCTGGGTGAGACTGCGCGTGACGGGCGCGGCGGGCCAGGAAGTGCGTCTGCGCTTCGCGGAGATGCTCAACCCGGACGGCACGCTCTACACGGAAAACCTGCGCTACGCCCGGGCGGAAGACCGCTACCTGCTGCGAGGCGAGGGCGAAGAAACGTGGGAGCCGCACTTCACGTTTCATGGCTTCCGGTACGCCGAGGTGACGGGGCTGGGGAACGAACCGCGGCCGGCACAGCTGGAAGCGGTCGTGGTCGCCTCCGACACGGCGTGGACCGGACACTTCGAATGCTCGGACGAGCGGATCAACCGGCTGTACAGCAATATCGTCTGGGGGCAGCGGGACAACTTTCTCTCCGTTCCCACCGACTGCCCTCAGCGCGACGAGCGGCTCGGCTGGCTGGGAGACGCGCAGATTTTCGCCCGCACCGCCGCCTACAACGCACAGGTGGCGGCCTTCTTCGGCAAGTGGATGGTGGACGTCGTCGACGCGCAGTCTCCGGCCGGCGGCTTTCCCGATGTCGCGCCGCGCCTGACCGACACCGCCGACGGCGCGCCCGGCTGGGCCGACGCGGGCGTCGTCCTTCCGTGGACCCTGTACCTGCACTACGGAGACCTCGGCCCGGCCCGCGAGCACTGGGACGCCATGAAGCGCTTCATGCACTATCTGGAGGCCGCCAACCCGGACCACCTGTGGCTGAACAGGCGCGGTCACGACTTCGGCGACTGGCTGGCCCAGGACGGCGACGACCCCGAGAACGCCTTCGGCAGCCGCACACCCAGAGAGGTGCTGGCGACCGCTTACTGGGCGCTGGACGCGGAGCTGATGCGGCGAATGGCACTGGCGCTGGGCCACCTGGACGACGCGGCGTATTACGGTCAGGTACACGCCAACGTCCGGGCCGCGTTCCGCGCCGCGTACCTGGAGGAGGACGGGTGGATCCAGGGGCACACCCAGACCGGTCAGGTGCTGGCCTTGAGATTCGGTCTGCTGGACGAGGCCGAGAGAGAAGCAGCGACCGCGCGCCTGCTGGAAGCGATTGCGCGCAAGAACGGCCATCTGGCGACCGGTTTTCTGGGGGTACGGGAACTCCTGCCTGCGCTGAGCGAGAATGCTCAGGTCGAGGTGGCCTACCGCCTTCTGCAGCAGGACAGTTTTCCCTCCTGGCTCTACTCGGTGCGGCAGGGGGCCACAACCATCTGGGAACGCTGGGACGGCTGGACCGAGGCCGGCGGGTTCCAGAATCCTGGCATGAACAGCTTCAATCACTACTCGCTGGGGTCGGTCGGCGAGTGGCTCTTCCAGACTGTCGCGGGGATCGATACGGCGACCGACGACGTGGGCTTCGCGACCGTGTTGCTCAGGCCGCAGCCCGGAGGAACGATCACAGCCGCGAAGGGCACGGTCATGACGCCTTACGGTCAGGTCAGCAGTTCGTGGAGCATTCACCAGGGCGTGTTCCGGCTGGAGGTGGAGGTCCCGGTCAACACCTCGGCCCGGCTGACGCTTCCGCGTTCCTTCCGAACAGCAGTCCGGGCGCACGGACAGCCGCTGGCTCAGGCTGAGGGCGTCAAGCTCCTCGACGAGGCGGAGATTCACCTCGGTTCAGGACGCTATCTCCTGACTGCCACTGAAGGGGAAACGAAGTGACCGCGAGGGAAGGCGGAGGCGGCCGAGCGCGTGTCAAGCTGTCGACAGCACCAAGGGGCGAACTCGATCCTTCATCAACCCAGCGTTGCGTGGCTGACCTGAACGACATGTTCCTGAAGCCAGTCCTGGACAGCACATCGCCTCAAGAAGAAAGCCGAAGGCCACGCTGCATGACACCTGGGATATAACGCCGAACTCTGCGGCCAGGTACGGACACTTCACCTTCTGCGCTCCACCTGCCCGAACCCTCTCTCTTCGTCCGGAACCCGTCCATTGCAACGTCAGTTCGCGCCGGTCAGGATCGAGCGTCCCAGAGTCGTGACCGGTTGCATTCGCGAGCCGCTGCCGGAGTGTGACAGGCGCTCACCGCAGCTGTCACACTGAAGCCATGCCCAATCCCCGTGACCTCGGCCTGCCGTTCCGTGGCCAGCCCGGCTCCCACAATGCCATCACAGACGTCCCCGGCGTCCTGGTGGGCCACGTTACCCTCGTCTCCGGTGACGGGGATTCAGCCGTCCGGACAGGCGTGAGCGCCATCCTCCCAGGCGGCCGGGACCCGCTGCGGCGTCAGGTGCCGGCCGCCTGGTTCTCCCTGAACGGCAACGGCGAGATGACCGGCACCGCCTGGCTCGATGAAGCGGGCTGGCTGGCCGGGCCGGTGATGCTGACCAACACGAATTCGGTGGGCGTCGTCCGTGACGCGGTGGTCGCCTGGGGCCAGCGGGAAGGCTGGGACGCGCTCTGGAGCCTGCCGGTGGTGGCCGAGACCTACGACGGCTTCCTGAACGACATCGGTGGCTTCCACGTCACGGCCGAGCATGCCTTCACCGCGCTGGACACGGCCACGGATGGCCCGGTTCCGCAGGGCAACGTGGGGGGCGGGACCGGCATGATCGTCTCCGGCTTCAAGGGCGGCATCGGGACGGCCTCGCGGGTGCTGGAGTCTCCGACGCCGTGCACGGTCGGCGTGCTGGTGCAGGCCAACTTCGGCGCGCGCGAGGACCTGACGATTCTCGGGGTGCCCGTCGGTCTGGACTTGCCAGAGAACCTCCCTCAGCGCGGTCCGGCGGAGCGTGACGGCTCGATCATCGTCGTGGTGGGCACCGACGCGCCGCTGCTTCCACATCAGCTCAAGCGCCTGGCCCGCCGCGCGGCGCTGGGTCTGGCCCGCACCGGCAGCGTGGCGCACAACGGCTCCGGCGACCTGTTCCTGGCGTTCTCGACCGCCGTGCCGCGCCTTGAAAGCGGAGTGGAACACTGGTCGGCGCTGCCTCAGGCGAGCCTCGACCCGCTGTTCAGGGCGACGGTTGAGGCCACCGAGGAGGCGATCGTCAATGCGCTGTTCGCCGCCGAGACCATGACAGGCCTGCACGGACGAACTGTTCATGCCCTTCCGCACGGGCGCACGCTCGACCTGATGCGCAAGTACGGCAGGCTGGAGAGGTAACGCCTACCGCGACACCTGGCCAGAATCGCCTCGGTCAATTCCTGCCGCGCTCACCCCTTGACCGCTCCTACCGTCAGGCCGGAGATCAGGTAGCGTTGGATGATCCCGAAGAACACGAACACCGGCAGGAGGCTGATCACCGCGGCCGCCGTGATCTGGCCCCAATCCACGCCGAACTTCCCCACGAAGTTGAGGAGCCCCACCGCCACCGTCTTGTTGGTGTCGGAGTTGATGAACATCAGCCCGAACAGCAGTTCGCTCCACGCCCCGGTGAACGCGAACCCCAGGGTGGCGACGATGCCCGGGAGGGTCATCGGCAGCACCACCCGGCGGAACGCCGCGAACCGCGTACAGCCGTCGATCAGGGCCGCCTCTTCGAGTTCCGCAGGAACGTTGTCGAAAAACCCTTGCATCAGGAATACCGCGAAGGGCAGGTTGAACACCACGTAGATCAGGATCAGGCCCGGCAGGGTGTTGATCAGGCCGAGCGCCGCGAAGATGCGGTACAACGGGGTGATCAGCAGAACCAGGGGGAAAATCTGGGTGGCCAGCAGAAATCCGCGGGCCAGGTTGGCGCCGGCGAACCGGAACCGGGACAGGGCGTAGCCGGCCAGGGCCGCGAACAGCACCACCAGCACGGCGGTGCTGCCACTGACCACGAGACTGTTCTTGAAATAGGTCAGGAAGGGCGTGCCGCTGAACAGGGTATGGAAGTGGTCGAGCGTCAGTGAGGAAGGCCACAGCCGCGCGGCCTCCTTGAACAGTTTGCGGTCAGGCGTGAAGGAAATCTTGACGATCCAGTAGATCGGGAACAGGGCGAACAGCAGGTACACCGCGAGCAGCACCGCCCGCACCGCTCCTTCCCCCTGGCGCTGAGCGCGGCGCGACAGGACGGCCATCAGGCGAGCCTCTGGCGGACCCGGCCGAGCACGCCGGCGTAGGCCAACAGCAGCAACAGCAGCAGGGTGGACAGGGCCGCGCCGTAACCGAAGTCGAGCTTCTGGAATACGGTGGAGAAGACGTAGCTCGACAGGATGTGCGAACTGCCCGCCGGGCCGCCGCCGGTCATGACCCAGATCAGGTCGGTGAAGTTCGCGATCCAGATGGTCCGCAGCAGCACCGTGATGAGAAGGGTGGGCCGCAGCCAGGGCCAGGTGATGGCGGTGAACTGTGCCCAACGCCCCGCACCGTCGATGTCGGCGGCCTCGTACTGGTCACCGGGAATCGACTGCAACGCGGCCAGCAGGGTGATCGCGAAGAACGGCACACCGAACCAGACGTTGGCGGCCACCGCCGCCCACAGGGCCGTGGCCGGGTCGCCGAGCAGGTTCAGCGGTTCCTTGATCCAGCCGGCTCGCAGCAGGGCAGGGGAGAGTGGACCGATGGCCGGATCGTACAGCCACTTCCAGGCGAACCCGCTCAGGAAGGCGGGCACCGCCCAGGGCAGGAAGACCAGCGCCTGATACAGTCCGCGGCCCCGGAACGGCGCCCGGAGCAGCAGTGCCAGACCGAGCCCCAGGGCGACCTGCAAAACCAGCGACGAGACGGTCCATTTCAGGGTGTTGCTCAGCGCACTCCAGAATTGCGGGTCAGCGAGTGCCTGGCGATAATTGGCCAGTCCCACGAAACCGCCCTCGCCCAGCGGGTCGTAAACCACCAGATGCTGGAAACTGTAGGCCACCCCGATGATCAATGGAACCAGCATCACCAGGGCGATCAGCAGCAGGCTGGGGCCGAGGTAGAAGTACGGCTCGCTCCGCTGCCGCCGTGGACGGATTCGGGCCGGGAACGTTTGCGTGCGGGTCATGGACCTCCTTCAGGACGGGCGGAAATCGGAGCGAGCCGCGGTGCAGGGCCAGTTCGCTCCGCCCACTCGTACTTCCGCTACTTGCCGCCCTGTTTGGCCTTGGCCTTGTTGAGGTAATCGGCCAGGATGCTGGCGGTCTGCTGGGCCGTCTGTTGACCGAGGAGCAGCTTGTCGACCTCCTGCGGCGCGAGCACGTCGAGGAAGTACCCGAGTTCCGGCAGTTCGAACGGGTACAGCTCGACCCGGTGGGCCTTGGAGTGCAGCGTCCTGAACCAGCCCTGGTACACCGGCTGGGCGTACTGCGGGTCTTTCTGGGCGGCCTCGTAGGCGGGAATGATGCCAAAGAATTTCACCCATTTCAGGTTCACTGCCGGACTCGACAGGTAGCTGGTTAGCTTCCAGGCGGCGTCCTGATGGGTGCTGGCCTTGAAGATCGACCAGCCGGCGAAGCCCACTTTCGGGTACGCCACGCCCTTGGGGCCGATGGGCATCGGCACCACGCCGAACTCGCCCGGGTCCATCTTCTTGCTGATGTCACCCAGTGCGTCGGGGTCCTGATCGAGCATGGCGCAGTTGCCGCTGTAAAAGCCGCTGACGATGTCGTTGAAGCCCCAGTTGACGCTGGCCTTGGGTGCGGAGCCACTCTTGTAGAGGTTGGCGAAGTATTCCAGGCCCTTGATCGCCTCAGGCGAGGTCAGCACGCTCTTGCCCTGGGCATCGAACCA
>Ga0160427_10001039_pt1 | contig 16996 bp, 23 predicted proteins | sample SolpanmetagenomL_FD_108194 | JGI IMG/M metagenome (GOLD analysis project Ga0160427, IMG submission 108194) | Solar panel surface microbial communities from Lawrence Berkeley National Laboratory, California, USA - L | ecosystem: Engineered > Built environment > Solar panel > Unclassified ...
AATAGTGCAGATGTCATTGATCTGAAATCATTGACGGATATGAATCTGGATAGCCTGATTGACGTCTTACCTGCTGGATTGATCCGTGATGCGCAGGCGATGCAGGTACGTTTGGCACTCCTTTCCATGGCTTCGGGTGGCTGCATGGCTGATGCGAAGATGATGAAGAAGGAAGCTTACACGATCTTGTCCACCACATTAGAAAAGTGAGCGAGATGCAGTTTCCTACGACTCCTTCTCCGTTGGTCTTGCTGTACAAGCCGAGGGCATCGAAGCTGTACATCCCGTTATCATGATCCCTGGCGTCATCTCGACTGGGATCGAATCCTGGGGCACGGCGCAAGAGTCACGGCAGTATTTTCGGAAGAGACTATGGGGTAGTTGGAGCATGATGAGGGCGCTGGTGCTGGACAAGCCGAGCTGGAAAAGACATATTATGCTTGACAAAGACACAGGGCTCGATCCGCCGGGCATCAAATTGCGTGCTGCGCAGGGTTTCGATGCTGCTGATTTCTTCATCACTGGATATTGGATCTGGAATAAGATCCTGGAGAATCTGGCTACCATTGGTTATGACCCTAGTAATGCGTTTACGGCAGCTTATGACTGGAGATTGTCGTATGGTAATCTTGAAGTCCGAGATCAGTACTTTACGCGACTGAAGAATCATATTGAGACTGGAGCGCGGATACAGGGTAAAAAGGTTGTCCTTCTGTCGCATAGTATGGGCAGTCAGGTTCTGTATTATTTCTTCAAATGGGTCGAGGCTGAAGGTGATGGATTTGGCAATGGAGGTCCCAAATGGGTGGAAGAGCATGTGGATTCTTGGATTAACATATCTGGCTGCATGCTGGGTGCACTGAAAGATATGCCTGCTGTATTGAGTGGTGAGATGAAAGATACAGCACAGCTCAATGCATTCGCCGTCTATGGTCTGGAGAAGGTACGTGCCCTCTTCTGACGTTCCCATCATCAAGGCGGCCTTTGACTAACCAACACACCCTTCCAGTTCCTCGCCCGCCACGAACGCGCAGAAATCTTCCGCGCAATGCCCGGCCTCTCCAGTATGCTACCAATCGGCGGCAACGCAGTTTGGGGCAATACAACCTGGGCCCCCGACGACATCCCCGGCCAAAACACCTCTTATGGCAACTTCATCACCTTCCGCCAAAACGTCGAGCCCGACTCCGGCCACTCCCGCAACCTCACTGTCGAAGAATCCCTTCCCTACCTCTTCTCCACCGCCGAGCCTTGGTACTCAAAAGCAGTACAGTCCAACTTCTCCTTCGGCGTCGCACACACCGACGAAGAAGTCGCGCAAAATGAGTTTTTGCCGCATAAATGGGTGAATCCACTTGAGACGCGGTTACCGCTGGCGCCGAGTTTGAAGATATATTGTTTTTATGGTGTTGGTAAGGATACGGAACGGGCGTATTTCTATAGAGAGGATTTGGATCCGCTGACCAAGACGAATGTCACGATTGACACGGCGTATTCGCCTGATCCCAAGGATTTTCCTCGTGGGCCTACGATAGATCATGGAGTTGTTATGGGCGAAGGTGATGGCACAGTGCCGTTGTTGAGCAGCGGCTACGTCTGTAACAAAGCATGGCGCCTGAAACGCTACAACCCTGCTGGTGTCCGTGTCACAGTGGTGGAAATGTTGCACGAGCCGGATCGATTTAGTCCAAGAGGAGGACCGAATACGGGTGATCATGTTGATATCTTGGGAAGGAGCAGTTTGAACGATTTGATTTTGAGAGTGGCGGGTGGCAAGGGTGAGGGAATTGAGGAACAGGTGGTTAGCAAGATTAGGGAGTATGCCGAACTGGTGAAGATTGAAGGGGAGAGTGTGGATGTTAGGAGGGGGATGGGTGGAGGTGCGAAGTTGATGGATCAGGAGGGGAAGGATCCTTATATATAGAGGACTAAGATAATCATCGCTATCTGTCCCTGTCTATGATCTGTCCTATGGAACGCTTGTCTTGTGGTATACCCACGGTCCTGTATGATGAAACATGCTTGAAACAGGGTTCGAGCTAGTCCAAATCAGGCTAAACTTAAATTCGAAGACGACATAGATGGGAAACATGTTCTTCTCGGGATATGTGTTCCGCTCAGTCTCACAATCTGATCTTCAACTTGACTCTACTGAAAGGTGATGCTTTCCTCGTCATTCTCATCGGCTTGAGCCTTCACGCCTGTCTTCTCAAGTTAAACCGTGCTTCTAGAATTGTGCCACATCTCCATTGGATGCGTGAAAGAAAGCCGTGCCTATCTTGAAAACTTTGACATGAAAGTAGGCTGTTTTCAGTACCATATATATTGGCGAACCAGCATCTCACGATGTTCCGGGCGCAATGAGTGGCTTCACGTCGAACCCGAAGGCGTACACGATCAATGCGCTCTTTCCTTCAGATCGACCTATATCAATCGATCAGAGTGATGCGAGAAAGAAGGGAAAAAGGGTCGAGCAGGCTATAAGAACTCAATACAAGACATGATCGCAAAGGTAAATGGAGGAGATAATGATGAATTGAAGCTCTTGATATACACGTTCCATCACGCATACGCATGTTCTGCAACATCGCCTAATAATCATAAATATCCGAATATATTTATTATTGTTAAAATGCTTTTTATACGTCGCGAGGTGAGTTGAGCTTGATGAATGACTGCCAGCAATTTGGACCGGTGCCGACCGACTGTTGGAGGTGCTTGGTTCTTTGACGATCACCTCCTCTTTGACTCATATCACCCACCAGCTCGCGACATCCACTACCGCTCGCTTTTCCGTAACGAGGATGAAGACTCACGCGCCTATAATCGACGCTATCTGCTTGAGGATTCGTATAGTGGTGAGCGCTTCCGCCCGAAGTCATCAGACAGGTCACTCCCCCCATAAATCGGAGGTACGTAGCATCTATGATTCAAGAAAATTGTGAGATTCACAGAATACATGTCAAACTTTCATCGTCCGTCTCTCTCTCACAAACGCATCATCCTTATCAACATCAATACGATGGCATCGCTCAATTTTATCTATTCATATATAGCGCAGCACTACTCGCATATAGATAAAATCATTCTAGTCAAGAAAAGCAGACCTTCGTATTCCTAACCTGACCTACTATGCAGCTCTCTTCACTCGAAATACGCTGAGCTTAATAACAATGACACACAGTAAATGAATCTTTATAGAAACGTTGCCTGCTTCCTCTCCTCGCCTCCAAACCTGCGGTAAGTCTAGCTCACACAACTGATTTCGTTCACCAATCCACCTCGAGCCTGAATCTGCTCGATGAGACAAGAATCGCTTGAAGAGAAGAAAGAGGAAAGATATGTGGTAGATGTTGGCAGAAGGAGCAATGTCCAAGAAGCATGCTACGCGTCTTTCTGCAGGCACCTGTGACGTTGCCACGAGGATATAATCTGATAGAAAATAAGAATAGAAGTATATGTCCAGCAAGCTTCGCACCACATTCGGAACTGAGCTGACCATTTCTGAAGTTCAATTACTCTCAACGCTTGTTTCTGCGATCTCAAGTAGTACTTAGGAATATTGTTGTTGCAAAGCATTGCTAGCATCAGTCACACCCTCCTTGACTCTTGTTCACAGCACAGTCGCTAACAGTCTTCTCCAGGATCTCACGTTCAAGATCGCTACCTTGGCGACACAAGCCTCAACATTCCTGTCAACTATTCATGGCAGGAATGTTATCGATGACCTCGTCTACCTGACGATACCTGGTACTGAGATGGACGACAAGGATTCATTCATAATCAGAGGAACGTTGATCAAAGCCTTAACGAGAGGAATTTCGAGGATGACTTATCTTAGGCTAACGTCAAGCTGCACTGTGAGAATGGAGCATGTCAAAAGGTGATTGCAGTGGAGCTTCATGAACTTTTGAGCTACAGGTTCAAAGAGTCGAAGCTATTTACTTACAGTGATGCTTGTGGTAGAGACTCTTACTAAGAGCTCGAATCTATCAATTGGCCTTGAACAACACCTAATAATGCCTTGGTATCACGCCTCATGCCAACGTCGGCACAGCGTGAGACGACCTATTTCAAGTTGGAGAGCATCAGTCGTCTCAACAACAGTCCGCCATTTTTCTCATGCTGAAATGCTGTAGCAACAGTCACCGCCCCTCTTTCACCACATCGTCACGACTTCCAATATCGACCTTCTCCGAGCATTATCTTCGAGAGTCGCAGCAATGCATTAGTCAACAGTGTACCAAAACATTGTCAGCATTAGTCACAACGCCTCTTCTACCAAACCGTCACGATTTATATGGTCAACCTTCTTTGGCAATTACCTTCGAGAGCCGCTGCGATACTTTCACGCAGGAGTGTAGCGAAATATCATCAGCACCAGTCTCGCATTCATCTCAATCATTCCAAACGCCTAGGATTACCAATACTCTCTGTCACGGCATATCGGGATCCGCAGCATGATGCATTGCTCTCGATGACGACTGCCATTAAGTTTTATCTTAGACTGATTTCTATCGAAGGACCTCCGCCCGTCGCCGGTGGACGGCGTCAAGCAGTTCCTATTCCTGGCAGAACTGGCCAGACCCGTCGGTGCGACCGTGGGGATACAGTCCGGACACAGCTGTCCAGTGGATGGCTGCTTATGGAGAAGAGCCGTCGAACTCACCGGCACGAGTACGCTTCGCTTCGTTCAACCAGGTTCGAACGTTCGATGCTGAAACGCCAAAAAGATAGGCGCGGGGTGGTAGGCGAAGAGAGAGGAGCGGCGACGGTTTTTGTGTTCTTGCATCTTGTAAGTGTGATGCATTGGTGCTTGGCGTTTCTTCTTTTCCACATATCTGCGTGTTTTCCAATGCCTATCTTGATACGTGCTTGTCTCGCACTCTCACTTTTCTTTCTTTGACAATCGGCAGGAGGAACAAATCAGTTCCAGCAATAGTCACAGTACTTCTTTAGCCACTTTATCAGTGTTATCATCGTCAGCTTCTTCACAACAACACGTCTGGGAACCGCAGCAGTATTGATGAGAAAGGTATAGGAAAATAGCCCCAGTAAATCACAGAGTTTCTTTAATTATATTATCGGTATTGCCATCACCAACCTCGTCGTAATATCAGGTCTGGGAACCGCAGCGGTGCTGATAAGGAATACTCTATTAAAACAGCTCCAGCAGTAGTCACAGTGCCTTTTCAGCCACGGTATTAGAGTCGCCATCATCAACCGCTCCACAATATCACGTCTGGGAGCTGTGGCTGTGATAGTAAGACACCGCTTACCAAAACAGGTCCAACAATACTCACAGCGACTTTTTAGCTATATTATCAGCGTTACTATCATCAGATCTTCGTAACATCACGTCTAGGATTCGCTGAAATCAGATTCCCAGATCTTCAGGTGTTGTAGTCCAGCAATCTTCACACACGAAGTAAGATCGGTCATACCTCTTTCTAATGATCAGTCTCCTCTGCATACTCTCAGATTCGCAACAGTACTGATAGGAAACAGATTCCAGGCATAGTTCCAGCAATACTCACAGTGCCTCTGTAGCTACGTTTTTAGCGTTGTTCATTGTCGCCTCTACATAATGTCATGTTTAGGATTCACCAAAGTCAAACTCTCAAATTCTTAGATTTTGTTTCCCAGCACTCTTCACATACAAATACAGGCCGGCCTGAACCACCTTACAGGTTATAGGTCTCATCCAAAGATAGGCAAAGTGTGCATGGTAGATCAGGTCTCGCCCTCTTCATCCTCGCTGCATCATCCTCGCGATCTACGGAGCACCAGTCCAATTGGTCATGAGAAGTCCTGACATCTGCTGTCAATGTTCTTCTGCATGACATGCCGACCGAGCCGTTCCGTGCATTTGTTGTTGTGTTGTTTGATGTTTGCTCTTTGAAAATAGCAGTAGTACAATGGTTGTCGTCGGCAAAGATCACTTGTTGGCAGTCCTCACAACACCATCAGATCAGCAAAACCTTAATTTGGAGTGCTGGTCTCCAACATCAGACGAGCAAAACCTGAGCAAAACTTTAACCTGGTGTGCTGGTATTGGTGTGTGTGTGTGCCCAACTGGATGACTCACAAGTTTTTCCCTATATATACTGGCCTCCCCTCGCTCTTTCTTTCTCTTTTCTTCTTTCCGCTTTTTCGACTTTTCGCGGCTTTTCGGGAACGGCAGCAGCAACACCCACACCACCACCACTACTACACAACCACCACCACCACGCCTTCCTCCCCAACGTCTCTTCTTTGAGATTAAATCAAATTCTCAAATTTCAATTTTTTCAAAACTCCTCCGGCACTCCCAACATGCCTTCTTTCTCCCGCATCTTCGCTGCGGTTTTTGGCTGCTTCTCAAGCAAGCCACTTCGGGATGAAGAGCCCGTCAAGGCCATTAGGCCGGTAAAGGTGTACGCTGGCGCTTCCCCCAGCACCCCCTCCACCACCTCCACCACCTCCACCAGCACGACCACCACCTCCTCCCCAGCAAGGTCTCGCCGAGATTCGGCAAATTTCTCCTCCCCTGCGGTTGCCGACACCACCACCAGCACTACCCCCACCACCTCCACGAAGAAGGAGGTGAAAATTTCACCAAATATCCCACAACGTTGGGAATACAAGCAAAAAGACTACCGGGAGGTAGCAAGCACTGTGCCGCTCGAGCGGTTTTGGCAGGCCGAACCAGAGCCCGCCATGAGGACAGAGAAGGAGATACACCACGATTTGAAGTGGTATGGAGGCCTTCATCGGGCAGAAAACTCGATGAGGCTGAAGACACCGGTGAAGAGGAGGAGAGTGGATGTTGAGGAAGAGGAGGTGGTTTACCACTTCAACTTTTGAGGGCGGGTGCTCAATGGCGAGACATACTACGAAGGCGCGCAAGTTAGTGGCCTGGGGGCCCTGGGTGTGGAAGGGCGTCTTTCAGAGGACGGCATCTAGTATTGTTGAGGACCCATTTGAGTGACCTTGCCGGGGAGAGGGGTTTGGGATGTGTAACGACGACGACGACGACTTTTGGCTGTTGTGTTTTGTGACGGCATCAGTCACAAGGGTGACGAGGTGTTTGGTTATGTTTCTTTTGGATGATTCTCTTCGGGCATGGGTTTGGGATCGGTAAAGCGTGGTGTTTTGGCTTCTTGATTTCTTTTGGCGTGGCACACGACACACACGATTATGATTACTGACACAATGAAACGAACTTGAAACATCTTCATGAGCTTCTGATTGAGATTCGGTGATATCATGAGTGCCTTGACATGCATTTTGTCCCCAGCTCTAATCACATTGTCTCAATCTATCTAGATGCATTTTGCGCGCAAGAAGTCTCTACTCTATAGCATTCACAGTGGAAGAGAGCATGACGAGTCCAATGCACAGAGAGCTAGATAGGGAGACGACATGTATTTCAGCTTAGGATATGAGCTATATGAACTTCCTTTGCTGCCTTGTGCTCCCTGTTTTTATGTCCGAAGGATTTCGGTGTTGGATTCTACAGATGACGTGGGCTTTTTGCTGCGCGTGTCACACGGCACAAACAAGGAGAACAAAGGCCCTCGACAACAATTCCATCTCAACACTCTCTGTACTCGTCTACATCATCAGCCTGTCTCTTCCCCTATTAGCTCTCCCAATACACCCATCTTCACGCCTCAGATAGTCCACCACACTCTACAGACAAGGCACAGCCTGGACTTCACATACACTTCCCACAGCTCACTACACCATGTCCGCTCGCTCCTGCTTGTAAAGATTCTCTTCGGCACGAGACTGTCATTGCTTCGAGCACGACTATGACGCACTTCACAACATGGCTTCTTCCAACGCAGGAGCAGCGATGAACAACTCGGCTCAGCAGAACGAGCCGCCTTCGTCTTCCCAATCTCAACATCAACACCAACACACACGATCCAACAGTTCAAACAAGTCCTCGCTAGGTCCGACAACACCTAGCCTAGCGCTGAAGCCTACTCCCAGACAAACTGGCACCAAGTCACCTCTATCGCAAACATCACCTCAAACATCCAGAGAAACTTCGCCCCTTCGACAGTTTCTTACTCCTCAAAGCACTCTCAATACACCAAGACCAAACGCGTCGCTAAGTCCGAGCAGATCTCCCACTTTCGCTTCTGCTGTTGTTGCGGAGAACAATGCTGCTCCTCCTAATAGCACAAGAACCTCAAGATCTGCCTCGACCACTATCAATGGAGCACCGAAGCCAGGCACCATCAATGAAGCTATAAATCGCCTATGGCAGACACAAAAGCAAGAACCAAAAGACGCGTCTTCTGCTTCCGCTCGACTCAAATCGCCTACACCTTCCGTCAAATCAAGGCACAACTCTACGGGCTCTATGGCAAGACCTAATACGGAAGTGCTCGAGAATGATCCTGTGGTGGGAAGACTGGGGTTGGAACCAGGGGAAGTGCTGGGAAAAGCGCCTTTGACATCTTCGAGCACAAGTAATGCAGCGGTCAAAATACCTCGTGGCTATACTGGGCGAATGCTTGAAACTGTCGAAGAAGGTGACCAACCATTATCGCCCGAAGAAGGAGGAATACTGAGCAGTGCCGCTTCGTCGATGATTGAGGAGCCCTCGACCATATCCAAAATCCACACAATCAATGATTCTGGCAATTTCGATACCAGCGACACAATATCGCTGACAAGTCAGGACGGTGTGGATCATACAGACAGAGCCGACTTTGCTACTCGTGTATCAACTGCTAGGAACTCTGAAGCTCGAAGAGATAGCTCGTCTACAGTCAGAAAAGCCTACAGTGCTTTGTTACCAACAAAAGTCAGATCCAATGATCCTTCCGCCAAGATCATGACCGTCGAAACAGAAACTGTTGCTTCCATCCCCACGACCATCATTGCAAGTGCTGCCGATAGGTCTGGAGGACGAGGCGAGAGTGGAACATTACGAAAAATGGCAAGTGTCGAAACGATCAAGCCTAGGAAAAAGAAAATATCGAAGAAGACCCCATCGATCATCTCTGGCATGACCTCTTCTAAAGCAGATATATTTGAAGCCAAAGTTGCAAGTGCTGTTGATGAGGATGAATCAGATTCAGATGAAACATTTGTATACGAGTCGAATCCTCCAGAACCTCGACATCGTCAACACCGTCATCATTCGCGGACTCCCAGCAATACATCCATGTCGAGTTTCCGCGATCGTCGAAGTAGTGCTCGACCTGTCGGAAATCTTCTTGACAACCATCGAAAGCTTCGAGGAAAGAGAAGTATGAAGTTTGCCTCCAACAGTCATGCTGGTAGTCATCATGAGGAGTCTGGTGAGGAAGACCAAGGAACCGTACGTGCCTCTGCTTCTCGACGTAGAGAAGGTGGCAGTACATTCTTAGCCTCTGAGCTTTACGTGCAGAATGACAACGAGCCAGCGACAATGCACAACTCACCCTATTCTTTGGCTAGCAGGACACGACCTCAATACGGACCTAACTCAAGACATTCATCCAAGAATGATGGTCAGCTTGGTCAATCACCAATGTACGTCAAGAGTCCGACAAGAAAAGGAACCTCATCTCCATATGGCTATACCCTCGAAGACGAGCGTTCACCCCTAGTTGGCTCCATGCGAGGACAACAAAGGTTACGACCGTATCGACGTCAACAAGGCAGTGGTCAAAACCTGCGTCATCTAGACTACTACGTTGAAGAGGGAGAAGAGCGTAGCCGTATCTCGCGTTCTTGCATGATGATGACTTTGATTATTCTTTTAGTCATCACAGGTGCATGCGCCTTCCTCTTCGCCACATCAAAACCACTATACGATGTTAAAGTCCACCAAATCCAAAACGTCATCGCTAGCGAACAAGAAATCATGCTTGACCTCCTCGTCGAAGCTTTCAACCCGAATATCGTCGCTATTGTCGTCGACGAAATGGACGTCAACGTCTTTGCTCGAAGCAGATATCTCAAGGACGACGTAACAGACATGGCTCTCACCACCACCACCCTGCATACCCGCCGCCTTCGCGCGACCACCTCAGGAACACACGACCACGGTACAGACCCTATGCCCACTGATCCAACAACACCGGACCCACAAACCATGCTACTAGGCCGAGTCTTCGACTTTGACTCTGCCCTATCCTTTGACGGCTCACCACTTCGCCGCCTCGCGCACAACAGCACAGGCGAGTTCCGACTGCCTTGGCCCGGTAATAAGACGGAAGTCGGTGGACATGAAAGGTGGGAGAGGGTTATCAAGCATGAGTTTGAGTTGATTGTCAGGGGGATTTTGAAGTATCAGTTGCCGATGAGCTCGAAGACGATGACTGTGGGGATCAGCGCGAATGTTACTGTCAAGGGAAGTAGCGGTGAGGTCGGTAAGGTGGAGGAGGTGGACTAGTTTGTCGGAATGATGAGGCATATATGGCGCAAAACGTATTTGTTCTTTCTTTGGGGGCAAAGAGGATCAAGATACTGCCCTTGAGCTCTGAGTAAGAAACAACACTGATGGCCAAACCAATTTTACATTGAGATGTCCATATATTTTCGAAAGGCGGTTGTTCTATTCTGTTCTGTATGTGTTGCTGCTAGTTTGTTCCACTGTTCGCTTTCAGTGCTTTGTAGGTTAACTGGCTCGTGCCATCACTGTTCCATCAGCAATTTTTCGGCCTCATACAACCACCGCCACATCACTACACTCCCTCCTCGAACCACCGTACCCCCAACCCCGCCCTCAACAATCCCTCCTTAACCTGCGCAACCGTGTACTCGCCTCTATGAAAGATCCCCGCTCCCAACGCCGCATCCGTGGTGGTCTGCTCAAACACTTGCACAAAATGTCCCGGATTGCCCGCGCCACTGCTCGAAATTACAGGTATCTTGATACTAGCCTTGACGTCCCGGATCAGCTCGAGATCGAAACCAGAATTGGTGCCGTCCTTGTCGATGCAGTTGAGCAAGATCTCGCCGGCGCCCATTGCTTCGACCGCAGTGACGAGTTGGTGCACGTCGAAGTCGTGGGACTTGCGACCGCCTTGCGTCGTGCATTGGTACCAGCAGTGGGCTTCGCCGTTGGGACCGGGCACGCTTGTGGGAATGGTGTGGTGTGTTGTTGAACTGGGATCCTGGACGTATACGCGTTTTGGGTCGACGCTGACGACGACGGCTTGTTTCCCGTAGGCGGCTGAGATTTGCTCAATCGCTGTCGTGCCGGTGAGGTGATTGCCAGACTTGAAGTATTCTTCTGCGGCAATGACGGCGTCAGAGCCTATGCTGACTTTATCGGCGCCCGACTTGAAGTACAGCGTCGCCACGTCCAAGGCGGAATATTTCGTGCCATCCGTGTCGACTGTGTCGCGGATTCCGCCGCCGATTGTCAGTGGCACGAAGACGGTTTCGGCTGTGCGGCGCAGGATTTCGAGCATGGGCGTGTCGGCGACGGGACAGTTGCGGAAGGATGTGATGTTAAGAAAGGTGATTTCATCGGCGCCTTGTTCGTAGTAGCGGCGTGCCATGTCAACTGGTTTGCCTAGATTGCGGACTTGACCACCTGCTGAGACGCCGTCGTCTTTTTCGCGGACGTCATATTGGTCGCCTTTGGTGACGACGAGGTCGCCGTTATCGTTGGCGCGGACATCGAGACAGGCGATCACGCGGCGTGTGAGGCCTTGTGTTGTTTCTGTGGCGGATGTGGAATCAATTATTTGTGTCTCGCCTTGACCTTCGAGGAAAGCTTTTAGCACGCGGAGCCCGGCTGCGCCGGACTTTTCGGGGTGGAATTGTGTTGCTAGTACGTTGTCGCGACAGATTGCGCCCACGACTTCTTCATTGCCGTATTTTGCCGTTGCGACTTTCCAGCCTTTTGCTTCAAGTTGACCAGGTACGTACGGTACTGCGTAGGAGTGGACGTAGTAGTATTTGCTTGATGATTTCAGGCCGTAGAAGCTGACGTTTGCGCTGGTCTGGCCGACGGTGTTTGCTGAATTCCAGCCAATATGAGGAACAGCTTTGTCCGAGTCGTCGAAGCGTTTCAGATGGCCTTGCACTACGCCTAGACCGGGGACTGCAGGGTTTTCCTCGGAGCCTTCGAAGAGTGCTTGCAGACCTACACAGATGCCCATGAAGGGTTTGCCCGCATCGATGTGTGCGAGTATTGGTTCGACATAGCCTGCTTGTCTGAATTGGGAAAGGCAGTGCCCGAAGTGACCGACGCCTGGGAGGATGATTTTCTTTTATGTCTGAGGCATCAGCTCAGCATTCATAGGGTATGAGCTTGAAAGGAGTGGGTCTTTTGTGAAGCGTACCTCTGCATTAGGTATGTCTGCTGGTGACTTGATCCATTCTACTTGATAGCCAACTTTTTCAATTGCATTGACTAGTGATCGTACATTGCCTGCCACGTAATCGAGGAGGTGTACTGTAGGCATGATGCGAAACAAGTCACAGATGAATGTCACAGAATAGTCAAATACTCTTGAAACACTTTTATATGTTTGCTTCCGCGTCCGAGACAGACTGACTAACTGACTAACAAAAAAGTTGTCCGAGAAGCATTAGTTCTAGTCACGTGGCCAAGATTTCTTATCGCAACCAAATTATTTTGAAACAAACATCCTTCCCCTCACAACCCGACTTCAGTCACTCAATACCGCTGGCATGGTTCGCAAACTCCGCCACCACGAACAGCGCCTCCTCCGCAAAGTCGACTTCACAACCTACGCCTCCGACAACAACCACCGTGACGCCGCCATCCTCCGGCGCTACGCAATCAGCAAGCCTTCCGACTACACCTCCTACAACCGTCTCTGCGGCTCTTTACGCCAACTTGCCCACAAACTCACCGCCCTCGAGCCCTCCGATCCCGTTCGCATCCGCCACGAACGTCTCATGCTAGAAAAACTCTTCGACATGGGCATCATTGCATCTGGCGGCGCAGGCGGGACAGGCAAATTAAGTGACGTAGAGCACAAAGTGACTGTTTCGGCGTTTGCGAGGAGGAGGTTGGGAGTGGTCATGACAAGGTTGCAGATGGCGGATACGGTGCAAGCTGCGAATGTTATGGTTGAGCAGGGACATGTCAGGGTTGGCACAGAGGTGGTGACGGATACGGCATATCTTGTTAGTAGGAATATGGAGGACTTTGTGACGTGGGTGGATTCGAGTAAGATCAAGAGGAATGTGTTGAAATATCGGGATAAGTTGGATGACTTCGATTTATTGTGATGAAAGTGGTGAGGAAGATGTTTTGTCAACATACTGCCAAGGACACAACAACGACAAAATTCAAGCGATGGTGGGAAATTTGGAAGACAGCTACCAAGACACGAAAAAATCCGGAACACATTTCTGGCTTTCTGTTGCGTGTGTTGGTAAAAAGGCGCTATTCATACACGACATTACACGAAGCAACATCTCAGCCGGATACACCTCAGCCGCGCTTGATTCCCTTCGAACCATGACTTCGGGAGTGCCAGAGGAGATGCCGACGTAATCATCACCATCCAGCCACCAAAACAGGGAAGGCCCTCCGTCAGTCGACTATCCATGAGGTCCATTGGAATGGTACCTCATCTCTTCCAACCACATGAGCTTGGGTTTGAAGATTCAACCCCGCCGAACGACGATACAGTTCCTGGCACTCATACTTGCTGCAAATGAATGTCCCATACTCATAATGGACGATGCTGAGATGGCACTTCAAATTCGTCACTCAGCTGACGACGCAAAAGCTGGAGAACAACGTCAACTCTTACATGCTGTGACGAGGTGTATCAATACCAGTCTGGTCCATTTATATGGAGATTTTGCAGGCGGATCATTGTTTATGCTGCCTTGGTCAGAAGGTTGGACGATCGGAGGCGGATACAGCTGGCGGTGGCTCAGAACTATGTAGCTTTATGCATTATTGTCGAAGAAAGGCACCTTCACCTGCTGTTTGATTCATCTACATGAGAGCCAGGAAGGTCTCGCTGCCCGTGAGCACGAAGTATCTGACATTACAAAGACGAGACATATCGTTCTGTGTAGACAGACGGCTTCAGGCTCGGAGCAGGGAGTATGCTGTTTTGGAACCACGAAGTAGCTTTTGCGAAGGAGACTGGACAGAAAAATGAAGCGAGCCTCGGGGAGACAATGGTTTTCAGATAAAAAGGCATAAGTCGTTCAGGAGCACCTCCACAGTGTTTTGGCCTGACACATTCATACTCAACCAAGTGACATCCTTAAAATGCAGGACATTCACGGCCATAGAAAAGCGCCGATCGAAAGCAAAACCAATTGTTCCTTCCTGCACCATACTGTCTATCCACCAAGGGTATCTTAAGTTCTGTCATCGAAACCTCTCCAGCGCCATTTTCTTATACTTGATATCTCTGTCCAGCCTGTCCACTGACACCAATCACTGTCCGATAGCCAAACAATCGTCAAGTAATGCACCCAGTGCAGCCCGATCACTAGCACCGGCACCCTGCCATTCCCAATCCATCTCTTCGTCCCCATCAGGTTCTGCCTCGCCGTCAATGTCCATCTCATCATCAGCAGCCAAACCATTCGTCATCAATGCAGCATCACCGTTCTTGCTACCCGATCGAACGTCAAATAACGACTCCTCATCCATACTGACAAATTTCTCTCCCATCCACGGCACCACATCTCGTAACCAATGGTCGCCCAACTCCCACGCCAGTCTCAGATCCGAAGGCACACCTACCAGTTTCTCCTTTTCTATGGCAGCTTCGTCTTCTGTCTCGGCCGCTGTGACTCCAGTCATTGCGGCATCTAGTTCTCTTTGCCGGTCTAAGGCAGCAACTTCACATGGTAGTAGACCGAGATCGCTCCGTTTCAGTTGACCTCGTATAACCGCCGCTTCTTCACTGGACAACTTGCGCTTGTAAGCCGCTGTGAGGACGCCCATGCGTGGGCCAGACGTAATGCCCACAGCGGCACCAGTGAGGCTGACCGTTGGCGCCGCAGTTGCTGTCGTCGTCTGAGCCGTTGACGCCGGCACAACCGAGCCACCTGCCAGCAGAGCATCTCCAGAAACCTTACCAGCATCCGGAACGACAATAGCAGCTGGAGGCGGTCCCGATATTGGCGCATTGACCACACTACGGCCAAGCACGCTGACGAGCACTTCCTTGAGAAATGCTTCTAGTCCTACGCTGAGTAGCTCGACGCAGACGTCTGCTTCTCGTGGACCAGTGGGTAGACCTTCTTCGTAGCATATAGGGGTGATACGATCGGCGAGGGTTGAAGGTTGAGGAAGGTCGTGAGATTCTGTGCCGAGTGGCAGATTGTACCGACGGCGCACTTCGACGGATTGGTTGAGATTTGTGGTTGGTGTGTTTGTGGATTGGGTGTTTGATTGTGAGAGGGAGGGGAGGAGGGAAGGTGGTTCTTTTTGTGTTTGGAGACGTGATTGTGTGCGGGAGGCGGCGAGAGAGTGTAGTAAGGGTGCTGGTGGGTCCTGTGGTTGGATTAGCTCGAATCTTGCACGCTGATGCAATAATCAAAAAGGACTGCCGGGATTCATCCTCTTCTTTTTCCCTGTTTGATCGAGTCTGGACTTACATCGATAATGCCTTTCAGCCTCCCTCTAACTCGCGGCGGCAGCTGCATGACTTCCACTCTGAGTCTCTGCTCTGCTACGTCGCCGCCAACATGCTTCATTCCTGCTCCTCCTATACCTCCAGTCGCTCCATGTTTGTCATTACTGCTAACCCAGCTAGCGACTCCTGCTTCTGGAACTTCTCGCGACGCGTTGGTGTATATCGCGCAGATGAGTTGATTGTGTAGCGACTCGCGCAACGGATCGGGCAGAACGATGTGATCTGTTAGACGGGCCAGTTCTTTCTGGCTTAGAAGACCTGTAGGCTAAGAGTTAGTAGAGGCAACGCAAGTTACTGCTCCATTCCTCTTTGCCTCTACTAAGATGAGGAAAGTACCCATCTTGCTCGCACGGCCAGCATCATCACCGCACCACATCACATCGTAATACATGACAACAACCACACATGCACAACACCACGACTCACCTAACATAAAGCCAGTAACAGCCTCCTTATAAACATTCCATCCTTCTCCCACAACCTTCTTCAACTCCGTATATATGGGTTCAAGATCAACCTTCGGCGCCATCTTTCCACCTTTATTGTTCTGTGTATTCGTATTCGATGTTGTCGTTGTGAGGTTGAGGTTGGGTAGGGTCTTGCTGGACATGGAGGGTGTGGGAGTGCCATTGAGAGTGCTGCTCTCGGCGCGGCCGAGGGATGGGTGGGAGGCGTCGGGCATGTACTAGTGAAAGTGCTGTGAAGGTGGGCAGAGTGAGGAAGCGAGGATGGGGGCATATGCGGAGAGTCGCTTCGCGGACGCGGAGAGTGGTTTAGTCTGCTTGGGAGACGGGAGCGCTGTGATGCTATATTGTTCGCGGTATCATGAGAGGAAATAATGGTTTGTTCTGAGCAATGAATAATGCAGAATGCTGTTAGAGGACTCGGTGAAGTTTTGCGAGGTTGGCGGAGCGCGCTGAAACATGAAACCCAATATCTGAAACACGGGTCGAACTCCGTGATTCGAGAATAGCCTTTGGTCGAATATTAGTCTTCGATCTTCACAAGTATGCTATTTGGACCTCGTAGTCTTCTGGACACGGATATCTAAGCCTACACGTTGGTATGATGCTAGTCAAAGTGTCCCCTCTCTACTCCAGCTTGTCCACAACCATATTCAATACCTCCTCCAGCCCCTTCCCAGCGTTCTTCGGCTCCTTCCTGATCGCCTGCCAAACCTCTCCATGCTTGGGCTCTCTTGCAACACATTTGGCCACAACATCCGCTCTCTTCTCATCAGTTCCATGTTGTCTCAGAAACTTCAGATACCAAGCCCACGTGTCACCCACATCGGGATCCAACACTACTGCCTTCTCAAACCAGGTCGCAGCCTTTTCCAATCGTCGCTCGTTCCAGAATATACGTGCTACTGTGACGAAGAGAATCGGGTCATTATCAACCTGCTTGAT
>Ga0160427_10001040_pt1 | contig 16994 bp, 10 predicted proteins | sample SolpanmetagenomL_FD_108194 | JGI IMG/M metagenome (GOLD analysis project Ga0160427, IMG submission 108194) | Solar panel surface microbial communities from Lawrence Berkeley National Laboratory, California, USA - L | ecosystem: Engineered > Built environment > Solar panel > Unclassified ...
ACCGTCAAACAAGAAGGATTAAGTCAAAATTTGACAATGGGGATCTTCCGATCAGACTACATGTTACACTTACCAGATGATGAAGGACTCCATTTTGCAAAGGCTCGAATTAAGCAGGTCGAGTGCAATCATTATTTTGTCGCCGGTGGAGTGCATGGTAATATCGTAACAGACATGCACCATCATTTACAGCGTAGCGGTGCTTATGACTGTGTCGAGAGTGATGTTGTACTTGGGCACGAAAATATGCCAAAGAACAATACACTCGAATTTATCGCTGAGGGTCTAGCGGATGCACATCAAGCCTACGGGATGCCCAAGTGCAGCCATGCGAAAGAAACATGCATACTTTACGTCGTCCAACCGCGCAATTTCAATATCTGCGATGAAAGGCCTATCGAGTATAAGTTATGGAATCGCGATGTACCTACATTTCGAATTCTATGGGGTCAGGATATACTCGAGCAGACTCGTCTGTCCGATACGAAAGAACTTTTATACACACCTAGAAATCATCGTGGAAAACATCCCTATGAAGTTTCCGTTGTTTACATGCGAGCAGCACATGATGTGTCAGAATTTGATCAAACTGGTTACGCAGTACGATTGCGGCTGGAAAGATCACGAGCCATCAAATGTCCTTCCGTCGCCTGTCATCTGACAACTCTGAAGAGAGTGCAGCAGGCGCTTACACAGGAAAGTGCATTGATGAGATTTCTTTCAGCAGAAGAGACGGCTCGTGTGAAGGAAGTGTTCATGCCAATGTACTGCCTGGATGAATCACCAGATGGTCTTCAAATGCGTCGTGTAGCAACAGATTCAAAAAGTTGTGTGGAATATGTACTTAAACCGAATCTCGAGGGTGGCGGTAATAACGTTTTTCGGGAGAATATACCGCCTTTTCTAGCCAAGATTGACCCAAAACTATGGAATCAATATACTTTGATGGCATTGATACAACCTCCGCTCGTAGATAATTATCTTTTAATGCCAGCGGAGTTGTATTATGGAGCTACTATCTCTGAATTGGGCGTATTTGGTATTTGTATGTGGAAAAGGCGCACAGGAAATGTCGAGAACGACGACTCTTGTAAACAAGTACATATGATGAAAAATGAGCAGGGAGGTTGGTCTCTCAAGACGAAGAAGAGTAAAGTGGATGAAATGAGTGTTGTTAAAGGATATGGCTGTTTTTCTAGCCCGCTCTTGGTATAAGTGTGTGGTCATAATATTCAAGGAAATACTCTTGAAGATAACCTTATATGATAATTGCATTAATGGACATATATAAGTTCTTATTTAAGTATGGAGATTCATATAGCATGCATAGTTAAGTTGGTATATAAAGTAGAGTTCAAGAATATGCGGATAAGTTAGCTCACAATCTATTTAAATACAGGCGGAGCAAACATTAAATCCATGAGCCGAAACTTGCATGGTGGATTTTATGGATCAAAAGTAGTAAGCGCCCGTAAGCCAGAGCTGAAGTTATATGGCAACACAAGACCATTGAATGCTACGACCTTGCGAGAATCTATCAATTCATGGACGCTCAATTACAAGCCTTAAGGCCAATTAAATCAATCAATCAATCAATCAATCGGAAAACCTCCATGCTGGCATATATCAATAAAGTTTCAAGATATCTCTGCGCCTTCAGATTGTAGAACAGCACCAGCATGGCGCTAAGACTAAGCTTTTTCGGATAATACATTAACATCATGCTGATGCTATTCCGGCAGATAGGAGAACAGCTGCATCTGAAGTCCGAGCACATTTCTAGCTCATGTGCAGGATACAGAACAGCATTTTCACTTTGAGTGATGGCACGGTAGCAGCAATTTGGTTTAAATATCACTCAGCTTATAAATAAGCTACTTTTCTGAAAGCTTATATACAATGTCACAGTCAAGTTATATAAAGAGGTGGTCTGCAACTATAGCTTCGCCAATCTAATGGTCTCAATAAGCTGCAAACTGGTGCTATAAAATCTTTCAACCACAATATCGAACGTTACTCTAGTTTCATATTACAGCCGCTCAAACTAGTCATACAGGAACATGTCAGATTCAAAACGATCAGTCCTTATTACAGGCTGCTCAGATGGTGGCTTAGGTAGGTAGATGCAATCCATAAGACTGTACTCTATGACAAGAACTGAACATATTTTAGGCGCCGCTCTTGCACTTGCCTTTCATCAGGCTGGACTTAAGGTTTATGCCACGGCTCGTTCGAAATCAAGGATGGCAAATCTTGCCTCTCATGGCATACAGTTGGAGGTTTTGGACGTTCTCTCAGACACTTCTATCGCTGAGTGTGTCCAAAAGTTTACCGACAATCATCTTGAGCTTGACATCCTGGTGAATAATGCCGGAGTTGCTTATGTCATGCCCTTTTCCGACATGTCATTAGTGGAAGCGAAGAAGGTATTTGACATGAACGTGTGGAGTTATATGGCTGTCACACAAGCCTTCTTGCCATTGCTGCTCAAATCCAAAGGCATGATTGTGAATCAAACCTCTGTCGCTTCCATTACCACAACGCCATTCCAATCAATATACAACGCCTCTAAAGCTGCCATTGCAAAGATTTCGGATTCGCAAAGATTAGAGTTGGCGCCTTTTGGGATCAAGGTTGTTGATCTAAAGACTGGGCTTGTGCAATCTAATCTTATAAACAATACGGGGCAAGTTAGGCTACCAAAAGACTCATTATATGAAGTAGGAAGGGAAAAGATTGAAGCAGTTATGCGCGGTGACTCGTTCATGTCAGATGGAATGCCAACACAGGATTGGGCGAATCAAGTTGTACAAAAGTTGTTGAAAAAGAACCCACCGTACAACATTTGGAAAGGAAACAAGGCCTTATTGGTTTGGGTATGCGGATTCCTGCCGTTTGGGACGCTTGATCCAGTGGTCAAGAAATATTCAGGGCTTGATGTAGTTGAAAGGTTAGCAAAGAGTTATTAAGTGGTTAACAAAGCGTGATGAAATTATTCTATTTAAATATTTGGTTGTTTGGTATAACTATAATTACCTAGGTAGGCATACAATGAGGGCGCCGCGCGCCGATAATGAACGCAAAGTATCAGGACTACCCATTTGTGTTGCATCATCAAAATAACCAGACCGACTACAACTCTCCGATGTCTGAAACACATTGATGCATCGTTGATACATTTTAAGCCTACTTGAGAAAGTACTTAAGTAAGTATGTTACAGGGTCATGTGTAATTGGTTTCCTTATGATTTTCAGCATTATTCGGTCCAACTTCTACCAATTACTGAATGAATATCCACATTAGAATGAAAACGCAGCAAATTGCCATATACATGTGTAAAGGAAACCACAGCATCGTTCTGGTGATTTGTTGATACTCAGTTGCATCATGTTCGTAGCTGACTTGGTATCTCATTCTTCACGCCTCGCTGCCAAATTCAATAAACTTTGTCACCCCAATACTTTAGTCGGTGAAACACTCGACTTGATTTAACTTACTTTGACATCATCATAATCATCATTTGATTGCTTGAATATGCATAAAGTTAATCAGCATAACACAAATCAGAACCGCAGCCACCCATCTTGGCACGCTGCTTCAATGGAGCTATGATGCATCGTACGCTGCTGCTACTCGTTTATGTGTCTACCGATCTATTGATTTATACATTCCTTGTATACGCGATACCAAGGTGTAAAATCTGTCAACCTTACGATTATGGATAAAACAAAACCTCAGAAGTATAGCATAGCTTACTGCGCCATTAATGCATTGGAACGATGACATCGACCTCTTCTGATTTTATATGTCAACCAGGAGAATAAGAAGAATGCACGCCGCCCTTATTCTGGGCCAGTCAGTTCACTTGCTATAATAACTCAAAGTTGTGTGTTTTCTAGAACGACATTGGAAGGTCTCTGGATATCTTTCGCGTAAGTTTTTTCGACTCCACAAGCAAGCCCCCTCAGCCCAACCAGCCAATCAACCAACCAACCAAAGAATCCGCATTGCCGTCGATATCGACTTGTCTACTTTTGGATAACTTAGCTCTTCTCCATCTTCGTACTGGACCTAGTGACTTGGTAAGTTAATTCAGCAGGACCAAAAGACACATAAAGTGCACAGTCCTGTCTCCTTCGTCAGGCACCTCAAAATCTGACCTGCGCACATCTAGAATCATGGACAGACTCCCGACAGATATTCTGCGCGATATTCTCGACTATCTTGATCCAGAATATACAGATGTCAGTTCGCGTATGAAGTTTTGGAAGCCGCCGAAACTAGAAAGAGGTAGTCAAGATGTTTTGGCCGATATACGAAGATTTCGACTAGTCTGTCGCAGATTTGGCGATATTGGAGCACAATATTTATTTCGAATAATAGCCCACAGATATGACAGTAAAAGCTTTGATCGACTCAGCAAACTGGCAGACCATCCTGTATTTGCGGGCCATGTCAAAAAATTCGTATATTTGATGCCTTACTTTTATGTACAAGGTAAATTGTTATCAATAGTTGCTTGAAATTTGTGGTTCAACACTAATCAAATATTCCATGCGAATCAGGTGCGAAAGACTTTACTGAGTTTAAAAAGGACTTCGATGAGTTCCATATGCAGATTGGTTCTTATTCTACAATTTTTCAGGAACCATTACATTGCCTTGAAGTATTCGAGGAACAACAGCATTTAATGAATTCTGGCAATGACCTAAAAATTCTGAAAAAAGCCATGAAATCATTTACGTCGCTTCAGCAGGTACAAATATTATCAGTGCTAGGCGAAAAGGACAACAAGTTGTTGGATCTTGCAGAGAATTATGATGAATGGGACTATGTGGATTGTCGTTGGATTCCAGCATGCCAACATGCGGTAGAAACCATGATTCAAGCTCTTGATTATGGTAGACCGCCTGTCTACTCTTTCGTCTCACCAAGAATGAGTCCTCAGAGCCTGCTTCGCTTGAGTCCAGAGGTCCAAGAGCTGGGCATGTCGACTTGGAGCCAGCTTACTTACCTCAAACTCAATTTTAGTCATATGTCCGATAGAGATACAAACCAAACTCAATTAGAGAGTAAAATTGTTCTACTGTCAGAGTTTTTCAAAACAGTGTTCTCAACAGCAAAAAACTTGATGGAACTTCATATTGGTTTCTTTCCGTCATCGCCGCTTGAATTACAATTAGAAGAAGTCTTCCATGACACTTTTTGGCCCAAATTGCGAATTCTTGGGGTAGAGGCTTGGCGATTGACGTCTGCTGAAATTATCGCAATAATCCAACGACACGGCACAACATTAAGAGGACTCCGATTAGCAAATATAGTTCTTAGAGAAGGGTCACTATGGAGAGATGTAGTTGTTGAGACCAGAGCGCTAGATTTAGAATGGTTGTCTTTGGATGACATTGATTATGAACTAGAATTTGACCGCAAATCCAGAGAGAGGCCAACTTACATCTTTCCAGACACTTCAGATGAATCAGAGAATGGCGCTGGTAGCGACTATTCTTCTGTTGGATTTGGCTTCAATATCTCGCTGGACGGCTCAACATCAAGCCATGCGGGTGAAAGTAGCAACATCTCAACATCTTCACATCACTCTTCTTCTCAAGAATCACACATCAACCAATCATCAGGTACATATAGTCCTACTACATCCCACTCTCAGAACGGCGGAGAACAGGACAACTTTGCCGGCCCTTCATCTAGTGGCACAGGGGGAAATACTGATCCTGTTCATCTTATACCAACTGGTGTTATCGAAAGACCCGGTATGAACGGTAAGGGTGTCATGCTGGCTAATGGGTCAAATCGTTTCGATGAGCAATTATCGGACATGAGCATCAACCTTGAGGACGACGGTAATATCGTGACAGAATTGCAGATGGTCCATTGGGAAAGGTGGGCTGTAGGTAGAGATGTCTACACAGGTCGCAAATATTCCAGAGATCTGTAACAACTACAAGCAGCATGCAAAACTGAAAACGATGACACTCGTTTTGATTTTCAAAAGTCCTGTGTTTAACACAAAACAATTTCCCCAGCTTTGGACAAATCGTAAAGATATATTATACCACACGTACAGTCCGCACTTTAACATCACGAAGCCCCTCTCCTTTGTTAATATCTCAGCTCCCACATCAATTCATGCATCATCATTTTGCTTTTCTAGTCTTGTATAGTCTGTCTCTTCCGATCCGCCTTAGCCTGTTATACTCTTCTTGAACGCTATATACCATTCTGTCATTATCGGTTTGCTTTTTTCTTATCCAGCTCATTCTGTCTGTCTTTACCAACCTGCACTTTATATCATCTGCTTTTTGCCTTCTAGCACAGGAGTTCTTCCTCAGTCTGTCCTTTCCGAGTGTACGATACTCTGTCTATTTTGTGTTTTTGAATAAGATACCATTCTTGCTCTAGTGTCAAAGTCCTTTCTTCTTCCTTTCTTCCTCTTTCTACGCTCATCGGCTGCTGTTGCGCCCAAGTACCGTGCAGTGAGATCACTTTGGTCTATAATCAGTATCAAAAAACCAAATGGTTAAGTAGCACCAATGCACAATTCCAATCTGTACAAGTCAATTTGAAGCACATATTGTGAGAGTCCCTTTTTTTAGTCGACCAAATTAGAACACTTTCACTATTCTAAAAATACAAATATTCAGTATTCAGTATTCAGAATTCAGAATTCAGACACAAACGAAGAATCAACTTTGGGTTCTGGATCGCGGGTTGAGACGTTGAAAATGCACAGTACAAACCATAAAAGAGATTCTTAATTGAACAAAGAACAGAAATTCTTTAAAGATTAATCAATTAAAAAATTATCGCAACTTAGTCTTGAGGTATATATCCTGGGAGGAAAGTGGAACTAGGACGTAAATAAACAAAAACTAAAAACTTTTTCAAAAAAGACGCAACTTTCCATAAGATAAATGCATATGTATGATATAAGAAAAATGTAGCGCAAAATTGTATGCCAGAACAGAATTCCATAAAACTAAAAGCAGGAACGCAAGGAAATGCAACGTGAGAAGAATATAAAAAATCGAAAAGTACTCAAGATGCAATCACAAACACCTGCAAACAAAGCCATAAAGACAAAGGAAAAGCCCTTATGTACATACATTAGTTGGAAAGCAATATTTAAAATCCTTCGCTATTTTTTTTCGCTTATTTTTCTCCTTCATAAAAGTTCGAATGACAAAATGAGCATCTCAAACCCCAGCTGCCGTCTTTGCAGCCTCAATTAGTGCGTCTGAATCTCCAGTCTGCATTATCATTTCCCAAAACGCGCCCCTCTTTTGAATCAAATTCCATGGTGTATCGTACTCCAAAACTCGTCCATCGTCTAAGACCAAGATTCTATCATAATCAATGATAGTCTGCAATCGATGGGCGATCACCAGTAACGTTGTGGAAGCAAACTCTTCCCGAACAGAACGTTGAATCAAAGCATCGAGTTCCATGTCTACAGCAGAAGTAGCCTCATCCAAAATCATAATCTTTGGTCGTGATAGGATAGCACGGGCAAGAGCTGTAAGCTGCTTCTGACCAGCGCTGAGATTAGATCCTCCTTCTGCAATGCTAGAATCAAGAGAGTTGAAGATGTTGGAATTGTTGGCAGGTGCTAGAGTGCTAGTAGCGCTCGAAGTGGATTCTTCATTCATCTCGTCGCGGGAAGTCTTAACCAGGTGCACTCGTTCCAAGGCGTCGCGTAGCTCTGAGTCGGAATGTTGGTTGAATGCATCGAGGTTTGATCGAATGGTTCCAGAGAACAAGACAGGGTCTTGTGGTATAATGGTCAATCGACTTCGGAGGTCATACAGAGGGACCTTTGAGATATCCAGGTCATCAATGTAGATAGCACCTTCACTTGCGTTCAAGAATCTGAATAAGGCAAGTGTCACAGAACTCTTGCCCGCACCAGTTCTACCAACAACACCAACTCTTTCTCTTGCTTTAGTCTCAAATGAGAGTCCTTTGAGAACAGGTGGTAGACCTGTATCGTATGAAACGACGAGGTTATCAAATTTGACCTTGCCCTCGGACGGCCATGAGGCTGGTGGTGTAACACCGGACTGATCCTCTGTTGGCAAGAGTGTATATTCAATGATACGCTCGGCACTATTCATGTCCAGCTCAAGATCTGCATATCGACGCAAACACCAAATGCAGTTCGAAGTGTACTCGAGTGCAAATGTCAACGCAAATCCAGCCAATGCTGCATCAATTCCTGGTGTTGAGATGACAACCAATGCTATAATGGTTGAAAAGAATGTACCGACAAAAGCTAATCGAATCGACATCCATCGATTTGACAACCAAAGAAAGTATGAAAGTTCAGCATAAGCATCGATCTACATGAAATATGTTAGCTTAGTGGCTCAGAAAAATCTGTCGAAAAAAAAATACCTGGCTAAACATCTTCTCAATGTACTCCTCAGCTTTACCAAATGCTCGAATAGTCGCAACGCCAACAATAACAGATCCATACAACTCAAGGATAGGACTCTTCTTGTTCGATTCCATTCTCTTCAATTCTCTTGCTGCATTCAAATAGTAGATAGCGTAGTAGTATGAGAATGCCAACAAAACTGCCGAAAAAGCTATCACATATGGTGATACGACGATTCCAGCGACGACAACACCAACCAAAGCTAAGAAATTGAGGAAAAAGAATGCAACGTGGTTGCCCAGGACAATATCAAACTTGGCAAAATCTGCGGAGAATCGGTTCAGGATTCGTCCAACAGGCACAGTGTCAAGCCATCTCAAAGGTGTCCTCAAGATCGTGTATGTCATATCTTTGAAGACAATCCGACTTGATCTCAAGCATCCAAAGAACAACACAGCGTATTTGAAGGTACCTATGACGACGACAGCAGAACTTATGGCAAGGTACATCAAAATCCAATATTTAAGGGATTTCTCTTCAGATTGAGGACTGATGTGCTGCACTGTTTGAACAAGGAAAGAATTGGTAGGTTGATAATTGCCTATAGATTCTGTGTCATAACTTCCAGACCATAGCTTGAGCCACCAGGTTCTTGCTAGACTACCAGATTGCGCTACTCCAAAGAAGAACGCACAAGTGATCCAGAATGGATAACCTCCACTTGAATTCAGGAACCGACGATAAATATCTTTCTTGACAGCACCTTGCTCCCTGAATTCCTCTTGCACAAAGGTTTTAGCTTTCCTCTTATCAATTGCCACGCCATTCTCCGGTGTAGGAATAGCTGTTGTGCCGTCGCCTTCAGCAATGGTTTCGACCGTGAGTAGATCATCATCTTTCTCCTGATCATCGATTGCCATTATCTTGGCTAGACTTCCTGATCGTCTTAGTACTTCGACCTCCCCAGCGTGCTCGACTCGTCCGTTAGCTAAGCTGACCGTATACTTGGCCCGCGATAGGCAGAGATGAACATGATGAGTGACTAAAATTCTGGTCCGACCCTTCGTCAAATCTCCAGTCAATCCCCTGATAAATATCTGTCTGCCAACATGGGCATCAACTGCGGAGAAGATGTCGTCCAAGATCAAGATTCCAGCTCTAGAGTAAAGCGCTCGGGCAAAGGAAAGTCGCCATTTTTGTCCTCCACTAAGGTTGATACCGCTGGCACCAATCTCGGTCTCGTCACCGTCCTCCATGATTGCCAGGTCTTTCGTCAAAGCACACGCTCGTAGGACACGCTTGTATCTCGACTCTATGTAGGGCAAACCAAAGAGAATGTTCTCCTTTATTGTAGCGTTTTCAATCCATGGTATCTGCGCCACATATGCAACCGCAGATGGTAAAATCCAATTTTGTATGTTGGCTTTCGCATCATGCCTCTCTGATGGTAGTGGAGCTTTTGGCATCTCGATATGCCCGGAAAGTACATCTGCTTCACCCAAAAGAGCTGAAAGCAACAAACTTTTACCACTTCCCGTGCTGCCTGAGATGACAGATAGCTCATTTCGAGGAAACTCAATATCCATATCACGTATAACAAAACGATCTTGTTCTTTTTCGTTGTTGTCTGCAGCCCATGCGACTGATGCGTTTCTGAAAGCGATCTTTTCAGTATGCACTATATTGTCCTCCTTTTCTGGGGAATCCAAGTAGTCTTGAATACGCTTTGATGAAACCTGAGCATCAAGCAAGTCTCTGTACGATAATTAGCTTCTGTGTATCATAGAGTGTAAGAGCAGGATGAACTGACCCTATAAGTTCTGGAACTACAGACATGACAAATTCGAGTTCGTTGAATAAGGAGATAGCTGTGAAGGCTACAGATGGTACTAGCCGCCCATTAATAGTTGCATGGACGGAGAGCGATACTACAGCAAGAAAGATAGGTCCGATGACCCAAAAGAACAAGAGGGCGGTATCAGCGACACAGATTCGCAAAATCTGTGCCAACTCTTCTTCTCTAACATCTTCAATTCTCTTTTGCCATTGGCCCTCCAAAGCGGAGAACTTGATTTGACGTATTCCCTGTAGGGCTTCTGACAAGACAGCCATCTTCTTATCTCTGACTTTCATAACTTGGTCCTGTGCTTTTGTGTATATGTTGGCCACATATGAATTAAAAGGAAGGAGAATAATGTTGACAGAAACACCCGCTAACATACTCTGCCAGCCTAGAATCTTATAAAGGAAGAATAGACCAATAATGAGTGTGAAGACCGTCTCAACAAAGATGACGTTCCAGGCGGCAAACGTGGAGATACGTGTAGTGTCAACGGCCATAAGGTTCACAACGCCTTGTTTGAACCCCTTTAGCGCGTCTTCTTCATCATCATCGGCATCACCATTCTTTTTAGCAGGCTTGAGCGCCTCCGATGGCTCAATGGGCTCTGAAATATCGTCCATGACTGTTTTATCCTGCTTTTGTGTCCCTTTTATATCCTTCTTCCTTGTTGTCTTGTCAAATACAAGTGCTGAGAGTTGGGATCGAATTTTGATACTGAGATTACCATAACCCAAGTAGAGCATAGCATTCATGACGAGACTACTTATTGTCATAGACAAAAATAGGCCCAAAGCGTACAGCCAAAGTCTGTTATCCTTCACTACTTTTTTGTTTTCTAATGACTGTATTATCTTCAGCATAAAGACTTGTGGTAAGAATTGGAGACACGAGACAACGAGCTGGAAACTCCATTGTTTGATAAAATCCCCGAGATGTGCTCTTATGATGTGTACGCATAATTTGGCCTGTCGGGGTACCTTCCAAAAACCATCCCTTAAAGGAAAGGATGACTTGTCGTTACTCAAGCATGAAAGATCGCTCTGTTCGAGATGTTTCGTCTTGTTGGCGGTTTTGAGAATCGGAGCAGGCCACGCAAATGTGATTCGAGAAATGACAGATGCTGTCTTCTCACCATCGACAACTCGTCCGTCACGATACACTTTTGGTCGTCGTGGAATTGTGGTAGAGAGCAGCAGAATTAACACTGATGCACCTAGCTGACCACAGAACAGGCCAAAGTCGAGGTTGTTGATGACGGCAGGATTGAGTAGGAACAATACAAATTCTGTTCCCAGGACCGCAGATAGCGCCAATGTGACAAACAGTAAATGCAACGAACATGCGAAAATCAATTTGAAAGCTCTTTCTTTGAAGAAGTATAACGAGTGACCTATCAAGAATAACTTGAAAACAAAACTTAGCATAACCCTTCTGAACAAAATGCGATTTTGAAACCTACCCATGACACTGCAACAAGTATTGACCCTATGATAAAATCATATTGTGTTCCAACAACGGCTCGTGTCAACAGTGCGGTCGAGATACCACATCCCGCGATACTTGACAAGAGTATGAGAACTTTTTGTATCTTGACGTTGTATGCTGCTTCGGATGCCTCTGTTGCTTGTCCATCTTGATCTGAAAAAATTTCCTTTAGTCTAATTTGACCTTCGTGTTGAGACTGTTTGTGTAAAGCTCTAGATCTTCGGATGATGGGAATCCCTGAGATAATTGAGGTGGCTGCAGCTGCTGCACCCAGTGCTGTAAAAATGGTATCTAGCGATGCCAGCATGTCGACTAAAAATGCTAGAGAACGAAATTTTGGACAATGACAAGTAAAAGAAGGAAGAAAAGAAATAATGAAAGAATGGTTGTTTCTATTCGCCGTTCATCTATTGCAAGTATTAGCACTTTCACAACAGTATTCCACCTTGGTCTTTTCAATACAACAAATTCAACGAAAGTGCAAAATGAACAGTGGAAGAAGAATAGCTTGATTGATGGTCGCCTCTTATATATATGTTGCTACCGACTTGTTTACAAAGAGGGTTAGAATTAAAGAAGGGGCGGATAAGTGAGTAATGGATGCAATAGATGAAGAATATGCAGAGTCAAGTCATTTAGACTCAAGCCTGAAATAATAAAGCAATCGGATCATAGGCATCTGGGAAGAGATTTTTTTTAAATTTTGGAATGCGATATCCCCTGCGATACTAGGAAGATAAAAAAAATTATCCCTCCATGGGCAAAGAAAGATATGATGATGATGATTAGCTCGCATCTATCATCCTAGCCGTTGCTTATGCATCTCAAATGTCAGATTGCCAATACCTAGGCTAGATCTACACAGTTTAGGTAAGTAAGAATACACAAGTCAACTACTAAGTATGACTCCCATCTCGTCATCCCGCGATTGCTATACTTGACAGCGTTAGGCTGATACCGCCGATAAGTGTGATATCACATCTCCCTAACCCATTTGTCGACCCAGTTGACGCTAAATCTATGTAAGCTTCGAAACCAGACTTAGCATCTTGCAGGAAGTACCGAGCTAGGATTAGCATTAGTGCTCGATGTACTGTACAAGATGCTGTAGCAAGTATCCAAACGAAAAGCGGAATATCTACTTCATCCTTGCACGAAACTCCTCTTCCCCAGTGGCGAGTGTTTTCTGTGATGGAGTAAACTGGCACAAGATTAAGAGATTTGATATAGTTTGAGATATGGCCGCATATGCCTTTGGACACAGAGTGACAAAGTAGACTATCCGCAATCCCTGTCATATCGCTTGAGATAGTGGACGACATCATCATCACAATTCTTGAATCGTAGCAATTGTATGAGGTGATCATATGAATGGATCCATAATATAGTACCCCAACATTCGCTCAAGTCGAACGAATATCTACTTGGTTCTCGGCATACAAAACCGGGCTACCCATGCTTAGAGATGAAGGGAAAGAACTTCATCAAAGCTATTAAATCATGTGGTTAAATCTGTGTTACAAAATGTTATGATCTGTATGACTCAAGATATATATGATGAGAATATGCTAGTATGCAATGTTTTAACGAGAAAATGTGTTAGATGATTAACTTATTTAGGCATCTTGTCTAGAACTTTATTTCCAGAACTCTTGCCTCGAGCTCAGTGTTTTAAGAATTTCTGCAAAGGCTGTCGTGTAACCCACAATATTGAAATAGCAACAAATGAGATTGCTAATATATTGCGACATATACCTACACATCCTGCTGGCCTGTACTGAAACATGAATTTCTTTATCGTACAATGCGATCAACTGTTATATTTCTTCCATCAACGTTGCAACTCTAATCCGACTTCTTTCACTATCCCATGGCTCAAAAACAAAGATAATAGCTCCATGGTGTTGGATGAACAGCCACACAGAGCAAACACTCACTTTTCAAAATGGTCAATTCTAAGCTGTTATTTTTTACAAGAAATAGTTCCTCTACCCATTTGATATTATTCTACTTTCAATGCATATTACATTGTTTAATGTTGGTAATATAATATATCCCGGAAAAAAAATCAACTAATGGGAAACCTTAAATGCCGGGGTTCTATATATTCCTCTTACTCAAGTGAATTCCTATTTATTACACCACAGTGGGGTGAAATGGTTTTCAAGTAACATATTACATAGTGCTCCACATCAGCAGCTATAGCATGAAGGGCACAGGGAAAAAAAACGTTGTTGACTCATTCAATGGTCCAGTTGCAGAAGTTGGAGCCCTTTATGCAGAACATAGCATCTCGCACATGATTGAATGGTGCTAAACATTTGATGATTTGATTTTTTAAAACATGACAAGTTTAGATCTATGCTCACTTAACTTCGGGATGTGAATCCCGATAGTAGAAGAATTGATGTATTTTAAATCTGTATGAGTGTCACTACCAAGATTTTGAATACAGCTTGTAACCTATGAATGACTCACGGTCATGGATTGACTAAATGTTGACATACTACCTGTCAAATCCAGACTCTTGGAATTCTAAATTCTGGAAAGTTTGGCTGGCTTGGAGGTCCCTACAAGCCTGTCTTGATCTCGATACTCGACCGTGTCTGAAAGAAATTTAGAAAAAAATTCTTGTTATAATCATCGAAATTGATATTTGGAAGTGCTTTCAAATATGGCGCCTCTTTTAGAACCATAAGAATACCAATAGTAAACCAAATAAATCATCTTCTCGATTGATGGATTTGAAAGTCGGATTAGACAGCTCATTAGGGAGGGCAGAAGACTCGATGCTTCCACTTAACAAGCTGAACGCAGTTTTCAGTCAACTTCAAATTTGATCAAGTTGGCACGCGGTGTTATACAAAGTTGGTTACGAATTAAACATGAGGTGACATAAGTCAATTCAGAAGGAGGTCTAGATCTCTTGAAAGGGCGTTCACGGGAAAATCATATCATGAAATACCTAAGTATGTAGATAGCTATTATATTAATGACAGCAATCGACTCAGATTTAGGGAAGACTTGACTTCTTTGTAGACTTGTTAGTTTTACTCTTATTTCAAACTATAAATATGACGATACCAGGGAGCAGGATTGTAAATACCGCAGCTATGTTCATGAAACTACAAAGTGTGTATAAAGAAGCTCTGGCTAGCATACTGGAGATGACATTTGGCCTGATTGTGTTCTAGCTTGAGCCTACATACTTACTTAGTGAAGAGTCTCTGCATACTAAGTAGACAGGCCTTGTGTTCGCGTTCATGGGTGTTTGTTCCATGAGAGAGGATGCATATGCCTTGCTCGTTGTTATAGAGGATTGGCGGCTAAGTAGCTCTGCCGTCCGCTCATGGCCATTCATTGATCATCGCGAGGGGGGGAACTAGTGCTGGCTGGCTGGCTGGCTGGAAGCTCGTAGTATGTCAGAAGTCGAGTTGGTTGGCAGCTTGCTTGGTGGTATCCGTCCGTTAGGTGCAGTCTTCCTCCTCCTCCAGAAACAACAACAGCAACACCCGCCAAACCATGTGAGTGCTCAATGCCTCTTCGTGATTTCACATATTCCGAACATACATGTTACATCCATTGACTATTGGTTCATCACCTCAACGTCCTCATCAATAATCCATCAACGTTATCGCTACAGCATACTTAAGGACTTCACAAGAGAAACACGTCTCGCAAGCCGACAGTAGAACTCTAAGCGGTTATCTCTGTAGGAATGCCTGTCACAACAACTCTATCAATTCATTGGCACCTCGAGAATCAGCCAATATACGCAGCACATTTCGAGCCCAATGGCAAGGGAAGACTAGCTACGGCTAGTGGTGACAATATCGTCCGAGTATGTCCAATGTCTCGCGCCATAACCCATTCTTTAGCTAACTAGACGACTCGTAGTTATGGAGATTACATGGTGAGGATGACAAAAAAGTCACCTACTTAAGCACACTCAGCAAGCATACACAAGCTGTAAATGTCGTCAGATGGTGTCCGAGAGGTATGTACTTGATGACTGGAGGCCCTAATTCATGTAGATGATGATGATACTAATAACGTGTTTAGGAGAGATGCTAGCATCAGCCGGAGACGATGGAAATGTGATCCTTTGGGTGCCATCAGACTCACACACTACTAAAGCAACATTTGGAGAAGACGAAGCAGACGACAAGGAAACATGGAGACAAAAACACATGTGCCGTTCAACTACTGGAGCAGAAATCTACGATCTTGCTTGGTCTCCAGATGGGGAGTATTTCATCACTGGAAGCATGGACAATATTGCCAGAATCTATAACTCACAAACAGGTAAATGCTCTTAAATTCAATGAATCTTCCCTAGTTTCTAACATGCACCATAGGACATATGGTCCGACAAATTGCAGAGCATAACCATTATGTCCAAGGCGTCGCCTGGGATCCATTGAACGAATACGTGGCGACTCAAAGCTCAGACAGATCCGTTCACATATACTCGTTGAAGACCAAGGATGGGGTCTTTACTCTCAACCCGCACGGCAAGGTTTCACGGATGGATCTACCTGCAACGAGAAGGACGACGTCGAATAGCCCAGCACCTCAAGACTCGAATATGACCCCTTCAAGACCGAGCTTAACTTCAGAACCATCCAATCCTCTAGCGTCGCCAGTGCCATCGATGCCAGGTACTCCCACGTCATTCTCTTTACCAATGAACCCTCCAATGAAGGGACACAGTAGACGCTCTTCGTTCAGCTCATCTCCATCTATGAGACGGTCGCCGTCACCTTCTCCAGCACTTCCTTTACCTGCCATTAAACATATGGAATCGCCAAAATATCACACTATGGGTGCGCGAAACGCCAATATATACTGTAATGACGCCATGACATCGTTCTTTAGAAGACTTACTTTCACACCAGATGGCAGCTTGTTGTTTACTCCTGCCGGTCAATACAAAGTATCACATCCTACTGCGGAAGATGGTGTGAAGAGCGCTGATGAGGTCATCAACACTGTTTACATATACACTCGAGCTGGATTGAACAAACCCCCAGTAGCACATTTGCCAGGTCACAAGAAGCCGTCGATAGCTGTCAATTGTTCGCCGATCTTGTACACATACCGAAAATCGAATGTTAAAACTAAACACATCACTGTAGACACGTCTGCGTCTGCTGACGATACGATACCGTCACTCCCTCCACCAGCATTGAGCACAGATATGGACCCGCCCTCAAATTCCAACACACCACAAATACCCTCCAACACGGCCTTCTCGCTTCCATATCGAATAG
>Ga0160427_10001041_pt1 | contig 16993 bp, 16 predicted proteins | sample SolpanmetagenomL_FD_108194 | JGI IMG/M metagenome (GOLD analysis project Ga0160427, IMG submission 108194) | Solar panel surface microbial communities from Lawrence Berkeley National Laboratory, California, USA - L | ecosystem: Engineered > Built environment > Solar panel > Unclassified ...
ATGGACAAGCCAATCGAGTCGGCTTTTTCCGAGGAGGCGGTCTAAGTGGTCGGCCGCGAACTCCTCGCTTTATGCCCCCATGGGGAAGACCATCTGGGGGTTCGAATGAGAGGAGAAGGAGAGGGAAAGAAAGAGGAGGACAGCAACAGCAACAGCGACGATACTATGATGAGCATGGTGATGATCCAAGATTTGTCGAGGTTGAGGATGATACGAGTGATGAAGGCGACAGGGATGATTATGGCGTTGAAGATGTTGTTGGGGATAGATTGCAATTTACTGGCTATGACATGGGAACTGGTATAAGCGAGAGACGAAATAATAATGCTTACAAAGAATACGAACAAGAGGTTTATTATGACAGGAATGGACAATGGCAGGAGGACATGATGGCACAAGAAGAAGCACTGCTTGAAGGAGCATTACGAAGAATCAGACGAGCAAGACACAGAGGCGACGAGAATATCAATCTTACACGCGAAGAACTCGACGCGCTCGAGCGAAACCAGCTCATACCACAAGGCCGACTTCCACCACGTCCTCCGCTGCCACATCGCGCGTCATCCGGCAGCGAGCGCGAAAGACGTAACAGAAATGCTCCCGAATCTACATCACTGAGACCTGGCGACGCAAACGCATCAAGGCTGAAAACGCCATCTCCTGCTAAACCCAAGCCAAAATCAGCACTACCAAGCAGCGAACGTCCATCTCCACACCGACGATCCAGTCCACTCGCTCAAGAACCTCTTCGACGGGCTTCACCTCGTTCAGGCCTACGCAACTTTACAGCGCCAGCGGCCGGCTTCATCGACACACGAATCTACGACGACGCTACGGCCATGGGCTATCGAGCTCGCTCATCTACACTCGCCGCTCCTGCTTCACAGCGGTCGTTACCTGACGATCCGAACTGGGCTCGGACGTCGCGCTCTCGTGATGTTTCGTCGTCAAGTAATCTCGAGTACGACCACGACGAGTATTATGCGGAAACGCCACGACGCAACGTATCAGGACCAGCAGGAATGTCATACACAGCTAATATGAGAAGAGCCTCTCCACTCCCCAATTCAGCTGCTGTATTGAGAGTTCCTGTAGGCCGCGTGCGTGGTCCGGTTGTGCCTGGTTATGAGAGACAGCAACGACAGGCTAGTGGGTTGAAGCAGGAGGTCATTGAGATTAGTAGTGACGATGAGGAAGATTCAGAGGAGGAAGAGGATGATGGTGTTATGGTAGAGGAGCCGCAAGTGAGGAGTCGATTTGCTAAAGTCCCTGCGCCGGATGCTGTGGGTGGACGGGCCATGCGAAAAAGATGGTGATGTTCTGTACGATATTGACTTCGCGATTAGACCCATGAAAGAATGTTTTCCTGCCATGCTATATTGTGCTGTCTGCGTGGAAAGTGCTACCTCTATGTCTATATTGTTATTCGGTGCAGTTGCAATTCGGTGCTCGGGCATCTTCAGAAGCGCTCCGACCGGCTTGCTGTGCCCCCATATGCTCCTGCTTGCATTGTCTCCAAACTGCCAGCTTGAGACTCAACAAGGGCGGCAATAGCCGTCTACCCTCTGCTTATGTTGCACTCTTAACACATGCACATACACATCCAGCCGACCCATCTCAGTAATTTCAAAAAAACCATGGTGCGAAACCAAATCCTACTGCTAACTCGAGCGCACGAAAAAGGTTGCCCTCAGCAATCTCCACACCCTTTTTCTTTCGCTGAGTTACGATTTCCACTTCGCGAATGTGTGAATGCCAAGCCTTTGGGATGTGGTGTTTACTATCGTTCAATTCACCTGATTACAGAACCTTCAGCTCTGTCTCGTTGTAGTTGGGCTGGTATGCTGTGGGTGTGCGGCGATTGGGAAGGTTTCTCTTGCATGGATATGTGCTCTGTTCAGAACTGGGAGTGCAGATTGGCCTTTGGAGGCTGCGACTTTCTCTTGTCGTTCTGTTTGTGTTTCGATATATTGTGGTCGAGACGAGGAGGAGGAGCAAACCAGCACAACATACTGGTTCGAGATGTGTTTGCTTCCTGTTCTATTCAATCCTCGTAATCCATCTCCTGCTCATCCATCGGCTCTCTCGGTTCCTGTGCTTCATGGAACTGTATCGTGTCGTCAATATAGCTCAGAACAGCACCAACGCTATCCTCGTTCTGGACATCAAGCTGCAGGAACGAAACCATTCCATAATCATCAATTAACTGCGCAACAGCCTTATTCAGCCTCGCAAACGTATCTTTCTGCTCCCCCTTCTTCACCATCACACCCTTCTTCTCATCTTCCTCCAGCGTAGTGTCGAACATATTCCGCGGATCATCCTCCAGCAACTCCACGGTCGGGTTGATGAAACGCTTGAACTCGCGCTTACTCATCGTATCCTTGACGAGATCCATCTTACTCAAGACGTTGATATGCGGCATCTCCAGCATCAACATGGCACTCATGGCGCTCAACGTGCCCGCAAAGAACTTGGCCCGATCAACAACAAACGTCGCCTCAAGCAAATACGCCGCGCACAGCTGCACGTTCAAACTGCCTCGACTCAGATGCTTGACCAACGCCGGCACAATCGGAACATGCGTGTACAGTTCAATCTGTCCAGGCATGTCTATAATGATCAGATACTCCTCGCCGACGGTCTCCAGAGGGTCGGTTAGGAAATCCAGGTTCTCGAGCAGGAACTCGAAGCAGTAGATTAGGCCGCCGTTGGGACCTAGCGACATTTCTTCCATGACGTCGTCGAGCGAGATGAGGTCTTTGATATCGATGTCGGGGGCGTAGACGAAGGAGGTCGCGGCGGGGTCGAGGTTGATGTAGATGGCGGAGCGGCGGTTGGCGCGGAGGTGGGAGATTAGGGCGGAGCAGAAGGTGGTCTTGCCGGCGCCGGCTGGGCCCATTACTAGGACGCCGAATTTGGACATGTTTGGGTGATGGATGGGAGGATGAGGATGAATATAAAAGCAATGAGATTTGCTCAATGCTCTACTCCTCCGGCACGTCTCTTGGTGCTTTAAGAAACCCAGGTCAGATCGGAGCCTGCCAATTGTTTGGCCTGGTGTCTCCAGAGTTGACAAGCTGTGTCTTTCTATCACAATATCACAGCACTTGACGTTGAATGTTTCACTTTCGTCTCCTCCCCCACCCAGATTCCTCGATTTGCGGTCGGTTCCGTGGTATTTGGTCTCAATAATAAGCAAGAGATTCTCCGAGGCTTCACAGCGACACGCTGGACGAGAGCACTACAACAACGCAGGAAATATTGTTTGATTCAAATCAGATCGACATGTCAGTCCACGTGCCAGAGCATTGTTTTTCGAGTCGTCGGCGACTCTTCGGCGTCTTCGCAAAAAGCCAATGAGGGACTCCCTGCCCCACATCCGGTAGATGATGCCTTCGACTCAACAGAAGAAAAGTTAGAAAGTTAAAGACAACCCCCTCCATCTCCTCTACATACGTCTCTACACCAACACCAACTTTACAACCACCGATATATTCACCTGCTCTCATCGCTAGCCACCTGCACTTGCTATCGTGACCATCGCATCGAGCTTTCAGCTAATCCTCCACCTCCTCTCCAGAATCTAGATCCTCTACACGCCCTACAAAATGGTTGGAATCGTCAACGGTAACAGTACCAACAAGGGCACTTTCCTTTTCACCTCCGAGTCTGTCGGTGAGGGTCATCCCGACAAGATTGCCGACCAGGTCTCCGATGCCATCCTCGATGCCTGCTTGAGGGGAGACCCTCTCTCCAAGGTCGCTTGCGAGACCGCTACCAAGACTGGTATGATTCTCATCTTTGGCGAAATCACCACCAAGACTCAGGTCGACTACCAAAAGACTGTTCGCGATGCTATCAAGGACATTGGCTACGATGACTCCTCCAAGGGTTTCGACTACAAGACTTGCAACGTCATGAACGCTCTCGAGCCCCAATCCGCCGATATCGCTCAAGGTCTTCACTACGATGAGGCTCTTGAGAAGCTCGGTGCTGGTGACCAGGGTATCATGTTCGGTTATGCCACTGACGAGACCCCCGAATTCCTTCCTCTCACCCTCCAGCTTGCACACGCCTTGAACGCCGAGATGACGAGACAGCGCAAGGACGGCACTCTCAAGTGGCTCAGGCCTGACACCAAGACCCAGGTTACCGTCGAGTACAAGCACGATAGTGGTGCCGTTGTCCCTCTTCGCGTTGACACTGTTGTTGTCAGTGCCCAGCACGACGAGCATATCGAGGTCGAGGACCTCCGTAAGCAGATCAAGGAAAAGATTATCAACAAGGTCATTCCTTCGAAGTACCTTGACGACAAGACCGTCTACCACGTAAGATCAGTAAATCATCCAGATTTTTGACTTCAAAACTTACATTTTTCCCTAGATCCAACCCTCTGGCAAGTTCATCATTGGTGGTCCTCAAGGTGATGCTGGTCTCACCGGACGTAAGATCATTGTCGACACCTACGGTGGGTGGGGTGCCCACGGTGGAGGTGCTTTCTCGGGCAAGGATTACTCCAAGGTCGATCGTTCCGCTGCTTACCTCGCCCGCTGGATCGCCAAGTCTTTGCTCAAGGCTAAGCTCGCACGCCGCTGTCTTGTCCAGCTTTCTTACGCCATTGGTGTCGCTGAGCCTCTCAGTTTGTTCGTCGAGACCTACGGCACCAGCGACAAGTCTTCCGATGAGCTCGTTGAGATCATCAGGAAGAACTTCGATATGAGGCCTGGTGTCATTGTCAAGGAATTGAACTTGACCAACCCCATCTACAACAAGACCGCCAAGAACGGTCACTTCACTGACCAGTCCTTCCCTTGTAAGTTGTTATCTCATGGGTCTAATCACTAATTGCTAACATTCATCTCAGGGGAACAACCTAAGGACCTCAAGCTCTAGATGTTTCAGCCTAGTTATCCGCCCTCATATCTGTCATACATATGTTTGGATCTCGGAAAAATTGCTGTTTAGGAGTCTCCATGAGCTACGAAAAAAGGGTGGTCAACGTTCTGATTTTTTGTCTTTGATTTGTTATAATAAAAATTGGTGAAACAGGAGGAGCATTTCACAATTGGCGTTGGTACCAAGCGCTGGCCGCGCAAACCTCAAATTATTCAACATTATACCCCAACCTCCACTATCTACAGCAGTGGAGGGGCTAGTGCTTGCACACAACATATAGAAAGAGACACGTCGATTGAATATATGATCACGTAAAAAGAGATAGACGAGATAGAAAGAGAGACTGTCTGTCGTCCTAGTAGTTTTCATTGTTGGAAGAGGATTCAACAGACTCTTCCACTACTGGGACGATGGAGAAGAATCAAATCTGCTTTGATTGAAGTCGATGTAGTTTCCCAATGTCAATATTGTGTTTTGTTCATCTGTATTGTCATTGTTACCAGGAAGTAGTTCCAACCATCTGTATTTCATCACAGTCTTCCAGATAAGACACGTTATAGTACAACGAAGAAGCAACGACCTGCATCTCCCTTGAGGTATATCTAATATATGTGTAAGCAATTCGTGGACTATCAAGGAAGCATGATCTGACGGAATCAGGAGCTGAAACATAATAGTTGATCTGACACAAGGATGAAGCAAAGCCAAGAGTTTACCTAATAACCTTATTTTCGGTACCCACCGTCCCATATCGTGATCACGAATCGCAGCGTGTAGTTCAACACGTGCCAGCCTAGCATCAAAATGACCATGTTTCCAATGCAGAGCTGTGACGTTCCTGCATCAAAATCTTTCAGATATGTTCACATCTTTGTTCCGATCACACTGTCAACAGCTCATCGTCTTTGGAGTATAGAACCTGTGTCCATTGCTACTCTTTCCCTACCGCCAGTATGAGGTAAGTATCATCTTGGTCTGTATCTTATAAAGACTGGTCTGACAAGACAATCATCCAGATTCGGTCAGCAGCTCCGTAGCTCTCTAATCAAAGACTACTACCATTCCTACATTGCCTACGACGATCTCAAAGCCAGTCTGACAACGCCTTGGGAGAATCATCCTACAAAAGAACATCCGAACCTTCCCAAACGGAAATGGACTGAGGATGACGAGCAGCGATTCATCCGCCAGCTCGAACAGGAGCTTGACAAGGTCTTCACCTTCCAGCATGTCAAGAGCGATGATATCATCCGTCGGATTAAGGCTTCCGAGACAGAGGTCAATGATGTGATTGGCAAGCAACAACAGGCAGATGACCAGCAGAATACCAGGGTGACGGAGCCACCAAGCGAGGAGGACTATGAGCTGCTGGAGGAAGATTTGAGTGATATAATTGCGGATGTGCATGATCTAGCCAAGTTCACGCAGCTGAATTATACAGGTTTTCAGAAGATTATAAAGAAGCATGATGTGAGGACGAGCAACGAAAGAAATATATACGCGAACTCTGGCTGACTAGGCATGCAGAAAACGACGGGTTGGCACCTCAAGCCTGTGTTTGGAACACGACTGAGTGCAAAGCCTTTCTGGAAGGACAACTACGATGCTCTGATCATTAAACTTTCAAGACTTTATGACCTTGTTCGAACTCGTGGTAATCCTGCCAAAGGTGATTCTGCGGCTGGAGGAGGACAGCAGAACTTTGTTCGCCAGACGACAAAGTATTGGGTGCACCAGGATAATATCACTGAGCTCAAACTCATCATATTGAAGGTATGTTCAGTGCTTATGACGCGGCGGAAAGTACTGACCAGCAAATAGCATCTACCTGTACTCGTATTCAATGCCAGCAAAGAGTTTGAGGTCAAAGATTCTGCCATCTCATCGATATACTACGACAACACGGATACTTGGGAGCTCTACATGGGTCGTCTTAAGAAGACTGAAGGAGCAGAAGCTATTCGTCTACGATGGTACGGTGGAATGGAAACCGACACTATCTTCTTGGAGCGAAAGACGCATCGTGAAGATTGGACTGGGGAGAAGTCAGTCAAGGCTCGTTTCGCACTAAAGGAGAAGAACGTCAACGATTTCTTGGCTGGAAGAATGAGCACAGAAAAGGTGTTTGAGAAGATGAGGAAAGACGGAAAGAAAAGCGACAAGGAAATCAACGATTTGGAACAGCTGGCGAAGGAATTTCAGTTCCGCGTCATCGACCGCAAGCTCGTGCCAGTGACGAGATCTTTCTACAATCGTACAGCTTTCCAACTTCCTGGAGATGCGCGTGTACGTATATCGTTGGATACCGAATTGACGATGACCCGCGAGGACAATCTTGATGGCACGCAGCGTGCCGGTAAGAACTGGCGCCGCATGGACATTGGAATCGACTGGCCATTCTCCCAACTTCCGCCAGAAGATGTTGAGAGGTTCCCCTACGCCGTCCTCGAGGTCAAGCTGCAAACAGCTCAAGGTGGTGAACCACCTCAATGGATCCGCGACCTCACCGCCTCCCACCTCGTCGAAGCCATTCCCAAATTCAGTAAATTCATCCACGGAACCGCCGTTCTCAATCCAAAACGCATCAACCTTCTCCCCTTCTGGATCCCCCAAATGGACATCGACATCCGCAAACCATCCAGCCACAACTTCGGCATCAACCACCCTGCACAATCCAACTCAGCCTCCACCGCGCTCGACGACGACGAATACTCCGACGACGACAACGAACTAGACGAGCACCTCCTGACCAACGGCTCCAACACCGCAACCACGCACGACAACGAAAACATGCGTCGTCTCCGCGCCGCCCGCGAAGCCATGGAAGCGCATGAAATCGAACAGCAACAAGCCCTTTCCCACGACGGCAACGCAGACGAAGGAGGCCTTGGTGGTGGTGGTGGTGGCCAAAACTCGCTCGACGAGGAAGAACGCGTCAACGCCGCACCAATCTACGAAGACGACTTCCCCGTCTACGACTCGGACGGCGAAGACGAAGAAGACTACCTCGAGGCCGCCAAGCGCCAAGGCGGCTGGAAATACCGCATGGCTCTCGTCCGCAAACACGGCGAGATGGTCGGATCCCGTGTCTCATCCTTGCTCTACCGCATCGCGCCCCTCCCGCAAGCTACAGACATGCCGCAACGCAGCAGCGAAATGGGGATCCCGCGAGGTTCAACCCTACGGAAGCGCTTCAATGCCCCAGCTGGCAAACGCATCCACGTCCCTGTTCGCGTCGAGCCCAAAGTCTTCTTCGCCGCCGAGCGCACCTTTCTCAGCTGGCTGGAGTTTAGCATCCTCATTGGCAGCATAGCGGCGACGTTGCTGAATTTTGGAGATGCGGCGAGTTTGGCGGGCGCGTGGGCGTTTACGGTGCTGGCGTGTGGGAGCTTGGTGTACTCGATGGGATTGTATTTGTGGAGGGCCAAGGCGATTAGGGAACGGAGGGCGGTGAATTATCATGATAGTTGGGGCCCGACTGTGCTGTGCTTAGGCTTGCTTGTAGCGGTTGCGACGAGTTTTGGCTTGAGGTTGAGGGATGGGGGAAGGGGTGGCTTGAAGGATGGGATAAAGGGATGAGTTGTGTGAGGAGGACGTGCAGGAGATTAATAATAGCAATGTGATTGATTTTTCGTAGGATGAGATGATATGGATGCGGTGTTCGTGTTGAATATTGATGCAGATTGGAATGGTGCCTTGGACAAGGTAGAGTATATGCATTAGAGATATCATCCATACTGTTAGTATCCTTCAAGTCTCTCCACAGCCTACGAACTGCTCAAATCCTGATGGCCATGAGCTACACAGCCTCCTTTGTTAGGGGCGGACACCACCAGCCAGTCCAACCGCCCACCCACCCAAGTGTCTGTCATCGCAGCACTGAGCATGTCTCCTGGCCATTTTCTACCATTGCCTATACTGCTATTGTACATTATTTCCAGCTCCTGTGAGAGGACTTAGCCGATCTCTTGCTCTAAAGCCAGCAAGGGCAATCGAAAGCCATTTCGAGTTTGCCCAGCAGCAGCAGCAGCAGCCGCTATGTCGTCGGGTGAACAACAAATCTTGCAAGGCCAGCAGCGAAACGTCTTAGAGTCTGTGTGAAAGGTTCTGATTCGAATATCATCCGGTCGTGGTCTTGGACTTTTCTCTCCTAAAAAAAGGCCCATCCGGGCCCGCGAATCTTTGTCTCGTTCACTTTGAAGACAGAGCTTGCTTCGGAACATTATGATGGTGTAACACGCCATATCTTGTACAGTTCTACCAGCACTGCTACGACTTCTTGGCTATCCGCCGCCTCTCCCATACTTGCAGGTAGCTCTCCTTCGTAAACAGCGTGTCCGCACTAGCACTTTCCACAAAAAGATCTTGCACTTCCAGCCATTGATCATGCGCCTTATCCCGCAGCTGCACACGCCATACCTTCCGTTCCGCCTCTCCTTCAACACTATCGTCTCTGATGCGTACAGCTTCATGCGTAATATTCGCGACCAAATCGTACCATATCGGCTCTCCCGGCGGAAACACCTTCGGATCCGGCTCAACATACGGCGCCATATCCAGTGATCTGACCGGAAACGTTACAATCGTCGGATTCCGCTCCGAGACGAATTTGTTCTTGGAGAAGCGCTTGACGTGGAAGAGAACGCAGGGGGGTAATGGATGCATAAGCCGATAGCGAATGCGCGTGTTCAGCCGTTCCTGTGCGCGAATGCCGTCGTATTTGGATAATATCGTCGTAAGCGGGATTTGCGGGATGATGTTCTTGTCCAATTCGTCCTGGAACAGCGGCGCTGCCGGCAAATCAAGCGTCAGGATCATGAAACGCTGGATGTCTGTTTTGACGTCTGCGTCTTCGAAGCGGAGGCGGTCGCCTGCGTCTGCGCGGGCGGTGATTTGCTGGCTTTCGACTTTGAGCTTGCCTTGGAAGACTTTTTGGATGATGCTGGAGTTGGGCTTGGTTTTGCTGCCGCCGAGAGCGAGATGCAGGTTGTTTAGGAACCAGTTTAGGAAGTCGACGGGGTCGGATTGGTCTGTGAGGGTGAATTTCTTGCCGGAGCGGAGCGCGATTTCTTGGAGGAGTTCGTGGGGGGAGACGTGGGATTTGAAGGCGCGCGGATTCCAGATTTTGCGGACGAGAATGGAGAAACGCTGGGCTAGTTGGGGTTTGTCGGAGAGGTTTTCGAGCATGAAGTAGTTTCGCAATGGGGCGACGTGGGCTAGTGCGTGGATTACAACGTTGAAGTAGTCGTTTGCTTTGATGTTGTTCATCCCTACATGTCCTGGTATGTATTTTTTGCCCAACAGATCCCATGCGCTTTTGGCTTGGGTGTCTAGCCTCGTGACTTCTTCTTTTGGTAGTGATGGGTCGACTTGGAATTTGATATCTTCTAAACTTTTACTCTGGACTTCATAGCCTTCTGGTAACACGTAGACTTTTTTGGATTCCATGTTGATGTAGACGTGATGGCCTTCTTCTAGGGCGTGGAAGTATGCTTGTGATTTTGGACCTCGCCCCTGATAGTACTTTCCGCATACCAGACAGGCGTAGACGTTGATATTGGAGAGTGTTACAGAGCAGAGCTTTTCAAAGTCAAAGTCGAGTAACGAACGATTGACGGTGTCGAGATAGAGGTCATCATATCCTTCTGCTGGTGCTCGTTGTCGTGGTGCTGACTGCGCTGGCATATCATCGTCGTCATCTAGGCCATCTACTGCCTCTTCCAACTCTTCATGCATCTCTTCTGCAGCACCGAGGATGTCTGGTGCGTTGTTGTGAATTGTTTCTCCATTGCTGTAGCCATTGCCATTTGTGAAAGATTCGTCCGGTACGTCTTGTAGTCTGACTTTCTTGGGCGCAGGTGAGTCGCCTGCTACCAAATCCTCCAGCGACTCTGTTGCGACTCGTTTCGACATTACTGTCAACTTTATGGTTGTCTCTGTTGTTCAAAATATGCTCACTTAGGAACAGCTCCGATGGAGATGGAGAGGTCGTCCGTCCCATTTAGTCATCACGTGATCAGAACGGCAGTAAGGTACAGGATCTGAGATTGAGATTGAGATATACTATAGCGTAACAGTAATATTTATCCCCTGCAGGATGTTCCCAACGCCCTTCGCCCTTCCCGTATACATCAGCATCAAGCTCGTTCCGTCATCAGCCGGCGCATACATTTGTAGATGATCAGGACTCTGCCCACTGCCCCATACCGTCTTGCCCTTGCTCCACGGGCTTTCGGGTCTGTTGCTTGTCTGTACGTTGATGCACGTAGCTCCAGGACATGCTGGTTTGAAGTAAAGGTATTGCTGATACAGTTTCGAGTACACGATCAAGCCCTGACCTGAGGAGAAGACAGCCTGCGAAGGTGTTGGGTTATACAGTCCTTGCGATGTAAACGCTGTGCCATTCCAGTACTCGTATGCACTTAGTTGCTGCGCCTGTTTCTGTGGCACCATTGTGAGAAACAGCGAATTATTCACACCATGAGCACCACCATAAGCATAGATATAGCCATGATCTCCATAGTAAGGCTCATTGCGACCCCAGGATTGAACTGGGTCAGGAGCGGCAGAGCGCGTGCACGTCACATCGCTTATACCAGTGCCATTGCGAGTGCGGTTATTGCGGAGGAAAAAGACAATGCCCTCATTCTCGCCTGTTTCGACGACATTGGTCAGACCGAGGCCCAGACTGCTGTTTCGCCGGCTTCCTTCAATAACGGGCAGAAGATTTGAGCGTGCTTGCCAGCAGGACCCAGGCGGAAGTCTGTGTAGGTGAGAGGAGTATCGTTGGCCGTGACTATGGCGGCAGAGTTTGGGGCTGTTAATCCAAAACAACCTTGTTGGTATGTTTTGCAGGGTATTGTATCACCGAACGTGAGAATGGTAGTGTTGCCAATGCGGCCTGAGTAGCCTAGGTCGCGGATGTCTCCAGTGTTACTTGATGTGACGTTGCCTAAGAACGTGGCAGGATGAGCAAGCTTGACAGGATTGGTAGGTAGGCTAGAAGATGACGTCGATGTTATTGTGGTGTGAGGTGTGTGCGAAGATCGCGCAGTGGCTAAAGATGGACGAGGGTGTGCAGCAGTGAGGGAAGGGAAGCTTTGCAAAGCCACGAGCAGGAAGGTAAGGGCGGTAGTGGTGAAGGACGACATGATTTGCTTTGTTCTGCTGTTCGATGAGAACAGTGAAGGCTTCTTAAGTATATAACAAGGTAAAGCTCGTAGGAGAACAAAGGAGTCACGGACAATTACAAAGGCTTTGCAAACTTGGCGCGCGCATAAAAGAGCATTCCTTTGTTAAGATTCCATACCTTAATATTGTATCAAGGAGAACAAGGACTTCTTGCCATACTGTTGTAAGCATACCGGCTGCGCTTGGGGGACTCTTCCACTGACGCTTCAGGATAATTCATGAAGTCACTGGCTTGTCTGTGAATGCAGTGCATCATTGATCAGATTGCCGCATGACGAAGAGCAGTTGTTGTGTAAAGCACGCTCGACTTCCTCCGTAGACCAGAGCATGCTCTTAGCGCGCGAGCCCAGGGTGGATCTCCATGGAAAGGGGCTATAGAATCACGTGCTCGGTGTTTCATATCATACGTCCCATTCTGAAACACCACCAGCGATAGATCAAACATCTGTTCCCAAAACTGCTATTCATCGACACTACGACATAATCTATCGTCACAAAAGATCGGAGTACTATAGCCCATCATGCAAATCAAGTATGTTCCTCTTTACAAACCATATTCGACTTCCCAAGACCTCATGGCCGAGTTGTCTCTAGACATCACTCATGCGGGAGATGTCATTCTCACAACAATCCCGACGGCGCCCTGCTACCATTCTTTCCCAAGACTGACGAACCTTTTCTTGCTACAGAGTCCGCACTCTAACAGGCAAAGAGATCGAACTCGACATCGAGCCTGACTACAAGGTCGCCCGCATAAAGGAACGTGTGGAGGAGAAGGAAGGTATTCCACCAGTTCAACAGAGATTGATCTATGGAGGAAAGCAAATGTCAGTTTCTCCATGTGGTACAGGCGGGGTTGATTGCTGATCATGCTTCCACGTACAGGAGCGACGACAAGACGGCGGAAGAATATAAGCTCGAAGGTGGCGCTACATTGCATTTGGTTCTTGCGCTACGTGGAGGATGCTGAATGTGGCGTGGAGGATAGGTACATGGGAAAGGAAGTCTGAGAGAGCGTGATGTAAGAATGGGACATGACGAAGAGCTTTGTTGCACGTCTCGAGGAGACGCTGGTGCATGCTGCACTTTCAAAAAATCTCAGAGAAAGACATTCTGTGCTCATGTGAGAAACAAGTGGAGGACGCTTGATCACGACCCCGATGTTAGTGAACGATGAGACTTCTGAGATCGACAGGTCTTTACGACAGTTACGAATTAATAGCATGATCTGACCTATATTTTTGCCACAACGTACCTATCCTGTTCCGATTGTTGTGGTCTGCAAGACATGCAGGTATCCGGGTGTTATTATCTTCAAAACCCCCGACCTACATCAAGACTCTCACCTCCACCGTACCAACATGGGCCCCTCCTAAAGTCCAATCCCTTCTCCTCTCCAATCACCCACTGCATAACCTCTTCTCCTTTCCCTTCAGCGCCCCAGTACTCTCTCTCCAACCACTCGTTAACCTGCTCAATCACTTCCACCCATTTTCTCATCTTCTCCACATCCACTTTACCATCCACCGTCGTATCCTTAGCAGTAACAAACCTTGCGATAGTCAGATGCGCAGACGGCACGATATACCTCGTGTTGATCTCTACACCTCTCGTCTCGTCATCATTGGCTTTCTCCCGATTGAGCTTACTCGTTATGCTCGACAGATCCCACAGCGATGAGCGCAGATGGTGATATGTAAACTCATCGCCTGGTTGGTTGGCAGCGGGAAGAAATGACAGTGCCACGGCCGCAGCATCATATGTCAGCATGGGCTTGACCAGGCGGACGCGGCGTTGTGGAGTAGCATGTTGCTGTTCATATGGGAAATCGACGAGCATGTTCGTTATGGGTTTCAGTCGAGACACAAGTGAGTCAACCACGTCTGGCGTTTGGGAGTGTGTGAACTCAAGGGCAGTCATGTGTAGACTGGGTAAGGGCATGAGCCATAGGTCTTTTTGTTCATGGTCAGTCGTGCTATACATTCGGATGATACTATAGTGGCACTCACGAGGCAACACTTTCCTTAACGCTTTCTGGCACTCTCCAATCATTTCTCTCACCCGTGGTGGTGGTCGTGCCCAGAGGACTAGATTGTGCCTGTGGTCTTCGAAGCGTTGCGTGGAGTCCATGTCCTGCGTCTTTAGGAGGTTGTTGTTGATCTCATCATGCGGCACATTCAGACCTTCTCGTCTATCATGTTCTTGTTGAATGAGAACGCCGCGGAGAATAGGATCGATATTGACACCAGGGAACTCTGGGGAGACGAGCAGGGCTCGTTGCTGCGAAGCTCGAGTGGTGCGGTGAGCATCATAACGGGCTTGTATGGCTGTCTAGCATTGAGCATCATGTCAATAGTTTTGCTTTCACGATTAGGTGCTTTTTCGGATGCACTCTTTCTGCAACAAGTACGGTACATACAGGATCGTTATGGCAAGTATCAATAAGGGCATTATAAGGGTTGGGGTCATCCGACAGGGTTTGTGTACTGCCAGATAAGTCCTCGAATGTATAGGTTGCTCCTTGCTCAGGCATATTCGGTACAGGCCTTTTCTTTGCGCAGTGTTATAACTCCTAACAGACTGGATGGTGTTATACTTCTGTAAGATACCTGGTATAAATCTCAGTTTGAAGTCGAGGAATAGTGGAGCAGGGCAACACATCACAACTGGGGAAGCAATCAACACAAACAACATGTATTGGTACTCATTGAATTGGATATTTCGCAAATGGTTTTTGGAAGAGTACCTTGGACGGACGACTATTAAGACTTCCGCTCGACTACTTCTATGTGATCATAATCATGCTTCGACCTGACATTGGCCAAACGCTAAGAGAGAATAAAGAAGACTCCCAATCTCGCCGAAGGTATCCCATCGTTCCATTGACGTTGAATATCCATTGTAACAACACTCCAGCAACAAGCGCACCACTCTAGAAGACAAGAGCAGCACCCTTGGTCTTCTTGTCACCACTGTAGCAAGACGTTAGCAACCTATCCTATGATTTGAATACTCTATGTAGTCTTCAACATACCCAAGCTCGAAGTGCTTGCAACGCTTAAGGGACAGTTGTGCCTTGGTCTTGCATGCTGTGCACTCCAACCTCAACACGACCTTCTTCGTTGTCTTGGCCTTCTTGTGGAACACAGGCTTGGTCTGACCTCCGTAACCGGATTGCTTGCGGTCGTAACGTCTCTTTCCTTGTGCGAAAACTGAGGCCTGAAGGTGGTATCGGGTAAGTCTTTATTCATGTATATTTCTGCTGCAGGTTTTTTTATCGTACCTTGCCAGCCTTGTATTGGGTGACCTTGTGCTGGGTGTGCTTCCTGCAGTCCTTGCCCTTGCAGTAGGTGCGACGAGTCTTGGGAACGTTGACCTAAGAAGAAAAAGTATGAGTACATGGTCGTCCTCAAAGAATTCGTGGTATTCAAAGTCAATGGAGATCTCTTTTTCTTTTGGCTGGATATCGAAGGATGTTCTGAGGCGGTCATTTCTCGTTTGCGAGATGGTCGTAATATCGATGGAGCGGTCCTTTGTAGACATGTTCGGCAGAGCATTAATCGAAGCAAAGCATTATATCTTTCTGATACCCGGTGTTTCTGCTGCTTGTGTGCTACCATCTCTTATTCTTGTTGTGACCATAATAACATCCAGCCGTACTATCTCATCGGCCATTTTTCGTCTGCCTCGTTCCCCTCACGTAGTTCTATCATCCTTTTTGTCTTTCCTGAATGACCATTTGTCTTTGCGCCACCATCTCAAGCTCGTGTTTTCATCCAGTATCCAGAATTATTGAAGATGAATACCAGAGTGCTGTATGTGGTGAGGAAGGATTCGCTTACCATTTTGACGACTGTAAAGTGTTGACTTAGTTGATGTCGATGTTGAAGGTCGCTGTCGAGGTACGAAGTCAAATTGGTTGTGTGTTCCTGATTCGGCCGGAGAAGGGCCGAAAATTCGATAAAGGGGCTCTCGTATGCTTGTGGCCGCGGCTCATGTTTCAAGTTGACATAGTGATTAGTACTACGCGGAGAGGTATTTACGAGGCATACTATTGGAGAATGCGCTTTGTCCAGTTACAATAGTCTTACGACAAGATGGCACCGAGCACACCATCAAAGCCAAGGGCAGCATTTCAGGCTGAGTTGTCTCTGCAACAACAAAAGAATTGTCTAGTCAACTTGCCTGAACCTTTGACCACTGTCCTTGTTAAGAACAATATTGTGAGCTCACTTGATCAGTCTTGCGACAAAATCAGTGACTAACGCGCAAAAGGTCGCTCAAGATGTCGTTGTCGAGCTCCAATACACTCCTAAACCACCAGCCGGTGCAAAGAAGAAAGAAAAGCCAACTACCAAGTCTGTATATGTGGGCTGGACCGGTCTGCAAAGCCAGCGCAGAATTGTACCTGTACTAGGAGGAGGCAGGACGCCCACGAAAGAGAGAGCAATTGACAGCGTGGAAGTCGACTCTATATTCGCCAGTACTCTTGGACTTTCAGATCGCATGCCCGTATGTTGAACTGCAATATGGTAGAGCTGGGACTGACTGATGCGAATAGTAGGTTGGTGTCTTCTTACACCCGAAGCCCACACAGGCACATACAATACATATCGAGCCTCTGACATCTACAGACTGGGAGAGTATGTTCAGTAGCAAAGTGATGAAGCACTTACAATGCTAATTCGTTGCAGTCATTGAACTACATGCCAACTTCTTGGAGCTAAACTTGCTTTCACAGATCCGTGCTGTACCAAATCCTGCTTCGGAAACCAGTTCGAACCATCCTCTTACAGTCCACCTAACTCCTACAACAACGGCCAATATCCTTGTTTCCGCATTAGAACCTAAACCATCCAATTCAGTGGCCTTTGTGAAGATATCACCAAACGCTGAAGTGATA
>Ga0160427_10001042_pt1 | contig 16987 bp, 11 predicted proteins | sample SolpanmetagenomL_FD_108194 | JGI IMG/M metagenome (GOLD analysis project Ga0160427, IMG submission 108194) | Solar panel surface microbial communities from Lawrence Berkeley National Laboratory, California, USA - L | ecosystem: Engineered > Built environment > Solar panel > Unclassified ...
CAGCGGTCGGGCGGGCGATCCTCCACGAGCCAGAGCCAGGCGAGCGAGAGCGCGATGTAGATGCCGCCGTAGGCGGCGTAGGCGCGCCCGGCGGCCTCCGCCTCGACCCGGGTGAGCAGCAGCGCGAACAGGCCGAGGGCCGCGGCGCCCGGAATCAGCCAGAGCGGCGAGCGGTCGAGGCGGAGCCAGGCCCAGGCGGCAAAGCAGCCGGCGATCTCGCAGAGGCCGGCCGCGACGTAGAGGAGGAGCGTGGACACGGCGCCACCCTACCCACCCCCGCCGGGGACCGCCACGGGCGGCCGGCGCGTCCCTCGCCGGTCCGCCCGGCCCCGTCCCGCCGGGCGGGGTTGTCCGGGCGTCACTTCTTGCGGCCGAGCAGGACCAGCCAGCCCACGCCGAGGGTGAACACGATCAGCCCGATCGTCACGAAGACCGGCGTCCCGAGGTCGATCAGGCGCGGGGCGAGCTGGGTGGCGAAGGCCGCCACCACCAACGCGACCGCGACCCGGGCGGCGGCCCGCTCGATGCCACGGGTGACCTTGTCCAGGCCCTTGATCTCGATCTCGACGGTGACGCGGCCCTGCTTCAGCCGCACCAGCATCAGGTGGATCAGGGTCGGCAGCTCGGACGCCGCGCCGTAGAGGCCCACGCCCAGGGCCTCGGCCTTCTGCTTGAGGGCGGAGAGCGAGAACTGCGTCTGCATGCTGGCCCGGACCGTGGGACCGGCGGCGGCGAACAGGTCGAAACTCGGGTCGAGGTGGCGCATGACGCCGTCGGCGGTCACCAGCCCCTTGAACAGGATGGCGAGATCGGTGGGCATGGCGAGGTCGTTCTCGCGGGCCATGTTCATGAAGTCGGTCAGCACCAGCCCGAGATTCAGCGGGATCGAGGAGTGACTCTCCACGAAGGACTGGGCCGAGACCTGGAGGCGGGTCAGGTCGGGGTTGCTGGTGCCGGTCCAGTCGAGGAGCACGGCCATCAGGCCGTCCGCGTCCTGCTTGAGCATCGCGCCGATCAGCACGAGGAGCTGCGAGCGTCGCCGCTGCGACAGGCGACCGATGATGCCGAAATCGATGAAGCCGATCCGGTTGCCGGGCATCGCCAGCATGTTGCCGGGATGCGGATCGGCGTGGAACACGCCCTCGATCAGCGCCATCTGCAGGAACGCGTCGGTGCCCTTCTGGGCGAGCAGCTTCTTGTCCACCCCGGCCGCGCGCAGGGCCGCCTCGTCGTTGGGCGGGATGCCGTGGATGAAATCCTGCACCAGCACCCGCTCGGAGCAGTACTCCCAGTGGATCTTCGGGAAGACGATGTCGTCGCGGTCCTCGAAGATCTGGGCGAGCAGCTCGCAGTTGCGCGCCTCGTTGAGGAGGTCGAGCTCGCCGTTCAGCCCCTCCGCGAGGTGGCGCATCTGCTCCCGCGGCTGGTAGCGGGCCATGTCGGGCCACTCGTTCTCGACGATGCGGGCACCGTGGGCCATGAGGCGCAGGTCCGCCTCGATGATCTTGCGCAGGTTCGGACGCAGGACCTTGACGATCACGTCCTCGCCGGTGTGCAGCCGCGCCCGGTAGACCTGGGCGATCGATGCCGAGGCGATCGGGTCCGTGTTGAACTCGGCGAAGACCTCGTTGGGCGACGCGCCGAGATCCAGCTCCAGCTGCGGGCCGATCTGCTCCCACGACACCGGCACGACCTGGCTGTGGAGCTTCTGCAGTTCCTCGGTCCAGGCCGGGGACAGCAGGTCCGGCCGGCTCGCCAGCACCTGCCCGAACTTGATGAAGGTCGGTCCGAGCGCCTCGATCGCCCGGCGGAGCCGCTCGGGCTCGGACAGGCGGGTGACGTCGACCCGGGGCTGGCGCCGCGGCAGCAGCGGCAGGTAGCGCAGGCCGAGCCGGTCCACGACGCGCGTGACGCCGAAGCCGATGAGGATCGTCGCGATCTCCGACAGCCGCTGACGGTCGCGGGCGGCAACGAAGGCTGTCTTCAGCATGAAGGGGGCGATCCGGTCGGACGGGATTGGGCGTCCGGACAGCACGAGCATAAGGACTTTTTTGCGGTCGCGATGCCCGCGTGGACCGTCAGCGGCACGATATCGCGCGGTCGGACGGGCGGCGCCGGAGGCCGCGCGCCGCGCCGCCGCAGGTCGCTTCGCCGCGCTGGGGAGGTCGAAGCGGATCCGGCCCTCCCCATCGGATGACGGGTCAGAACGCCGGTTCCAGACCGCTCGCGCGGTACGCCGCGGCGGCCTCCGGCGTCGTCAGGCCGGCCAGGAAGCGGGCTGCCCCGGCGCGGTCGGTCGCGCCGCGCAGGATCGCCGCCGCGAAGGTCGTCACCTCCTGCACCGGCTCGGGGAAGGGCCCGACCACCTCGATGCCCGGCACCACCATCAGTTCGCTGATCTGCTGGACCGCGATGTCGGCCTCGCCGGAGACGAGTTTCTCCGCGGTGAAGCCCTGGGGAATGATGGTCGCCCGCGCGTTGACGGCCTCGGCGAGGCCGAGCCGCGGGAGGAGCCCGGCGAAGTAGATGCCGCTGGCGCCTGCGCGTGAATAGGCCACGGAGCGCGCCTCCGTGAGGGTGCGCTTCAGCGCCTCGACGGTCGTGATGTCCGGATGCGGCGCCCCGGCCTTCACGGCGATGCCGTAGCGGGAGCGCACCGCGTCGATCCGGGTCTCCGGCTCGACGCGGCCCTCCGCGACCAGCCGGTCCATGGCGTCCGACAGGACCAGCACCGCGTCGGCGGTCTCGCCCGCTTCCAGGGCTTTCATGATGACGGTGGTCGGCGCCCAATGGATGGCCGCCCGGGCTCCCGACGCCTCGAAGGCCGGCACCACCTGGGCGTCGAAGGCGCCGCGCACCACCAGGGCGCATTTCAGCCGCGTCGCGTTCTGCTCGTCTGCCATGCCGAATTCCATCATCCCGTCTGAGAAACCGCCGGCCTGACGAAGCGTCAGGCCGCGCGTGGTTTGTACGGTCCGCGATATCGCGTGCAGCAACATCGGATGTGTCAAGCGTCGGCGCGCAGGTGAACGCGACCGCGGGCGTATCCGGGCGCGGTGAAACGCCCGTTCGAGGCCGGCCCGGCCCGGCGAAAGCCGGTCCTCCCGGCGCGGTCCGCTCAGTCCGCGGCGAGGCCCCTTCCGGGACCCCAGGCGCCCAGCGTCGGCTGATCGGCGGGGCTCAGGGTCTCGTCGAGGGCGGCGACGTCCGCCGGATCGACCGGAATGCCGATCAGCGTGCGCACCGCCGCCCATTCCGGCCCATCCTCCACCGCGGCGAGGGCGTCGCGGTCGAGTGCGGTGATCCGTCCCCGGTCGAGCCGCAGGATCGCCCGGCCGGTCTCGGCCTGCACGAAGCGGACGGCCGCCATCCGCCGGACGCAGGCGTGCAGGAACCCGGTATTGGCGGCCGCCGACAGGTCCGCCCCTTTGAAGACCGCATCGGGCCCGCGGGCGAAGATGTCGACCTTGCGGAAGCGGTCGATGTCGATCAGCCCCTTCACGTCGAGGATGTTGAGGATCCCGTCCGCCCAGAACGCGATGGTGCGAGGGCGCTGGTCGAGCGGCACGCTGTTGTCGAGGAACTCGCACACCACCTGCTTGTCGCGGGCGAGCGCCCAGTTGAAGAACAGGCGCGGCATGCCGGTATAGGCCTCGACGTTGTGGGCCAGCAGGTCCTCGACGGCCTTGTAGCGCCCGAACAATTCGCCGCGCTTCCAGGCCCGCTCCACGGTGTCGGCCGGAGGCGTGACCATGAACTGCATGTAGACCCGGTCGCCGAACCGGGTGAGCAGCTGGCCGCCGCCGTCGGAGCCGGCCTCGGCCTGGAAGCTGTCGAACCGGAAACGGTCGATGAGCAGGTTCGAGATCCGGCGCTCGGCCGCCTTGCGGGTGACGTAGCGGTCGAGCTTCATGTCGACGATCTCGACCTCGTAGCCCGTCAGCGTTCCGGCGTAGCGGGCGGCCGGCCCGAGGCTGTCGTAGTCGAGGAGATACTTGCGCCAGACATCGGGGGTGATCACCGCGAAGTCGGACCACGCCATGCCGAGGCGCCGGGCAAGGCCGAGCTGGTAGGGGCGGATCGTGCTCTTGCCGGAGGCCGAGGCGCCCTTGACGTTCATCACGACCGGATGATCCTGCGGCGCGAGGCGGCGGTAGCCGCGGGCGTCGACCACCGCGGCGATCCAGGGCTCGATCTGCTCGCCGATCCGGCGGCTGCCGTAGCCGTTCGAGACCAGCGTCCCCGCGAGGGCACGCAGGAGGGCCGCGTCGCGGATGACGGCGTTCTGACGGGCGATGAGGCCGGACACCACCGTGCGCAGGGCCTCGCAGGCGGCGATCTCCAGGCCGTCGCCGGATTCGGCGGCGCGGCGCTGCCAGGTTTCGAGATGGCGCAGTGCCCGCGTGGCGAGATCCTCCCGCGGGGCTTCGGCCGCCGGCGGGCGGCGTCCGAGGAGACGGTCGAGCCAGCGCGGCTCGGGTGGCGCCGCCGCCGGCCGCTCGTCCAGGATGGCGGCGATCTCGCGGGCGAGCACCGCATCGGCCTCGGCGCGGATCCCGGCGAGGGCGGCCTCGACCTCGCCGAGGCGAGGCTCGACGCCCTCGCGCAGGATCGTGGCGACGATGGCCCGGAAGTTCACCCCGAGATCCGCGTAGACCGCACCGACCGGCACGGACAGGTCCGACATGACCCGGATCAGGACCTCGTGGACGACGAGGCGGCCGGGCCGGAAGCGGGTGAGCTGGCGGGCCGGCAGCCCGCAGAGGTCGCTGAGGTCCAGGGCGTCGCGGAGCGGCGTCTCGACGTGCTCCGGCCGGTAGACGGTGACGAGCGGCAGGAAGGCGGAGGGCAGGTCGGACCGGACGCCCGGGTTCCAGGGCCCGATCGGGGGTTCGGATTGATGGGCGACCGCATCCGTCATGGTCGCGTCTCCCTTCCCCCTCTGCCGGGCGGGGTGGCTCCCGGAGGGTGTCGGGCCGAGACCTCGCCCCGCCGCGCCCCCTCCCGACGCAGGGGCCACCGCGCTCCGCGGCGGGAGGAAGGGACGCGCGTGGAAGATCCGGCGCGCGCGCCGGGCAGGCCCGACGCCCGCCCCTTCGTTGCGAGCCGGCGAGAGGTCCTAGAAGATCTTCTGGAACCAGCCATGGGCGTCATGGGTGTTGCCCCGCTGGATGTCCACCAGCAGGCTCCGCAGCCGCTGGGCCACGGGCCCGGCCTTGCCGGTCCCGATGGTGAAGCTCTCCTCCCGGCCCTTCACGGTGCCGATCGGCGTGATCACCGCGGCGGTTCCGCAGGCGAAGGCCTCGGTCAGGCGGCCTTCCCGGACGTCGGCCCGCCACGCGTCGATCGTGTAGGGCTCCTCCTTCACGGTCAGACCGGCCTCCCGCGCCAGCGTCAGCACCGAATCGCGGGTGATGCCGGGCAGGATGCTGTCCGAGAGCGGAGGCGTGACCAGGGTGCCGTCCTCGAAGACGAAGAACACGTTCATGCCGCCGAGTTCCTCGATGAAGCGGCGCTCGGCCGCGTCGAGGAAGACGACCTGCTCGCAGGCCTGGGCGGCGGCCTCCGACTGCGCCGCGAGGCTCGCGGCGTAGTTGCCGCCGCACTTGGCCGCTCCGGTGCCGCCCGGTGCCGCGCGGGTGAAGTGCTCCGAGATCCAGACCGTGACGGTGCCGGTCGGATCCTTGAAGTACGAGCCCACCGCCGAGGCGATCGTCACGAACAGGTATTCCGACGCCGGCTTGACCCCGAGGAACGCCTCGCTGGCGATCATGAAGGGCCGCAGGTAGAGGCTGCCATCGGGGGTGTCGGGGATCCAGGCGCGGTCGATCTCGACGAGCTTGCGCATCGCCTCCACGAAGGCGTCCTCAGGGAACGGCGCCATCGCCATGCGCTCAGCCGAGCGGCGGAAGCGCCGGGCATTGGCCTCGGGCCGGAACAGGGCGGCCCCGCCATCGGCGGTCCGGTAGGCCTTCAGCCCCTCGAAGATCTCCTGCGCGTAGTGCAGCACCGCGGCCGCGGGATCGAGCGGGATCGCCTCGCGCGCCTGGATCCGCGCGTCGTACCAGCCGCGGCCGGCCGAGTAGCGCGCCACCACCATATGGTCGGTGAACACCTTGCCGAAGCCGGGATTCGCCATCAGCCCGGCTCGCTCTTCGGCGGTCCGGGGGGCGGGATGACTTTTGATCTCGAACGTCAGGTCGCTCACGGTGTGGTCCTCATCGGCTGAGGTTCTTATGGCGCGCTCCGGCGCGCGAATCTACGGAGCCGGCGCATGATGGTGTCGCCGCGCGTGCGCGTCACTCCGTCGTGGCGATCTCCGACAGCTGAAGCCGGTGCAGGCGCGCGTAGGCCCCACCGGCGGCGATCAGATCGTCGTGCCGCCCGGTCTCGACGACGCGCCCCGCGTCCATCACGGCGATCCGGTCGGCGTCGCGCACCGTCGACAGGCGATGGGCGATGACCAGGGTGGTGCGGCCCCGCATCAGCCGGGACAGCGCCTCCTGGACCAGCCGCTCCGACTCGGAATCGAGGGCCGAGGTCGCCTCGTCGAGGAGCAGGATCGGCGCATCCTTGAGGAAGGCGCGGGCGAGCGCCACCCGCTGCCGCTCGCCGCCGGAGAGCCGGCCGCCTGCCGGGCCGACGCGGAAGTCGTAGCCTTCGGGCAGGGCGGTGACGAAGGCGTGGGCCGCCGCGGCCTGGGCGGCCGCCTCGATCTCCGACCGCGCGGCGCCGGGCCGGCCGAACCCGATATTGGCCGCGATCGTGTCGTCGAAGAGGACCACCTCCTGCGAGACCACGGCCACCGCGGCGCGCAGGGAGTCCAGGGTCACCGCTCGGACGTCCTGGCCGTCGATGGTCACGGCGCCGCCGGTCACGTCGTAGAGCCTGGGGACGAGGTTGAGCAGCGAGGATTTCCCGGATCCCGAGCGCCCGACGAGGGCCGTCACCGAGCCCGCGGGGGCCGCGAGGTCGATCCCCTCCAGGGCGGGCGCGTCCGGACGGTAGCGGAAGTGGACGCCCGAGAACCCGATCGCCCCGGCGGTCACCGTCAGCGGGCGGGCGCCGGGCGCCTCGCGGATGGCCGGCGCCTCGTCCATCACGTCGAAGTAGCGCCGCAGCGCGGCGGCGGCCTCCTGCAGGATGGCGTTGAGGTTCCCCAGCGCCCGGGCCGGCTGTGCCGCCAGCAGGAGCGCCGCCACGTAGCCGGTGAAGTCGCCGACCGTCTTCTCGCCGGCCAGTACCCGCTGACCGACGAGCACCAGCACGCCGGCCACCGCGATGCCCCCGCCGATCTCCAGGAGCGGGTCGAGGCGCCCGCGCGCGTTGGCGGCCTTCATCTTGAGGCGGCGCACCTCGTCGAGGGCCGCGGCGGCACGGCCCTTGAGGTAGGCTTCCATCGCGTAGGTCTTGGCGACGCGGGCGCCCTGGAGGCTCTCGGAGATCAGGCTGGCGGTGGCACCCATCTGCTCCTGCGTCGAGGTCGAGACCCGCCGGAGCTTCTTGCCGATCCGCCCGATCGGGCCGGCCACGAACGGCACCGTCACGCCGGCCACCAGGGTCAGCACCGGATCCATCCAGATCAGCGCCGCCACGAGGCCGATCAGCATGGCGATGTCGCGCAGCAGCACTGTCGAGATGCGGGTCAGCGCCTCCTTGATGAAGGCGAAGTCGGTGGTGAAGCGCTGAGTCAGCGCCGCCGGGCTCTCGCGGCCGAGCTGGGCGAGGTCGGAGTCGATCAGGTGCCCGTAGAGCGCCGCCTGCATGTCGGCCTCGACCCGGGTGACCACCCGGTTGGTCAGCACCGTCTGGCCATAGAGGGCGAAGCCCCGCGTGGCCGTGACGACGATCACCACCAGCGGCCCATAGGCGATCGCCGCCGCATCCTTGCGGTCGAAGGCGTCGAAGGCCGCCTTGATCAGCGCCGGGTAGAGCCCGGTCGAGGCGCCAACCAGCGCGACCAGCGCCAGCACCACCGCGAGGGTGGCCCGGTGCGGGTACAGCCAGGTGCGCCAGAGCCGGGCGAGGAGGGGAGCCGTGTCGCCGGGGAGGCGCGCCATGAGACCTACCGGGTCGGATCCGTGCCGCCGTCCGAGCAGGATGCGCGGCGGCAGCGGTGTGCCGCCGCCGCCGCCGCGGATCAAGGCTTTTGGTCAGCGGTCCTCGCCGCGCGGCCCGCTGGCGTCGTCGTGGCCGCGGCGCCAGCCGCCGTGCTGGGGCCCGCCCATTGGCCGCGCGAGGATCATGGCGCGCCGCTTCTGGTCAACGTCCAGGCTGGCATAGAGCGGCTGCGACGCGTCGGCGAGCTTGCGCAGGGCCTCGCCGCGCGCGGTCGCGGCATCCGCCATCGCCCGCAGGGCGGCGGGGGCATCGTCGCCGAATCTGGGGCGGTCGCGCATCGCCTCACGGCGCTGCTGGCGCAGCTTGGCCATGTCGCGGATCGCCGTCTCCACCGGCGGCCACAGCTTCTCCTGGTCGCCGGTGAGCTTCAGGCCGGCATGGAGGGCGGCGATGCGCGCATCCGTGAAGGCCGCGCGATCCTCGGGGCTCAGCGCGCTCCAGCGCCCGTGGCCGCGAAAGCCCTCGGATCCTGGCTCGCGCGCGGCGGCGGCGCCCGCGAGACCCAGGCCGAGGGCACCGGTGACGAGGAACGCCGCTCTCAAACGTCGGGACATGGAAACCTCCGTCTCATGCTCGGGGCGCCGTCGCCGCAACGGACTCCGACGGTCGCTCCAGGCTCTTCATCTGGTGCCGGCGATGTATCCCGCTTGTGTATGTAACAATGTTACATTAGGGCAGCGGGACGGGATGGAGCGGGAGGCGAACGGTGCGGCGCGCAGCGAGAACATGGCGGATGGCGGGGCTCGCGATCCTGTCCCTGTGGCTGGGCCTCGCAGGGCCGGCCCGGGCCGCGGGGGAGGGCGCGCCGGTCCGGGTGGTGGCGAGCTTCTCGATCCTCGGCGATCTCATCCGGCAGGTCGGCGGCGCGCAGGTGGCGGTGACGACGCTGGTCGGGCCGGATTCCGATGCCCACGGTTTCAGCCCGTCGCCCGCCGATGCCCGCAAGCTCGCCGAAGCCGACATCGTGTTCGTCAACGGCCTGGGCCTGGAGGGCTGGCTGGACCGGCTGATCCGTGCCTCCGGTACCCGCGCGCCGGTGGTGGTGGCCTCCGCGGGCGTGAAGCCGATCCCCGCCGAAGGCGGCCACGGCGACCATGATCACGGCGGCATGGATCACGGCGGCATGGATCACGGCGGCATGGATCACGGCGGCATGGATCACGCGGGACAGGATCACGGCGACCACGCCGTCGACCCGCATGCGTGGCAGGACCTCGCCAACGTCCGGATCTACGTGGCCAACATCCGGGACGGGCTCGCCAAGGTGGATCCCGGCCACGCCGAGGCCTACCGGGCTGCCGCTGCCGGCTACCTCGCCAAGCTCGATGACCTGGAGCGGGATGTGCGCGCGGCGATCGACTGCATCCCGGCGGAGCGGCGGCGGATCATCACGAGCCACGACGCTTTCGGGTATTTCGCGTCGGCCTACGGCCTGCGCTTCGTCGCCCCCCAGGGTGTGTCGACCGACAGCGAGGCCAGCCCCCGGGACGTGGCGGCGATCATCCGGCAGATCCGCCGGGACCGCGTCCCCGCGGTGTTCCTGGAGAACATCAGCGACCCGCGTCAGATGGCACTGATCGCCCGTGAGAGCGGGGCCCGCATCGGCGGCAAGGTCTTCTCCGATGCCCTGTCGCGGCCGGACGGGCCGGCCCCGACTTTTCTCGACATGATGCGGAGCAACCTGCGGGCGTTCTCGGCGGCGCTGGCGCCCGGCTAGGGCGCATCGGTCCCGGCTTTTTCCGACGGCGACGCGACCCGTGATGACCCCGCCGCCGCCCGGGACGGCGCGCTTTCGCCTCTACCGGGTCGGGCATGACATAACGTAAACCGGCGGTTAAGAGGCCCCCACTAGCCTTACAGAACGGGTGCCAGCCGATCCTCGTGCGCGAGGGCTCGAGGCCTTGGGGCCTTGTGAGAACGGCGTGGCTCGGAGATCGCGTGGCTTGGGGCCCTGACCGCTGGCGCTTCTATCGGCTCGTCGGACGCGAGGCGGCGCGGTCGTTCCGTGCCGTCGGCGCCAGCCTCACCGCCCCGCCCGACATCCTCGCCCGGATGCGGGTGACCGGGCTGGTGATCGCCCCGCAGGACCTGCGCACCTCGGACGCGACCTTCGCGGACGACATCTATTCCGGCCTGTTCGTCTTCGCCGGCCGCTCGTTGGCGGCGAGCGGGGGCTCGCCCTTCGACTACGCCGCGCCCTCGTCGGAATGGGCCGACGAGCTCTACGGCTTCGGGTGGCTGCGGCACCTGCGCGCCGCCGACACGGCCCTGGCCCGCGCCAATGCCCGCGCCTTCGTGGCGGATTTCATCGCCGGCCGGGGCGATCCGGCGCTCGCCCGCCAGACGCCGGTGGCGGCGCGGCGGCTGATTTCGTTCCTGTGCCAGTCGCCCCTCGTGCTGGAGGGAGCCGACCACGGTTTCTACCAGAACTTCCTCAAGGTGATCGCTCGCAACGCGCAGCAACTGGAGCGCGACATCCGGCGCGGCGTGCCGCCGCAATGGCGCCTGAACGCCGCGGTGGCGCTCTGCTACGCCGGTCTGTGCTGCGACGGAATCCAGCCGATCCTGCGTCGCGCGACCCGGATCCTGTCGCGGGAACTCGACCGGCAGATCCTGACCGACGGCGGCCATCGCTCGCGCGACCCGCGCTTCGCCATGGAACTGCTGCTCGATCTGCTGCCTCTGCGGCAGAGCTATCTCAGCCGCAGTGTCGAGCCGCCGATGGCCCTGCTGCGGGCCATCGACCGGATGCTGCCGCTGCTGCGGCTGCTGCGGCACCCGGACGCCTCGCTCAGCCACTTCAACGGCATGGGCGCCACCGACGCCGACCACCTCGCGACGCTGCTCGTCTACGACGGCGCGCTCGCCCGGCCGCTGATGCACGCGCCGAATTCGGGCTACGAGCGCCTGGAAGGCGGTCGCGTGGTGATCGTCGCCGATGTCGGCGCGAGTCCGCCGCTGCCCTACTCGCTGAACGCGGGGGCCGGCTGCCTGGCCTTCGAGATGTCGAGCGGACCCCAGCGCATCGTGGTCAATTGCGGCCTGCCGGCGAGCGGGCCGGACCTGCGTCTCCTCGCGCGCTCGACGCCCGCGCATTCCACCGCCACCGTGGCGAACGCGTCCTCCTGCCGGTTTCTGACCCGCACCGGGTGGTGGGGCGAGCGCCAGCTCGCCGACTGGCTGATCCGGCGGCGCGGGTCCGTGGTGCTGAGCGGTCCGTTGTCGGTCGCGGCCGAGCGGGCCGAGGACAACGACAGCGTCGTGCTGGCCGCCCGGCACAACGGCTACGGTCCGGAATTCGGCATCGTGCACGAGCGCCGCTGGCAGCTCTTCGCCGCCGCCGCCCGGCTCGAAGGGCGGGATGCCTTCCTGCGCCAGGGCAAGGGGACCGGCCGCGGGCGGATGCGCGGCCACGACGTGGCGATCCGCTTCCACCTGCATCCCGGCATCGCCGTGCGGGGCGTGCCGGAGGGGCTCGAACTGGCCTCGGCCCTGGGCGAGATCTGGACCTTCCGTGCGGAGAATGCCGAGATCGGACTGGAGGAGAGCGTGTACTTCTCGGGTCTGACCGGACCGCGCCGCACCGACCAGATCGTGCTCCACCTGCGCGTCTCCGAAGACGTCGAGGTGCGCTGGAGCTTCGAGCGGCTGGCAGCCGCGCCGCTGCGGGGCGTGGCGCCGGCCTGACCGGACCCGCTGGCCCGGTTCCCCGTTTCCATGCTACCGCGCCCGAAGATCTCGAATTTCGGCACGAATCCATGGCGCACGATCAGGTGCGGGTCTCCCGCGCCCTCCTCTCGGTCTCGGACAAGACCGGCCTCGTCGACTTCGCCCGGGCGTTGCACGCCCGCGGCATCGCGCTGGTCTCGACGGGCGGCACCCACCGGGCCCTGAAGGAGGCCGGGCTGCCGGTGACGGAGGTCGCCGACTTGACGGGCTTCCCCGAGATGATGGACGGCCGGGTGAAGACCCTGCACCCGGCGGTGCATGGCGGCCTGCTGGCCATCCGCGACAATCCCGAGCACCAGGCGGCCCTCGCCGCGCATGGGATCGGGGCGATCGACCTGCTGGTGGTGAACCTCTACCCGTTCGAGGCCACCATCGCGGCCGACAGGCCGGATGCCGACTGCATCGAGAACATCGATGTCGGCGGGCCAGCGATGATTCGCGCGGCGGCCAAGAATCACGCGGACGTGGCCGTGGTGACCGACGTGTCGGATTACGCCGGCGTGCTCGCCGCGCTGGAGGCCCATGACGGCGCTATCGGCGCCGACCAGCGCCGCAAGCTGGCGCAGAAGGCCTTCGCCCGCACGGCGGCCTACGACGCCGCCATCGCCAACTGGATGGCCGGCCGCTTCGGCGCCGACGAGCCGGCCCTGTTCCGCGCCTTCGGCGGCACCCTGGCGCAGGGGCTGCGCTACGGCGAGAACCCCCACCAGACGGCCGCCTTCTACAGGGCGCCGGGGCGGGTGCGGCCGGGTGTGGCGACGGCCCGCCAGCTCCAGGGCAAGGAGCTGTCCTACAACAATTTCAACGACACCGACGCGGCCTACGAGTGCGTGGCCGAGTTCGACGCTGAACGGACGGCGGCGGTCGCCATCATCAAGCACGCCAATCCCTGCGGCGTCGCCGAGGGCGCGAGCCTGCTCAAGGCCTACGAGCGGGCGCTCAGCTGCGACCCGACCTCCGCCTTCGGCGGCATCGTGGCGCTCAACCGGACGCTGGACGCCGAGGCGGCGCGCAAGATCGTCGAGATCCTCACCGAGGTGATCATCGCCCCCGACGCGACGCCCGAGGCGGCGGCGATCATCGCGGCCAAGAAGAACCTGCGGCTCCTGCTGGCCGGCGGCCTGCCCGATCCGCGCGCGCCGGGCGAGACCGTGCGGACCCTCGCGGGCGGCCTGCTGGTCCAGGGCCGGGACGCGGCGGTCGTCGACGACATGCCGTTCAAGGTCGTGACCCGCCGCGCGCCGAGCGACGCGGAACTGGTCGACCTTCGGTTCGCCTACCGGGTCGCCAAGCACGTGAAGTCGAATGCCATCGTGTACGCGAAGAAGGGCGCAACCGTCGGAATCGGGGCGGGACAGATGTCCCGGGTCGATTCCTCGCGCATCGCCGCCTGGAAGGCGGCCGAGGGCGCCAAGCGGCTCGGTCTGTCGGAGAGCCTCGCGATCGGATCGGTCGTGGCATCGGACGCCTTCTTCCCCTTCGCGGACGGCTTGATGACCGCCGCCGAAGCGGGCGCCACGGCCATCATTCAGCCCGGCGGCTCGCTTCGCGACGCGGACGTGATCGCCGCCGCCGACGCGGCGGGGCTCGCCATGGTGTTCACCGGCCACCGCCACTTCCGCCATTGAGCGTGTGCCTGGCCGGGACTCGCCGGTCCTGAAGCCGATCCTGCGATGCGGCGTCGGCCGTCCGGGCCGGTTCCGGGCCCCGCGTCGATAGCCGAGGACTCCTCCGAGGTTTCGGCCGTGCGGCGGCATCGCGCAACGGGATCCGCGATATCTTGGCCGCGCGGGTTGTCGCGCGGGTTCCTCTTCCCCCTGGGCGCCCACGGGATCCCCGCGCCCATGCCGGAGCGGCAGGACGGCGTGTGATGCCGCGAGCCCGAGCCGGACAGGGGGCTCGAGGCAGCCTCGGGCAGTGCTCCCGGTCAAGTGTCGTCCACAGCAGCGTGACGGACCTCGATCACCGGGATTGCACGACTGGCCGGCGTGATCGGATGCCCGTCGGGGCGGCGCGTTCACGAATCGTCGGGATCGGGTCGCCGGATCTCAACCGCCGCAACCGGCCTCCCGCTTACCGAGTATTGAGCTTCAGGCAGGCGCGAAATTGGAGATAAACGGAATTGCATTATCGAAGGGTACGACGACGTCTCCGATGCGAATTCAATATCGTTGTTCGACGCGCCCGGTCAGACCGTGAGGATCGGGCCTGAAGGCTTGCTATTTCATTCCCGTGCCGGCATGTTTACGGAGTCGGTCGAGTCAATGTGCGCAAGACTACTAAAATTATAGACACCAGGTCGTGAAATGCTGGTCGCTGCGATGTTGTTCGGGGTCGGATGGCTGATCGGTCGTGTTTTCACCGCCGTCATCCTGTTGATGACGTCGTGCGTCATCATGTTCACTGCGCTGACGATCTTCGCCAGCGTCTATGGGCTCGATCTCCTTCATGTTCTGATCACGCTCGGATACCTCACCGCCCATCAATCCGGCTACCTGCTGGGCGCCTATTGCAACGATTTTCAGGAACACAACTGACGTCGCCGACCGTCACCACCACCAGACGAGCCGTCCAGCCTCGGTGTTGATGGCGAACCAGATGGCGATCGTGGCCGCAAACCAGCCGAGCACAAATGCAAGTGGTGGCCGAGATCCGGCTTTGCGCCGCAGGTTCGCCGTAGCATCGCGCACGTTCAAATCCTGAGTTCCTATCGAAAGGCAGCCCTATACGGCCGAGAGCCCATTCTGGTTCCCCTGGTCAAGGGCCTTAAGGTGCGAACAGTGGTTTTTGGTGCTCAGATCGATCCTTCCCAGACCGCATCCGGAGTAGATCTGGCTTCGATGATCGACGCCATACTGCCGGGAACATGACTCCGATCGAACACGTGTGATCTTTATTCGGGTTTGAATTTGCTCAATGCCGGTTCCGAAAATCGGTATCATTCGATCATCCTCGCGATCATCGCGATAGCCAACGGCGAGCCGACGCGCACGAGGCCCGACGCGGGTCGCCGACGACGTGGATCGGCTGTTCGATCGACGGTCGCCCTCTGAGGTGCCGAAGCACAGCGGCGGCGTCGAACGGGCTCGACAGGATGAGGGGGGATGGGACCGCGTGACCGGCCCCTGGCTGGTACCGTATGGATCGTGCCCCGCGGCGCGCGGGATGGGCCGGCCTCGGCCGGTACCAGGCGTACCGGCCTTGTCGCGTGTCGCCCGCGCCCGGCCATGAACGGCGACGCCCAGGCCGCGTGTGCGGCCTGGGCGCCTGGAACCGGAGATCGCCTGGAACGCGCGGCGCCGCTCAGGTGTCCGCGAAGATATCGCGGTCCTTGGTCTCGGGCACGAAGATGAGACCGATGATCACGGTCGCGACCGCGATGACGATCGGATACCAGAGCCCGTAATAGATGTCGCCGGTCTGGGCCACCATGGCGAAGGCGGTCGCCGGCAGCAGGCCGCCGAACCAGCCATTGCCGATGTGGTAGGGCAGCGACATCGAGGTGTAGCGGATTCGCGTCGGGAACAGTTCGACCAGCATGGCGGCGATCGGGCCGTAGACCATGGTGACGAACAGCACGAGGACGAAGAGCAGGCCGATCACCTTGGCGACCTGCGGCCGGAAAATGTCGAACGGGTTCGACATCTTGACGATCTCGGGATCGCCGGCCTTCGGATAGCCCGCCGCCTGAAGGGCCGCGGAGGTGGCCTTGTTGGCCTCCGCGTTGCCGCCCTGCGGGTATGGGATCTCGGTGTCGTTGACCCGGATCGTGGTGGGCTGGCCGGCGGCGCCCGGCGCGGTGGCGTAGCGCACCGACGACTTCGACAGGAAGTCGCGGGCGAGGTCGCAGGGCGCCGAGAAGACGCGCGTGCCGACCGGGTTGAACAGCGTGCCGCAGCTCGCCGGGTCCGCCGTCACGGTGACCTTCACGTTCTCGATCGCCGCCTCCAGCTTCGGATTCGCCGTCGAGGTGATTCCCTGGAAGAGCGGGAAGAACGTCGCCGCCGCGATGGCGCAGCCGGTCAGGATGATGACCTTGCGGCCGATCTTATCCGAGAGCCAGCCAAAGACCACGAAGAAGCCGGTGCCGAGGAGCAGCGACCACGCGATCAGGAGATTGGCCGTGTAGCCGTCGACCTTCAGAATCGATTGCAGGAAGAACAGGGCGTAGAACTGGCCCGTGTACCAGACCACGCCCTGGCCCGCGACGAGGCCGAACAGGGCGATGATCGCGAACTTGGCGTTCCGCCACTCGCCGAAGGCTTCGGTGAGCGGCGCCTTCGAGGTCTTGCCCTCGTCCTTCATCTTCTTGAAGGCCGGGGATTCGGAGAGCTGGAGGCGGATCCACACGGAGATGCCGAGCAGCAGCACCGAGACGAGGAACGGGATGCGCCAGCCCCACTCGGCGAAGGCCGCCTCACCGGTGAAGCTCCGGGTCGCCAGGATCACCAGCAGCGACAGGAACAGGCCGAGGGTCGCGGTGGTCTGGATCCAGCTCGTGTAGAAGCCGCGCCGGCCGTTCGGGGCGTGCTCGGCCACGTAGGTCGCCGCGCCGCCATACTCGCCGCCGAGCGCGAGGCCCTGCGCGAGCCGCAGGACGATCAGGATGATGGGGGCCGCGATCCCGATCGTGGCCGCGTTGGGCAGCACGCCCACGATGAAGGTCGACAGGCCCATGATCAGGATCGTGACGAGGAAGGTGTACTTGCGCCCGACGAGATCGCCGATCCGGCCGAAGACCAGCGCGCCGAAGGGCCGGACGATGAAGCCGGCCGCGAAGGCCAGGAGGGCGAAGATGTCCCGCGTGGCCGGCGGGTAGGCGGAGAAGAACTGCGCGCCGATGATCGCCGCCAGGGAGCCGTAGAGATAGAAATCGTACCACTCGAACACGGTGCCGAGAGACGATGCGAAGATCACGCGCTTCTCGGCCGAACTCATCGGCCTCGCGACATCATCCGTCCGCGCCGCCGCGGTTGCCACAGCCATGACCCGATCCTCCCAAACGCCACTTGTCCCCGGTTTCGACCGGGGACACGCTGATGAACGGCTCTCGCTCGCTTTGCGCGATGCGCAGATCACCTATGCGTTACCGGAAGTCTGGCGGCGGTCAATTGGTAAAGTGTTCGTGATCGGGCTC
>Ga0160427_10001044_pt1 | contig 16979 bp, 14 predicted proteins | sample SolpanmetagenomL_FD_108194 | JGI IMG/M metagenome (GOLD analysis project Ga0160427, IMG submission 108194) | Solar panel surface microbial communities from Lawrence Berkeley National Laboratory, California, USA - L | ecosystem: Engineered > Built environment > Solar panel > Unclassified ...
CTCGCCCTCGGGCGTGACGCGCAGGCCGTAGCGCATGCCGTCGAACTTGGCGAGGTTGCTCGACGCCTCGCTCGGCAGGATCAGGTAGTACGCCGCGAGGGCGTGCACGAGGTTCGGCAGGCTGAGCTCGACGACCTCGGCCCCGGCCTCGCGCAGCAGCGCGACCGCCTCGGTGAAGCGCGCCGTGACGCCCGCCTCGTAGCCCTCGCCCGACAGCTCGGTGACGACGCCGACGCGCACGCCGGTCAGGTCGCCCGAGGCGCCCTGCTTCGCGGCGCCGACGACGTCGGGCACGTCGGCGGGGATCGAGGTGGAGTCGTAGGGGTCGTGGCCCGCGATGACGGCGTGCAGCAGCGCGGTGTCCAGGACGGTGCGCGCGCACGGCCCGGCCTGGTCCAGCGAGCTGGCGAGCGCCACCAGGCCGTAGCGCGAGACCCCGCCGTAGGTCGGCTTGACGCCGACCGTGCCCGTGACGGCCGCGGGCTGGCGGATCGAGCCGCCGGTGTCCGAGCCGATGGTCAGGGGCGCCTCGAACGCGGCGAGCGCCGCGGCGGACCCGCCGCCGGAGCCGCCGGGGATCCGGCTCGGGTCCCACGGGTTGCGCGTCGGGCCGTAGGCGGAGTGCTCGGTGGTCGAGCCCATGGCGAACTCGTCCATGTTGGTCTTGCCGAGCACGACGAGGCCCGCGGCGTGCAGCTCGCGCACGACGGTCGCGTCGTACGGCGGCACCCAGCCCTCGAGCATCCGCGACCCGCACGTCGTGGGCATGCCGCGGGTGGTCAGGACGTCCTTGACGCCGATCGGCATGCCGGCCAGCGGGCCGAGCACGGCGCCGCGGGCGCGGTCGGTGTCGACCTCGCGGGCGCGGGCCAGCGCGGACTCCGCCGCCACGTGCAGGAAGGCGTGCACGCCCGTCCCGGCCGGGCCGTCCACGGCCTCGATGCGGTGCAGGTGGGCGCGCGTGACCTCCTCGGAGGACACGACCTTGGCGGCCAGCGCCTCGGACAGCCGCGAGGCGTCCCAGCGGACCAGTTCGTCGACGTCGCTGCTCACGCGTCCTCCTCCAGGATCTGCGGCACGCGGAAGCGGCCGTCCTCCGACGCCGGGGCGCCCGCGAGGGCGTCGGCGGCCGTGAGGCCGGGGCGCACCACGTCGGGCCGCGTGACGTTCGTCAGGGGCACCGGGTGCGAGGTCGCGGGGACGTCGTCGGAGACGGCGGAGGAGACCTGCGCGACGGCGTCGAGGACCGCGCCGAGCTGACCCGCCATGCGGTCCAGCTCCTCGTCGGACATGTCGATGCGCGCTAGGCGCGCGAGGTGCTCGACCTCGGAACGGGAGATGACGGACACGACCGGTGAGTCTAGGCCGTGGCGCGGGCGCGGGGTGCGGCCGCGGGGGCTAGCGGGGGTGGGGCTCGCCGTAGATGGCGCGCAGCCACACCCCGAGCAGGACGTCGACGACGTCGCCCTCGGCCACGGCGGGGCCGTGGCCCGCGAAGGTCGTGTGCAGCACGCGCTCGTTCATCCAGTTCAGCGCGGTGGCGAGCTCGCGCGAGGGCAGGCCGGGCGGGGCGGCGCCGCGGGCCCGCTCGGCGTCGATCTCCGCGGCCGCCTCGTCGACGAAGCGCTGCATGACGGCGCCCCAGACGTCGCGCACGGCGGGGCTGGACGCGCGCGCCTCGGCCGCGGCCAGGGTGACGGCGCGGTGGGAGCGGAACGGCTCCTGGACGCTGGCGATGACCTGCCGCCAGCGCCCCTCGCGGTCGGGGGCGGGGGTGCGCAGCGCGGTGTCGCGCCGCGACCGGGCCTCGGCGACGACGGCGTCCAGCAGCGCGAGGAGCACGGCCTCCTTGGACGGGAAGTAGAAGTAGAACGTCGGGCGCGAGATGCCCGCGCCGCGCGCCAGCTCGTCCACGGACACGTCGGCGTAGGGGCGCTCGGCGAGCAGCTGCTCGGCCGTCGTGAGGATCGCCCGCTCGCGGTCGTCGCCGCTGGGCCGGGCGGCGCGGCGCCCCCGCGCGGGACTCGCCGGCGGGGCCCCCGGCGCAGGGGTCGCGGGATCGGCGGGCACCTGCGGAGCGTACCGGCTCGACACGGTGTTGACAGCGTCGACGCGTCGTTGAACAGTGGGGTCATGACTCGTGAGCACGTGGACGTGCTGGTCGTCGGGGCGGGGCTGTCGGGCATCGGGGCGGCCTCCCGGCTGCGCCGGGAGGACCCGCAGCGCAGCCTGGCCGTGCTGGAGTCGCGCGCGGCCATGGGCGGCACGTGGGACCTCTTCCGCTACCCCGGCGTCCGCTCGGACTCCGACATGTACACGCTCGGCTACTCCTTCCGGCCGTGGACGTCGCCGCAGGCCATCGCCGACGGCGCCTCGATCCGCCGCTACGTCGAGGACACCGCGCGGGAGTTCGGCGTCGACCGCCTCGTGCGCTACGGCCACCGCGTCGTGAGTGCGGAGTTCTCCACGGAGCAGGGCCGCTGGAGCGTCGAGGTCGAGCGCACGAGCGGGGACGGCGTCGAGACGCTCGAGCTCACGTGCGACTTCCTCTTCTCCTGCACCGGGTACTACCGCTACGACCACGGCTACGAACCGGAGCTGCCGGGCCGGGACCGCTTCGCGGGGACCGTGGTGCACCCCCAGCACTGGCCCACGGACCTCGTGACCGCCGGCCGGCGGGTGGTCGTGATCGGCAGCGGCGCGACGGCCGTGACGATCGTGCCCGCCGTGGCCGGGGAGGCCGAGCACGTGACGATGCTGCAGCGCTCCCCCAGCTGGATGCTGTCGCTCTCGCGGCGCGACGCGCTCGCCGACCGGCTGCGCGGGCGGCTGCCCGAGTCCGTCGTCTACCCCCTGGTGCGGTGGAAGAACATCGCGGCGGCCACGGCGACGTTCCAGCTGAGCCGGCGCGCCCCGGGGTTCGTGCGCCGCCTGCTGCGCGAGCGCGTCGCGGCGCAGCTGCCCGCGGGCTACGACGTCGACCGCGACTTCGTCCCGTCCTACGACCCGTGGGACCAGCGGCTGTGCTTCGTGCCGGGCGGCGAGCTGTTCAAGGCCGTGCGCGCCGGGAAGGCCTCCGTGGTCACCGGCGCCATCGACACCTTCACGGAGACGGGCATCCGCCTCACCTCGGGCGAGGAGCTGCCCGCCGACGTCGTCGTCACCGCCACGGGCCTGGACCTGCTGTTCCTCGGGGGGATCCGCCTGGCCGTCGACGGCCGCGAGGTCGACCCGGCGCAGTGCGTCGTCTACAAGGGGATGATGCTCTCGGGCGTGCCGAACCTCGCGTTCGCGCTCGGGTACACCAACGCGTCGTGGACGCTCAAGGTCGACCTGGTCAGCGAGCACGTCGTCCGCCTGCTGGAGCTGATGCGCCGCCGCGGCCAGGACGTCGTGGTGGCCGCGGTCCCCCCCACGCCCGAGCGCCGCCCGCTCATCGACCTCGCCGCCGGCTACGTGCGGCGCGGCCAGGACCAGCTGCCGACGCAGGGGTCCACGACCCCCTGGCTGCTGCACCAGAACTACCCGCGCGACGTCCTGCTGCTGCGCCACCGCTCTCCCGCCGACGTCGGCCTGACGTTCTCGCGGGCGCGGCGCCGGGTCCCGGCGGCGACCCGTGGCTGAGGGCGCGGCGCCCGGCGGCGCGGCGACCGACGCCCCGCTCGCCGCGGTGCGGGAGGTCCGCGTGCCCGGCGGCCGGCGGGTCCGCCACCGCCTGGAGGGCGAGGGCGACACGGTCCTCATGCTGCACGGGATCGGCTGCAGCCTCGACGACTTCGACGAGCAGCACCGGTTGCTGCGCCGCCGGTTCCGCTGCCTCAGCGTCGACCTCGCGGGGTTCGGCGGGTCCGACCCGCTGCCCGTGCCGAACACCCTGGACCGCCTCGCCGACGCGGTCGTGGAGTTCCTCGACGCGCTGGCGGAGACGGGCCCCCTGCACGTCGTCGGGAACTCCCTCGGCGGGGCCGTGGCCATGGCGGTGGCGGTGCGGGTGCCCGGCCGGGTCCGCACCCTGGTGCTGGCCGACCCGGCGGGGTTCGGGCGCACCGTGACCTGGGCCCTGCGGGCCGTCGCGGTGCGGCCCCTCGCGGAGCGCCTGCTGCGCCCGAGCCTGCAGGCCGCGCGCGCCAACCAGCGCGGCATCTTCCACGACCGCGCGATGGTGACCGCCGAGCGGGTGGAGCGCGCCCACCGCCTCGCCTCCCGCCCGCACGGGCCGCGGGTGATGGCCGAGACGGCGCACTCCCTCGGCACCGTCCTCGGCGTCCGGCCCGGCTGGCGGCGCCGCCTCGTGCCCGCGGTCGCCGCCCTCGACCTGCCCACCCTCGTCGTGTGGGGCGAGGAGGACCGGGTCCTGCCCGCGACCCACCTCGACGCCGTGCGCCGGCTCCTGCCGCACGCCGAGACCCACCGGTTCCCCGCCACGGGGCACATGCCCCAGATCGAGCGCGCGGAGGAGTTCGCCGCGCTCGTCGAGCAGTTCTGGTCGCGGCACCCCGCCGCCGACCCCACCGACCCCCGCGAAGGACGACGATGACCGCCGACGACACGACCGGCAGCGCCCCCACCGGCAGCTCCGCCGCCGACAGCTCCGCCACCGGCAGCTCCGCCTCGACCGACGCCCTGCCCGCGACCATGCGGGCGCAGCGCCTGCACCGCGACACCGGCACGTTCGCCGTCGAGGACGTTCCCGTCCCGGTGCCCGGCCCGGGGCAGGTCCTGGTGCGGGTGGCGTTCTGCGGCATCTGCCACTCCGACCTCAGCCTCATCGACGGCACGTTCCCGGGCGTGACCGGGCCCGAGGTCATCACCCAGGGGCACGAGGCGTCGGGCACCGTCGCGGCCCTGGGGCCGGGCGTGGACGGCTGGGCCGTCGGGGACCGCGTCGTCCCGGCCGCGGGCCGCCCCTGCCGGCGCTGCGAGCACTGCCGCCGCGGGGACCTGCCGCACTGCGACGACCTGCAGCTCATGGCCTTCGCCTACGACGGGGCCTGGGCGCAGTTCACCGTCGCCGAGGCCGGCGGTCTCACGCGGGTGCCGGACGGCGTCCCGCTGGAGCAGGCGGCGCTGCTCGCCGACGCGGTCGCGACGCCGTTCGGGGCCGTCGTGCACACCGGTGGCGTGCGCGTCGGCGAGGCCGTCGGGGTGTGGGGCGTCGGCGGGGTGGGGACCCACCTCGTGCAGCTCGCGCGCCTCGTCGGTGCCGTGCCCGTCATCGCGATCGACCTCGACCCCGACGTGCGGGCCCGCGCCCTCGAGCTCGGCGCGGACCACGCCTTCGACTCCCGCGACCCGCAGCTGCGGGAGAAGATCGCGGCCGCGACGGACGGGCACCTGCTGGACGTCGCCTTCGACGCCGTCGGCGTGAAGGCCACCTTCGAGCAGAGCCTCGCGATGCTCACCCCGGGCGGGCGCGTCGTGGGCGTCGGGCTCAGCGGCCAGGACGTGTCGCTCGGCAGCACGCTCGCGTTCAACCTCAGCCGCAAGCAGGTCCTCGGCCACCTCGGCTACCGCAACGAGGACATCGGCGTCCTGGTCAGGCTGCTCGCCACGGGCCGCCTCGACCTGTCCCGCTCGGTGAGCCTGGTCGTGCCGCTGGAGGACGTCGCCGACGGGATCCGCCGGCTGCAGGAGCACGAGGGCAACCCCGTGCGCATCCTGGTGCAGCCCTAGCCGCTGCGGCGGGCGCGGTAGGCGGCGACGGCGTTGCGGTTGCCGCACGCGGTGCTGCAGTAGCGGCGGGACCGGTTGCGGGACAGGTCGAGCACGACGCCGGAGCAGGTGTCGTCGGCGCACACCGCGAGCCGCGAGGACTCGTCGGCGCGCACCACGTCGACCATCGCCATGGCCGTCTCGACGAGGACGCGGGCGGCCAGGCCCGTCTCGGGAGCCACCGCGTGCACGTGCCAGTCGAAGCCGTCGTGGCGCACCAGCCGGGGCACCGCCCCGGCGTCGGCGAGGACGGCGTTCAGCAGCTCCACCCCGCGGTCGCGCTCGCTGGTCAGCAGCTCCCGCAGACGCCCGCGCACGGCCCGCACCTCGGCCAGCTCGGCCGCGGTGCGCTCGTGGCGCCCGGTGTAGGCGAAGCGCTCGTAGAAGGCGTCGAGCTCGTCGAGGCCGGTCAGGGTGTCGGGCGGCTCGGCGCTGTTCACCAGGGCGACGGCCGCCTGCAGGGCCGCCGTCGTGTCATGGGTGAAGAGCATGTTGACAGCTTACTGCGGCGTCCCTAGCGTCATGGTCCATGGGCGACGTGGGTCATGACACGGTGCGGACGGGTACCGCCGGCGACAGGCCCGCCGGGCCCTCGCGCACCGGGAGCGGGCTCGCCCTGGCCGTCCTGTCGGCCGCCTCCTTCGGCGGCGCCGGCCCGCTGGCCGGCGGCCTGCTCGCGACGGGCTGGAGCCCGGGTGCGGTCGTGCTGGTGCGCGTGGCCACGGCGGCGCTCGTCGTCGCCCCCGTCGCGGTCCTCAGCCTGCGCGGGCGCTGGGACGCGCTGCGGCGCAACGTCCTGACCGTCGTCGCCTACGGGGTGCTGGCGGTCGCGGGGGCCCAGTTCTGCTACTTCTCGGCCGTCTCGCGGATGGACGTCGGGCCCGCGCTGCTCATCGAGTACACCGCCCCCGCCGCCGTGGTCGGCTGGCTGTGGGTGCGGCACGCGCAGCGCCCCGGCCGCCTCACCCTCGCGGGCGCCGCCCTGGCCGCCGTCGGCCTCCTGCTGGTGCTCGACCTGTTCTCGGGCGCGGACCTCGACCCGGTCGGGGTGCTGTGGGCCCTGGGCGCGATGGTCGGCGCCACGACGTACTTCGTCCTGTCCGCCGACGACACCACGGGCCTGCCGCCCCTGGCCCTGGCCGGCGGCGGCCTGCTGACCGGCGCCGTCGCCCTGGCGCTGCTGGGCGCCACCGGCGTGCTGCCCCTGCGGGCCGCGACGAGCGGTGTCACCTACGCCGACCGCAGCGTGGACTGGTGGGTGCCGCTGCTGGTGCTGGGGGTCGTCACGGCCGGGCTCGCCTACACGACGGGCGTCCTGGCCAGCCGGCGCCTGGGGTCGCGGCTGGCGTCGTTCGTGGCGCTGCTCGAGGTGGTCACCGCGGTCGTGGCCGCCTGGCTGCTGCTGGGCCAGCTGCCGGGCCCGGTCCAGCTCGCCGGCGGCGTCCTGGTGCTCGCCGGGGTCGTCACCGTGAAGCTCGGCGAGCCCCGCGCGGCCTGAGCCCGCCCACCGCGCACCCCGCGCGACGGCGGGGTGCGGGAGGGGAGCTCAGAGGGTGGCGGGCACGGTGGCCGCGTCGCCGTCGGCGGCCGCGGCGAGCGCCGGGACGGCCGCCTGGACCGCGTAGGGCAGCGACAGCGGGCTGGAGTACCCCAGCGCGCCCGCGACGTCGCTGTCGAAGGTCGGCACGTAGACCGTGCGGCCCTCCCGCACGACGGCCAGCCCCCCGGCGAGGCCGCCGGCCGTGAACTGCGCCCGGCTCTGCCCCAGCACCACGAGGACGTCGGTGTCGAGCACCGTGAGCCGCTCGGCGCTCAGCTCGCCCGAGGTCGGGTTCTCGGCGAAGCCCAGCTCCAGGAAGAAGTTCCCGCGCGGGTCGGTGGAGTCGAGCACGTAGTAGCCCTGGTTGGAGAGCACGACGCTCACGGTCCTGCCCGCGAACTCCGGGTGCGCACCCGCCGCGCTGCGGAAGGCGGCCTCGACCTCGGTGGTCAGCGCGGCGGCGGCGTCCTCCTCGCCGAGGGCCCGGCCGATGACGGCGAGCTCCTCCTGCCAGGTCGCCGCCGCGGTGGAGTCCGCCGCCGCCCCCGCCGGGACGACGTCGGCGATGGTCGGGGCGATCGCGGAGAGCTTGTCGTAGTCGGCCTGCTCGAGGTAGGCGTAGGCCCCGACGATGAGGTCCGGCTGCAGCGCCGCGATGGCCTCGAGGTCCAGCTCCGCCTGCCCGACCGAGGGGATGCCCCCGGCGGGGAGCAGGTCCGCGGCCCACGGGCGCTTCGTCGCGTCGTAGGTGCCCAGCGGCGTGCGGGCCCCGACGGGGGTGATCCCGAGCGCCAGGACGAAGTCGTCCTCGTTGTAGCCGACGGTGACGACCCGGGTGGGACGCGCGTCGATCGTGGTGGACCCGAGCTTGTGCTCGACGGTCACGGGGAAGCCCGCGACCGGGGCGGCGGCGGCCGGGCCGCCGGACTCCGCCTCCGCGGAGTCGTCCGCACCGCAGGCGGACAGGGAGGCGAGGACCCCGGAGGCGGCGAGGGCGGTGAGGACGGATCGACGGTGCATGAGGGAAGGCTATCCTCAGTTCGACGCCCGCCGGAACGGCCGGCGCGGTCACCGCGCGTGCTCAGACCAGCAGCTGGGTCGCCGCGAGCTCGCGGTACAGCGGCGAGTCCTCCAGCAGCTCGGCGTGGGTGCCGCGCGCGAGGACCCGGCCGTCGTCGACCACGACGATCTGGTCGGAGTCGACGACCGTCGACAGCCGGTGCGCGACGACCACGAGGGTGCGCCGGTGGGCGGCCGCGGCGAGCGAGGCGCGCAGCAGCGCCTCGTTGCGGGCGTCGAGGCTGGCCGTGGGCTCGTCGAGCAGCAGCAGCTCCGCGGGCGCCAGCAGCGCGCGGGCGATCGCGAGCCGCTGGCGCTGGCCGCCGGAGAGCAGCACGCCGCCCTCGCCGACCTCCGCGTCCAGGCCCTGCGGCGAGCGCTCCACCAGCTCGGTCAGCCCCACCTCGGCCAGCACCGCCATCACCTCGGCGTCGTCGGCCCCGGGCCGGGCGAGGGTGATCGTGGCGCGCAACGTCCCCGACAGCACGGGCGCGTCCTGCTCGACGTAGCCGAGGCGGGCGCGCAGCCGCTCGCGCGGCACGTCCCGCACGTCGACGCCCGCGACGCGCACGCTCCCGCCGTCAACGTCGTGGAAGCGCTCGACGAGGCCCAGCAGCGTCGACTTGCCCGCCCCCGACGGGCCGACGAGCGCCGTCCGCGTCCCGGCCGGCACGGCGAAGCTCACGCCGCGCAGCGCGGGTGTGCCGTCGGGGTAGCTGAAGGAGACGTCGCGCAGCTCGAGCAGCGGCGCCCCGGGCACGTCGGGCGGCGCCGCGGCGGAGCGCTCGTCGTCCTCCTCGACCGGCAGGACGACGACCTCCTGGACGCGGGTCAGCGCCGCGAGCCCGGCCTGCACGACCGTCCAGACGCGCAGCACCGACCCCAGCGGCGCGACGAGGGTGAACAGGAGCAGGACGAAGGTCACCAGGTCCGCCACCGACGTGGCGCCCGAGGCGACCCGCGCCCCGCCCACGCCGAGGACGGCCACGAAGGCGCCCTGGACGGCGATCTGCAGCGCCGGGGTGATGAGGGCGCGCAGCTTCGAGGCGCGCACGGCCGCGGCGCGGGCGCGCCCGGCGGCCGCGACGACGACGCCGAGCTCGCGGTCGGTGGCCCCGCTGGCCCGGATGGTCCGCAGCGCGGAGATCATCCGGCCGACCGAGGAGCTCATCTCCCCCACCTGGCGCTGCGTCACCAGCTCCAGGCCACCGAGGCGGCCGGACACGACGCCGATCACGGCGCCCGCCAGCGACACCGCAACGAGCGTGACCGCCAGCAGCACGAGGTCGATGCGGGCCATCAGGACGATCGAGCCGAGCAGCGTCAGCAGGGTCCCGAGCAGGTCGAACAGGCCCGAGGTCACGACCCCCGACAGCGCCGTGGTGTCGCTGCCGACGCGCGAGAGCAGGTCGCCGGAGGTGCGGGCGTCGCGCGCGGCGACCGTGATGCGCGCGAGCCGGGAGACCAGGGTGGTCCGCAGGCCCAGGACGACGCCGGCCCCCGCCCGCTCCAGGAGGAACTGGCGCAGGCCGCCGACGACGGCGCCCACGAGGACGACCGCGACGAGCAGGACGGCCACGCGGCGCAGCGCCCCGTCCTGCCCGACGACGGCCACGACCCGGCCGATGAGCAGCGGCTGCGCGAGGGAGGTGACGGCGCTGACGAGGGACAGCACGACGGCGACGGCGATCGCGGGACGGTGCGGACGCAGGTGCGGCACCAGCAGGCGGCCCGCGTCGCGCCAGGGCAGGACCTGGGGGCGCTCGGCGCGGCGGCGGCTGCGCCGGCCCGGCCGCCCGGCGTCGCGTCCCGGTCCGTCCCGTTCCGGCTCGCCCTCGCTCGCACGCACCGGCTCGGGGCTCACCCGGGGATCCTCACCCCCGCATCCTCACCCGGGCGGCCGCGGCCGGGTCTGCGAACGGGCCGGCGTTCGCCTCAAGCGCAGCCTCCGCGGCGCCGATGGACGGACGTGGCTCCTCCCTCGTCCTGCAGCACCGTCGCGGCACCGCCTCCGTCCTACCGGATCGAGTCGACCGCGCTGTTCCGCGTCGTCAGCAACCTCACGGTGACCACCCGCATCGTCGGGGCCGCGGTCGTCACCGGCGTGGCCGGCGCGGCCTGCGCCCTCTCCGCGCAGCAGCTCGTCGCGGGCTCCCGCAGCCCGCTGTGGCTGGCCGGGGCCGTCGTGGTCATCGCGGTGGCTGTCTTCGCCGCCTACTTCGTCTCGCAGATGGTCGTCATGACCCTGCGCCGGGTGAGCTACGCGCTGCAGGGCATGGCCGACGGGGACATGACGCGCAGCATCGGCGTCGCCAGCTCGTGCGAGCTGGGCACCCTCGCCTCGACGCTGCGGATGGCGCAGCACGGCGTCGGCGAGGCCATCGGGGTCATCGCCCGCTCGGCGTCCGCGCTGGCCGCCTCCTCCCACGACCTGAGCACCGTCTCCGGGCGCATCGCCGAGTCCGCCGAGGACGCCGCGTCGCGCGCCACGGACGTGGCGACCGCGGCCGGGCACGTCTCGGTCAACGTCCGCGCCGTCGCGACGGCGACCGCGGAGATGGGCGACTCTGTCGGGGGCATCGCCACGAGCTCGGCGCAGGCGGCCGGGATGGCCGCCACCGCCGTCTCCGAGGTCCACAGCACCACCGAGTCGATCAGCCGCCTCGGGGCGTCCAGCGCCGAGATCGGCAGCGTCGTGAAGGTCATCACCTCGATCGCCCAGCAGACGAACCTGCTGGCGCTGAACGCGACCATCGAGGCGGCGCGCGCCGGCGAGGCGGGCAAGGGCTTCGCGGTCGTCGCCGCGGAGGTCAAGGAGCTGGCCATGGAGACGGCGGCCGCGACCGAGGACATCTCCCGCAAGGTCGCCGCCATCCAGAGCGACACCGAGTCCGCCGTGCAGGCCATCGGGCGCATCGCCGCGACCATCGACGGCATCAACGACATCCAGGGGTCCATCGCCGCCTCCGCGGAGCAGCAGACCGCGACCACCGCGAGCATGGGCGCGGACATCTCCGACGCCGCCCGGGGTTCCGCGGACATCTCCGCGGGCATCGACTCCGTGGCCGGCGCGGCGCGCGGGACCACCGAGGCCGTCGGCGCCTCCCGCGCCTCGGCGGCGGAGCTGAACCGCCTCTCCGACGAGCTGAACGACGTCGTCGCGCGGTTCCGCCTCGCCTAGCCCGCCGGCGCCGCGAGAGCGTCGCGGACCACGGGGAACAGGTCGCCCCAGCAGTTCACGATCCGGCCGCCCTCGACGCGGTAGACGACGAGCTCCTGCGTGGCGAGGCGGCGCCCGGTCGGGGCGATCCCGCTGAAGGTGCCCGTGTGGGTCCCCCGCCCGATGAGGCGGGCGACGACCACGTCGCCGTCGACGAGGACCTGCTGCAGGTCCCAGCGGTAGTCGGGGAAACCCTCGAGGACGGCGCGGACCCCGTCGACGTAGGCGGCCAGGCCGTCCACCGGCCCGGATCCGCTGACGTCGTCGGCGACGAAGTCGCCGAGGTCGTCCAGGCGGTGCTCGTTGCAGCACCGCAGGTACCCCTCGTACACGGCCAGGACGTCAGCGCGCTCGACTGCCACGCCCGCCATGCTTCCACGGCGCCCCGCGGCCCGCGCGGTGCCGGGCGCTCAGGCCTCGTCGTCGACGGCGGGCTCCGGACGGGTCTCCGCCGGCGGCACCGTGTCGGGTTCCGCGTCGGGTTCCGCGTCGGGTTCCGCGTCGGGTTCCGCGTCGGGTTCCGCGCCGGGATCCGCGGGGGTCTCCCCGGCCGGCTCGTCCTCCTCGGGCGGCAGCGCGACGGCGTCCGGGCCGCCCTCGAGCAGGGCGCGGAAACCGTCCTCGTCCAGGACGCGGACGCCGAGCTGCTGCGCCTTGTCGGCCTTCGTCCCGGGCGCGTCGCCCACCACGACGTAGGACGTCTTCTTCGAGACGCCGCTGGAGGCCTTGCCCCCGCGGCTGAGGATCGCCTCCTTCGCCTCGTCGCGGGAGAACCCGGCCAGCGACCCGGTCACGACGAGGGTGAGGCCCTCGAGCGTGCGCGGGGTCGACTCGTCTCGCTCGTCCTCCATGCGCACGCCGGCGTGGCGCCACTTCTGCACCACGTCCCGGTGCCAGTCCACCTCGAGCCACTCCACGAGGGCCTCGGCGATGACCGGCCCGACGCCCTCGGTGCCCGCCAGCTCCTCGACGGTGGCGGCCTCGATCGCGGTCATGCTGCCCAGGCGCCCCGCCAGGGCCCGCGCCGCGGTCGGCCCGACGTGGCGGATCGACAGCGCCACCAGCACCCGCCACAGCGGCTGGGCCTTCGCGGCGTCCAGGTTGGTCAGCAGCCGGCGCCCGTTGGCCGACAGCGAGCCGTTCTTGTTGGTGAACAGCGGGACCCGCAGGAGGTCGTCCTCGGTGAGGGTGAACAGGTCCCCCTCGTCGGTGAGGACCCCGGCCTGCAGCAGCGCGGTCGCAGCCTCGTAGCCGAGCGACTCGACGTCGAAGGCCCCGCGGCCCGCGACGTGGAACACGCGCTCGCGCAGCTGCGCCGGGCAGCTGCGGGCGTTGGGGCAGCGGATGTCGACGTCGTCGGCGCGCTCGTGGCGCAGGGTGGTCCCGCACTCCGGGCACTGCGTCGGCATGACGAACGCGCGCTCGGCGCCCGTGCGCTTCTCGACCACCGGGCCGACGACCTCGGGGATGACGTCGCCCGCCTTGCGGACCACGACGGTGTCGCCGATCAGCACGCCCTTGCGCTGGACCTCGTCGGCGTTGTGCAGGGTCGAGAGCTGCACCGTGGACCCGGACACCTTGACGGGTTCGAGGAACGCGAACGGCGTGACGCGGCCGGTGCGGCCGACGTTGACGCGGATGTCGAGCAGGGTCGTCGTGACCTCCTCGGGCGGGTACTTGTAGGCGATCGCCCAGCGCGGTGCGCGGCTCGTGGAGCCCAGCCGGCGCTGCAGCGGCACCTCGTCGACCTTGACGACGACGCCGTCGATCTCGTGCTCGACGTCGTGGCGGTGCTCGCCGTAGTGGCGGACGTAGTCGGCCACCTCCTCGAGCGTCTCCACGACGCGCGCGCGCTCCGGGGTGGCGAGCCCCCAGGCCTTCAGCGTCGCGTAGGCCTCGGACTGGGTGGCGTTCTCCAGGCCGCGCCGCGCGCCGACGCCGTGCACGAGCATCCGCAGCGGACGGGTCGCGGTGACGCGGGGGTCCTTCTGCCGCAACGACCCCGCGGCCGCGTTGCGGGGGTTCGCGAAGGGCGCGCGGCCCGCCTCGACCAGCCCCGCGTTCAGCTCCTCGAACGCCTTGACGTGGAAGAACACCTCGCCGCGGACCTCGAGGAACTCCGGCACGGGGTGCGCCGCGTCGCCGCGCAGCACCTGCGGGACGTCGTGGATGGTGCGCACGTTCAGGGTCACGTCCTCGCCCGTGCGCCCGTCGCCCCGCGTGACCCCGCGCACCAGGCGGCCGTCCTCGTAGACGAGGTCGATGGCCAGGCCGTCGATCTTCGGCTCGCAGAGGTAGTGCGCGCCCTCGCCCACCTCCTTCTCCACGCGGCCCGCCCAGGCGGACAGCTCGTCGAGGGAGAACGCGTTGTCCAGGCTCAGCATCCGCTCGGGGTGGTCGACCGCCGTGAACTCCGTGGAGAACGTCCCGCCGACAGTCTGCGTCGGGGAGTCCGGCACCCGCAGCTCGGGGTGCTCGTCCTCCAGGGCGCGCAGCTCCCGCTCCAGCGCGTCGTACTCGCCGTCGGGCAGGGGCGAGGCGTCGCGGACGTAGTAGGCGAAGCGGGCGGCGTTGACCTGCTGCACGAGGTCGGCCCAGCGGTGCCGCGCCGCCGGGGGCGTGCTGGAGCTCTCCGTCGTGTCACCCGCCGCCGCACCGCTCGCCGTCGTCCCGCCGGCCGTCGTCTCGCTCACGGCACCATCCTGCCGTGCCCCTGCGACAGGCGCTCCCGGCGCGGTTCAGCGCCCCGTCGGCCGGCGCAGCACCACGAACTCGAGGTCGTCGCGGCGCGGCTGGCCGAACCGCTCGTCGCCGTGCGGGAACGGCTTGCGCTCCCCCGTCGGCGCGAAGCCCAGGCGCACATACCACGCGATGAGGTCGGTGCGCTGGGCGATGACCGTCATCTCCAGGGCCGCGGCGCCGAAGCGGCGCACGGCCTCGGCGTCGGCGTGGGTGATGAGCCGGCGACCGAGGCCGCGGCCCTGCAGCTGCGGGCGGACCGCGAACATCCCGAAGTAGGCCCCCGACGCCGAGCGCCGCAGCTCGCAGCACCCCAGCAGCGCGCCGTCGGCGTCCTCGGCGAGCAGGACCTCCGCGTCGGGGTCGTCCACGATCGCCGCGACGGAGGCGGCGTCGGTGCGCTGCCCGTCCAGCAGGTGGGCCTCGGTCGTCCAGCCCAGCTCGCTGCTCACGCCGCGGTAGGCGGACTCGACCAGGGCGACGACGTCGTCGACGTCGGCCGGGGTCGCGTCGCGGAAGGTCAGCTCGTCGTGCGTCACGGGCGCCATGGTGCCCGACGAGGTCGTGCCCGACGGGTGCGGCTCAGTCCGCGGAGGACTCCTCCAGCGCCGCGCCGGTCTCCCGCAGGCGCCGCAGCAGCGCCCGCGCGGCGTCCGGGGACAGCCCGGCGAGCCCCGACACGGGCGTGAGCAGGACCTCGGTGAGCGCGGACGCGGGCAGGCCGACCTGCCGCCACGGCACCCGCACGGCGTCGCGCAGGGCCGTCACCGCGGGCAGGTCCCCCCGCACGGGCGCGACGCCGGCCCACAGGCGCACCCCGTCCTCCACGCAGGCGGCCACGGACTCCCACCCGCGCTCGTCCAGCGCGGTGACGTCCAGGGCGATCGCCGCGGCGCCGGCCTCGCGCACCAGGGCGAAGGGGGCGTCCTCGGTGGCCACGCGCACGACCGGCTCGGCACCCGCGCGGCGCACCGCGTCGAGCACCTCGCGCAGCCCGGCGCGCACCTCCGGCTCGTGGACGGCGCGCAGCGTCCCGTACCCCGACGCGGTCGGCAGCCGCCCCGCCATGACGGCCGGCATCGACGGCTCGTCGACCTGGACGACGACGCGCGCCCCGGGCACGAGGCGGCGGACGTCGGCGACGTGCAGCGCCACCCCCTCGGCCAGCGAGGTCACGACGTCGCGGCGCGCGCCGTGGTCGGAGGCCGCGAGCTCGCCGCGGGTGAGCTCGACGCTCGCGAGCAGCGACCACGGGCCGAGGACCTGCACGACGAGCGGGCCCGTCCAGCCCTCGGCGGCCTCGGCGAACTCGTCGAGGTCGTTGGCCAGGAAGCCGCGCGCGCGGTGCTGGTCGCGGCCGGGGGCGTCGACGAAGCGCCACCCCGCGGGCTGCAGGTCCACGGCGAGGTCCACGAGCACGGCCGCGGTGCGGCCGACGGGGTCCGCGCCGGGGCCGCGGGCGGGCAGCTGGGGCAGGTGCGGGACGTGCGGCTCCTCGCCCAGGTCCGCCAGCACGAGGCGGGCGGCCGCGTGCGGGTCCTCGCCGGGCAGCGGCCCCAGGCCGGTGACGGCGCCGGGGACGGTGAGGGCGGCGGCGGGATCGGGCACGCGGGCACGCTACCCGCCGCGGGGCCGGCCACCCGCCGCCCGCCGAGGCCCGAAGGGGAGCCGGTCGGCGCGCCGCGTCCAGCCCGTCGGTGGCGGGCCGGGGCGGCGCGCGTCGGCGAGGATGACCCCGTGAGCACCACGACGCCGGCCCGCCCGGCAGCCCCCTCCGGCCCCCGCCTGGACGCCCTCGACGCGCCGGGCGACGCCGAGCGCCGCCGGGGCCTGCGGACCATGCGCACGACGGCGACCGCGCTGCTCGCGCTCGCGGCCGTCGTCTACGCGGTGACGATCGGGCGCGACGGCGTGCTCGGCTTCGTCAACGCGGGTGCCGAGGCCGCGATGGTCGGCGCCGTCGCCGACTGGTTCGCGGTCACCGCCATCTTCCGCCGGCCGCTGGGCCTGCCCATCCCCCACACCGCGCTGATCCCGAACCGCAAGGAGGCGCTGGGCAAGAGCCTCGAGCAGTTCGTCGCCGAGAACTTCCTCGCGGAGGACGTCGTGCGCGACAAGGTGGAGCGGGCGGGCGTCCCCGGCCGCGTCGGCTCCTGGCTCGTGCAGCGCGGCGGCGCCGAGCGGGTCGTGGAGGAGGCCTCGACGGTGCTGACGGGGGCGCTGGGCGTCCTGCGCGACGAGGAGGTGACCGCGGTCCTGGACCAGGTCGTGATCCGCCGCTTCGCCGCCGAGCCGTGGAGCCCGACGCTCGGCCGGCTGCTGGGCGAGGTCGTCCGCGACGGCAGCCACCACCCCGTGGTCGACCTGACCCTGGCCGAGGCCCGCACGTGGCTGGTCACCAACGAGGACACCGTGCGCCGGCTCGTGGAGGAGCGCGCCCCGCTGTGGGCACCGGACTGGCTCAACGAGCGGCTCGGCCGCCGCGTGCACACCGAGGCGCTGCGCTGGGTCGGCGACGTCCTGGACGACGAGCACCACCCGGGGCGGCAGGCCATCGACGACCTGCTGGCCCGCTACGCCGACGCCCTGCAGCACGACCCGGAGACCCGCGCCAAGGCCGACGAGTTCCAGTACCGGCTGCTGAACTCCCCCGGCCTGGCCGACACCGTGCAGGGCGTCTGGTCGGCGCTGCGCGGCTACCTCGTCGAC
>Ga0160427_10001045_pt1 | contig 16974 bp, 14 predicted proteins | sample SolpanmetagenomL_FD_108194 | JGI IMG/M metagenome (GOLD analysis project Ga0160427, IMG submission 108194) | Solar panel surface microbial communities from Lawrence Berkeley National Laboratory, California, USA - L | ecosystem: Engineered > Built environment > Solar panel > Unclassified ...
CACACTACAAGCTCATGACTTTTGTCGTTACCTGATAGTGCTTGTCCATCACCAACCCCAGCTTTGAACAACTGCTCGAACCGTGCTTGATCTGCCGCAGTAATGAACGTAAGTCGTATATTGGGAATCTTCACCGCCGTCTTCTTTTTTGCTGCTGGAGTCGATGCAGACTGAGTGGGGTTCGGCGGCTGCGACGGTTGAGACTGCTGCGTAAACTGCTGTGGAATCTGTGGTACCGGCGGAGCTTGGAACGACTGTTGAGGCTGCTGCTGCGGTTGCTGTCCCTGTGGGATGTAGCCTGTATATTGTGCATTCAACGGTTGCCCATAGTTTTGTTGTTGTTGCTGCAATGGCTGCTGTTGAGGATTGTTGTAACCTGTTGGCTGCGGAGCAAATTGACCTTGAAAGCCGGTAGGCTGAGGCTGGAATTGACCGCCTTGGAAACCTGTCGCCTGTGGTCCCAGCTGTCCTGGAACACCTAGTCCTCCACCTAAATACCCGGTTTGTTGACCTTGTTGAAATTGACCATAGTTTTGTTGTTGCTGCTGCTGTTGTTGTCCTTGTGGATTGCCGTACGAACCACTTCCTTGATACATGGTTGCGAAGTTACACTATGAGTGTTGGTGTCAGCTCAACCCTATTAACCTGAGTGCAGAGATTGATAGTAACACACCGATATGTGAATCAGATCAGTGGCCTTGAGATAGTTGTGAAAGCATCCAAGCAGTTGTTGGATTGTGGTTGAGATGTATACCGGACTAAGTTGTGGAAGAGAAGGTGAGTACACTTATTATCAAGTATGGGGGAATGAATGAAATCGGATGACGAAAGTGACGAGGCGCATGTGTGAGTGAGACGAACAAACGAATCAGCGAATCAACTTATACTAGAATCTGTATCAAAACAACACAATCAATGATACTAACTTTTGAATTTAGCACCGAAATTATGTTCACACATCTTAGACATCTAAATATATAATGATAAGGCCTGGTATTCCAGGGAGACTAGAGAAACCATAAATTTGAAAATTGCACCATATATCATCAAGATACCTGCACGTATACTTAAAGCTGACATACGCTTACATTGACAGTTACATTTTCGACCTCCTCGCAAAAGCGACAAAACTTGAAATAACAAACAGTAATGGAAAGAAAACGGGAAAAACATGGGCTTAAATAGGTATCATAATCAGAGACAGACAAATAAACCAAAAAGCACAAGCATTGTACATTATATATTACTAACCACGAATGAGTGCCTAGACAGCCCTCAAAGTGGAGGCATGGAAGCAAAATAAAACCAAGTTTCCGAGGAAGAAGAAGAAGGTAGATCATTCAGTGACGCGTACAACAAAGAGCTCCCAAATATTAGTCTCCTTTCTCGCCGTTTGTTCCAAGAAAGAGGTAAACAGTGTACACCATAGAAATTTCCCCTTTTGTGCCTTTCAAAGAAAAAGCTTACAGCGCACTATACGCCTCTATACACCACGCGGGTTCCGAGAACCCCCTACGATCACTGGAGAGAAAGAACTACTTATGCCCATCCAGCGGTTGCGCTCTCGACACGACCCTTCCACTAGTCGACACTCTCTTCCGTAACCTCTCTTCCCTATCTCTCTTCTCCTTCTCCATTGGTGAAAATCCATCACCACTATTATTACTTGCGTTCGTACCACCCATCCTATTCGCTATTTGGTTTGATATATTACTAGATATCCCTTGACCTGTGATATTCACTGCTGTACTTCCACCACTTTTTGATGCTTTAGTCGCAAGATAGTTTGTCGCAGCTGGTGCTAATAATGGCACGATAGGCGCTGATTCCAATGTCCCACCGTTTTGGAAGAACAACTCAGCTATCGGAAATGTTGGAGTTTTGACTTTTGAAGTAGGTGAGGTTGATGGGGATGTTTGAGCCGATGATTTCAGTGGATCTGCAGCAAGAAGAGCAAGGTAAATTACATGGCGGCCATTGTTATCGATATAGTTTGAATCAGCGCGAAGCGCTAGAGCATGAAGGACTTGACTAATGTCGTTGTTTCGAATCCCATTGAGCATGGTATGTATACTGGTGGCATCTGGTGAAAGAGAGGACGTGAGAGTGCGAACAAATGCTCTATCGGCGTATTTCGCCGTGATAAATTTCAGCCGATTCTCTCGTGTGGAAGCAGCATGAGGTTTAACGCCAGGCTCCAGGCGAGCCTCATAGATATAATTGGAAATTGTGTTGCCAGCATGTAGTAGAAGATCAGTGAGATCAGGAGTAAAAGATGTGACGTCCAGCGTCAATGAGCGAACTTTTGATATGTGTGTTCCGAGCGATCTATGAATACCACTACATTCTACAAAAGACTTAGTAATTGTTGAATAATCTTTCATATCGAACGACTTACCGATACACAAAACGATCCCAAGATTTATTGAGACCCATTCTGTTTTAGTCTGACTGCCACAGTCTGCACAACTGGAATTGCCAGGATCCGATTCGCGTACTAATTGCAAAAGCTTTTCAGGATCTTCACTATAAGTGCTACCTCGGTATAGTGGTTTAGACCCGACAGTTATTCTCCTATGAAGGTTGCTATTATTGGACGTCTGAGACGAACTTCCATGGCCAGGTGAGTGGTGATGATGAGAAAAGCTTGGATTTCGTCCGCCACCAAAAACAGAGGAGATGTCTTTGTCCCTCCGACCTGGATCGTCCTCCAACCTCGATGTATCAAAATTGGCCGTGGACTTTCCACCCTCCAGTGTACCCTTTACAGCATTGTTGATAGCGTTAATCCATATATTCATATCCTCCTCCGAAGTGCCCTGGTACACTCGTTTGTACTGCGGTGTGATCACCTCAAAACAAAATCGACGATCAGACGATCGTGCCTCTCGGGCAGAAGCCATACGAAGATTTATAGGCTCATTATGTAGATCGAGCTTTTGCTTCCAATTACTGTATTCACACAATTGACCACCAGCAAGAACAACCCAATATCTAGACAGATTAATATGGTGAAGACAGCAATAGAATGAAATAACTTACTTGTGCCAAGCTTGCTTGTTTAAGCCCTTTGGATCGGCATGACTACCAGGTCTACTGAGTGCCCATAGAAGGCCTTCTTTTCTCCGATCAGGCTCGCCTTCACTAGGCGCTGCATAATCCTTCTCCTCAAGATCTCTTATGCCCCTAAACTTGTTTGGTACTGCATTCGAGCCAGAATTTGTGGGTACAGCTGCTGGTGCCGAACTACTCAGGCTACCCGCAGATGTAGGAACAAGCGTAGCATTGGAATCGTTCTGGGTCGAGCTAGTTACTGTCATGTTCGAACCAGATACTGCGCGTATAGTCGGTCCACCATCCATCCGATTCATGTCATAAGATGTACCCAGTTCCATGTTATTTGAGACCAGGCCAGGAGAAAGGAGATTTGTCACATTATCGGGCTCGACAAATGTTGTTGTATTCATTTCCAATCCTCGTCTCCTCTCTTCTCTATCGGTTCGCTGCATTTGATATTCTTTATCCATCTCGTTTACTTCACGACTTAAAGCCTCTAGATGAGCCATGTTGTCTTGAATCTTCTTCGCGACAGACATGTAACTCTTCGCTTGAGCATCTGCAAACTTTGTAAGATGAGAAAGTACTTCTTGCTCCTTCCTGCCACCATGCAGATCCTGCATAAATGAACCATAATCAAATCGCTTGATTTCGAAATTTCGTCGTTTCGTTTGATATTTAGAGTCGCTCTCAGTCTTCTTTCTGGAGCTAGACGAATCTGTGCGCATGCCAAGGTATTTACTAACATAGGAGTAAAACTCGCGACTTTCCTTGTCAAAATCTTCCTTCTTGGACTCCGCCATTTTGATATCCTGGCTGTACAGTTTATCTAAAGGCCCAATAACAAACTTTTGCAAACCTACTTCGTTCGATCGTTCGTATTGTAGAATGTCCTTTGCTGCTCTATTGAAGTAGTGCTCCATTGCAGGTTTAATACCAGGGGCGTTAGTGGACGCTGCTTCTCTCAATGACTCAATAAATTCTTTCATTGCATCGTTGTACTCCACTTGCTTATCTCTAGCGTGCTCAGCCCTTTTCAGGACTCTTTTCATCTTTTGCCGAAGAAGTGCTGTTTTAGATTCCAAGCCTTTCATCGTCGCTCGAAACAATGGCCCATCGTCTCCCATATAGTCTTCAGCAGGTCGAAGGCAATTTACATCCACTTTTATAGGAGGAGGAGGTAACGGTACGGAGACATCAGTTTCTTCAGTCGTTCCGGGACTGACCAACTCATTACCGCTGTCGTATCCACCCTCACTGATTTGTGTATTGTAGGATTGGTGAGAGGCCACTCGTTGTTTCGGCAGTACTCTTTGGTCAAACATGCCATGACCACCTGGGGATGGCGGCATAAGAAAATTCCGGGAAGAGTCTGTCGTTGTTAGACAACCAGAATAATATGTGCAAGAAATACCCACTTTGCACCCATACAGAAAACTCCGCAAGAATTACCAGTCGATGATTGCGTTGATCGTATTCGACAAACTAGTTTTGTCAATGTGATGATAACCATTGTGGACCATAGAACATACACTACACGTATTTCGAAATCCAGAATTCCTCTCCTCTGCTCCTGTTGGGCTCTTCCATTTCCATGTCCACTCAAAGGCTACAGCAGGGCTCTTTTCAGTCGCAAAGTCGCCAACGAGACTGACACTCGGATTCTTGTGTAGATTGGGGTCGGCATGAAACTCTCTTGTGACCAGATTGTCCAGTTCCTTATGATTACTTGCAAAGACATAGGTAAGACCCGCGATGTTCGTATCTGTAGCTGCTCCTGTCGCCTCGTCCACTCTTTGCCTCGCATTGAACGTAAAGTTGAAACATAGTTCATCTTCGTTGGTGATTTTCAGTAGTAGCCCTGAACCATATGCACTAGGGTCTGGATCCTAAAAAAATATACATCAGCTGTTTGCACAGAGGAATTGATGTATAAGTCCATGATTAGCAAACCATACCTGAACATATTCCACCAGTGATTCATCCCCGACATCCTTTTTCACTACCGCTCTTGTACCCGGGAATGCGTTCGGTGTGATATTTAACAAAATTCGCTTTTTCGCATTTGTGATTTGTAACGAGGCAATAGAGACTACGTATGATGTTTGTCAATATAGAATAAAAATCAGGAGCCGTCCACCAGAATATTGATATATGGCAAGACCTTCTGCGGAATCTCGGACTCGACGTACGTCTTGTTTGGTCTTTGAGGTATAAAGCTGGCGCATCCTCTAGTCTACTGCTGATGTTTCCCATTGTGACGGGCGTTTCGATTTATAATCAAGCCAGAGCTTCTCCCTAACAACTCTCGTGAAACATGCAAGAAATGGCAACGTTCGATATGGTTGATATGGCAGACGATAGATTCGACGTCCTCGTCACCGCAGCAATATGATTCCGTTTGCCTTAGTCCTATGTTGAACGTGGAATTCCGATGCGGACACGACTATTTGTGCCTGAGGGACGGGATTGTTTGGAACTGGTCGTCAAGGAAGAAGGAAAATGAGCGTCGCAAGGATTGTTGATTATGGCAGCGTGGGACACATGCGGTCGAACTCCAGTAGTAGCAGTAGTGGTAGCTCGGATGTCCAAGCGCTACGTGTTTGAGATGTATAACTTAGCTGCGGGCTTGGCAGGTGTGAACGGCGCTATGGAATTGGTAAAGGTGCTATTTGAACAGATTATTGGGGAGTGTTTGAGTAGGAAAATAGAGTTGGGAGTCTAGGCTCTCTGGCTCTGAAGAACGCTCAGCAGCTTGGGGGGAAGTGATGGAGAGAGTGGAGGGGCAGGGCGGCAGGCAAGGCGAGGCACAAGATAAGAAGGAAAGGACGTTTGTTTCATTGTTCTAACAAGAAGATCAGATTAGATTAGATCTCCAACTTTGCACGTCTTGAAATTAAAGTAAGTAAGTACTTACTTAAGTACATCAAGCATGCCTTGGTTCACAATCTCTTGAATTTATATCTTGATAGTATGGGTGGATACTCATTACTTGTAAAAGCACTGGAAACTTTTGATGAAAAGTAGTTCCAAGATCAGAGTCCCACTCAGATATACGGGAGGATTCGTTTTTTCTATTCACTAAAGAATGATGCTTCAACTAGAGCAACAACAAACAAAAACATTCGTACCAACGAGCACTAGGGTTTCTATGCCATATCCATCTTCAGAAAGGTGCTTTATCGCTCTCATACACTGCAATGAACTCTTCCACAGCTTCAACAATAAGGGAGCACCAACTAGCACCTAGCATTGCCAATTAAGCAAATATCTGAGCACTTTATACTAAAATTTCAATCCTACTAGTATATATACTAATTTTTTTAAAACCCCCTACTCTCCCTCCTCTGCCTATCACTCAATAACCCCCTCTCCTTCAACAATCCCAACACATATCTCCTATTCTCCATACTCTGTTTGGCATCAGGCAATCCATAATTCTCTTCCTGATACTCCAACCATCTTCTCAGCGCCGGCGAAATCTTACCCAACCCTCTAGGCCAAGCACGCGCTTCTGATTTCCATGTGTCGAGCTCACTTTGGAGTTTACCGTTCTGAAATTTCAATTCCTCAATCTTCGCGAGGAGCTCTGAAGTTTTATATCCATGACTTGATTGGACCAGTTTATCATTGTTGTTATGGGAGTTGGCACGAGAGAGAGGCAAGTTGTCACAGCATTCTGTTGTATTATGGGCAACGGTTTGATGGTTTTTGGGTTGAGTGGGGAGAAGATATTTAGGCCCGCGGGGGGAATAGTATTTTATCACAGTCATATTGAGAAGAAAAGAAGAAAGCTAGCTGGTGCTATAGCTGGTTGTAAAAATTTGAAGAACGTTGACAATGAATGATGTCCTAAATCCAAAGATGCGGATTTTGCTTAGCCTTACAATTTCGTGATATTATTGCTACTTAAGGATTGTCTTCTTGATTTGATATGAACGAAATGATGATCTGTAATGTTTGATGTACTTTTCCGTTCGGGTGGGTCCTGGGCTGTCAAATAAACGACAGTATCTGTGCGTAGATACACTGATTGATATCTACAGTTCACGTCTTCTTCGAGATTTGCATAGATTATTGTTCAACCAAAAGATGTCGATCTGTCACAGACGACCTTCTGCCTTGTGAGCAAGAAGTTTTCGCTCAATTTATATTCGATGTCGTTCAAGTTCATGTTGATAGTCATATCACGCACGACAAAGACTTTCAAAAAATGCGCATCCATGTAAATCAATGTTTATACCAAGATTTTAACAAACAACTTTGAGGATCATAATCACTACATTAGTAAAGTCTTCAATGGAATCGTGGTCACTGAAAATGCATGCATTCCTTTTAATTATCAACGTTTGTAACGCAGGTTTCATCTACCTTGACCTCTCATCCATAATCACTGGATACGTGCATTAGTTCTGACAATGCAAAGAAGGAATGTTCCATCAAGTTTGAAATTAGGTAAGAGGTAAATGAGTAGACTTGGTATATGCTCGAGACTCAATCGCACATTATCCTCTCAGTGGACTGTGGCCCAAGGATAGGAACCAAATATAAGACTTGCTTCATTGTAATTATACGTCTATTGAGATGAATGACTGACAATATGCTCCCGTGATTACAGCGCCGTTTTATCTCCAGATTACAAAAAAAAAGACTTTAGCCTCACCAATTCTTTTGTTGGTACAGTAAAGTCACGCTTATACCTTGCAAACTCAAATGGAATATTTCATACACTAGACTTTTTTAATGCATGTCATCATATTAAGAGCTCGTCTTCCACCTTTTGTTCCGACATGACGATAGACTTTATGAGCGAGAAATCCATGACGTATTTCCACAATCATCTGTAGCCTGGAGGACCACTACCCGGAGGGAACCCTCGGCCCATGCCAGGAGGAGCGAAACCAGGCGGAGCACCACCAGTAAAACCAGGCGGTGGTTGGAAACCAGGCGGAGCGCCAGGCATACCTGGTGGTAGATTTGTTCTCATCGGACCGGACAATCCAGCGCCTCCGAAACCAGGCGCACCAGGACCACCAGCTGGTCCACCAAATCCTTGAGGAGGACCTCCCATTCCTATCGGCAAACCTCGTCCGGCTGGTCGTGATAATCCGGGGCCAGTCGCTATAGGTGTAGGCGCAGCGCCGCCAGATACAGGCAAACGCGAAGCAGGGGTTTCGGTTGGGGGCCCTTCTACAGACAAGGATATGACGGTGACACCACGTAGTATAATCAATCCGAGTGTTCGTTTCTCTTCGACCTCAGTGACGGGCGCGGTGGGGTTGGCTTTAGTAGGCTTTCGTTTTGTGCGGCGGAATTCCTCCGTATCGGCAAGGACGAGGTTCATGTGCTACATCATATGGGTCAGCCTTTTGTTGGAAATGACGTGAGGAACGGTACGCGCGAACCTTGTCGAAAGCTAATAGTGTGCCTGTAAGCTGTCTACTATCGTTCATGGTGACCCGCATTCTATAGTTGATCTGACATTTTCATTAGCTCGAGCTTATACGGCATGCAAAGCTTGCGCGGCCACAAGTTCGACAGGGTGATATACGTACGAGATTGGCCTAAGTTGAAACATTCCACATGGTAGATCCATCAGTTAACAGCTTCTTCATCGTCCAAAGAGAAATTAAACGTCAACAAAGACACGTCTCTTGCGTCTGGAGCTAGACTCGTGCAGCACACGTCCATTGAAGAGACTTACCATCTTTCCTTGTTTGTGTGCCATCTTTGCGACTGACAGGAGGCTGTTCCTGTAGTACGGTACTGTTTGTGATGTCTTTGCGTCAGGGAAGTTTGATGATCGTAAATGCTGGTGATGCTTGTCCTGGAGTCGATGAGAACTAACTGAGCAGCACTTTTACTATTGTCGCTTAATCCTGCATGTCCCTAGTTTGCTATATTGCAATTCGGTCTGTCTCGCCAAAAAGATCATGTGATATGCTGACTATCATCTCACGTAATCAACCATAGGGCAAGCAAGACCTGGAATGGCCATGTTAAGACTAGTGTGCTCCAGCCGAAAAGTCCACGGTTTGTGTGCCGCAGGATGCTTGGGCTGCAATTCAAGATTGAAGATTGGGAGACAATTTTTGACTTGCACGAATCGGTCGACGACGACATCAACGACAATCAAGACAACCGTTCACGACATTTCGACAAACACGCTCCGACCGTACCAAAAAACCTCTTTTCACGTTTAACGAACATATCAAATCATCAAAATGGTCAGTCAAATGTCTGCACATTCCCTGCGTTCAGAGTTGCCACAGGAAACTGCACTTGCGCTTGTGGAATCGTTGCCATGATAGACAGACAGGACGAAGCTGACGATGGTTGTTTTTCTTTTCACGAATGTAGTCTACCGACAAGTCCGCCAACCCCATGCGAGAGCTTGGTATTGACAAGCTCGTTCTTAACATCTGTGTCGGTGAATCTGGTGACAGATTGACCCGTGCCGCCAAGGTGTTGGAACAATTGTCCGGTCAAACTCCAGTCTACAGTATGCCTAATTTTCCCAATAAAAACATTTCTAGAGTCATTTGGCTCCTCCTGAGGCTCTGAATTGAACTAATGTTCTTGTGCGAAATTTTTAGGCAAGGCCCGATACACTGTCCGAACATTCGGTATCCGACGTAACGAAAAGATTGCCGTTCACGTCACCGTCAGAGGACCAAAGGCTGAGGAAATCCTCGAGCGTGGACTCAAGGTCAAGGAATACGAATTGCGAAAGCGAAACTTCTCAGAGTCTGGTAACTTCGGATTCGGTATCAGCGAACACATCGATTTGGGAATCAAGTACGACCCATCTATCGGTATTTACGGAATGGACTTTTACTGCATCATGTAAGTTTCATATGCCAACTATAACTGTCTAGAATAATTAGATTTGAGCATGTATCTAACCAATCTCTTCTTTGTTGTAGGACACGACCAGGTGCCCGTGTTGCTCGACGAAAGCGAAGAGTCGGTAAGGTCGGTGCCAGCCACAAGATCCACCAACAGGATGTTGTCAAATGGTTCAAGGCCAAGTACGATGCTACCGTAAGGTAGATATGAGGTTTGAGTGGTGTGCATGTAATTTTATAAAACGAATATCCTTTCATCATTGTCTACAAGGCGTTTCAGATATCAGGTTTTCTTGTTCTTGTTAGTATTCATGAGGCTAGTGGTTCCTCTTATTAGCATTTTTCCAAAACTTTTTGACTACACAAATAGTCTACCATCATAATCACTATCTTCAAACACAATCATAATGATTTTATACATTTCAACCAGCTGTTATAAAATTGTACATGAAGCAATTCTAAGGTCATATATATTGCTTGTAAGAGATCACTTGGTACGAAAGTTGTTTCAGAATTTATGTTTTTGACTACCTAAGTAGCTGGTGGACGGTAGAGTACACGCGAATTTATGGCATGCAGATGTAATTCGACATCACTCACAATCTCGTATTTGATGTGACGAAATAAAATTTATGGATTCAATATCGTTCCCACATTGAGCCAAGTTTCCATCAATCACTAGAAGTTTGAGTTGCTAGATACGTTGATTGAAATTAGATTGATGTAATCCTATCGCTTTACAATAGGTGATGAAGGACAAACAAGCCTAGCATATTTAACTTTTTGTACCATCTATTGCAGTGCAACAAACTCCGTTATCAATTTTACTCTACTCATACCAGTCTTGGTCTTTGTAACTCACGTACACAAGCAAGAAGACTAAAAAAGTTCAAACATATTCCTAATCATTGCAATACTGCTATACATACAGACGTTATTCTGGACAGCGGAAAGGCCACACATTATCAGAACAAGCATAATCTGTTGGCCTACCAAATCTACCAACTCTCATCTGAGAAGTGGAGCTCGACAAAAAAAGACAAACTCGTTTGCTTGTGACTTTGTGAATGGTTTTGGAGCGCGTTTAAAAGCGATGGTTACATGTACACAAAGTTTGAACAAAAGTATTTGTTCATATTCGCGCATCCGTCGCACATATTAAATTTGTATATTCTAAATGATCCATCTGTAATCTTGATTTGTATGAACTAAACTTGATTTCAAGATGGTAGTCAAAGTCAAGTTTGCGGATCTTCGACAATAGTCTGTTGTTTTCACATCGTCAAAGTGTCGACTATGTAAAGGCATAGCACGTATTCGAGCATACACTAAGCTACCGATCTTGGACAATTGGATTAGGCCAAGCACTTCGCGGCCTCATCATTCTTTATCAACACTAGAAGACGTTTTATATCCGAAAAATCCGTTGAAATCATATCATCAGCATCCTCATCAGAAAGCCCCCTCATACCAAAAGCGCGAAACCTATCACACAACTCATACTTTATCCTATCTGGGTCTCAAACAGTTTCTTAAAAAACGTAAATATCCAGAACAACAAGAAGAAGACATGAGTTCCTCCAGCTATGTTCGAGACACTGCGTACCTTGCTTTGGCTGCTCTCTGTGGTTCGTTATCTACGATTCTTCTCAAGGGACGAGTCACACTTGACCAACATGGGAAACAAATATATGACGATATAAGACCAGAACCTGCTGGTCCAACTCGATTAACCAAGTTCGATGAAGAAAAGGCCGAGATTATAGAACGTAAAGAGGTACAGCAGGAGTACTATTGCGAAAATGTATGACCATTTGAAGTCAGTCTGAGCATGAAGTTTTAGTTTACAGATATCAATTTCTGTTGATTGTTTGATCTGTACATGTAGCCGGCAAATAGTCATCTACTTTTTGGTTCTTCTTCTTGTATATTTCCAGACACTGTGGTACCACCAACTTGGCGATTGTTTGCGACGATTTATTTCGTGGAGTTTTGGCGTTTGATAATATTGGCATGGTTTCTTTGATCTAGACTTTGTTTGCCGACACTTGCTTATAAACTCTTGTGCATCAAACCTTAAGTCGATCTCCACAGAAATTTTAACATTTAAACATGCTAGAGAATAACTAGGTTTACTGTAAGTATGTGTAACATTATATGGCCATGAGAAAATGAATTTAAGTAAAATTCTAGAGATGCGAAGAACATTTGGTTGTCGTCTTGAAAACAAACCGGCCTAAAATATAGCTAGACCCAAAAGATCTCGTAAAGTGTCTCAATCAGTCGAGTTGATGATGTAGGACTCACGTGACCAATCGGATTCGGTGAACATTGTGGAGAGAGAGATCTAGAGAACACCTTGCTCCTTCCCTCTTCTCTTCCACCTCCTCTTGAGCTTCACAGATCATCAAGAATCAATCAATTTTACAAATTTATAGACCATTCACCAACAATGGCTGGCTATACTCGTTACGCTTCCATCCTTGTGATGGCAATTGTCTTTGCCTTTGCATTCTTTGCTCAGACAACTGAGGCTGCTCGCGGTCCTCTGATCACACACAAGGTAGCCAATTTCGAAAAGTATCCTGGTTGTAGGAAATTAAGTTTCTAATGGAAGCACAATGCTAGGTCTATTTCGATATCACAGAAGGAGGCGCGCCGTTGGGAAAGATTGTTATTGGTCTATATGGCAAAACTGTTCCAAAGGTAAACCATCTTGAATGATTATGATAGTACTGTTTTCTGACTTGACTTTTGTAGACTGCTGAGAACTTCCGGTTTGTGGCATTGCCTCGATTTGACAAGCCATATCCTTAACTTGGTATACTAATGTCATTTCTAGTGCCCTAGCCACCGGCGAGAAAGGATTTGGTTATGAAGGATCTAAATTTCACCGAGTCATCTCTAAATTTATGATTCAAGGTGGAGACTTTACACGAGGAGATGGTTAGTGTATGGATAATTTTTGAAGCTCAATTAAGCTAATCGGAAACACAGGAACCGGTGGCAAGTCCAGTATGTGATGTCGAGAATGCACCAGTTTTTAAACCAATTTACTAATGATAGTTTGCAGTCTATGGTGCCAAATTCCCTGATGAGAACTTCAAGTTGAAGGTATAACGAGTCTATATCACTGCATACGGATTGTATGCTAATGTTGAGCAGCACACTCGTCCTGGTCTTCTCAGCATGGCCAACTCTGGCAAAGATACAAACGGATCTCAATTCTTCATTACCACTGTTGTCACTTCGTAAGTCTTTTCCATCTTGCTTTGATAGGCCACTCGCTGATATTTCAATTAGATGGCTCGATGGACGTCACGTCGTCTTTGGAGAAGTCCTTGAAGGCATGGACGTTGTCACCAAGATCGAGAACTGCGAGAAGGCGCAAGGTGATGCTCCAAAGAAGGAGATCAAGGTTGCCAAGTCTGGCGAAATACCAGTCCCAGCAGAAGGTATTCATGCCGAACTCTAAATCATTGCTCCAATAATGCCCCAAATGGTTGCTGTTATACCCACAATTTCATAACCATCATGCATGACAGGAACGTTCTATGATACCACGCATATAAAAGATTATGGAGAGAGATAGAAACAAGGAGAAAGGGACAAATGTCTGGAAAAGTTTTATATTTATGAAATTATGGAGGAAAAGGACACTTGTGGAGATGTACTGTAAAAACTTTATAGTATAGATGCACTATTTTTCTTTTTCACCTAGACCACGGAGCTTCATTCTTTTGTGACAAGTCGACATGTGTGCACCCACTACTGACTTATCTCTATTTGACCAAACTTGGAACCATAAAAGTAACATACAAACACTAACATTTTCACTCTATACATAGAACTCCGAGCTCAAGAGAAGGAAGAACTCGAGGACTCAGGATCTGCTACTACATCTAACCCAGTCAAGGGTGATACCACTGCTTCAAATTCCAAGCAGGCTGAGCAAGCCGAGAGCAATGCCGCCTACGACTTCCGACGTATGGCTGACCAAGACTGGACTTTGTTCCAAGCTCTCTTTGTCATTCTTGCTATTGCTGGTTTCGCATACTGGTATGTCAAGAAGAGATCCAGCGTTGATAACGAGAGGGAGAAGGGAAGATTTCCAGCATGATGTGGTAGTAATTTCGTAGCTTGTAAAGTCGAGAGCGGTATGATTGTGAGAGTTGTGATTTATTGTCGAAGTAGCTGTACAATATATAAGTATGTATAGGCGTAAGCTACATAACGTGATGTGTAATGTTATCGTGTGAGATTTCAAATTGGAATCACAATAATGATGGTAACACGTAATTAAGCATATGAACAAAAAATAAGGGAGCCGCCTAGCACGGGGATAGAACTAGTATATGGTGGTGATAGCAGCGAGAAACATGAGATTTAGTAAGGAAAAGACAAAACCGCTGCTAGCTTGAGTCATTTTCTCTCAATTGATCAAGTTTATGAATGCCATTTCTCGTGCGTGCAAAAATTGCTATCAAGGATTTCTGTCTTCACTTTTTTGCAACTATCCAATACATCTTGGTTTGATGCCCATGTGGTCTGGCCATAGGATATCTTCGTATGATAGAACTTGAATAAGAAGCATCCAAATCAATACCCATTGAAATATACTTCAGTTGGCGGGAAGCTCTTAGATTAGTCGATATAAGTTGTGGGCTTCAACAAGACTGGTCACATAATAGTATCAGCATCAATACTTTCCTGATGTATACTTAGTGCGCATGCATATCTCTCATAAAGATAAATATAGACTATTCGACCAAATTTTACTTACATCTGACATGGTAAATGCTGTATTGCAATCGTTGAATTCAATTTTTTTACATGTCTTAAACAATCAACTTGGAAATCTATTAATCACGTTAGCTGTTTTTCGATATTTAGGGAAAAAAAGAAAGCTCCTTGTCCTAGAGGCTTCATATGCGGCATCTACAAGGCGAGACGGAAAGGTCAAAGTGGGGGGTTTTCAACCTTTTATTATTGCTCGTTTGTTCCATTGACTCTTGATAATTCTATATGACCTTCCAAAAGAGGTCATGAAAAAACATGAAAAAATTCACTCAATCACACACTTTTTGTTAATTCACTACAAATGTTTAGACGCTATCAAGTTTTGTCTATCGGAGTGAAATCTGGCTCGCTCCGGAACCATTTCCTCAAGGTACCCTGAAGCGATATCTTTATCTAATTTGGAATGTTCAGATTGATGTTTTTTTTTTTCGTTGGGAGAGCCTTCAGTCCCTGAATGAGCTTGACAGGGCAGTTGGGTAGGTAAACTTTATAAGCTGAACCTTGTCTAAATATCATGATTCGATCAACGAGCTTGGATGTTCTGATCGAGAAATATAATATGCAAGGGAAGAGCAGTAGCGAATAACTAAATTTGGTAGTCGAAAGCTACGGAGTTGCACGGCATGTCATATAGCTTAAGCAGCCCTAAAATTGTTGACAATATTCGCCCTGTAGCGATGTTCAAGCGAGAAAAAAGAAACCAGAATTTAGTGATGGAAGGATGAAAGGTCAATATTTTCGCAGCGTCTATACCTTTTGATTGAATATATAAGAGTGGATCTGACGGTTGTGAATGTCATTGTTTCGAAACATTCCTCTTATACATCATACTGCAAATACTGTTAGCAAACCAATCAAATCTTACCTCAAATACATCTTTAAAACATTCAAAGGAACCCTATTATAACAATTCAAACATATTTTTCACCTAGAATAACCACAATGCACAACTCAATAATTCTTTCGGCAATAGCTCTCCTCTCTTCAATCGCTCTCGAAGTGTCTGGTGTAGCGTTACCTATAAATCATGCAGTATGCTCAATCTTGCTTCTCAAAATTAAATAAATACACATATTCACTTCTAATATCAGGTAAACAACCTTCAACGAAAAGACCTTCAATCGACAAGTCTTTCTACGGCGTACACAAGTGCTCCTACGACCTCCACCGCTACCTATAATGATATCCAGATGTCCAGCACAACAAGCGGAGTCACAGTTCCCACATCCTTGAACACAGTCACCACACCGACCATCCCCTATCTTTGTCCCTCCATGCCTACCAGTGATAACATCCCTTCGACCCCCACTGGTTGCGCGCCTGGCGGCTATCCCTCCTCCACTCCAAAGTGCACGGTATCTCCCTTTGGTGGTAGATCACTCAACGTGTCCACCGACCAAGCACTTGTCGCTGTACACAACTACTGCGCTAGCGTCGCCAACTCTGATCTTTCAGGTGGCAGTTCCATACATTTTTCGCCTGCTGGTCAAGTCAATGTCCGAGTTGAGGTTGAGAGATTGGCTAGTCCAGATTACTGCACTACAAAACTTTTCTTGACTGAGCAAGATTGCCAATTGTTCTATGAGCCGATAGTTCATGGATGCAAAACACCGGATGAGGTATTTTATGGCGGTAAGGTGTATTGGAGTTGTTATGAGTTGATGATTACATTGGAGACGTTGTGATTTTAGCATGAGTTGGTATCTTTTTGGAGTTTATGGTCACCTTTCTTCTTCTCTATGTATATATTTTCAATCGTTTACAGATACTTATAATTCTATCATATGCTTTTCGTGTTGCATTTGCATCAAGTTGTAATGAATTTAGCTAGATTAATCCATGTATTTTTTCGTGGGAAACAAACATGGCGTTTAGTTCATGAACGTAATGCGCAACATTAGGAAGAGGATCGCTGATCTAGCTTATTTATTGACACATACGGTTCGCTACCATCGATCCTTCATTAAGCATCCGGTTTCTATGAATGATATATTGAGTGTCCAGGAAAAATGGATACTACTAAGAAGAAAACGTCACTAAATATACATTTTAATTATATTTTCTTTTTCTGTGTAGATTGTTTTGAGTAAAAGACTAAAGTGCAATTAACAAACAATGCAGGTAGATAATACATGAACGATGGGACGAACATAATATCATGGCAACTTTTCCCTACTTACAATATTTACGATAAACAACATCTATCCTCTTGTCAGATCGATCACATTCTCTTCGAAAGTACGCAATGCTATGTTTAGGAAGATTTGAA
>Ga0160427_10001046_pt1 | contig 16973 bp, 23 predicted proteins | sample SolpanmetagenomL_FD_108194 | JGI IMG/M metagenome (GOLD analysis project Ga0160427, IMG submission 108194) | Solar panel surface microbial communities from Lawrence Berkeley National Laboratory, California, USA - L | ecosystem: Engineered > Built environment > Solar panel > Unclassified ...
CACATACATAGTACTGGTCACTGGATCTGGACTTTTGAGTGTGAGACATGCGATGCTCGTTTCAATAGCCAGTGGGCAGTGGAAGAACACATGGAAAAAGAAGTCCACTATTCGTACTATTATGTTCGTGAAACGTGCGATTACGTGTTCCGTACAGCATATGACCTCGACACACATCAACAACAAGAAGGCCACTACAAGCACCTTCATTGCAAGGACTGCAACAGATACTTTCAGAGCGCAAATAACCTCAGTCAACACAAGAAGTCTCATATCCACCAGGGCTTCGACAGTATGTGCCCTTTCTGCAACAATGGCTTTGTCACTGCTACAGGTGTCTCACATCATCTCGAAAGTGGCTCTTGTCCTAATGCAAGAGGCCTCAATCGTGAAACCATGTATCAGGAACTCCGCCGACGAGACCCGAACAATGCCATTACTGACCGTCTCCTCGAAAATCCAACTAGCAGAAGCTTAGACCAAAGCTGGCAGCCAGAGTCTGCATGGAATGGTCACACCGGATATGAATGCTATCTCTGTCACCGTGTGTTTAGTACTCCAAATGAATTGCGGCAACACATCATCAATCCCGTCCATGAAACAAGACTTTACCACTGCCCGAACGGCCGAGGTCAGTGCTTCAAGAAGTTTCCATCACTGGCAGCCATGATCAACCATCTCGAAAGTGAGAGTTGTGGTTACATGAGGTTTGAGGCAGTGGGAAAGAATGTCAGTAGCGTCTTGGTAGGGAAAGGACTGATCAGCATCTGAGACATGTTGTATGCGGCAGGGACTTTATATTGATGGAACGACTTCATGTTCAGCATACAGGAGTACCGAGCTTTCCAGTACTAATAGCATATGTGCCGACACATCTTCCGGTACCGTACAGACTGAACTTATCCTGTCAGTTATGTATGTAACCACAACAAGCCGCAGGATGCCAGCAACGAAGACAACGGCGATTCTCAAGGACTTCATTCAGACCTCCGGAACAGTGGGACAATTATGGACACTGTTGTTATCACTGCATGGTGGACAATAGTATTACGAACAAGCACGATACTGGATATCCTTTACCTGTTTCGCCAATCAGTCACAAATAAAATTAGAACCTGTGCGACTGCACTGTCATCGGTCTATCAGCAGATCGATCAAGGAGTATTGTTTCTGCCACGAGCTATAGATATGACATACTAGCTTGGTCCACATTTCAGAGCTTGCTCAAGCCTGTAGCCTTTCGGTCTTGTTATGAGCGACGCTAAGTCATGAAAGGAAGGAGCACACGACCCGACACTAGCACAGTAGCGTGAACGCCATAACGAATCGACGTTGAAGAAAGTCTTATCTGGAAAGCTTCGTGTGCTTGTCATTGCATGAAGAGATGTGATGAGGTCGTTACTGGCGGGGTAGCATGCACTGCATGCACTGACGATCTCCCACCAAGACAGACCCAGACAGGAAGGTGCCCAATTCGGGCGGGATTGTGTTCAGAGGAACACCTCATTTATGCACTTCTTTATCTGAACTTCAGCACGACCTCGGTTGCGTTCGAGTCGTGGTTGTATTCGGGTTGGGGTGCGAGCGGCATGGAGCTGCTAGTGAGTTGCTCTTTCCCTAGCTTTCAAAAGATCAACAGATCCGCAGAAAGATTGACATATGCAAAGCATATATATATTTGACGATGACCTCGTCCTTCTTCAAATTCAATTCTCGTCCGACGCTTTCTGCGACGTCGCAAAGTTATATCTTATCCTCAAGCTAGCCGACGATGCAGTTACATCTTCTCATTGTTACGCTTGTCAGCGCATCCATTACAGACGCTCTACAGAGTCCTCATAAGAAGCAAGCCCTTTTGCCTTTGAAGCGCACTGTCTATACTTCTCAGCATTCAAAGGGGCAGCCCGCACCTCCTCCTGTAGCACAGTACCTCAATCCCAAGTCCAAGCCTTTCGTCGTTAATGGGAGTGCCATCCCTGACGTCCCATTTGATGCTGGAGAGAGCTATGCGGGCACTTTGCCTATCAGTGCCAATGCCAGTGATGCCAACAGACTGTTTTTCTGGTTTTGGCCTAGTGAAAACCCCAAGGCCAACGACGAGATCACAATCTGGCTGAATGGTGGACCTGGCTGTTCCTCGTTGGATGGGTTTTTCCAGGAGAACGGCAAGATACTGTGGCAATCTGGCACTTATCAACCATTCTTGAATCCATACAGCTGGACGAACTTGACGAACAGTAAGTCGAGTGAGTATCGAAAATCAGCAGATACTAACACTATGAAGTGGTGTATGTTGACCAGCCGATCGGTACTGGACTGTCGCCTGCTGCACCTGGCGCCCCTGCTCAGATCATGAACGAGACACAGGTTGCTGCTCAGTTCATGGGCTTTTGGAAGAACTTTATGGATACTTTCAACCTTCATAATCGCAAGGTCTACATCACTGGAGAAAGCTATGCCGGTAAGCTTGCAAAGCTTGCAGCTCTTATCAAACTGAAATTGCCAGACTAATGTATAAAAGGCCAATATATTCCTTACATAGCTTCCGCCATGCTCGACACCAACAACACTGAGTACTTTAAGGTCAAAGGAATCCAAATCAATGACCCTTCCATCAATCACGATGATACACTGATGTATGCCCCTGCTGCCGCCTTTGCCAGAGAGTGGGCAAACATATTCAACCTCAATTCGACTTTCATGGATCGTATCAATAACGCTAGTGCTGCCTGTGGGTTCGATGAGTTCATGGATAAAGCCTTACAGTTCCCGCCAAAAGGTCTTCTTCCTACAGCTCCAAGTTCTAACCCCGATGGCTGTGCGACATTCGACGATATTGTCATTGCTGGTAACGTTGGCTCGAGATCTTCGGCTCACATAAGGTGTTTGCTGACAAGTCACGATAGAGCTTTACGTCAATCCCTGCTTCAATTTCTATCACATCACCGACTACTGTCCCTTTCTCTGGTGAGTTTCTAGAGGTCAGGTATCTATAACGCAGTCGGGGTTCTAATTACAGATGCAGGGACGTTCTGGGCTTTCCATCTTTAGGTAAGTTCACTACGGGCAGCATCGTCGCCAAACAATATGCCTCCACCGATACCATGCTTTGTCGTCTGCAGCATTCGTATCTTCCCATCCTTGGCATAGCAGAAAATTGCAGCTGGTCATTCACCTCTGCCACCACACCCTACTACCTCCTCACACTGCCCCAAATCCCAACACTTTAATAACTCAGCTAACATATCCATCCTCAGCCTTCGGACCAAACAACTATTTCAACGTAAGTACCCAATCCAAAGCCCTACAGCACAAGCAACACAATTAATACATTTTCTAGCGTACCGACGTCCAAAAAGCCCTCAACGTCAATCCCACAAACTATGCCATCTGCGGCGACCCAACCCTCTTCCCTAAGGGCGACCAATCCGTCCCTTCTGCACTCGGACCCCTCCCCTCAGTCATCGACCGCACCAAAAACGTAATCATCGGCAACGGCCTCCTCGACTTCCTAATAATGTCAAACGGCACCCTCGCCACAATCCAAAACATGACCTTCGGCGGCAAGCAAGGCTTCCAGCGGCGTCCCACCCCCGACAACTTCTTCGTCCCTTACCACGAAACCATTGGCCAGATCATCCAGGAAGTGCTCTTCCAGGGCAACATCCCCAGTTTGCAGATTTATGCCAACATCGATACTGCGGGCGCTGGCATTATGGGGAGTACGCATACGGAGCGCGGATTGACGTTTGTCACGGTTAAAAATGCCGGACATGAGATTCCGCAGTATGTGCCTGGTGCGGCGTATCGGCAGCTGGAGTTTTTGTTGGGAAGGATTGGGAGTTTGACGCAGATGGGCGATTTTACGACGCAGAGTGGGAATTTTACGGGCAATGGGACTTTTTATGTCGCTGAGAAGTGAAGAGGAGATTGTTGTGTTTGGAGGGGGAATGTGTTGGGCTGGTGTGGCCCTTTTCGGGCATTCGATGAGAGAAGTGTTTGGGAAGGTTATGAATTGGAATCCTCAATTGTTATCGAGGAATCTACTCTTGCGTACGTTCTAACTGCTTGACTATACTCGTCATGACCAACAATAACACGCGAGCATAGGCTCGAAGCGAGAAGCACGAAGTTGATGATGCAGCAAATGAAGTTAATGAGTATAGGTAATGTAGCAAACAACGATAGAAATAATCAATTAATGTTCTTGAACGCCACCACTTTCCTCTACTGTCCTCAGAATACCTATCATTCATCTCTTCTCCTATCTTCTTGCTGATTGATATAGCCTAAGGTACTACTTCTACTCACAGCACAACGACCACAACACTTACAGTACGGCGTAATCCCAGCAATCACAAAAACAATCTTCTCACATAATTAACCAATTTAGCAACCCTCCATCCGTCTATCAACCCATCCATCTCTTCATGCAATCAATCACTCAATCTATCCATGCCTGAAGCAAGCATACCATACAATATAGTACAGCACAAGCATCCACCACATTACCTTTACCAGAGGCAAAAAGAAACAGTTATACATGTTCCCTCTCTCTCCAAAATATCCAGCAAAACGCCATCAGGGAAAAACATGACATGCTTTGATGTAAGTAAGTTCAACACTAGAGAAACAGAAAACTACTGTCTCCAACCATCAAGCAGCAGCACAAGCACAGTTGGGGCGAGCAAGGACAGAAAGAAGGAAAGAGGTGTTTGACGATGGAAATCAGAGTGCAGAACAAAGTCAGACTAGGACAGCAGTGTGTAGCGAGATGGGTGGAAAGCGAATTGAAAAAGGAAAGGAAAGGAAAGGAAAGGAAAGGAAAGGAAACACCCACACCTTACTTGATCCGAGATCCGATCGATTGTCGTCCTCTTTGAGATGGTAAATCTTCTGGAACATGACGGGATGGGTTAGAATGAGGGAGAACAAGAACAAGAACAAGAACAATGAATCACAAACACAATCAAGATAAGAATAAAGAATAGGAAGGCCAGGCACACGAACACGTCACCTTTTTATCTTTGCTAGCTGTGTGATAGTCTGATGTGTGCAGATGCCGAATATTACATTGGGTGTTAGTGTTTGCATTGGGAGGACGGAGGCGGTTAGGTTTGTGATGCTAAAGGTCCGTGACGGGAATTTGTTAGCTTGTTGAAAGGAGGATGTGCTGCTGGTGGCTTACGGAATAGGTCAATCCATAGTCGAATTCCGAAACGTGGTGTGATGTTCATTGCGTCTATATCAATCAAGTCTAAGACGACAGGGATGGAACGGAAACATAGCACGGAGACAGGTAGTACAGAGCAAAATCAATGCAGCAGCAGCAGCACCTTAATGCGGCATAATCATAACATTCGTAGTTCGACATTCTATAGCATCAAGTCAGCGTTTTTCAGTTTCTTCCCTCCTTGTTGGCAGTTGCTCAACCAACAAATCGCTCCTTTTTCTTCTCAGTCAAATCACTTTACGTCTGTCAATCATCGCCTAAACCGCCCAATCAGACCACTCTTCTTCCTCTGATCCGCGTCCTCCTCCACATTCCAGCTCCCATCACTCCTAATCGCATGGCTCCCCTGAACCTGCCACGGCGCCGCCCTCGCCTTAAACTTCGCCCCCAGCCCCGTCCTCTCCTCCGGACTCATATGCCACTGTTCCGACATCTCGCTACTCGCTCTCGACCCCGCAAGCGACACGCGTGGAATAGCCGTCGTGGTGAATTGTTGCTGCTGCTCGTTTAGAACACTAACGACACTTCTGTTGGGCGAGAGATAGAGAGATGGGGCGCGGATGGAACCGGCGTCTGATTCGGCAATTGTGTCGAGGTCGAAGGGGCGGGTTTTGACGCGGCCGGGTTGGAATGCTGGGGCGATTAGGGGTGCGAGGCGGGCGTTGTTGGGTGAGGTTGGTGCAGAGGGAGGATAATATTTGCTGTGATTCATGTTTATGCCAAGGGGATGGACTACGGCGGATGGTAGGATGGGCGAGACGGGTGAGGAGTCCTCTGAGCTTGTCCGTGAAGAGTTCGTGCCGTCTGTTTGGGAGAAGAAGAAGGAGGGTTGTGTTGGACTGTCGACTGAGGAGTTTAAGGAGAGTCGTTCGTGTGATTTGGGAGGCGCTGTTGGGGTGAGGTGGTCGGGCTCTGGTTCGAGGACTACATCTTCTGGTTTTGTGGGGAGTGGCCATTGAGGGATTTCTTCGATGGTTTTGTATTGCTTCTTGAAGCGATTGTGGAAGTTGTGTGGACCACCGAGGGTTGGACTTGGTAGAGAGCTGCTAGCGTCTGATAGAGTAGGAGAAGTTTGAGGCGATAGTGCAGTTGTGTTTGGTCTTGGAAATGTCGCTGTATCTATTATAGGTGCCCTTTCTTGTGTTGGTGTCGGTTCCTCGTCAGACAGTGAAGAGTCGTGAGACACAACATCCATAGTCAGGTCCAGGTCATCTCGCGAAGCAGCTGCTGGTGGAATTCTAGGCCCCTGGGGAATCTTTAGAGAGTCAAAGAGACTGGTAGGTGGAGACGGTGCCGCTATTATTGTTGTTGGTACTTGAGATGCTGTTGGCGTTCTTGGTGCTAAATTAGTACGAGATGTGTATGTCGGTGGTGTCGGCTCTGCAGGAAAGAACAATGACGAAGCGGGTATACTGGAAGGTTCCCGTAATGGCGAGGGAGATTCAAGGGAATCTGTGCTCATGGCTGGTCCAAGACGGTCCGCTGTTGTAGGGCGCTTAGAACTAGTGGTTCTGGTGCTCTTTGAACTACCACCTGATGGCGTATCTGAACCTTTCGAGGTAACCCTTTTTGCAGTCTTATTACTACTATTACTAGAACGTCCGGAATGTCCAGATCCTGGTCGTGAAGCACCTGTCGTTGCACCTGTATATCCAGATGCTCTACTGTGAGAGCTTCGAGATATGTCCAGACTACTCTTCCAAGGCTTTCCTTTTGGAGGCTGCGCATGATCTGGCAAACCATTCCACTTCGAGTTCACCTTTGGAATATGTTCCGGTAGCTTCTTTTCTATCAACAGTGGTTTGCTCTGATTGCCTTTAAGCGCCTGCTCTTGCCTTTGTAGCTCTGCAAAGTCTTTCCAAGCATTTGTTGATGGTTCTTTGAGTAGTAGCGATCCCCAAAGCCTAGACTTTTTCTTGGATGATGGTGCAAGAGACGGTGAAAAGTTGGAGCTTCGACCAAGATCTACGCTTTGGCCTTGAGAATAGTAAGTATATGCTGAGCCAGGCCTAGCTGGATCTTGTCTATCGTCTGACACATCTGAACGGTTTGAATTCCTTGATTCGAGATCTGGTCGTGATGGCTTTCGGATCTGAGTCGGTACACGGCTAGCTATGGGAGTGATATCATCGTCCTCATTGACAGGACTTCGTGCGTCTCGGGACGATGGTGGTGATATTGGTGTACCATCGGGGACTAGGCTTCGGAGGTGTGTGGGTGGTTCGACGTCGTCAATGCGATTTCTGACCTTGAGTTTCGGGATGCGCCTTGGAGGAGCGGCACTTGGATCCACAGACATGGAGATTGAGCCGGTAAAGTAGAATGGATATTTTTAGCAAAGGACAGCAAGCATTCCTATCACCTTGTGCCTTGCGAGTGCAAAGGCAGCTTCATATAAGAGTGATGGATGTTGGTGAAAGAAGAGGCTGAGTTTATCGTGTGTGATAGCTCTTGTAGTCGCGGTTGACCTATAGTTACACGAATGAGAGAAGAAGAGTGATTTTGTCGAAGACAATCGAAGACAAGAGGAATGAGAAGAATTGCTAGGATGTCGTTGTTGAGATGAGAGGGAAAAGGTTACAGTGAAGGTGGAGTAAGTTTAGAGTGTCTGCGGGGAGGTTGACAGAGGTGGCTAGCTGAAAAATAACGCTAGTAGGAGCGGTCGGTCGGCCCAACTACCTTAATTCAATGAGTGTCGTGCAGCCAAGGCGGGCCTCTATGTGTACACATCATCTATTGGCCTCTATGTATACACATCATCTATTGGCCTCCGTCTGCTCGCTTAAGCTGAAGGCAGGTACATTGTGATATTGAATGAGATCATCTCTGCTATCCTTGTTACAAGAGCCGATCAAGCGCCTGTCTCGTTTGCACGATCACGATCAAGGAGAGTTGTCATGCTGGTGACAAGGGACCCCACCACTAGTAACCTAATAGCGTTGAAAATAGCGTCAGACCGTCAACTGCCACGTTAGTAGCGAACCAGTCGTTCGGTTTCAGCGCTCATGTAACATGTTTTGCAAGCAGCTCCCACAGCACAACACAGCTCATGATAGCGACTTGCTGTGTGCTCAGGGGAGAGGAGAAGTAGCCCTCGTCTTAGAGACGGCCACGACGGCGAAACAGGGTTTGAACACATTCGTTAAGGTTCAAGATGGTGCCTGATCGAGGTGACACGTGCCTCTACCCCACGATTGTTCTTTCCGTTTCTTCAAAACTGTCATCCTTATCGCCATCTTTCGTCATCCAAACAATCTTCGAAACAACAATCAACTTCTTCCATATACTCCATGACTTCCGAAGCTTGCGCCTCTTACGCCCGAGAAGACTCGCAATCACCCACAGCGCCTCCAATATCACCCATCACTCCTGCAGCGCAGTTTGCTGTTCCAGCCACATCGCATTTCTCGCCTGATCAATCGACATCTCCACGTACAGTCCCTCCTCCAAATCCAGAGTGGCCATCACAACACCGACCAGCATATATTACACAACCATCATCAATACCTCTACCCGAGGATGACAACATAGATGCAATAGCACTTCGTGCAGCAATTTATACACTCCAGATCCAGAAAGAGAAGAGCCTTCGTGACATCAAAACGTTGCAGAAATTGAAAGAAGCGGCTGGCCAGGATCCAGAAGGTTTCCTTGGTGAATACACAGCAGGACGTCTGCGACAGGAGACGAATAAAGCAGATCCTCTGGGTGCTACCTTTGAAGACAACGATAGTGACGGTGAAGACGTTGCGGAGACTGAACGAGATCCAAAGGCGTCTGCATATCCGATGATACCATCTCGACAGAATGTTATTCGTTGTCCACCGATCAACTGGGCGAAATATGAGATAATTGGTGCTCCACTTGATAGAATGCATGAAGCACAGAGGAGGAGGCCATCTCCAGGCGAGCCGGTGAGAGAAGGCGGCCTGTCTCAGATTCCAGTACCAAACGAACATTCGATACATGCGCCATATGATCCGTTCAAGGATAGGCTGGAGCAGATACAACCTCCAAACTCCCAGCCAGTACATCCCATGGTGACCAGGAAGGCCAGTACAAGGCCAACGTGAACAAATGCACTATTGTTGTATCGTCTTAATCGATCGGTGGAGCTCTCTTCGTCAAGGTTGAATGACCATTGCTTCTAAGAGTGTCGAACGTCAACTTGTGCAATGTCATGGACCATGGTGTAAGCAGCTTTTAGCCAGAAATTTCGTCCATCAAGCTGCGACTCTGAATATCTTTCGCCAAACACGGCCTTTAGATCAACGTCATCTCCCCAGGTCTCTGCAGCGGTTTGTAGCGCCAGGACGGTTTGCGCGGCATCAGATTGTGTCACACCCTGCTTGGACAAATATACCACAGCCTTCCAAGAATGGCTCTCGTTATCATGCGTCGAGGCGTTCCATTCTGCTTTACCATAAATATCCGGAAACTCAATGTCAAGATACGTCAACATCATTAGGTATAACCATTGTCGTAGCAACGGAACTGCAAAGCCTGCTGGTGCTTGAGGAAGGATCGTGCGAAGGGCCGCGGAAAAGACAAGAGGTGTCAATGGGTCAGTTGTGCCTAGTGTTGCTGGTTCCTCAAGGTTCATCCGATCTATGCAACTGAGCTCATGCAAAACAGAAACAATGTGCGCTTCTTTCAATGCATTGGCCAAATCCTGTGTTGAATGTGGGGAGTCTTCAGAAGCACATGCGAACGTCCACTTGTCCAAATGTTCGCCGATGACCGTTTCCCGGAGAGCTTCTGATTTGAGTCGTGTGTCGTTACGGAAGCCTGCCAAAATCGACAAGATTGACGTAGATCTTCCAGTAGGGACTGAATATTGGGAGGCTATAGACTTGCTGGCAAGATCAGGCGAGTAGAGGCAAGACGCCATGGCAAGAGCTTCGATACCCAGGTCGCGAAAGTTGAATTGATAAGCCGTAGCTAGGCGAATAAGAGCATTGCCAGCTATATTTATTTAATTTAGCCCTTGACTTCGATTGTAAATGTTTAACTTACAGCCTGCTACTAATGAATAGGCCAATGGCGCATCACCCTCATACAGATAGTGATTCACCAGCTGCTTCCACTCATACCCTTCTGCCACCATTCGGTCCTCGTAAAAGTCGACGAATGCTCTCTGCTGACTTTTACGGATATATCAGCTCTGTAGTATATCTCTGCATCATTCTACTTACTGCCTCTTCCCTAAATACTCCTTCCACTCCTCCTGCCCAATTTCCGTGTCCCTCCATACATCATCCTCGACTCCGCCATGGATATCTGGCCAGGGATCAAGTCCACGCGATAATGTCTCGTAGAATGTCGTCAGCTCTTCTGCTGTTGAGTTTAGGAGGTATGCCGCGCATAGGATCTGAAGGCATCTTCGTATCAGCTTTCTTGTCTTGTTTGCTGTTCTATGCTATACTTGCTCGCCTCTTTGCTTGCGATGATGGGACGGGGTGATAGAGGTGATATGGGAGCGTACGTTTGGCACAGCGTTTGCTTCTGAGAGATTCGTCCCATGGAAGATGGCGTTGTTTGCGTGGTTTGCTTTGAGGAGGTGCTTGAGTGTTCGTGCTCGTCGTTCTGGGTCTGTTTCGACGTTGTGCGTGGGCAGGGAGGGGAGGTCGAGGGCGCGGGTGGGGCGGGAGATGAGTGAGGTCAGGCGCGGGAAGAAGAGTTTTAGGGAGGAGTACATTGCTGAGGTTTGGGTAGTTAGGTGTTGTATTGAAAGAGCATTGAATTGGTGGGGTGAGTAGTGCTCGGAGATAACACTGTAACGCCGGGCCATGTTTCAGCAATGTTTTGGATTCTATGACCAGCAAAGCAAGCAAGATTTCTTATCGTTCTCAATTGTTATCCTACTTCCCGCCAGCCACAATGCTCATCACAGAATCCCACATCGACGTCCCAACAAGCGCCAGTGGCCAACCAGGCACCATGCGCATCTTCCTCTTCACCCCCACCATCCACGGCTACCCACACGCCCGCTTCCCCGGCATCGTCCTCTTCTCCGAAATCTACCAAGTAACCGGTCCCGTCGCCCGTCTAGGTCGGCAAATAGCCTCACACGGCTACATAGTCGCAGCGCCAAGTTCCTACCACGAGTTCACAGGCCCTGAAGCTCTTGCGTACGACGGACCAGGCACTGACGACGGCAACAAGTGGAAGGTGGAGAAGAAGGTGGCTGCGTATGATGAGGATGCGAAGTTGGCTGTAGACACATTATTGGGTATGAAGAAGTGTACAGGGCGAATTGGCACAACGGGCATGTGTCTCGGCGGGCATCTTGCGTTTAGATGTGCCCTGGACAAGCGAGTAAGCGCAGGCGTATGCTACTTTGCTACGGACTTGCACAGTGCTACACTAGGCGCCGGCGGCGACGACAGTCTAGCGCGCTGCAACGAGATCAAAGCGGAACTAGTTATGATCTTTGGCAAAAAAGATAACCACGTCCCGCCCCAAGGACGGGATTTGATTCGTAAGACGCTGCATGATACGGGTGTTTGTTTTAGTTTGTTTGAGATTGCGCATGCACAACATGCGTTCATTAGGGATGAGTTGAGTAAGGGACGGTATGATCCGGCGACGGCAGGGATTTGTTGGCAGATGCTGATGGAGTTGTTTGATCGGGTGTTGAAGACGGATTTGGGGAGGCCGGATGGGGAGGAGCAGGTTATTGAAGACATTTGCTGAGAGTGCTCAGTCGTTGCCGTGTTTGCTGATGAGCTTTTTCATTATGCTGATGGCACCACCTTGGATGATGTTAGGATCTGATACATTGGTTCAGGTGATGGGGTGGACTTACTCTTGTAGCCCCCGCCGAATAGGGCGTGGTGGTTCAGATGATGGTATCTGTATCCTGATTAGTAAAGCTTCCAGAGCAATCCCAAGACGCAATCACAACACGTACAGCTCGTACAACGAGATCCTATCCTCATACTCCTCTACCGGCTCCGTTTTGGGACACAACTTATGATACTCCTCGAAAAACGCAGCCCCAAACCCACCAAACATCTTTTGAATGCCAAGTTCATATTCAGAGTGCGCATAACAAGCCGAAGAATCATACACCACATCCTGCACCCCTCTCTCTTCCTCCTCACCACCATCCATGATCGTACCTCTACTCGCATTTCCACTCCACAAATCTCCATGAACCACTACGGGCTTGATGCCTTCCTCACCACCTAAATGCCCTTCCCTCAATAATCTAGGCACCACTTTCCTCGCCGTCTTCTCGACTAAGTCCGCTAATTCCTCATCCCTTCCGTTCCTCTTCTCCGCTCTTCCCAAAATAAACTTCAACCTCCTTTCCGCATAAAACTCCGCCCAGCTCTCAGTGAACATATTATCCTGTGGCGTATCACCACAACACGTCGGCACCGCAAATCCATACATCGGCTTATCATACCCTTCAGGTATCGGTGCAGGCGTCGTATGCAGCTTTGCCATTTTCTGCGCCAAACTCATCGTCTCGCCTCTCTCGCTGCTTCCGCCTCTACCGCTCAGATTTAGGAAATCCGTCACCAGGAAACTCTTCTCATTGCCTTCTGCGAACATGCCCCACCCGTAACTACGCGGACATAAGCTGGGGACTGCGTTGTGCAAAGCGTTCAGACTGGCGTGCTCGCCAGCGAACATGATTTCTGCTGCTTGACCGGTGCCGGTTTTGAGGAAGTAGTTCTTCGTGGTGCCGCTGGGGAGGGTGCTTGTGATTTTGGAGGTGCTGGCGGAACTCATGCCGACTCCGCCGGCTGATGAGAGGGAGGTTTGAGAGGGATCTAGCGACAGCAGGGTGATTATTGCGGGATCGACTGTGGTGGACATTGTCGAGGTGCTGCTGAAGAGGCGGGTGAGAGGACGAAGTAGAGAGATGGTATGGCGCATATGATTGGGGTGCAAATGTGGTAAGTAGGAGGGTGTTTCAATGTTTAATGAGTGACGTTATCTTACGGGCGAAGCTCCGTGCGGGGAGATCGACAAACGCATGTTTCAGGTCTGTGTCAAAATAACACATCCTAGTTCTATGAGATATAAACTAAGAAAATGCGACTTCGAGCACATACGGCCATAGACTGTGGAGAACAAGGCATCCCGTTCGCTCTGCCCTATTTGTCGAAACGACGTGCAATTACACCTTTGTCTTTAGCTTCGACTCCAAAGTATCCCGGACCTACTTCAGCACATCCAGCACCCAGCCCATTTGTGGACCCCCTCAAGCGTCGCCTACTTGTTCCACGCCTCTCCCGTGATGGCGCCCTCCTTCTCCCTCACCATTCACTCCCTAACCCCTCCCACGCTCCCACCCCAGCCGGATTTGGCCTCCGTCCCCGCAACCGCTTACCGCTCGGCCCTCATCGCCGGATCTCCTGCCGCCGCAACCTCGCCACTCCTCTTCACCCTACTTCTGCCCGGGGCACGTCCCAGCAATTCACTATACCCTGCCGATCGCCTGCAAGTCGTGCTTACTTTCGCTGGGACCGGTCAGATATTTTTGCCACGGATGATCACAAATGCAGATTTGGTCCCTGTCGTCGAAACGAGCGGGAGCGCGAATGATGGAAATGGGAGCCGTACGGGTAGTCTCTACGCTGCACAAGTGGCCGCGGCGGAGGTGCCTCGAGTGAAAGTCAATGAGGGGGCGTCGAGTGCGGCCATGGTGAGCTTGTTTGCGTGGCGCGGAGAAAAGCTGCTGGGGAAGTGGGACGTTGGACTGGTCGAGGGTTTGGGATTGGAAGGGCTGAAGTCGGAAGAGATTCACAAGAGGCGTGTGCAGCAGTGGGAGAGTGAGGGGAGGAGGGGGCATGTGTGAAATAGTGTATGCTACATTTTCATCTTTCCTTTCGTTACCACTACCATTTTCTTTTGCTTATTTGTCATCTTGCTACTCAACAAGCGATCGTCATTATATCGTTAGTCAACATTGCACCTAGTCGTCTAAAAGGGAACTCAAAGTCGCTGTTGAAGTTTTATCACCATAATACATCGACAGCAAGTGCAAATAGTCTGTTTGTGACAGTGTGACGAAAGGAGATTGCAGGAGATCATAACTGAATAAAGGATAACAGCCGAGAGTGCTGCAATAATTGCGCCTCAGATGAATGACCTGAGGATGGGGCTGAGCCCTTGCCTGTCTCATGATCTATAGCTTACGGAGCACTATGTTGGCCATGAAATGTTCGAAGTCAAGATTGGTTGTCACGTTCGCAACTCTAGCGCTTGGAAATTCCTAACCCGATCTTCACGTGACAAATTCAGTGACCCACTACTCAAATTCAACTTCACCTTGTTTCAGCTTCGGAGGACGAATCTAACTTGACGCGTCAGCATCAGAACTTTCTTTTACTGAGTTAGCTTTGAACCAGTCTGGTCGTCAAAGACTAAATTGAGCATAATGGAGCTGTCGCCGGCTCGAAGAAGCAGTGTTGCAAGAAGAAATACGAGCTTCCAGGGCAACGTTCGTGATGCAGCCCTGTGAAAAGTCTACGCATGGATTTGCCCTACAAGCGCAGTGGCGTGCAGTCTGACACGAGCTTGGTTGCTAACCCTCCGAATGCTTGTTTGCCTCTTTCCGACTGGATTTGTAGGCTTTCTCGGCCATCGTCTTCAACTAGACACCGGGATACGAGAACATGATGGCGTAGCCAGTGACATTCAAGTCCAGCGCAGTCTTGCCGCCCACATCGTAGGTATTGCGAATCGGCTCCTACTGTAATATAGGCTCTGTATGCTGTGCAGTCGTAACACCGAAAATCTTCTATTCCTACTTTGTGAGTCCAGCCTCCGGCACTACGATTCAGTCAACCTAAAGCCATGCTCATCTTTGCCTCAACTACACGAGCGTGGCCTTCATTTCAGCCACAATTACAACGGTTGCCACTGATCTTCTCCCTGCTGCACTGCAACCCAGCTGGAGAGGAGGATAATGCAATACTCCACGTGCCGGTCCTCAGCAATAAGGTTGTCGATCCTTCGTACCTTACATTGGAGTTATATAGATGTAGCAGTATCTGCATTTCCAAGTCTTTTCATCCTAATCATTCGTACCAGTTCAACCTGAAGGCATTGCTGGCAGTGCTCTTCTAAAGTCTTTCATTGGGTACTGCATCATCATAATTTACTGACACATAGCCATTACCATCATGGTACTCCCACGTTCACTTCTTCCGCTGGCATTTGCCTTCTCTAACACAGCCGATGCCTTCTGGCGTGAGTTGAAAAGTTCATTCAGACTCACCGCACAGCAGTTGCTGATGAAACATTAGGCATGAACTGTGGCGTTGTTCAAACTGGCCGTATCGATCCCATCATCTCACCGGGTCAGATCAGTAGTCATGTACACAAAATCTCTGGTGGCTCTAGTATGAAACTTCCTTCGGATTATTTACTGCACGAATATAGCTAACCTCAGTATCAGATATTAACCTCAACTCGACGTTCGAAAGTATGCGAGAATCAGCTTGTACTTCGTGCGAAATTCAAGCAGACAAATCCGGGTACTGGCATCCTCAGCTCTACTACGAACACTACGACGATGGCACTTTTGAGGAGGTGCCCAATTCAGGCATGACTGTTTATTACTTGGGTAGGGGTGTAAACCGTGCAAATATCGTCCCTTTCCCACCTGGTCTCAAAATGATCTCTGGAAGCCCATTCGCCAGATCATTCGATAACGTTACAAGAGCTTGGGGTAATGCTACTTATCCTGGTGAACTCCTCGCCAATCGTGTTACCTTCAACTGTTTGGATGCAGAAGGACCGTTGCCGCAACTCCCTTACCTGTGGAGGACCAACTGTTCAGACGGTCTTCGTGCTCAGCTCCAATTTCCCTCTTGCTGGGATGGTGTCAACCTGTATCTTTCTGATAACAGCCACGTCGCTTACATGAGCCAAATTGACAATGGAGTGTGCCCGCCAACACATCCCGTGCAATTTGTGCACCTCTTCTTCGAGGTCCTCTACGGCGTTAACAGCATTGATCAAACTGGCGGTGGACGATTTGTCTTCGCTAATGGTGACCCTACTGGCTATGGTATTACATCTTAACCTCTTGACATAACAAAATACAGATGCTAACTCGACTTAGGTTTCCACGGCGATTTCCTTAATGGCTGGGATCCTGACACTCTCAAGGCAGGCCTTGCTGAATGCGCTAACCCCGACAACGACGGACAAATCAGCCAATGTGCTCCTTTCAATACTGGCAATATCTCGACCAGTGATACCTCCACATACTACCAGACTTGCCCTCAAAATGCTCCTTTTGGAATCTCTACCCTCAACGAGACCGCGCGTGGAGCAGGGTTGAAGCAATTGCCTGGGTGTATTCAGATTACTGACGGCCCTGAAGCAGCCAGCCCCAGCACTCTCGAATGTCCACCTGGGTACCCGGAGCCCGTTCTCAATGCACAGCCTGCTCAGACACCGATTGTATACAAAATACCTAAAACTGGTGATGCGGTCGGCCTTCCTGGTTGGGAGTTCGTCAACATGTACTCTGACAGCACCACCAGCTCTGTCCGTGTCCTTAGCGGCTCAAGCTGGCAAAGCAGCAACATGACCATCGAGAACTGTCAGAACTACTGTTTCGGCCAAGGTGAACGTTTCGCAGGTGTCGAGTTCGGTAATCAATGCTGGTGCTCAAGTATTATCCCCTCTTGGGCCAACGTCACATCCACCATCAGTCTCCTTCCATGTGCTGGTAACAACAAGGAGACTTGTGGAAATGGCGGTACAC
>Ga0160427_10001047_pt1 | contig 16960 bp, 16 predicted proteins | sample SolpanmetagenomL_FD_108194 | JGI IMG/M metagenome (GOLD analysis project Ga0160427, IMG submission 108194) | Solar panel surface microbial communities from Lawrence Berkeley National Laboratory, California, USA - L | ecosystem: Engineered > Built environment > Solar panel > Unclassified ...
CCATAAGAGCTATGACTCCATTATAAAAGATCAAAAGTTTGTTGGCATTCTGGAGCTTTGCCTAATCTGTACTGCGGGGTCCCGCTTGTGCATGGGCTTTTTTGACCCTGCAGCCCAAAGCAGATGCGATGCATATATGAGTAAAGTTTAAGATCAAGAGCCCATTCTAAATACGACATCAAGAAAATTTCGTCCGGATAGATGCATTCACATGGCAAACCGTCGTGGTGAGTTGCTACATAACACAAAGTCAATTGGTATCGCAAACTTCGTCATATCGACCTGTCGCTCGCTCTGATATTCGCAGAGCAGAACAAAACCCCAAGAGGGATTGTGAGACAAAAGCTCAACGTAACCTGGGAGATCACTATGTCATAAATCAACTGCTTGCAAGCTAGTGATCAAACAGCAAGTGTTTAAAATAGCAACATGGTCCAGGATTTGACAAACCTAAATGCGAGTTAGCATGATGAGGCTTTCTGAACATCGCTTTTATCTCCAATAGAACCACATGAATCGATACGATCTTGCTTTTTTGTTTAGACAACTTACGACACTTACTGGCACATACATGAACAGAATGTAAGGGTGTAGAGATACTCATGCTCTTTGAATCAATTGAACTCACGATCGACGCATTGGCTGCCTATTACAAGAAGAGATCCACTTCGCTTAAATCAACAGAGCTGCTACGACAGCCAGCCACTAACGCATGCCTGCCCACCCGATGTTCACGATACATCAGTTAGTATATGCACGAACACCAGTCTCTACGCAATTTCCCCCCGGATTGTTACGAACAGGACAGTGAGCAAGCATGACAAACTACAGTTCATCCGGAGAAAGGAAAATACATGACCAATCGATATTCATCAATTGACGTCAAGCGTATTCTAAAAAATGTCGTTTGAAATTTTGTAGAAGTGTCGAAAGGCATATAAAGAGGCACATATCTTCTTAATTGATTACCTTCCCTCATTATTGAATACCAAATCAAAACTTACAGCTGGAATAATAACAACCCCATTCAATAAATCAAACACCGTCAACCTGTAAAAAATGAAGTTTTCATACTCAGCCGCAATCTTATCTTTGGCATCCGCTGCCTACGCTGCAGTACTCCCACGCAACTCGTGTACTTGCACTGGATTTACAATCACTGCTTCAGGTGGCGTTAATGGAGTCCTAGGACAGTTAGGTATGTAAAACTTGAACATATAATTTTACATTCGTATACTAACATATTACACAGGTGATGGACAGAACCGAGTTAGTAACAGCGATAGAAAAGACTCTTCATATACAAAGCCTAACATATCTATTACATTTAGGTCTACGGCAACTTGCCAGCAGGGAAATACAGTCTTTGTGGCGGAGTCTTGACAGACTCTCAAGGTCGAGGCTGTATTCTAACCCCACCAACGTTCGTCTCAACTAACCCAATTTTATATGGGCACCTGCTGATAGTATTTTCCAGAACTCAATTTCAATGTGATGCTGGTGCAAAACCAACCTACGGATTTTCAATCAGTTCAAGTGGACAAATCTTGTACAATGGATCAGGCACATTCTATGCTTGCCCAACTGGAGACAATGGCGCATACAATATCTACACCAAGTCTATCCAGGCCAAGTGTGTCGTCGTGACTCTGACAGCGAATGGATGCGCCGCTCCACCAGCACCACCTAAGCCTGCCGCTCCTAGCTGTGGTTACGCTTTGAATAACTTTGAATTCCCACACTTGCTCGTTCCTGTCAACAGCGCTTCTCCTAACCAAGCTTACGGCACCCAATATTTTGGCCAAGTCACATCCACCATCTCTTCCATTTACAACTTTGATATTCCTCCAAAGGATGCTGGAAAGACTTGCTCACTTGTCTTCTTGTTCCCACAACAAAAGGACTTGCAAACATCTTCATTCACATTCTCCGGAGCTGGTAACATTGACTTTGCCAAGTTGAGCAATGTTGCGAATCAACAGACTACATACGCAAACCAGCCCAGCGTTGCAACAGATTATGGTGTCACCAAGGTTGCTCCAGGCAATCAATACACGATTGCATCCTTCCCATGCCCAGCTAATACCGCCATCAGCTTCAAGCTCTCAAGCAAGGACACCAGCTTGAAGTACTTCCAAGATTATAATCCTTCACCGTAAGTATCTTTTCACATTTTGATGAGTCACGAAAAAGTAGCTAATTGTCTACCACAGAATTGGTCTTTTCATCATCGCATGTTAAGAAAATACGAACACAATAATTCAACAAATTTTCTATTACAAAATAGTTTCATGACTCGTTCTGCCTTGTTTTGATAATCCCCATGATGTCACGATACACACATTTTTTCATTATTTCGCTACATAAAAAGTAGCAGCTTTTCTTCCATTTTTGTTGAGAAGAAAGTATGACTCTCCTTAAGATACCCAATCATGATATGACGCTCATTTTATATTGCACAAAAAAACTCTCTCCTTAATTTAATATTTAATAACAGCGTGGAGGAATCAATTGTATCTTCATTTTCATTTCTTGGTTTGGTTTCAATTTATACGGATAATCAGTCTCCTTAATCGTGTATCATATCATTGGGTTTGCAAGAACAACTGTATTGTCGGTGATATAGTCCAAAAAACATATAGATGAAGTGCATTCTGAGATGTTTTTGATTGTGATGTTAATACCGAGTTTCTAGCCCCAATACGGAACATCATGATGGTAGCTATATAATCAAGTATGTCTTCTTGAGATGCCGGGTTAAAAGGTTGATTATGTGAAGGTTGTTGTGGCTTGGTTTCTGCGATACAATAATCCCCAGATGCAACAGCCAACACATAATGAAACTCACTATGTTCATATCTCTGCTATACTGTAAGGTATGAAAACGGCACCTTTTTTTCATATTTTTTTTTCATTTTTTTTTTTTTCAAAAGAGTTTTGACAAATGGAAAGAGTCTATAGAAGTGGTCATGATGCAACTCGACCTTGAATATACGGGCATCTATTGAGTATCACAATGTACATGTGGACAAAGCAGTTTCAAGGAGATGAGACTGATAGCACATGCATAGCCGTTGTACTTGATAGGCAAGAGGTACAGCCCCACCTCCGTGAATAGTTGCGACGTCCACACGAGGAAAGAAATTCTCACAAGAGTATAGTTACACGGTCAAGAGAGTCAAAAGTACTCTTCTAAAGGATATTTTCCTGGTGTGGGTGTTGCAACTTTTCGAATATCACGGGAGGAGGACTTGTATACGAGTCTATGAGAATGCAAATAACACACCAATGATGGCTTCATGATGGTAAGAGTTACACAACATTAGATCTTTTCACATGGGAATTGATTAGAAACGAAGATAACGTCATCGCTTCGAAAAGTGCTCGCTAAGGCTTGATGGTCTTTACTATAGATATTTCCAAAGAAAAACGTGCATTTTGTTTTTGAACCAAGGTCTATATACTTTTCATCCGTCATCATAAAGGTAGTACATGGTCATAAATCATAAATTCTCTCAGGTGGCCTTCTTGGTGGTTTGTTTCTCCTGGGCTTCTAGGTCTGCGGCCCATAAAGCTGCTCCAACTGTGTTGGTAAACGCAAATGCGACATTGGCTAGAGGAATCAAGTTCAATGCGACGCAGATCATTCCGTAACTGTACAATGTGTTAGTAAATATCTCATGTTCCATATATCAATTATAGTGTTCAAACATACCTGAGATAAGAGCCTTCGTTCTTCTTGATGAAGGCCTCTCTTTGGGCATTGGTGAATCCTTTGAGCTGGAAGTATCGCGCATGATTTGCAGGGCCAAAGGTTCGTGCTAAAAGATGATTAGCTTACGGTTCATGTCAGATTTCATCAGAATGAATATACCTTGTAGAACAATGAAGATAACGGTTCCAACCACAGGGATAAAGTTCAATGGCAACATCATGATATAACGAACAAAAGCCTTGACATAGGTATCACTGCTGAACGGCTTCTTGAGCTTTTTGCCAAGTCTTGAGAGAGGGTCTGAGCCGCTCCCTCCTTTGACCTCTCGTCCTTTTGAGACCAAAACCTGTTGACCTTTTTCGAGCAGGACCTGAGTAGGACTTGTTAGACCAAGACTAAAATACCAGAGACACGTAAACTTGCAGCATCAAAAACTTCTAGTTCAGCCTCCTCAACCCACCAGAGCCTACTGATGCCAAGAATGATGGTTGAGCTTTGGCTGAGTATAAGGAGGACCCCATTTATCACAGCTACAGGTCCGTCGACCCAGACCAAGACGGCTACAAGGGGCACGTAGGCGACAATGAACATTGTGACGATGATCACTATTGAGAGCGCGATTGTAGGTAAGATCATCTTCAGGAGTGGTTTCTGCAGGGACGGATGTGTCAAGAAATGGGTGATGCCCTGCATTATCCTATGTATTAGCTAATTGCCCATCTAATCACTTCTGGTTTAAAAAAAACTCAAACCTTGATTGGATACATAAATGCTCCTGATGTAGCAGCTTGACGCCCTAAATTGACATATTCATTCACTTCATCTTTGGCTGTCGCCTTGATCTTATCTGCTGTGGTTGCCATGATGAGGTTTGTTGAGTTTTTGTCGCGAGTTTGAGTTGGAGGACAAGCGAAATTAGTTCTTTCTGATATTTGTCAAATTTCTCAATATTTCTGAGCAGCAGAAGAACAGTTGAGAATATATATTTATGTCGAGGGGAAAGAAAGGGATAGAGGATCTTGGTGTTGTGTCTTTTTTCTTTAATGAGCGAGTGAGTGTGCAATCGACGTCATGATGAGCGTTTGCCAATAAATTTGGATTTAAATAAACCCCCCTGCAGCTCCAGCCACAGCATCCCGCGAGTTATCACTTGTGGCTTGCTTGTCTTGATTGCATCAGCCACAGCACATCAAGACTGCAGCGCAAAAAGGGACTGTTGAGACTTATACTTACTTGACATTGACACTCATCAACCACTTTTATACATATCCAAAATGGCGTCGAATATCGATCTCCAAGCAGTCCATGATCTGCTCATTGAGATTGCTGAAAATGCTGGTCGAATGATTACAACTGCAACGCCAACAACAGAGGCAGCAAATGAAAAGAAGAACGGCAGGTCATGTAGGCGTGGTGCTGTCAATGTCGCTAATGATATCTAGCTGTCGACCTGGTCACAGCCACAGACCAAGCTGTGGAAAAGATGGTCTCTACTACTTTGAAAGAGCGATATCCAGATTTTGAGTGCGTTTGTCAGCTATGAATTCAATGCCAGATGAACTTCATTGACAACATATTTACAACAGCTTTGTTGGGGAGGAAACATACTATCCTGGTCAACAAATCACGGATGCACCAACATTCATTTGTGACCCTATAGATGGGTAAATAATCTCCGTATCTGTGATCATTACTCGCAGCTAATAAATCTCAGGACGACAAATTTCGTCCACTCTTATCCGGTGCTTTAATCTTTCAATTCAAATCACAAACATGAGACAGCCTACTGATGACCGCAGTACGTCTCGATATCTCTCGCTTTGACTATCAAAAGAGTTCCAACTGTCGGCGTTGTTTATAATCCGTTCACCAAACAATTATACTCCGCTATCAAGGGACAAGGTGCTTACTTGAACCGGAAGCAAAAATTGCCCTTGACTCCAACCGAGTCACTACCATCGCTGCAAAAAGCATTGATCATCATTGAATATGGTTCGGATAGAGATTCGGAAAATTTTGAGTGCAAAACTGCTACATTCACCAAATTAGCTGCTGCTGAGTCAAAAGGTGGGAAAATGGTGCATGGTTTTCGAAGTTTTGGAAGTGCAGCCTTGAACTTGTGCGGTGTTGCAAGTGGTGGCTGTGATATATATTGGGTAGGGACATCTTGATAAACAATTTCTGCACATCTTGATATTAACGATCTATAGGAAGGGGGATGTTGGTCTTGGGATGTTGCAGCTGGATGGGTTATTCTACACGAAGCTGGTGGTTTGATTGTAGACGGCAATCCTTCTGGTGACTTTGAAATACCAGTTGATCACAGAAAATACCTTGCGGTGCGAGCTATGGAGAGTAGAGAGCAGCAGGAAAACATTATTAAAGAATTTTGGTCAACCATTCAAGGCACTATGGATTATAGAACCTGATATTTAGGTGATGTAGATACATTTTCGTCAATTTCTTATAAAGCATGATATAGATTTGTTGCTATCCGCACTCAGTTATAAAACATAGATTGGCAGACACGCCGGAAGCTTTAATTGCGTTGAAACAATACAAAATTGAAAGTTTTACGGGAGCTTGAGAAACCATTAATGCTCAGTAGTCAATGCACATACCGTGTACGACGCCAATATTCAAATATATACTATCTGAATTTGATAGTCGAGAATATCAAATCATGATATGCAATTTTGATGCATGGAAGTTTTCATGGTAACAGACAGTAATGTGGCTCAAATGACTCAAATGCGATGTTGTTGCGAGGTGCTCAGTATATTAGGCGCGTTTCGGCCTTCCTCGTAATGGTAATTGTCGCTTAAACCATATTGAAATATATTTTTTGGCTGCGGGATGCGACCAAAGCGTTTATACAGTTCAATGAGATTTTTGTATGAGGGGAAGAATGAGATCTTTTTATTAATCAATGAGCTCGCGGGAGGTTGCCCATGATCATCAATGAATTACCTGTCTGATGATGCCGAGACTACATTCTACATTGATGCATATAATGCTTAAGTTGCATCAAAGCTTTAAACTAACAAGAGACTGACTCATTATATGAATAAGAACACTTCGGAGGTGACTCTTACCTCCCTTTCCGCATTGCATTTGAACATAAAAAACATGGAGAAATATGTTATTAGCGCTTGAAGCTTGGTGGGTGGCTCAGAAAGGGGCGTATGCCTTCAAACAGTCAATGGGCTCGCAAGAGAACAGGTCTCATGCATATAAATTATTCGAAAAATCGTGCTCGCGGGCCGATCCTAGACTACAACTATTTGAGTCAACCATGTTAGCGTCAGTGGCCTTGCAGAATGCTAAAAGGGTGCAACTAGCCATGGTACCGCCCCGGAACAGCTGCGACACCCATATCACGGAAATGCCTCTCAAAAGAGTACTACCAACTGAGGTTACTATGTAACTATATTTGTATGAGGGTTTTGACTTCTTGTGGTTGTCGCAGCTATTCAGGGAGGTGGATTGTAGTTCTGCTCGAAGGGAGCAGTCAGCAAATGTCATTGCCATGCGTACGCCGGGTATCACATAAATGTATATTACATACCTCGTGCCTGGCTCCTGATTGAGTACCAAACTTTCCTGCTGTACTCTACTACGCAGTACAGTATAGCACGATTACTTTCGAATTACAATCATCGTGCAGCGTTTTTACTAAAAATAATGCGTGAAGTCATATGCTCATGCTCAAGCAGGGCCAGTGAGAGAACAGTCTTGTCAAGCTCCGTCATCCTTATTTACCCGCCATACATCATGAAATTTTCAAGATTTTGCGCGTATGATTTTTTTGGAAATAATCATTACTACAGCCATTACTTGATTAAGACTGCTATGGAGCCTTGCACAAAACTAGCTCCCATCACTTTCCGCAAGTATCGATTCTAGAAGACTATTTATGTGATGAGGAGAATTTCCAGAAAATTAGGTTTGACTATCGTTACCGTAAATATTGTCATCACTTAGCAGCACTGACCTTCGCTCTCGGCGAAGCAGCAACATGGACCAGGATTCGGGTAATGAACCAGGGCTAGATAGCCCACTCGTTTCAGTCCATGCAACTGGTCAAGGAATTTAATTATTTGTTTCAAAATTCAGCTGATGAGCGAAACCTAAGCTTCACATGCTATACTTGCTCCAGGCACTTAAGCTATCAATGCCCGATGATTATAAGCTTTGATCGACACTGCATCGAATCGCTTGACGGGAACTATTCCTGATGGAGGACTTTTTAACCTAATTATTTTCTTTTGTTGAAAGTATAATCAGCATGGACCCTCGATGGTGATGCAAGCATGGATATGGACACGCTTAGACTGCAGAGAATTGAATCCAGACATTTCCATCGATGTGACTCGTATTACGTAGAATTTGGAATCAAGTACACAAAGTCTTCTTGTTGTTGGTGACTTTTGCTACTTGTAACAATACCACTAGTTACGCGTATGTTTCTAGACCTATGCATACTGGCTATTCAATATATAAAGCTCATGATCAGTTTAAGGACAACGTGCAACCAGAATGTGTTCCGATAGCGAGCAACAATTCAAAATCTCATCACTGTTCAACAAAAGATTCAAAGTATATATTTTAATTGGCCTGAATTTCTGACCTCATTTCTCGTCGATCAGCTTCTACATTACATCCATATATCCTTCGTCATGGTTCGCTTTATGAGTGTTGTTTCTCCACTCTATATATATCCAGCCAATTGCACACTCAACAGCAATGGTCTAGTTACTCCTGGTCCTTATGGATGTGCATACAATCCATTGTTCGATGCAATCAGCACCTATAAAGACATGAATTTTACAGTTGTTCTAAATCCACAAGCTGGTGACCAAGGTATTTTAATTATTCTTCATCTTTTCCATAATTTCTTGTTCGGTAGCCTCAGCATTTATATTTAACGTGTTTCGAAGGAACAACACCCAGCGCTAATTGGGTGGGAGTCGCAAGTACCCTAAACAAACTCGACGTGCCAAAAGGACGAGTCAGAAAGATTGGATACTGCGATAGTGCATATGGTTGGGTAAGTGATTCATATCATGAACTTTGAGTAGATTTGTTTGTTTGATACTTGAACTGTGCGAAGCACTTGACCGGGACAAGGCTCCTAGTTTTTCTTTTACTGCCGCCCATTGACCTTGTGGGTAGGATACGAAAATCTATCCCAAGATAGAGGGAAAGACATCTGAATGGGCAATCACTAATCGTCCGTAATAGATACCATATTCGGACTTCACAGCTTGCGTCAGGAATTTTGCGTCTTGGGGAACATACACAAACATCACAATTGGAATGGACGGCATCTTTGTGGATGACATGGCGATGACCTACAACACTTCCAATCTCAACTATTACACACAGATTGACTCCATTATCAAATCTACAATGCCAGCAAATCGTGGATTTTCCATGATGAATCCTGGCGGCCCTGTGGACGTCAGTTTTTACTCAGTAGCTGACAACATCATTACATATGAGGACTCATATGCCAACATCAACAAGCCCTACGGCGTATTTGATACTAATACGAACGGGGCGTACTCTAATTGTCCAAGACAAAAACAGACGTTCATTGCACACTCCTTCAATGGTTCTCTGGGTGATCAGCAACAACTGTCTGATACGATGGGCGAGACACAGGTGACATTTATTTCTACATTCACCTACTTTCAAAGCTAACAAGCAAGGATAGGCTATGGGAATGTTCTTCTTGACAGATCAAACACTTGCATCCAATAGCAACACTGGAGGTCCTTATGGTTCTTTCCCAACTCAATGGACAGGTACGTATTCCATGGCTAGTGTCATTGCAGACAATTTCGCTGATATATATAACAAAATTTAGCCATGGTAAATGCTGTCAATGCTACCGATACATGGATGGCACAGAATCCTGTGGCCTTTCCATCGAAGAGAAGAAGGCAAAGCGCGCAATTGAATGGAAAGCATAAGGAGTATTCTGTATTTACTCCAATTTAACTCGTCTTGTCCCTCCGAGGATAATTTAGGCGCATTTGGAAAAAAGTTCTTGCAGGATTTATTCTCCAAGATATGTGCGGCACGTATAGTGATCAGTTAAGGCCTAGAAAAATTTAGCACAAATCAATCCGAGCACGGCGAATTCAAAGTTTAGATTTCTGTAAACAAATCAAGACATCACTTCCTCTGATATTAGCTAATACAAATGGAAAATGATCTTCAGTTTTATGATTGAGAGGAATTAAATACAAGATGTGATATATTCAAAATTAATCGTTGATCGAAAAGCTTGTCTGTCTGATTTCCAATACTCTTATATGGAGTGCTATTTTTCATGTGGCAAGTCAACCCCTTGGGAGAAACCAAAATAAACAAGAAAGGGAGAATTAGCTATAGGAGCAAACATTTCAAAACATAAACAAGCAATCAGGAAAACTATCTTTTGCTCGCCTCAATCATCAATAAGAAACTCGTGTCAATATGACTAGAAGACTTGGATAAATCAGTCAGTCAATCAATCAAATTGATGTACTTATAACGTTAGCTTGAAACAAGCATCCATGTCCTTTTTTCTTAAGCGTTGATATTTTTCTTCCATTTTCTCAGAACTCCTTGGAAAAGCTTTGTTCACAATTCCGTCTTCGAGTGGAGCTCTGGGTAGTTGGCTGGCACAATGTATACATAATAAGGACACAAAGTCTTAATGCTCCTTGTTATGTTGTGGTTATAAGACGATAGCATACTATCAACAATGCGATTGTTCAAATCAAGCAAGTTCAACAGCACGAGACGTAAAGTACCTGTGACTGCTATGTCCCGACCTTACGTAATAGATGTAACAGAGTTGAGATGAGGAAAGTAGAATCTTGTTTGCTTCCATTATGCTGTCTCCACCCAAGTTCATTACAATCACAAGATCAGGGAAATAAACATTTCACACGAAGACAACACTATCTGTACAAGTAAGAATGACTCGTGATACACGTGAAGGTCGTATACCTTATGCTCTCCTGTATAGATGCAAGGAAGTTTTAGGTGTTTCTAACATCAAATGACCTGTAGTGACAGCTCAAGCTGCTCCGAAAATCAGCAACAAAAACAACAACAATAACGACAGAGCCGTAGAGGCCGAATTGGAGAACTTGTTGACCATGATAGAGAGTACAGGGAGCAATTTAAAGAGGAAAAGGAGGTATGAACAGGAGCATGACAATTCTCATAATCCTGGGACTAACGCTTATGATGATGTAGCATCGAACAAGACGTCAAAGAAATTGCCGAAGATCAAGACAAAGCAAGAGAAAAGAGAAGACCCAAGCTACAGCCAAGGTGGCTTGAATGAAAGACAAGCTCAATATATGGTCATGCAAGGAAAAGCTGGTGCTGATAGAACACAACGAGAGAAAACTAGAAAAAGGTGAAAACCTTGGAGGGCTATCCTATCGGTTGATGAGGGCACTCTGAATCTTCTAACCCAAGCTTATATCCTGAGTATCTCAAAATTCAAGCCAGTGACAAGAGTGGAGTAGAAGGATGTATATAAGTCACAGCGAACGAATATCATGATTCGGGGTTTTAACCAAAGCAAGTGCTACAGAAAAGGATGTCGGTTGCCCGCCAGCGACAACAACAACAATCATACCAAATTTAGCATCAACAAAAGTCCCAAGACTCTGTGTCAACCTTCAATTCAAACTTAATGACAAAAAGTTTTCCATCGGAGTTCTTGCCCAAGTATGATCGGGAGGTGATACTGATATTTTAGTCGCCTAGATATCTGAGAAACATGCTACCAATCCCCACGATAAATGACTTAATTATATGGAGATATAGTTATGCAGTCCTAAGGTAATGAGTTTTGTGGATTCTGCTCTACAGTTATATGTAACCCGTCGATTGAGACGCATTTTCATCATAAACTTTAGCGGGCAATGGTTGTGAGTGAGAACCAACATCTTACAAACACACAGTCCTAGATGCAAAATCTAGCATAAACCCTGAAGGGATCGAAATTCATGAGAATGTCAATTAGTCTTCTCAAGCAATGCATTATTCAATAAGTAAATCTAGACAGTTGGATTACACAAACTTCTTGCTTTCGAAATTGTTTTTGGAGGTATGACTGATGGCCCACATTTCGATTTGAACACCGATAGAACGTGCATAAGGAAGACCTTATAAATATGTCCAGGTTCTTAGAGTATGCACAATGTCAAAGCATCTGTAATCATCCTGTAACAGAAATTTGCTCTATGCTAAATACTAAAAAAGACCGGTCACCACATCAGTTCAGACAACTCGGAAGAGGCCTCAAAGATACCTTATGTCCTGTATTTGGCACCAGTAAACCATCGGAGATAGAACTGGGCGCTGATATATGGATAGATAAGCTTCTAGGAGCTTGTCTTAGTCTATTGTGGTGGATACTTGAGAAAGAAATATATATTACAATTCTTCATCAATAATGTTGTAGATAGGAAGTTCAAATGTATGTCTAATATAAGAAGTCCACAGAGGATGCATAAAATCACCGAGTAACTAGCTTGGTGTGTAGTACTTTTCAACACTAGACATTGTTCGTAGTGACGAATGAGTCTGGTACAAAGCACATCCCAATATTTTTAATATAGAATATCGCATAGTTTTTGGGGTACATGGTATTAAGGTTTTTACAGACAATCAACAACTCGAGGAATGATACCGCAATTATATCGACAAACCATTTTTGGATTTTTTGTCCGATATATAAAGTATTCTGTTTCGAGTCACAGAAATGGAGATTTAGAAAAGGTGCTTTAGAAGGTAAGTCGAGAATATATCATATTATAACACGTTTACTGATATATTTGAACAGCATTGAACAGCCGATGACAACCATGTCTAATATTTTGTTCTTGATGTGACCGATGGCAAAATAAGTGACTGTGTATCGTCTCGCTCAGTGGTACCGATAGAGCTTCTTATCTCTTTACAAACATATCATTATCACTATTATTCTTCGTACCACGATTTTGCATCTTTTGCTTACACGACTCGGCCCTTTCCCCGACAGGCGATGCCATTCATATTTTACATCTGACGTAGAGAATCAACATGTATTTACTTGTATTAACACGATGTCCAGAGTATTCTGACATATGTATATATGCTAATGTTATGGTCAAAAAAGATTTAGTTAAGTATACTTTTGCAGTCTATGAAATTATTCTACTTGATACTCGTAGGAAGCGGGTTCGCGGTACTGACAATTTCTAAGACGCATTCAACTTAGTTTAGCCTATTATTTAGAAAATTATTCTTAATTTTATTCTTCAACATTGAGATATTGTATCATTACGTATAAACCTCACCTCTATGACCTGAATTTTCCCCCTTCTTCTTGAGATGGCTATCTAGTCTATAAAGGTGAAATACATGATTCTCTATGAAGGCTTGTAAATTCACACATCTCATATATATCGAACCTTTATGACCACATTCTCATTGGTGATATCATAGTTATCATCGATTGTGACCTCTAGGATGAGTTCAACGCTTCTCTCGAGCTGCAAGATCCCTCAAGTCCTTTTCCTTGTCTTGGTGTCGCCACTGTGGACTATAATCTTCTTCGATCCATGGCTGTTGGCCTCCCATGCAAACAAATAGCGATCGTATTGTTTGTTCATCCCAAACTTTGCTTATCTCCTCGTGGTAATGTATAAGTGTCTACTATATGACCACCGCCATGTACGTTGTGACCTCCGTGGCTCTAGGATATGCAAGAGTCGTTAAGGGTCGCCCCCAGAGCGATACTAGGATAAACTTGCGAGAGTTCGAGAAGCATCTGAAGCAGTCAGGTTTCTCCTGCAGATTGATTTTCGATACTATGAGCATTGTGCCTAAAAGTTTTTACACCAGCGGACGGGCGTCAGAAACCTTTCCCGATGCTTAGGCTACATTGTGATCGATGTGCAATCAACTGTGGTGCATGAATCATGTTAGGAAATGTGATTGGGTCTACATAAATCACTTGAGGAAACCCTGCTTATGAGGTCGCTTGTGGATCAAACAACTCTATTTGAACACATCATCATCTTAGCTTGTTTGACGCCTAACGCCCAACGCCTAACCTAAAACTAAAAAGCTTAATTCAAAGCCCAAGTTTGTTCGTGCAGGTACTTGTTGGAGATTGTAAAGAAAGAATCAAGTTGAAAAACTCCAATGCATCGACGTCGTGTACACTTACCCTAAAATGGTTTTAAACTTCTCACCATTGATACTGTGCGTATGATTAATTAGAGAAAAAAAGCAACTACATGACTGAGCATTCCCATCTTTCGTCGTGCGACACTATGGCACTGTCCGGACGGGAAAATTTATAAAAGCAAAAACCGTTCGATATGACAATTGACCGGATCAAACTACTATTCAGGAACAGTTCATACCTGAGGTAAACATAAATGAAAGATTGAACGGAGAACCTCGTCTTCTTACCCAGCATATGCAAACGAGGTCGACCTCCAACTTACCGAACAAGGTGACCGACGACTTTCTCCGCTGTGACATTTCCAACACATAGAAAAAGCTTCTAGACTTTTAATGTGGGATAACCAGGGATTCGTGGTCTTCTAACAATCTTCTTTGCCTGACTTATGTCCATAGACTAGGGTAGATGTGGACAAAGTTTTCTGTTGTTACTATCTGCAGCTGAGAGGCTTGATCAAGTTGCGTTGGTGATTTCCTCAGAAAATTCTCAAGTGTCGTACTACAGCACAGTGTTATATGTTACAATTACAAGATTAGTGTCATACGTTGCGGTATATAAAGGTTTTGAATGTCCTTGATGCAACCAAATATTGGAAAAGCGGTCCAAGCAGCACCAGCAACTTCACTTGTTTATTCACACCATTATCCAATTACATCAATCATCTTCATATCCAAACTTTACTCAATAACAATCCAAGATGGTGAACATAATGAGTGTTCTGCTACCTGCATACTTTCTACCACAAAATTGTCATTATGATGGTCAAGGTGGAATGGACCCAGCATGCACTTACTCGAAGCTATTCGACACTATAAATCAATACCAAGATTTGTCATATACTGTGATCGTCAATCCAGCTGAAAAAGTCAGTACACCTACTGATGACTGGCAAGGAGTTGTCGCCTATTTACGTTATCTCGCTCAGGATGGTCCCACAGTCCGTGTCATTGGATACGCCGACAGTGATTGGGGGAAAATGCCCATGGATTCATTCAACAAAGATATTCAAGCGTACGCCGATTGGGCAAACATCGTCCAAGACAGCAATGCTAATCCTATCGATATTCATTTGGATGGTATATTCGTCGATGACGTTCCTGGGGATGATGGAACGAATACAGACTCTCAAAGCATCTATCAGAATTACACTAGTAGTATAAGAGATATCATGCAACTGGATGACGACAGTATATATATCATGCTTAATCCAGGCGGATATTTGCCTCCACCATACTACACGATGGCACAACAAATTGTTACATACGAGCAATTTTATTCAAATTTGAATGCCTCTGGTAGCATCTTTGACGCAGATGCGAACGCTCAACGTGCATGCGATGACGACACTTGCCCGCCACAACAACAAACCTTTATCGCTCATACCTTCAATGGCACAGATGAAGATCTTGACAAACTTGTTAATGATATCGCAGTTCGTGGAGAGGCAAACATCTTTGTCACGAATTGGAGCACCGGCCCTGATGGTAAAGGAAATGCTTATCCTAGTTTCCCAACTATATGGGACAGATTCGTTACCGCCGTTAGCAAAGCGGAGACCAATCTACAGCAGAGCTCTGATAGCAAGATCAAGCGTAGAGCCATCAACTTTACTGCCTGATCCTAGCCAAATCAATGTTTTTGCAGCGATATCAGACAGAAATCGTGATTATTAAGTTTTGGTGTATGTTATATGATTCTTCGTTGATGTATCAAATCACATAAGTAGATACGTCTTGTAATTACAAAAATTAACATTTTCAAGTTCAACCTCAATTTAGAATATTATTTCCTTAACAGAAGTTGGTATGTGACATGTACAATGTTTTGAGTTGTGAATCTTGGTGTTCATGTTAGGATGACACGATCAGTAATCACACAATGGTGACAAATTATAGCCGCGGGATGACATGTGTGTATTTGGCACTATATACTGTGTTCATCCTACATCTAGAATCTATATGCTGTATCAAATAAACAACGAACATTCAGCTATACACCTGCTTGAGTGATAAATAAGATGGATTTTGCTATTTCAATAGTTCTGCATGAAACTGCACCTCGCCAGGTTTTTTGATGTCCTTCCAACTCTGCACCAGCTGCAACTCAGCCGTCTTCATATACCTTACTCTATTTTTCTTCACATCCTCATCATGATCCAGGGCTCCAGACTTTCTCAATATTGCCAGCTTGCGTTCCCTCGCTTGTCCAGTCCTAGCAAGGACCTTATGCATACTTCCCAAAACTAACTCCGCCGTCCTTGCTAGTGGCAGGTCTGTGGCAACTACATCATCTTCACTCATCCAGTGGGATACACTTGTCACGCCAGCCTTGATGGCTTGTTCTCGTATCCTAGCGACCGTCAAAGCAGCAAACATATCACCTGTTCCAACAAACGGTCCTTCCAGCATTGGCGCTGTTATACTAAATGCACGTGGTTTGCCCGATGTAGTGATACTTGAGCCAGCGCAGACTAGTGTATCCTTGTTTGTAGCGAGTTGGACGGACGATATGATGATGTGGGGGATCTTGTATTGGTCGTGTAGGGCTTTGATGGCGGTGATGATATCGGATAGGGCGTTAAGTTTGACTCCAGTAAGCCATCTGGAATATATTAGCTTCATGATATCACTCTGTGGGAAAATTCATCCAAGGAATGCAGAAATAAACATACTCTACTTCATACTGGTTGGGCACAATCAAGTCTGCATGTAAAACCATAGATTTGTACACTGGTAATACTTCTGCACTGACATACATCTTTCCTTCATCGCCCATCACCGGATCCAAGACTATAAATACCAGGTTATCGCATTAGACTTTTCCATTCGTTATGTCGCGTTCAAGGTAATCAAGCCGTCTTTTCACAAAGAATTCGCCACTGCGTTGATGGTTGTCCTGTTGAGAGGAAAATGGTCCAGATCACTCACCCCAAAAGAATTCTCCCCTCCCAGCCTGTCGTTGTTTCGCTTTGATCTCTTGTGCAATCTTCCCCA
>Ga0160427_10001048_pt1 | contig 16958 bp, 15 predicted proteins | sample SolpanmetagenomL_FD_108194 | JGI IMG/M metagenome (GOLD analysis project Ga0160427, IMG submission 108194) | Solar panel surface microbial communities from Lawrence Berkeley National Laboratory, California, USA - L | ecosystem: Engineered > Built environment > Solar panel > Unclassified ...
AGGATATCTAGAATATAGACAAACACGGTTAAGAGATAGGTTAATTATATAATAAGAAGATACTTAGAGAAGTAGTAAAGAAGAGAATAAAGAGGAAGACACTTTTAAGCCGTAGTTGGATATTGATTAGTAAAGGAATCTCTACTACTAGATAGTTTCTAAAATCTTTAATGATTTTTAAAGGAGCCATATATCGTACGTTAATATAGAACTTATAACTATCTATAAATTAAACAACGTTAAATGTCTATACCTATCTACTTATTCAAGCTACGTTCTTCACCTACTAGATATCTTAATTTTTAGCCTAATAAAGGTTGCTTATAGTAAAGCCTTCCTTTATTTATATTTTAAATCGTTAATTACGCTAGTATCTAAGTATAACTTTATAGAATACTACTATAAGGTTAGATCTAAGGTAACGAACGAGAAAAATATTTAAGCTAGCTTTATAGCTACTAGTATCTACTCTTACAACCCCGATAAAGGCCTTACCTTTAAGTTTATTATTTGTCTAATATTTTAGGCTATAGAATAACGGTCAATAATCTAAAACACCCTCCCTTAAGTAGAATTATATAAGGGGAGTTAGATAGGGTATTAAGAGTAGATTCATATATATATATATAGTAAGAACGAATTGTTACGGAAGAGAGTTGGAAATTTAATAGGAGAAGTCTTTTATATAAACCCCGGAGTCAATCGGCCTAGTAGTTTCCCGGTAATATACGCTTGATAACTTTAAGCCTAACGCATTTCTAAGACACATTATACTTATTCCGCTAAGAGATAAGATACTATTCCGCCTTATCGAGATTCTCTTAGATAACCCGCGAGATAGTATCCCCGTTATATTCCCGGTAGGAGTAATTGTTATAGATCACCCTAGATTAATACCCTATAAATAGAGAAACAAGTACTTAACGCATTCGGCTTTAACAAGCTAAAAAAGGATAAACAAGCCAGCCTTATAAAGATTACCTATAAACTAGAGACTACTAAGAGCAAGCTAGCTATTAGAGAACTTAAACAACTACGTCTATAGTATTATTAAGATCTTATAAAGAAGGTTAAGACTAAGAAGGCCATTGAAAGGGATTTAAATAAGGTATTTCTTACTACTAATAATATTAATATATTTCGGGCTAAAGTAGAGGTAAAGAAGGTAGTTAAAGTAGCATTTCATGCTTTAAAGTAGGCCAATAAGGTTTAAAAGAAGCCTCTAGTAAAGAGGACTAAAAAGGTAGTAATTCTAGAGCAATTTGAGTAATTAGTTGTTAATAAAGCTATATTGTAAACTAAGCAGTTATACAGTAATTACTATACGAGATATAGGTTACTTCTAGAGTAGATCAAATCTAGAGTCTCTACATTATATAAATAGGGATAATCTTAAGTCAATTAATCTAATAAGCTAGAGATACTAATATAATAAATCTTTATACTTAGTATTACAATCTTAATAGAATCTATAATAAACGATAACTTATCTTAAAATACTTTATATGCAAAAAGTATTACAATATAATAGAAATTAAGAGTACAAAAGTTATATAATAGTTATAGAGTTAATCTATTTAGATCATACTATCAATCTACTTCAATCTTACTATATATATACCACTTCTATATAAGTAGAGCTAACGTAGCTATAGCAGTCTAAATATACTATATACGCTAATTATAACGGATTTGAGATATATATTATTATACTTAACTTTAGATATTAATAAGATAGTATAATTACCTAATTAGCGCTAATTAAAATACAAAATATAAGAATAGAATCTAATAAAACCTTATAATTGAGTAGATAATACTAGAAAGAATGTTATAAGAAAAAGAATCTATATATATAAGATCTCAATTGCAATATATGTTCTCTACGCTAAGAGCTAATATTAGGATAGACTTAGTCCTAAACCTTCTTCTACTATCTAAACATAAGACAAATCTATATTTAGAATTGAACTATACTATAAACCTTTATAAAAAAATAATAAGTATATAATTAATAGTTTTAGAAGTACTATAACTATAATCCTTATTACTAAAACTCCTTTTTCGTAAATCTATAATATATAAATATATAAGAATATATGGGCGGCTAGAGATGATCTTAATATAAGCGAGTTAATAATTTAAAAATACTAAATCTAAGATATTAGTATAAACGCCTATGTTTAATATAAATAGTTAATTATTAATATATTTTTATAAAGATTTATAATTAAGCATAGTTTATTCTGAGAAGTATAGTAGTATCCCTCTATACTATAAATTCAACCGCTAAGACTATTTAGATATAACTAAGACTAAGAAAGTTATAGCTATTTAAAGGTCTCTATCAAAGTCTTCTAAGAGCGTTAGTACAAAAGTGCGGTAACGTGATTAATATAAATAAGAAGTATAAATATAATAATATAGAGCGTTATATAGAATAGTCCGTATAACACTCTATCTATAATAGTCTTAACTTATATAAAAGATTATAACAGTTATAGAACTAATTATTTCCCTGTACTATTAGTCTAATCTAATTCTACTATACTAAATAATAGATATCTATAGTTGTATAAATTATTAGTTCTTACTTCTACTAATATTAGAATATAACTATATATAACTAAAAAGTATAGTAGTAAAAAGATTACTATAATATACTAATACAGCTATAGTAGTCTAAATAAACTTGTAAATACTATACATTTAAAAGCTAATTATATATTCTTAGTTAATAGCTAAGTTTAAGATAGGCTCAGGCCGGAATCTTTTCTACTTTCTAAATCTAAAAGAATCTATCCTATATACGGGCCTGACTCTTGTATAGGTTAAGAATAAATATATCATAAACTTTACTACTAATATTTCAATCTATAATATATAAGTATATAAATATAAATATACGACTTATAAATTTAGAAGTACTAGTTGATTTTAAGAAGTATACTAGTAAATATATCCAAGATTTACTAAACGATAATATAACTATAGCGGGTTTAATACGCTATATTAATAAAAACTAATAATTTAAAGTATATATTTCTTACTAAAAGGCTAAGTTTAAATGAGCTTAGGCCTAAGCTTTCTTCTACCTTTAAGATATAGAAAAACTACTCTCTATAAGGGCTATAAGAGTCTAATTCTTGTCTCTTTCTATTAATCTTATAATTTACTTTTACTACTATAACTATCTAGAATATAGTAGCCAATAAAGTAACGTATAGACTCTAAAACTAAGCTATCCTAGTACTCAGCTACAATATATATAGTAATCTCGATAGAACTACTTATCTTGCAATACAGATTAATTAACTACTAATAACTTAAATTGTTTTTGTATAACCAGCTTTCTAGTTATAGTTAGTCGGGTTATAGTCTTTTATTTCTAAAGCTATAAAGTAAGCTATTTTACGCGTTAAAACGTATATAGGAGCTTAACCCCGATTATCCTTATTAATAATCTAGTTTAAAAGCGTTTTCTCTATTATAGGACTAAGTCGCTAAGTATTTACGTAGGCGAACCGTTATAGTTTAATACTATTAAGTCATTGTTATAAAGTAGTTTGATTAATACTATAGCGTTTTATAGTTAACTAGATTAAGGGGGTATTTAGTCGTTAAGCCTCCTCTATTACTTTCTATAGACTTAGTTCGTTTAGAGATATCTTAGTTACGTTATAGTTTATAAAATAGTAAGTTAAGTTTAAATGATTATAGAGGGAGAATTACGCTCGGATTTAGGGTCTCTACGATAATTAGTAGAAGTTAACTTTAGAATAACTCTTAATTTAGATAATACTATCATTTAACTATTAAAGAACTCGTTAAGCGAAAAGACAATGAACTAAATACATCAAAGCTAGTAAGTGCTATGTCTGTGTAGAGCAAGAGGGTTTTAGGCCTTGTCCGGATCACTTATGCCACCGGTAGTGATGATGTAGGTCGCCTCGCCTTCTTGAACATCTACGTATCACCATTGTTAACAAGACAGGTTAGTAACCGGCGTTATATTGTATCGTCAAACCTGGTGAGTCCTGAACTCTCGCCACACGCTCTTCTCCACGGCCTTTTCGTAGTAAAATTCTTGTTGATGAAGCATGAGCGAGCACATGGCCACCAACAGGCTTGCGTCCATCCGCACTCGCAAAAAGGGCAGAAGCACCTGGATCAGACTGAACTTGGTTTGTCTTGTGGACTCTGATTAGCATTCTTGCCCGACAATAATTTGGACATCGCGATCAATGGAATACCATAAACACGCAGACATTGTACTCTGATTCAGAGTCAGTTATGTTTCCTACCCCAAACCCTTGTCATGAGGCAACCTACGTTCCGCAATTTCCACCAATCGATGCAGGTACACATTCAACTTCTGTTGTCGGTCGGCAAGTTCTCCTCGTCCGCAAAAGTCGACGCGAAAGCAGTTCATAATGCTGTCGATGATGAGGAGACGGTATAGGCCGCCTTTGAAATGTTCTCCAAGTACATTGAGGAGTTCACTCTGATGCTGTTCGTTATCAGCATGTGTATTCCAAGAGTCCAAATTCTTCGGCTTAATGACCTCACTGTTGACAGCGCGTGCGTACATGATGTTGTCCAGTATTGATTCAGGATCCACTGGGCAGCACTGTCAGGCTTTATCAGGCGCGAAAGAGGAGTAGCAACTTGCTTCCAAAACGTTCGGCGATGTGGGTGATCCTGTAAAGTATTAGATACTAAAACAAGACGCAAAGAAGGTGAAAACCTTTCAGGACGAAACGTCCCTTCCGTATCTCGGGGCATATTAGTATAGGAGTGCTGTCGATCGCGTGAACTGACCAATGAAAACGACCTTTCCATCCGCGCCGCCCACGTCCTGTAGCAGATGAGTTTTGACTCGCACAAGATTCTCATCCCTACCTTTGATAACTAGTTTCAAGTGTCAGTCAAGGGCCCATTTTGGGCACGCTCCATGAGACTGTACCTGAGCAACAACGGCCATAGTGAGGCATAGCTGAGTTTTACCACATCCTGCTTCGGGTAAGCATGCCGTGGCTTCATGGGCCAAGAAAACATACTGTACTCTCCATACACCTAGCACATCGGTGAGTCGGCGCGATTCGTTGAGGTTGGTTGGCAGTCATACCTCGCAAACACTCATACTTTGGAACCCGCTGTATCAAGTAAGCCTGGCTCATAACGTTCGATAAGGGAAAGTTCACCCTTCGAGCATCTTGTCAAACTGCCTACTGCCTGTGGAGAGTTTGAAAACCCTCTTCCTGTGTTGGGCCACCTCGGTCCCAGTAATAAACCCATTGGCCGTCGGCTAGAATCCGGTCAACCATAAGCAAAGACGAACAGCTGCTTCTCGCAGGCGATATTCTCAACCGATTGCACGTACTAAGCACTTGTTTATTGCGTCTTTGATCTTTTCAACCTTGACATCGCTGAAGCCCTTGATCCTCGACATAGCTTTCCGAGTCATCGCATGAGCAGACTGCCACAGGATAGGGTTAGCCATGCTGCGGCCCTGATGTCGTCCGAGAAATATCCCCAGTGACGAACGGCAACTGTGTGGACTCCGGCAGATCTCAACTTAACGATATCGGTTTGTCCGATTCCTGACTCGCGTAAGTATGTCGACGAGTGGAGGTCGCTTGAAGGATACCATGTGGTTGGATTGCATCTATGTCCAAGATGAAGCAATCCTTCATAGAGAGTTAGGACTGGGCAAGATTGGCCTCTGGATGAAAGGCTTGCCTCATCACCGCCCGAACTGGACACGGATGCGGGCATCGTGTTTTAAGTGTTTGATCAGGGAATGCTGCAGGATAAGGTCGTACTCAACACGCAGACAAGAAAACGGATAGAAGGGCACGGGAATGCGTGCGGCGTTGGAAAGGAAGCGTGTGACGGAGTACCAAGGACATCCCGCTGCCTAGGACGATACACGTGACGACAAGGCCAGGCTCAGCGAGGCAGCATCCAAAAGGCCAGCAGCGACACTTGCCTACGCCTTGACTACGCATTCAGAAGAAAGCAAAGCCTTTGAATCAGCCGCGGAGGTGAAAGTGGTCTTGAGATTTCAATATTGCTGTTTCCGTCGAACTACCGCTTCGTCTTGAAACCCACCATCTTGACTTCTTTCAGTTGTGCAAAAACGTCTCATTTTGTACAGAGAACAACGACTTTTTAGGGAAAGAGAAGTACAAGCAGACATTCAAAGGCTAGCCAAGCATTGCAACCCGTGCAAGAAACAATGAGCAAAGCGCTGTCCTTCTCTTCCAATCGAGTCTCGTTTAAGCCACGCTAGCAGTAGGGGCAATGGGAGAAACAATTGCAGACGTTGCGATGGGAACCATAGAGTCCGTGGCATTACCTATTGCATTTTGCGGGCAGTCGCGTATAATGTGTCCCGAATCTCCACACCTAGCCAAGTCATACGAGTTAGAGCAGAACAAGATAAAAGCCCTCCGTCCCACTCACTTGTAGCATGTCTTTCCAGCAACGTTCAAGGGCCCTCCATTCGGGGACGTGCATTCACGACTGAGATGTCCGGTCTTGCCGCACGCATAGCACTTTACGGCCTGCGATTGACAGTCACGAGCAAAATGGTTCGGCAGCCCGCACTTGTAGCTGAGGTTGCGTCAGCAAACGCTGAACGGTAGGATCGATCTTGCACACCACATAGCAGGACGAGCAGCCCCAGCAAAGCCACCTCGGCCAGGGCCAGCGAAAGCACCACGAGGAGTTGGAACCCCTCGAGGCGCGCCAGCGGTTCCAGAAGTAGGGCAGTTGCGCTGTAAGCCAATCAGCTGCAGCCTGCAGACAGGAGCATAGTGAAGTGAGAATTTACCGCCAAGTGTCCGGGATTGCCACAAGAATAACAGCGTCCACCGGCAGCCGCTCCACTTATTCGTAGCGTCGGACAGTCGGCTTGAACATGACCCAGCCCTTGACAGTGATAGCATTGCTTGGTCTCTGTGGTGCGTGGAAGAGGACAGCCGTTTGATTCATGACCTGGACCATGCCATGAGCAGCTAGTTCATGAGATTGCGCAGGTAATCAACAGAAACGTACCAGGCTGTTTGCCTTTGCCGTATTAGCACTGAATATGAGGCAACGCTTGGCTCCAAGAACTCACAATTGTAGCAAAGACGCTCAGAGGACGAGCAAACCTCTATGTTCACAAGTCAACGTCGAGAATTCTTTTCCACACCAGGGCGAGAACGGTCCTCACCGGCATAGTGACCGACATTGCCGCACTGTATGTCCATTAACACTCCCGTGACTTCCAATAATCCTTTGTGGCCAAGCGCGTACCTTGTAGCAGGCGCGACGAGAAAGAGAAGACATTTTGACCTTGCAGATATCCAAAACTTGAAGAACGTATTTGTCAATCCCTTGCTCCTACCGAGAGCTTACACTTGCGGTGCGTAAGACGTGGGTGTGTTGTCCATACCCTTTGATGTGAAGTTACAACCTTCTACTATGGCTTAGCTAAAGTACGCTCGTTTCGGATGGTGATTTGCTTGCCTCCTACCCTCACAACCAAACAGCCAGCCCTCCAAGCAACAGCTACACCGCGACAGGGAAGGTTCGGATAATCGAGAACGCGGGTTAAGCAATCGTAAGCACAAGGAAGAGATTTTGAGAAGCAGCTTGCCGCGGTTCGGGAAACTGCACTGCGGTCGCACCTTAATTCCGCACTCTGGAAGACTGAAAGTCACCACTCACCAGTCCCTGACCCACTACAGTACTATACTAGATCTAGGTAACACATATTTTACAGCGGCCGATCACGACGGTGGGACTTTGAGAACCAAGACAATCGGAGCAGCACAAGAGCAGACGAATAGGATTATACTAGGATGTTAGAAACATAACCCCGCTGAGCCATTGCCTGCCTCTCTTTGCATCAACCACCATCACTTCTCGATAACAGCAGGAGCAATTATTTCTTTGCTTTTGAGATGACGCAAGTTCTCACCACCGTAGCTAATGAGAGGGGATATCTCGACTCCTGAGTCCGATCCTTCACTGACGACAATGGCTCCCGCGGCTTCAAGCCATCGTCGACCCTGACTAAGTATATCTTTCTTGCTTGTATCCGGGTCATCCTCTCCCGTGCCGCTTGCATTTTTCAGAGGAGAGAACTCGTCTTCGCGTTTCACCTCCATGCATGCGAACTTATCCATGCGGAGCAGTGGAAAACAATCAAATACAAACTGCTCCAACTTGATGCCGTTTGGCTTCTCTGGCTTGACCATCTCGCCTGTCTCGATGCTCATATATGGTATCTTCTTACGCGCGATGTGGTGAGGGAGCTTGTGTGCCCACTGCGGAATACTCTCGAGGAAGGAGTATGAGTAGTAGTGGTTGACGATGTTTGCTGCGCGAAATCTGAGAAGCTCAGGGTTCTTGGGATCCCTGGCTTCTGCGGTGGACTGGTCAATCTCGGAATACTCGACAACGTCTGGCTTGCCGTTCTTCTGAAGTATAAGGCCTACGGACTCCTTCGCGTTGCGTTTGCGGACAACCTTTGTCGCAATGTCGACCTTTTTGGATGCTGAAAAGCCCAAAAACACTGGATCTGCAACCTTGACTAGGCAGTTGTCTACGCAGTAGGCATGGATGTGCTCTATTCCCCGCTTGCCCAAGTCGGATACTACAGAAGACAAGTACATCGCTTGGTAAAGGCCACCGTTTCCATCAGGTGCAACAGCAACCTAGGGTTTGTCATCAACAGAAAGCATGTGAAGGACAATATATGTAGACACGTACACTAGATTTGGATTCCAAGAGAATCTTGCCATCGTTGGAAACACAAGGCAGAATACCTTGTTCAAACACCACTACGTTTTCTTTCTTCAATCCAAAGTAACTGTGTTCTTCGAAAAACTTCTGGGTTGTATCCCGTGTAGGACCGCTCGTCATGACGTACCAAGGGACGATGACTTCTTCGGCGTTGTACGTCCGAGCAGCTAGTTCCTGGACTTTGATTATCCTTTCCGCCTGCAGCTGAAAGAGAGACTTCTTGCTGGGCAATCCAATATCATAGCAGCCTTTGGGTGCCGAACTTCCCAAGCGTGTTCCTTGCCCTCCGGCCATAAGGACAACGCCTACTTTGTTTTGAGATATCAGTTCCAGTCCATCTTGGTACCACGCGTCGAGGTCGTCCTGTTCAGAACCAATCACCGATGCCGTTGCAGATTGCGGTAAAGGCTCAAGGGTCACAGGCACGTCGAGTTCAGTGGACGCCTGAGGCTGCAGTGCTTTCTTGGTGATCTCGTTGATGTGTAAGGGGTCGAAAAGCGAGAGCTGCGCGAACAGAGAAGCTCGTTCAGGAAGATCAAGCGCATCGTAGAAGTGGAAAACATGGTCCTGCTTTGCCTCTTCGTATCTCGTCTTGAGCTGTTTCACTTCATCCGCAGTGGGTTCTGTGATGGCCGTGGTAGCGGATTTGGACGTGAGGTTGAGCTTGGCTAGCATGCCGTTCACTGTGTCCCTCATAGCGGCGGTCATGACCGCTTAGTTGCGTAAGCTGGACGGAAGCAGGGTGGTGCAGGAGAGTAGAGTGCAGTAGAGTTGAGAGCTGGGACGATAAAGAAAGACAATGTCTCAGTCCAGTCGCGACGAACAAGCCCCGCATTTCTACTCCATTCCTCCCTGAAACGCTCACACAACCACAACATGACGTCGGGCTGTTTCATGATGATGAAACACAGCAAGTTAGTTAACAATGGCGCATGCGTGTTCGTGTTATCCTCAAGCATAATGCAGCACTTCCCTTAAAACACAGCTCGAGGATTCCAACCACATCGTCGCACGCGGACGCACGCAAAACAAACAAAACTCACGCAATAGCAGAGACCTGTAAACAAGATCACTCCCACATAGCTTCCACCAGCAGCGTTGATCAAAGCGCCCGCAATTGGAATACCTGTCAGGCTACTGAAACTCACCACCGTGTAGGCGGTTGCGTAGTAGCGACCGTATTCCTCAGTATCGCAGAGCTGACCTATGCAGATAGGTGTCAAGCTGATGTTTGAGCCGCTAGCAAACCCAAAAAGTACCGCGAACGCTATAACAAGCCCCACATTGCCTTGCGCAGGCAGCCACAGGGCGAATACCATGACGATGCAGGCCGCGTTTGCCACGAGCATTGTGTTATATCGGCCAAACTTGTCGGCGAGGAAGCCCGGGGTAAAGCGGCCGAAACAGCTGGCACCGTTAAAGATTGCTAGGAGCTGGAAACTAAACGTCCGATCAATGCCATAAGCCAGGGCGTAGGGCGTGATGTAAGTTAACGGGACGAAGAGTCCAAACTCCATGAAAAACGTGCCAGCAGTGGCAAGAGCAAATGCGCCGGAGCCATCGAGGAATATCCGAAAATCTGGCCATACCGTTCCGCCGCGCTTCGGTGGCAGACGGCTCCGAGTGAAAGCGACAGCAAGAATGCATAGTAAGAGAAAGATGAAGCCAAGGATACGAGTACTCCAGGCCCAACCGATGCGAGGAAATAAACTCGTGAGCATCAAAGGGAAGATGACACCCCCAAAACTTCCGCCCAGGCAGGCAATTCCAGTAGCCGCTCCTCGGTTCTTGTTGAACCAGTGGGCGATGGCGCCAATGGCTGGTGTGAATAGAAGAGAGCAGCCGAAACCCCCAACAATTGAAAAGTCTAGGATGAAGTGCCAATATTCTGATGGAGATTTAGCATTTGTGAGTTGGAGTTTGGCTCGATCCATGTACCTGTACAAAATCCTAGAAACATCAGACTGAGAACCTCCAGGACCGTGCCGCCGATGAGAAGCAAACGCGGTCCTCTACTGTCAAAGATGGGACCAATTTGTAGACCGCAGAAGAACACCAGGAAGAAGTAGATGCTGAATATCCAGGATATACTGGATTGAGAGTAGTGTTTCAGTTGGTTCTCGGCCAGGTATGCTTGGAGGGTGCCAATCGAGTTGAGCAACCCAAATGCGCCGAACATGGCGCAGAAGGAACCAAACGTTACAAGCCATGCTTGAACGCCCCCTTCGGGATAATAAGCGTCTTCATCGTCAGGTGCGTTATCCCGGCTTTGGGATGTGTCGCGAGTGAGACTAGATTGAGGACCGCAGGCCTCTGTGAGTTTTTCGCTATTGGCGCTGGTATCCTCACGAGTTAACGGAGTACCAGCTGCCGAGAGACCTGGTTCAGGGTTTGCGTAGAAGCATGTGTGAAGTCCTGGCTTGCTGCCTTTTGTCGTCGTTCTCATTCGCGGAGAGATAGCTCCAAGTTGTACAGTACCGGAGCCTCCTCTGTCTCAGTCTTTGTAGCGACCAGAAGAAGAGGAAAGAGAAGGAGGAGAAGAAGAAGAAGATGAGAAAGGAAAGAGGAATCAAACAACCCAAGGGGAGTCTTCGGGGTTTGGATAGCGCCGAAATGCAGGGTCTGAAGCAGGCAAGACATTATCTTTATCCGTTTAACCGTTCGACCATCAATCGCTTGGCCTGGTTCATTTCACCACATACAGCAAATGGAGAACACTGCGACGACAGACTTGGCAGCATTCAACTCAACCCTGAAGAAGTATGAGTACAGCCCAACAAGTCCAGAGCAAAGCTCGCTGCGGAGGAGCTCCAGGATCAACACACTGGAGCGGCCGCCGAAACGTGCTACGTCACGGTCGTCGTTGGAAGCACATACGGATTGCAATGCATTGACAGCGTCATCGAGTATACCAACGGCGACGAAAAGAAAGCGGGCCTCTAGCAAATACGTTGCGCCGTCTCATTACGCTCATCTTCCACCGCTGGTTGACATCCTAGAGCCGAATCTCATCTGCGTATTCGTCGGAGTCAATCCAGGGATAACAACTTCGCAACGCGGCCATGCATACGCCCATCCGTCAAACCTCTTCTGGAAATTACTATATTCCGTGCGCTTCTCTCATACATCCGGCCTCTGACTTGTGAGCTGATGCGCCGTGATAGTCCGGTTGCACCGATCGTCGTTGCGCACCTGAGGAAGATCGCGACCTGCCAAGACTATATTCCATGGGTAACACAAACATCGTAAAACGGCCGACTAAAGACCAGGCAGAACTATCCAAGGAAGAGATGGTTGCAGGAGCTTCAGAACTTGAGGCAAAATTTCAAGAAGTAAGGCCAGAATCCGTGTGCATAGTAGGCAAGGGCATATGGGAGGCCATCTGGCGGTCTCGCTATAAACGTGCCATCGCAAAATCCGAATTCCACTACGGCTGGCAGGATGAGAAGGAGAACATGGGGAAATGCGACCAGGAAGTCGATGGAGGGTGGAAAGGGGCTCGGGTTTATGTTGCATGCAGTACAAGTGGACTCTCAGCCTCACTCAGACCTCCGGAGAAGGAGGTGTGTCTTCTTTCATCTTCGATGGCTCCTGAGATGGCGTGCTAACTGCTCGGCTCGCAGGCTATATGGAAGCCTTTTGGAGAGTGGGTCAAGAAGCGACGGGAGGAGAGGAAACACATTGACTCTACTCCGTCTCGACAACTTTAGTTATGCGCATCAGAACCCGTTTGGGGATATCACGAAGCATGTCATGCACTGCGAGAAGCGTCGATTGCGCATATTTACTGACATCGTGGCCTGGCTAAGACATAGCAGCACCACGTCTATGCACTTAAAATAACGCTACAATAGCAGCGCGATCTCCATTCAGCCCGGGGTTTCGTTGTGCCAACGCCTTTGGTGCCAAGCTCAGCGGAGAGACAACAAACTATTCCCGCGTGGTAGTGCTTAGACTTGATTTGGTCTCGCCTCCACTCTTGTTGCTACGAATGTACAATCGGAGAGTTTCGCGAGCTTGCCCGACTGCCGCTCAACCCTAGGAGCCTTTTTGACTCGCTTGGGAGAGAAAATCGTGCCGCACGTTGATTAGCGAACCAAGTCCGCCGTTTATGCTCAACTCATCAATCAGGACCTCTGCATGTTGGCACAGTCGCTCTAGTGCCGCACTCGAAGATCTCCCGAGAGACACTGGTCGTGGTTAGCAGTCATCAAGGTATATCAACAATGCCATTTCAGCACCACTGACCTAGGATAGCACCATTGAGTTCTTCAGCTACAGATATCCTCCCTTCGGCCTCCAACAAGGGTGCCAAGGAGGACTCTCTGGCATCTGGATATGCGATGAGCGCAAAAGTGTCTTTTAAGGCTTGCTTAACTTCGCGCCGCGAATCATCTTTGAACTCTGATTGTAGTTCCTGGCCATACTGTAGCGCGTCATTGACCAGGTCCACCTGCTTGACCAGAAGATTTGGTTCCTCAAGGTCCATATGATCAACGAATTCGTTGTCAACTCCTGAAAGCTCGTCGCGCTCTCTATGTTTACTGGATGCCGAGTCGTTCTTCTGCAATCCTCGCAGTTGTTTGGATCCCGGTGGCGAGTCCGTAGTTTTAGCTATCATTTCAACGAACTTACGACAACGCAGTTTGAAGTATATGTTTTCGTTTTCTTGCAAGACCGAGGGATAGTACGTGTTCGTGTAACTAATTGCTTGGTCAATGTCACCGTTGAGTATAGCAGCTCTTATCCCTAGAGAATGTCAGTCAACACACGCGAGAAAAGTGTGATTTCACAAACTTTGACGATTCACTGCGTCTTGATCCTCCTTGTACTCTGGAACTCCTGATGCCGCGTCCATATTACCGTGAAGTAATTTCGAGGCAGTCTGTACTTCGTGGGTAAAAGTTTTTGCTGTGTCGATGTAGCCTTCGTGTGCAAGATACTGCAAGACGAGATTCTGTAAGAAAGACGTTTCATCAACTTGGCTGTAGAGGTTCTTCGGACTCTCCAAGCTGATCTCCTCTAACAGTGCTCCCTTCTCGATCTGCGAATTATTAGTATGTGACTTGATGCTGGGCACGATGTAGCTACCGCAACCATCCTATCTATGTCGTATACAAACGGCGATTGACCAAAATTGACAGTAACGTGTTCGCCGTGTTTTTTCATGCCTACGGACGGATACAAGGCCTGGCTCTTGATCTCTCGAAATGCAGTACCTTATGATGCTGTCAGCCGTTCGAAGGCACAATCGTAAGCAGCCTTGCAACTCACCTAGATTGATCCCATTCTTGGTGAAGAAAGCGGAATTGGTTCGGAAGTTCACCCCGCATCCAATCACATCAGAGGAGCCAAACTTCTGTCCATATGATTTTCCCGAGGGTGTATGGCAAAAGCTGAAACCGTCATCGCCGTGATATGCCCAAGAATCAAGCTCCCAGCCTGGCGGTTTGCTGAGGGACACCTTGGCACCCGAAAAGCCAATCATGAGCCTCAACAGAGAATTAGTGACAGAAACGAAACTAGAGGCAGGCTGAAATACCCTTCCTTGCCCTTCCCTAGAACAGTTACTTCGAAGTAGTATAACCCACACTCTCGAGGCATCGGATGATCCGATCTAATTGCTGCTGCTTCATCTTGCAATTTCGTTGTACCCACAAATTTGATCTCCAAGCCAGTATTGCCTTGTAACTCAAGCCCTCCGCCTTTGTCTGCATGGTTCCATCGAGAAGGTAGAGGGGATGGTTGTTCTTCAACAGCCACGTGTGGTCTCTCCACGATCTCATGCGTCATTCCTCTGTGAGAGGGGACCATCTTGTGCAGGCTGGCGCTGCTAGTGCTAGTCGATAGAGAGCCTATGGCCCCAGAGCGGCTTGGTCGGCCCTCCCTTTGCGCAGCCATCCTAGCTTTGTACTTTTGCTCGAGTCTATCGATATATTTTGAGCCATAAAGATAAGACGGGACGAAGAACTCCTGCAGCTGGCGATCCCCATTTAGATTTGCGGCGTCTAGCGCAGACCCCTGCGTACCCAAGTACTGCTCCATCGGACCTCTTTTCCACGGGCCTAGGACGCGATGGGGCTCACGCGAATGTGAAGCAGCCATTTGCCGGGAAGAACTGTTAGGGGATTCGAAGTAAATGTGCGCGGGTGGAAGACTGGTACGGTTCGCGCTGTTCAAAGAGGAACCTGGCCGATATGAGCTGTAGTTCGAGAGTGCAGGTGTGCCAGAAACGACAGATGCATAGGACAGCCGCCGATACGTCGATGGAGGATTCGTCGGAGGTCTGCCTCCAGAGGTTCCTTGCGGCAGAAGCGACATCGAGCTTGGGGACCAGTCCACGTAAGGGCAAGCAGAGACGAAGCCACGCACTGCAGCTCTTGAGCGCTTCGTACGGATGCTGTCTTATGCGAGTAGAGGTTTGTTGTCGTTGCGGTCGATTATCGATGGGAGGTGATAAGCTCGCACTCAAGGACCTAGAAGCGAACTTCTAGGCTCAGTCGTGCTCAAAGTGATCAGCAAAGAGTAGTACATGCTCGCCAGTTGGCTGGAGTACGCTTAAGGCAGGAATGGCATCTCGACGCTGGAATGGTTATATAGTTGGTCTTGTTTGAAGAAGACGGTTGGCAACAGGCGGGCGGGGTGGACTGGGGCTGCGGTTGGTCACGCATCACATATATACTGCCACATTGATGGTAGACACGTGAAGACAAGACAACTATTCGAGTTCAAACACTTGAGAACTACACAAGCTGCCCGTCCCCGAGTACGACTGGGTTGACGATCGTTCGACTGGATAGGCCGCTGCCTGGACTCACATGATGAGTTAAGTTGTGATGGGGACCGCAGTTCATTAGTTTGCATCATGCAACAAAGATGACTGTCGAAGCCTCCAAGGCCGGTGAGTAACTTTCTTTTGGCCTTCTTTCTCTTTCCCGCCCTCCCTCTCTCTCTCTAGGCGTCCACCGGAGTATGGGGCATGATCTCGGCAGCCGGTGAACTGACCAGATCATGAAGCGGTTGACCACCATTTGCTTCTCCACCGCCGACGCTTTTCTCACTCTGTTCACCTTTCGCGTGTACTGAACCAGACGAATCGCTTTTCACATCCCCACCGAAGCTGGTAGTCGCGTTACGGGGTGTGCGCCATGAAGGCAAGCCCCAACTGATGCCGGTGAAACTCTTCACCTCGAAAGCTTTGCGAACCCAACGTCGACAAGGCTTTCCACTACGGTCAAGCGCACGTAGACCAGCATTTATTGCGCCCTGGTTGGCCTTTGGACCTAACTTATGCGTTGAGATGGGGGTGGCGCCGCCGGTAGGGCCTTTCGTGCCGTTATGTATTTCACCCTCCCTAACATGGTATCAGTGATCGATCTGAGGAAACATTAAATAACATAACATGGTCGAACTAAACAAACTCCTGAAATGCCGCAATGAAGTGTTGTAAACACAACGTGGATTGCTTGGGGGTCTACGTACAACTTGGCTTTCTTTTTTGGGCCCGGCTTTCCTCTTTGTTTGGGACCCCCTTCGACATCACCAGTGACTGATGCGGGCCGCTTTGTGCCAACCTTCGAGCCAGAAGCTGTCTTCCGCTTCGAGCTGGGGGCGGCGGGTGCTGTGCTGTCTCCGTTCTGCTCCTGCTTCGCAAGGGAAGCGTCTGCTTCCGCAGATGGTGAACCCTTTTCGTCGCCTTCGATTGAGTCTGTGGCGGGCGCAGGCGCAGGTACAAGAACGTGTTTGGCTCGGGAAACCTTGCGTTGAGGAGTTTCGACAAACGAAATCTTCGAAAGACTGGAAGGGGAGAGACGGAGGACAACTATGAGCTTCTTGTTCGTTGCTCTCGCCTTGTTTGCTGCCTTTGCAGGTGCTGACGAAGGCGAAGGCGTTGACTGATTCAACGTCGCCATACTGGAATTGACTCGTTGAGAGGCTCCAGTGTTTGGTGTAAGCGTTCGCAGCGGCGACGCGCCAGAACCGACACGCAATGAAGCGTAATGGCTCGCCGGGATTGATATTGTTGTCTGCGGCTTGAGAATTGCGTTGGCGGGAGATGGTTGCGACGAGAGGCGATGCTGGTATTTGTGTCTGGTCAGGTCAGGCGTCGAATGCAAGGTGTTGGTGGAAAAGGATGAGCAGATGCGAGCGAGGATGGA
>Ga0160427_10001051_pt1 | contig 16933 bp, 18 predicted proteins | sample SolpanmetagenomL_FD_108194 | JGI IMG/M metagenome (GOLD analysis project Ga0160427, IMG submission 108194) | Solar panel surface microbial communities from Lawrence Berkeley National Laboratory, California, USA - L | ecosystem: Engineered > Built environment > Solar panel > Unclassified ...
CGCCAAGCTCTACACGAGCCCCGAGGGCAAGGCGCTCTACGATACGTGGTTCACGAAGCCGATCCCGCCGCGCAACATCAACCTCAACCTGCCGATGAGCGCGGAGATGAAGAAGCAGTTCACCACGCCGATCTCCAGCCCCGATCCGGCGGCCTACTGAGGCCGGTCCACGATGCGGCGCATCGCGGGCAAGGGCCCGCGGTGCGCCACGACAGGCGGAGGATCCGTCCGACTGTCCGAGCCTGAAGTCTCGAGGCTCTCCCATCCTCACCCGCTTCCTGAGGTGCCGAGGCGCAGCGGAGGCCTCGCAGGAGGCCTCGGGGAGCGCGGCGCCTTCCGGAGCCCTCCTCGGAGGCCCGCCGACGCGGGCGCCTCAGGATGCGGGCGGGGATGGGACGGGCCGGGCACGCAGTACCTCTCTCAGAAGCGGCGCGATGAACTACAACTGGAACTGGCGGATCTTCTTCGACGCCTCCCCGGAGGGCAACGGCACGTATCTCGACATGCTGCTCTCGGGGCTCATGTGGACGATCGCGACGGCGCTCTGCTCCTGGGTGATCGCCTTCTTCCTCGGGTCGCTGATCGGCGTGCTGCGCACCCTGCCGTCGAAGACCGCGAACGCGATCGGGACGGCCTACGTCGAGATGTTCCGTAACGTGCCGCTGCTGGTGCAGATGTTCCTCTGGTACTTCGTGCTGCCCGAGGTGGTGCCCACCCGGATCGGCGACGCGATCAAGCAACTGCCGGATGCGCCGTTCTACACCGCGGTGGTGTGCCTCGGCTTCTTCACCGCCTCCCGCGTCGCCGAGCAGGTCCGCGCCGGCATCCAGGCGCTGCCGCGGGGCCAGCGCATGGCCGGTACCGCCATGGGCTTCACGACCTACCAGACCTACCGCTACGTGCTGCTGCCGAACGCCTACCGGATCATCCTGCCGCCGATGACCTCGGAATTCCTCAACAACCTGAAGAACACGTCCGTGGCACTGACCATCGGCCTGCTGGAACTGACCGCCCGGGCCCGCTCGATGCAGGAATTCTCCTTCCAGGTGTTCGAGGCGTTCACGGCCGCGACCGTGCTGTACGTGATCATCAACCTCGTGGTCGTCACGGCGGCGACCTTCCTGGAGAAGGCGGTCGCCATCCCCGGCCAGCGCTGAGGGCCGCCCGCTTCCGATCCTCCGCCGTCCGACGGCCACCGCGAACAGGCCCCGATGCTCTCGAATTTCGACTTCTCCGTCATCGCCTCGTCCCTGCCCTACCTGTTCGGCCAGGGCATGGTCTTCACCGTGACCCTGACCGCCCTGGCGGCGGTCGGCGGCGTGATCATCGGCACGCTGCTGGCGATGGCGCGGCTCTCGGGCATCCCCGGCCTGTGGCACCTCGCCAAGGGCTACGTCGAGCTGTGCCGCTCGCTGCCGCTGGTGCTGGTGATCTTCTGGTTCTACTTCCTGGTGCCGTATATCGGCGCCTACGTGACCGGGTCGACGACGCCGATCCAGGTGGGCGCCTTCCCGTCGGCGCTCATCACGTTCATGGCCTTCGAGGCCGCCTACTTCTCGGAGATCATGCGGGCCGGCATCCAGTCGATCCCGAAGGGCCAGACCGCCGCCGCCCAGGCCCTCGGGATGAACTACTGGCAGACCATGGGCAACGTCGTCCTGCCCCAGGCCTTCCGCAACATGCTGCCGCTGCTGCTGACCCAGACCATCGTCCTGTTCCAGGACACCTCGCTGGTCTACGTGCTGTCGCTCACAGACTTCATGGGCGCCGCCTCGAAGATCGCCCAGCGCGACGGCCGTCTCGTCGAGATGTATATCTTCGCCGCGGTGGTCTATTTTGCGATCTGCTTCTCGGCCTCGTTCCTGGTGCGCCGCCTGCAGCGCCGCGTGGCCATCATCCGCTGACCGACACTGGAGACCGCGTCATGACCTCGTCCCCGATGCCGGCCCCCACCGCCGGCGAGCCCGCCGTCGACGCGGCCCACGCGCCGAAGGATGCCGGCCTGCAACCCGGCGGCCTGGTCTCCGGCGCGCCCGTCGTCGCACCCGGCGAGACGATGATCGCCATCGACAACATCAGCAAATGGTACGGCGACTTCCAGGTGCTGACGAACTGCACCACCAAGGTCGCCAAGGGCGAGGTCGTGGTCGTCTGCGGTCCTTCGGGCTCCGGCAAGTCGACCCTGATCAAGTGCGTCAACGCCCTGGAGCCCTTCCAGAAGGGCCAGATCACGGTGGCCGGCACGAAGGTCATGGACAAGTCGACCAACCTGCCCAAGCTCCGCTCGCGGGTCGGCATGGTGTTCCAGCATTTCGAGCTGTTCCCGCACCTGTCCATCACCGACAACCTCACCATCGCGCAGCGCAAGGTGCTGGGCCGCAGCGCGGAGGACGCGAGGAAGCGCGGCCTCGACCTCCTCGCCCGGGTCGGCCTCAGCGCCCATGCCACGAAGTTCCCGGGCCAGCTCTCGGGCGGCCAGCAGCAGCGCGTGGCGATCGCCCGGGCCCTGGCGATGAACCCGGTGGTGATGCTGTTCGACGAGCCGACCTCGGCGCTCGACCCCGAGATGGTCGGCGAGGTGCTCGACGTGATGGTGGAACTCGCCAAGGAGGGCATGACCATGATGGTCGTGACCCACGAGATGGGCTTCGCCCGGAAGGTCGCCGACCGGGTGATCTTCATGGACCGCGGCGAGATCGTCGAGGACGCCCGGAAGGAAGACTTCTTCGGCAGCCCGCGGTCCGAACGGGCGCAGACCTTCCTGTCGAAGATCCTGCAGCACTGACGGGCCGCGAGGAACCCGCCGGGGACCGCGGGAGCGCGCCGCGCCCGGCCTCTGCATCCGGCCGCCTCCGCGTCGCCGATCGGGCCGGCCTCACGCGCGGTCGGAGAGGTTCCCTCCCCGGCGGCGAGCCGGGCGCTGGCTGACGCCCGATACGGTCCCTGGGGCCGACGGCGCGGACACGGGAGCGCGCAGGTGGTCATCGCGCCGGCCGAGGGCGATGGACCGCGCGGCCGCCCGAACCCGGCGCGGACGGAGCGCTTCCCGTCACGCTCCGCCGGCTTCCTGACCCAGCGCCTCCTGCGCGGCCCGGTACTCCCGCCCGTGCTGGCAGTAGCCCTCGACGATGCGAATCATCATCGCGCGCTTCTCGGCGTCGAGGGGCGCGAGGATCCGGGCCGGGCGGCCCCCCCAGAGATAGCCGGCCTCCAGGATCTGGCCCGGATCGGTCGTGGCTCCGGCGGCCAGCATGACGTCGTCGGCGATCAGCGTGCCGGCCGCGATGGTCGCGCCGATGCCGATCAGGGAGCGGGCGCCGATCCGGCAATCGGCGATGCGGACGTTGTGGGCGATGGTGACGTCCCGCCCGATCACGATCCCGTCCGCCCGGGATCGGATGACGGTATTGTCCTGGATGTTGGTGTCGGCGCCGACCACGATCGGGCCGACCTCGGCGTTGAGATCGCAGCAGAACAGCACGCTGGAGCCGGCACCGAGGCTCACCCGCCCGCGCAACCGGGCGGTGCGCGCCACGAACACGCTCGCCTCGACCTCCGCCGGTTCCCCGGCCGGGAAGGCTGACCCGTCGCCCATGCGCTCGCGCAGACGCTCGGCGCGCTCGGCGGCCTCCTCCGGCGCGATCGGGCGGCTCGGACGCGCCGGGCTGCCCGCATAGGCGTGGCCGCCGGGCAGGTGCGTCCGGGGGAACACGGTCGAACCCGCCTCGATCACCGCGCCGGCGCCGATCTCCGCGCCGTCGAGGATCACGACGTCGTCCTCGATCACCACGTCGGAGCCGACCGTGCAGGCATGCACGACGCTGTTGCGCCCGACCGTGACGCGGTCGCCGACCTGGGTGCCGTGCGTCAGGGTGGCGATGTGGACCGTCGAGCGGTGGCCGAGCCAAAAGCGGTCGCCGAGGGTGATGCTCTGCCCGTCGGCGCGAATCACCGCCTCGTCGCCGATCCAGGCCTGCGCGCCGATTCGGGCGGCGCCGATCACCGTGCTGCCGCGGCCGCACCAGACGGGGCGGCTCGCGAAATCCGGCAGGACGCCGTCATAGGCCAGGATCAGGTCGGGGGTCACGCGAATATCCTTCTCCACCGCCGGCCGGAGCCCGCGGGCTGATCCGGAGGATCGTGGATCGCGCGCCGGGCCGGCAGGGCGCGACGGAGGGTGTCATATAGAGCCGGGATCGGATGTGACAGGCACGGCACTGGCCCCGACCGCCGCGTCCTCCTATGGATCGCGGTATGAGCGCCCCCGTTCCGAGCGTCGGCATCCAGGCCGAGCCCTTCGACACCGCGTCCGAGATCGCCCGGGTGAGCGCCGAGCTCGGCGGCCGGGCGGGGGCCGTCGTCACCTTCACGGGGCTGTGCCGCGACGAGGACGGGCGGCTGGCGGCCCTGGAACTGGAGCATTATCCCGGCATGGCCGAGATCGAGATCCTCCGGGTCGCCGAGGACGCGCTGGCGCGCTGGCCGCTCCAGGCCCTGCGGGTGATCCACCGGCACGGTCTGGTGCGCCCGGGCGACGGCATCGTGCTGGTGGTCACCGCCGCGAGCCACCGGGTCGCGGCCTTCGAGGCCGCGGATTTCCTGATGGACTACCTCAAGACCCGGGCGCCGTTCTGGAAGCGCGAGCACCTCGCGGACGGCACGACCGGCGGTTGGGTGGAGGCGACGGCCCGGGACGATGCCGCGGCCGGGCGCTGGGCCTGAGCGCGCTACACGATCAGGGCGTTGAGCAGCACCGCGGCGGCGGCTCCCACGAGCGAGATGCCGAGCAGGATCACGCTGCTGAGCTGGTCGCCGTTGTCGACGGACCGGCCGGGGCCGAGGGAGCGAACGTGCGTGTCATTGTAGCTGCTCATGCGGAAACTCCTGCTGGGGCCGGCGCCTGGGTTCCGGCGGCGTGCGCGGACAACGCGCGGGACGCCGTCCGGTCCCCAAGGCCGCGACGGAACCGGCGCCATCGCACTTGACCCGGCGGGGCCCGCGGCGTTCGTGAGCCCGCCACGCAGGAGCGAAGATGTCGGACAGCAGGATTCAGGACGCGGACGGCCCGGCCCGGTCCCGGCGCGGGACGGCGCCGCTCGCGGCCTCCGGGATCATCGTGGTGTGCTTCGTGGCGGCGCTGGCGCTGGCCTGGATGTCGGCCGGCACGCTCCTGCTGATCTTCGCCGGCGTGCTCCTCGGCGTCTTCCTCGACGGCCTGACGCGCGGGTTGGGCCGGATCCTGCCGCTGCCGCGGGGCCTCCGCCTGTCCATCGCCAGCCTCGCGGTTGCGGCCGCGGTGATCGGCTTCGGGAGCTACGGCGGCGCCACCATCGTGCAGCAGGGCCGCGACCTCGGCACGACGATCAAGGATCAGGCCGGCACCGTGTCGGGCTGGCTCTCCGAGCGCGGCATCGACGTGCCGAGCCTCGCGCCGCAGGGCGGCGGCAAGGACGGCTCGACCGAATCCAACCAGAAGGAGGGCGGCCTCGCCGGCCTCGCCTCAGGCCTGATGAAGGGCGGCGGTTCCTTCGTCTCGGATGCCGGCAGCGTCCTCGGCCCGGCCGCGGCCGTGATCCTCGGCCTGTTCGACGCGCTCGGCAACGTCCTGGTCATCGCCTTCCTGGGCCTCGCCTTCGCGGCGGATCCGAAGGCCTACCGGGACGGCGTCGTCCGGTTCGTACCGCCGGCGAAGCGCTGGCGCGCGTCGCAGGTCGTGGACGGGGCCGGCGAGACCCTCCGGCACTGGCTGTTCGGACAATTGATCATCATGGCGGTGATCTTCGTCTGCACCTGGGTGGGCCTCGCCTTCCTCGGCATCGGCGGCGCGCTGATCCTGGGGCTGCAGGCGGGTCTGCTGGCCTTCGTGCCCACGGTCGGGCCGCTGGTGGCGGGCCTCGTCATCGTCCTGGCCGCCCTGGCCTCCGGCACCAAGGCGGTGATCGGGGCAATCGGCGTCTACCTCGCCGTCCAGTGCCTGGAGAGCTACGGCCTGACGCCGTTCATTCAAAAGCGGGCGCTGAACATCCCGCCGGCCACGATCTTCGCCGGGCAGCTGATCCTCGGCGTCATCTTCGGGCTCTGGGGCATCGCCCTCGCCCTGCCGCTCATGGCGGTGATCAAGGTCCTGCTGGAGCAGCTCTACGTCGAGGATACCCTCCACGAGCAGCCGAGCAGCTGAGCGCCCGGCCGCGCCGGTCCCTCAGCCGCGCAGGGCGCCCTCGATCATCCGGGCGACGGCCAGGGCCCGGCCGTCGTCGCCGAACCGGCCGATCACCTGCACGCCCACCGGCAGCCGGTGCCCGGGCACCGGCACGTTCACGCAGGGCACGCCCATCAGCGTCCAGAGCTGGTTGAAGCGCGGGTCGCCCGTGGCCGCCAGGGTCGCGGGCGCCGCGCCGGGCGCCGAGAAGGTGAGGATCGCGTCGAAATCGGCGAAGACGCCCTTCAGCACCCGCCGGGCGTGGTGGCCGTGGCGGCGGGCGTCGTCGTACTGGTCCGGGCTGATCGCCGCCCCGGCGTCGAGATGGGCCCGCACCAGGGGCGGCAGCGCGTCGCGCTGCGTGTCGTATTCCCAGGCCAGGGCCAGCCGGCCCTCGTAGTTCTGGATGATCCTCTGGCGGTCCCAGGCCTGCGCCAGCTCCTGCGGCAGGGCGAGGTCGGTGATCCGCGCGCCGGCCCGCTCCGCGGCTTGCCGAGCCCGGGCCAGCGCGGCCTCGGCCTCCGGCTCCGGCGCCTCGGCGAAGTCCTGCCGCACCAGGGCGATCCGGGGGGCCGAACCCGCCTCCGCCCGGTCGATCTCGGGGCGGCCGGTGACCAGCGCCAGGGCGTGGGCGACGTCCGCCACCCCGGCGGCGAACAGCCCGACCGTGTCGAGCGCCCAGGAATAGGTCTTCACTCCGACCGTCGGAATCAGCCGGAACGACGGCTTCACCGCCGCGCAGCCGCAATAGCTGGCGGGGCGGATCACCGAGCCCGCCGTCTGGGTGCCGAGCGCCAGGGGCAGCAGGCCGGCGCCGACGGCGGCGGCCGAGCCCGCCGAGGAGCCGCCCGGCGTGTGGCCGGCATCGTGCGGGTTCACCGTCGCGGTCGGGTCGCTGCTCGCGAAGGCCGTGGTGGTGGTCTTGGCCAGGGCGACGGCGCCGAGCTGCTTCAGCCGGCTCACCACGGCGGCGTCGCCCCGGGGCATCCAGCCCGCGTAGATCGCCGAGCCCATCTGGCTCGGCAGGCCGGCGCTATCGATGATGTCCTTCACCCCCACCGCGATGCCGGCGAGCGGCCCGGTCTCGGGGATCGCCGGTGCCGCATCGCGCGTGACCAGCGCGTGCAGCTCCGGCTCCCGCGCGGCGATCGCGGCCCGGCAGAGATCGATCGCGCCCGCGGGCGTCAGGGTGCCGGCTGAGATGCGGGCGCGGAGGTCGAGGAGTGACAGCATAATGCATTCAGTCCGCGCCCCGCGGCCCTGTCAACCGAGACGCCACAGGCCGGGCCATTCCCGAAACGCCGTTGACGAACGCTTTACGCGACCGTGCGCATCGTCCGGGTCATGTGGCGTGGCGTATCCCTGTTCTCGGCCCTGGCGCTGTTCGGCGCCGGCCTCACCGCGTGCTCGGTCAACCATTTCGAGCGGCGCGACCCGTGGCGTGATCAGGCGGAGCAGGTCTGCCTGGCCAAGAAGCTCGTCGAGCCCTCGGAGTTCATCACGCCGATCGCCGCGATGGACGGGCCGGGCCCCTGCGGCATGCAGCAGCCCTTCCGGGTGACGCGGCTCGCCGGCGGCACGGTCCTGATGAAGCAGCGGATGACCCTCGGCTGCCCGGCGCTGGCCGAGGCCGAGGCGTGGCTCGCCGACACGATCCAGCCCGCCGCCAACCTGTATTTCGGCGTGCCGGTGGCCGAGATCAACGCGGGCTCCTATTCCTGCCGCGGCCGCAACAACCAGCCCGGCGCCAAGCTCTCCGAGCACGGCTACGGCAACGCGATCGACGTGATGTCGATCAAGCTCGCCGACGGCCACGTGATCACCGTGAAGGGCGGCTGGCGCGGCACGGAGGCCGAGCAGGGCTTCCTGCGCGAGATCTTCCTCGGCGCCTGCCAGCGCTTCACCACGGTCCTGGCCCCCGGCTCGAACGTGTTCCACTACGACCACATCCACGTCGACCTCGCCCGGCACGACCCGCGCGGGCTCAAGCGGATCTGCCAGCCGCTGATCAAGTTCACGCCGCAGCTCGGCACCGGCGTCGAGCGGCCCCTGTCCCGCCCGGTCCCGCCGCCGCGCCAGCCCGCCGCCCCGCAGGCGCCCGTGGATATCGAGGAGGACGATCCCTACGGCGTGTCGCCGATGTCCCGGGCCGGGAGCCCGACCCAGGTCGCCCGCGCCCCGGCGCGTCCGCCCGCGGCCACGGCCTACACCGCCGCGCCGCCGCCCCGCCCCGCCCCGCGGATCGCGGCCGCCGCACCCGAGGAGCCCGCGCAGGACTACGACGAGCCGCTGCAGCTCGGTGCGCCGCCGCCGAGCACGGGGCCGATCTACTGAGCGGTCGGCGACCCCGGCGCATCGCACCGTGACCCGCCGCACCGTGCCCTCCGCACTGTAGCGGCGGCGCCGCACCCCCCGTCAAAGCGTCGCCGCGGCGGAGCCAGATCTTGACTGGCGGCCCGCCCGGGCCATCGTTCCCCGATGAAGGACCGCACATCCGCCGAGGCCCGCGCCATGCGCCCGATCCGTCACAGCCTCGCCCTCGGGCTGGCCCTCCTCTCCCTGGCGCAGCCGGCGCTCGCCCGCTCGGCCCGGGAGGATATCGAGCCCTCCGAGGAGCGGATCTTCCCGTTCGACGCGCAGATCCCCGGCTGCCAGGATCCCTCGGTGCTGGAGCGGGTCTCGACCAACTTCGCCGAGAAGGAGGCGAAGTTCTGGAACTCGTCGATGACGATCCTGTCCTTCGACACGATCGCGCGCACCGCCTGGCGCCCCTGGGGGCTCGACACCTATCCGCGCCGGTTCTGCACCGCGACCGTGACCACCTCGGACGGCGTCCGCCGCAAGGTGGATTACTCGGTGCGCGAGAGCCTCGGCATCATCGGAGCGACCTGGGGGGTCGAGTTCTGCGTCCACGGCCTGGACCGTGATCTCGCCTACGCGTACGCCACCGCCTGCCGGATGGCGCGCCCCTGAGGATGCGCCGCCTCGCCGCCTGCCTCGCCGGCCTGCTGCTCGCCGGTCCGGCCGCCGCCCAGGATTACGGCGGCTTCGCGCGGCGAAGCGCGCCCGGTGATTTCGACTTCTACGTGCTGGCCCTGTCGTGGTCGCCGACCTACTGCGCGGGCCCGGGCGAGCGCCGGGACGATACCCAGTGCGCCCCCGGCCGCGGCCTCGGCTTCGTCGTCCACGGGCTGTGGCCGCAATATGCCCGGGGCTACCCGGAAAACTGCTCGGCCGTGACGCGCTCGCCCACCCGGCAGGCCATGGAGGTGGCCGGCCAGGTCTATCCGAGCGAGGGGCTCGCCCGCTACGAGTGGCGCAAGCACGGCACCTGCTCGGGGCTCGACCCCGCCGCCTATTTCGCGGCGGCGCGGGAGGCCCGGCTGTCTGTGACCATCCCCGACGGCTTCAAGGGCAGGTCGCCCCCGCAGACGCTCGCGCCCATCGAGATCGCCCGGCAATTCGTGGCCGCCAACCGCGGCCTGCGGCCCGACATGATGGCGGTCACCTGCACGCGGGGCCGGCTGCAGGAGGTCCGCATCTGCTTCGGCAAGGACCTGCGCGGCTTCACGCCCTGCCCCGACGTCGCGCGCGGCAATTGCCGCGCGCCGGACGTCACCCTCGACGCGGCGCGCTGAGATTTTTCGGCGGTTTGGGCCCGCGCGGCTGGACCTGGGGCGCGGGATCCGCTTCACGGCCCTCCCATGAACTATCGGCACGCCTTCCACGCCGGCAACCACGCCGACGTGCTCAAGCACCTCGTGCTGGCACGGGTGCTCGACCACCTGCGCCTGAAGGACAAGCCGTTCCGGGCGCTCGACGCCTTCGCGGGCCTCGGCGTCTACGACCTGGAGGCCGACGAGGCTGCCCGCACCGGCGAATGGCGCGAGGGCTGGGGCCGGATGGACGCGCCCTTCGCGGAGCCCGTCGAGGCGCTGCTCGCGCCCTATCGCGCGGCCGTGGCGGCGGTGCGCGCGCGCTACGGCGCGAGCGCCTATCCGGGGTCCCCGGCGGTGATTCGCGAGGCCCTGCGCCCCGGCGACAAGGGCGTGTTCGTGGAACTGCACCCGGCCGACGCCGAGACGCTGCGGGACCGCTACGCGCGCGACCCGCGCACCAAGGTGCTGAGCCTCGACGGCTGGGCGGCGGTCAACGCCCAGATCCCGCCGCCCGAGCGGCGCGGCCTCGTGCTGATCGATCCCCCCTACGAGGTGCCCGGCGAGATCGAGCGGCTCGGCGCTCATCTCGCCCGCGCCGTGGCGAAGTGGCCGACCGGCATCTTCCTGGCTTGGTATCCGGTCAAGGATGCCGCCGCCCTCGACCGCATGGTCCGCAGCCTCGACGGCGCCCTGGTCCGCCCGGCGCTGCGCCTCGACCTGCTCATCGACCGGCCCGACGATCCGACGCGGCTGAGCGGCAGCGGCCTGATCGTGGTGAATCCGCCCTGGCGGCTCGCCGAGGAGGCGATGCTGTTCCTGCCAGCCCTCGCGGAGCGCCTGGCGCGGGCTGCCTTCGGAGGGTTTCGCTGCGATCCGATCGGCCGGGCGGCCTGACCGGACAGCATTGATCCCGCCTTCGGAAGCTGTTTCGCCGCCGGCTTAAGTCGATGCGGCCTCCCCGCAATCAATTGTGGCGTAAAAACCACATGGATGGCGCGAGCAGCGGCAGGGATACAGAAGTGCTCAAAAATTATGCAAATGCCAGTTCTTTGATTTTGTGTCAGTCGCCCCGCGATGTCAGCTTAGCGGTAGACGAACCCGAACGAGCTGCGAACCATGCTGACGCGATCCACCCTCACCGGCCTCGCCGCCGTGATGCTGTCCTCGACCAGCATTCTCGCGGCCGATCTGGCAGCCCCCGCCCCGGTGCCGGTGCCGCCCCCGGCCGAGCCCTGCAAGGCCACGCTCCTCGGCCCGACGTTCGGCGGCCTGATCAAGGCCAACCCGAACCCGACCTGCTTCGCCGCCGGCCCGCTCGGCGACCTCTACGTGGGCGGCGCCGTGACCGGCTACGGCTACACGCAGACCAACCCGTTCGCGTCGTTCTCGACGCCGGCCGCTCCGAACGACCGGGACCGTGCCGCGCGGTTCGACTTCTCGAACATCCAGGGCGTCATCCAGAAGCCCGAGGGCGCCTTCCAGTTCTACGTGCAGGCGGGCGGTTACTCGATCCCGCAGCTCGGCTTCCCGACCCTCGGGACGTTCACCCAGACGGACCTGCTGTTCGGCCCGGTTCCCGTCGCCTTCGGCAAGATCCAGATCAACGATGAGTGGTCGGTCCAGGGCGGACGGATGTTCACCCTCATCGGCACCGAGCTGCTGTTCACCTATCAGAACTTGAACATCAACCGCGGCCTCCTGTTCGTGCAGGAGAACTTCATCAACCAGGGCGTGCAGATCAACTACAGCAGCGGCCCGCTCTCGGTGTCGCTGGCCGGAACGGACGGCTTCTTCTCCAACGAGATCACGTGGTTCACCGGCAACGTCGCCTACAAGCTCGACGACTTCAACACGATCGGCGTCAACGGCGGCCTGAACCTCGGCCGGACCAACGCCTTCGCCCGCAGCCCGCGCTACCAGTTCGCCACCCCGGGCTTCCAGCAGAACAGCGGCATCTTCGACATCAACTACACCTACGCGAACGGTCCCTGGATCGTCTCGCCCTACTTCCAGTTCACCAACGTCGAGCGCGATCCCCGCGTGGGCATCAACGCCTCCGCGTCGACCTACGGCGGCGCCCTCCTGGCCGCCTACTCGTTCACCGACAACTTCTCCATCGCGGGCCGCATCGAGTACACGGAGCAGACCGGCGTGCGCGGCGGTACCACGCCCAACCTGCTGGGCTTCGGCCCCGGCAGCAACGCCTTCTCGTTCACGGTCACGCCGACCTTCACGTTCGACCGCTTCTTCTTCCGGGTCGAGTACGCCCACGTCGAACTCGGCGGCATCACCCGCGCCGCCATCACCGACGAGGGGCTGCTGATCCCCGGCACGGGCTTCGGCCGGGCGGGCAACCGCACCTCCCAGGACCGCTACATGGTCGAGACCGGCATCACGTTCTGACGGTTACGCAGGTTCCGGCCGCCGGGCCGGATCGTGGAAGCCCTCGGCCTCGCGCCGGGGGCTTTCTCGTTCGTGCCGCCGGGATCCGAGTCCGGTGGCGAATATTGTAAGCCTGACGGTACGTATATTGGAATACTGACCGATCATTATGTTGCGGATAAACTTGGAACGTCGCGGGTCTACCGCCGACCGTTCCGGCGCGAATCTTTCCGGGTTCTTGCATCGACCGCGCGACATCATGTAATCTTGGCGGTGTACCGGCGCCGCCCGGGTCGGGGTTGACGCGCATGGTGTCGGTTGAGGTTCTTTCGGTCGCGCTTCGCCGCCTCGCCGTGCCGGGGATGACCCCGAAGGCGTTGCGCGCCGCCCTGCGGGAGAAACACCCGGAGGCCTCCAAGAAGGCGATCGTGCGTGCGGCCTTCCTGGCCCTGATCGAGGCGCAGTCCCAGGACGGTCAATCCGGCGGCTGTTCCGTGGAGGCGCTGCACGGCTTCGCCCTCGCCGAGCGCGCATCCGGCGACGATGGGCCGATGATGCTCAGCCCGCGGCGCAGGCGGCAGCAGCGCCACGTGGCCGCGGAGGCCGCCGCCGCCGCGGCGATCGTGGCGGCCTGAGGGAGGCCGGCCGCGGCTCAATCCCGCCGGAGCAGGCGCCGGCCCGGGCGGTGGCCGTCTTCGCCGGTGTCGCGGAAGCCGAGCTTGAGGAGCAGGCCCCAGGAGGCGACGTTGGCCGGGCGGCACTCCGCCACGAGGGTGCGCGCCGGGAAGCGCTGTCGCAGCGCCTCGATGATCGCCGAGAGCGCCTCGAAGGCGTAGCCGCGCCCCCGGGCGGCGCCGCCGATCCAGTAGCCGATCTCGATCACGCCCGCGCCCCGCAGGTGCGTGCCCACCACGCCCACCAGTTCGCGCCCGGACGAGCCCTGCGCGGCGTCCTCCGCGGTGGCCCGCCGCCAGGCACCGAGGAAGCGGTCCTGGCCGCGCGCGCCGCTGCGAATCAGATCCTCGGCATCCTGCAGCGTGAACGGCGTCGGCAGGAAATCCACGGCGGCGGTGATCGCGGGGTCGTCCGTGAGCCGACGCAGGGCCTGCGCATCCTCGGGCCGCAGCGCGGCGATCGACAGGCGGCCCGTCTCGATCCCGGGCATGTCGGAGAGGCTGTCGCGGGCGGCGCGGATGGTAAACATCCTCCCGATGTGGGGTGCCGGCCCGGACGGGGAAGGCACGAACCCGACCACCCCGGTCATCCCCGACGACACGCGAAAACACCCGCCGTTCCTTCGCGTCAGGGTCGCAGACCTGCGGGACGGGAACGGTTGCTTAACCTGAATCCGTCTTCATTGGGGCATCAAGTTGCGTCAGGCAAACGGGTGCGTCGATGCGGGTGCGCGGTACGGGTCAGATGTTGCGGACGCTCTCGCGCTTCGCCCTCATCGGCATCATCGGCGGGGGGGCCGCCGCCTGTTCCTCGGACGCCTCGCGGCTGAGCAACCCCTTCTCGAATCCCTTCGCTTCGGAGCCGTCCGCCACCGGCAGCCTGCCGGACGGCAGCCTCAAGCCCGTCCCGACGGTCCGCACCGGCCGCATCCAGTCGGAGGCGCTGAGCCCGCCCTCGACCCCGCGCGCCGCCGCGGCGGGACCGGCCGCGGCCCAGAGCCAGGCCCAGACCCATGCCGCCGGCCCGGTCACCCGCGTCGCCTCGACCGGCACGGTCGGCTGGAACGCGCAGGGCGGCACGCAGATCACCGTCTCGCAGAACGACAGCCTGAACCAGATGTCGACCCGCTTCGGCGTGCCGGCGTCCGCGATCCTGTCCGCCAACGGACTGACCAGCGCGAGCCAGATCACCCCCGGTCGGCAGATCGTGATCCCGGTCTACAACGCCTCCGGCATGAATCCGGCCGCGGCCCCCATGACCGCTCGCCCCGCCCGGGCGGCGGAGGAGAAGCACGAGGACGCCAAGCAGGTCGAGGCCAAGATCGCCGCCAAGCGCGAGGACGCCAAGGAGGCGGCCAAGCGCGAGGACGCCAAGGAAGCCGCCAAGGAGGCGGCCAAGGAGGCGGCCAAGGAAGCGGCGAAGCGCGACGAGGCCGCCAAGCGTGTCGCCGCCGCCAAGGAGACCGATCGCAAGGAGGCCCTCGCCCGCGACGCCGCCGCCCGGAAGGTCGCCGACGCGAAGTCCAAGGAGGCTTCGGTGAAGGAGGGCGACAAGCCCCGGCACGTGCGTCCCGGACAGGTCGCCAAGGCTGACGACAAGAAGGCCGACGAGAAGAAGGCGGAAGCCAGGGTCGAGGCGAAGGCCGAGGTGAAGACCGAGGCGCGGGCCAAGGCGGAGGCGAAGGCCAAGGCCGACGCGAAGGCTCAGGAGGCCAAGGCCGAGGCGAAGGCGGCCGCGAAGGCCGAGGCCGCCCAGAAGCTCGCCGAGGCGAAGGCCGCCAAGGAGGCCGCGCAGAAGGCGGCTGCCGCCGAGAAGACCGAGAAGGTCGCCGCCAAGGAGTCGCCGAAGGCCGCCCCCGTGGCGTCCGCCGCGCCGGCGAAGTCCGAGCCCGCCGCCACGGGTTCGGTGGCCGAGGCCGCGGCGTCGGAAAGCTTCCGCTGGCCCGCCAAGGGCCGGGTGATCTCGGGCTACGGCAGCTCCGGCAACGAGGGCATCAACATCGCGGTGCCGGAGGGCACGCCCGTCAAGGCGGCCGAGGAAGGCACGGTGGCGTATGCCGGCTCCGACGTGAAGGGCTACGGCAAGCTCGTGCTCGTGCGCCACGCCAACGGCTTCGTCTCGGCCTATGCCCACAACGGCGAACTGGACGTGAAGCCCGGCGACAAGGTCAAGCGCGGCCAGACCATCGCGAAGTCCGGCGCCTCGGGCAACGTGACCTCGCCGCAGCTGCACTTCGAGATCCGCAAGGGCGGCTCGCCCGTGGACCCGATGTCCCAGCTCGCCAGCAACTGAGCGGCGCGGGCGACCCGGAACGCGAGGCGGCCCCGAGAGGGGCCGCCTTTTTTCGTGGGCCGCCGGTGAGGCGCCGGTGATCTGCCGCCCTACACCTTGGGCGCCTGCAGCGTCCCGTCCGGGCTGTGATGGTCCACCACCGTCGGCAATGCCTCGGCCAGCGTCGGGAAGAGCTGGTCCATCGGAATGCCGAGCTTCTGCGCCATCTGGCGCACCTGCTCGTTGTCGAGGACCTTGCGCAGGTCGTCGGCGGTGATCGGCGCGTTCGGCCCGCGGCCGAGCCAGGAATTGACCTGGCTCTCGTAGCCCGAGCGGCGAAGCTGATCGAGCAGCGCGTTCAGGCCGCCGGGCAGCACCTGCTGGATGAGACCGGGCAGCGCCTTCAGCGCCATCTGCCCCAGCGATCCGCCGAGGGAATCGAGCAGGCTCATCCGCGTACCCCGTGGTTGTGTCCGCCGTGATCTAGGGCGCGCAGCCCCGGCGAGGAGTGGATCGGCCGGCGCCCTCAGTGGACCTGCGTGCTGAAGTTCGGCTGCGGCTTCAGCTGCCCGTTCTCGCTCTGGGCCGCGACCGCCGCCGGGAGGAACTCCGCCAGCACCGTCGCGACGCGCCCGTGCGGCACGCTGAGGTCGTAGGCGAGGCGCTCGGTCACCGCCTCGGGCAGGCACGCCGCGATGGCCGAGGCCGGGATGGCCTGACGCTCCCCCGCCGACAGCCAGGATCCGACGGCGGCTCCGTGCCCGGCGTCGCGCAGCCTGTCGAGGAACGCCGCGAGCCCGCCGGGGTAGAACTTGGCCATGGCCATGGCGAGCTTGCCGCTCCCGACCCCCTCCAGGGCCCGGTCGGTCGCCGCGACCACGTCGCCGATCAGGGACTTCGCGCTGTCGAGCAGGCCCATGTCTCTCCACCGTCACGCTTCTTCACCGCTCGGGAGATCGGGCGCGCGGGGGCGCCGGCAAGGGCACCGGGGCGGCCATGCGGCAATTGCGCGGCGTTGCGCGTAAGATCCGCGCCGGACCGATGCGGGAGCCCTCCATGAAGCGCGTGCAGGCCGGCGTACTGGACGTCGCCTACCTGGAGCTCGGGCCGCCGGACGGGCCGCCCGCGGTGCTGCTCCACGGCTTCCCGTACGACGTCCACGCCTGCACGGCGGCGGCCCGGCTGCTGGCGGAGGCCGGGGTGCGCTGCCTCGTCCCGTACCTGCGCGGCTACGGACCGACGCGGTTCCGCGACGGGGCGACCCCGCGTTCCGGCGAGCAGGCGGCGCTGGGCGCCGACCTCCTGGCGTTCCTGGACGCCCTCGCGATCGAGCGCGCGGTACTCGCCGGCTACGATTGGGGCGGGCGGGCCGCCTGCGTGGTCTCGGCGCTCTGGCCGGACCGCTCCGCGGGGCTCGTGAGCTGCGGCGTCGGCTACAACATCCAGAACCTACCGGCCGCCGGGCGGCCCGCCGCGCCGGAGGCCGAACAGCGCCTCTGGTATCAGTACTACCTCCATAGCGAGCGCGGCCGCGCCGGCCTCGCCGAGAATCGGGACGCGTTCTGCCATCTGCTCTGGCGCCTCTGGTCGCCGAGTTGGGGCTTCGGCGCCGCGACCTTCGCGGAGACCGCGCGATCCTTCGACAACCCCGACTTCGTCGACGTGGTGGTGCATTCCTATCGCCACCGCTTCGGCCTCGTGCCGAGCGATCCGGCGCTGGTCGACATCGAAGCCCGCTTGGCGGGGC